>Ga0075012_10004935_pt1 | contig 12323 bp, 15 predicted proteins | sample All_14_2_FD_71474 | JGI IMG/M metagenome (GOLD analysis project Ga0075012, IMG submission 71474) | Freshwater microbial communities in response to fracking from Pennsylvania, USA - Allegheny Zone_MetaG_DW_15 | ecosystem: Environmental > Aquatic > Deep subsurface > Groundwater > Drilled...
CATGACCGGCTTGCGCTACGTCCCGCGCCCGTGGTCCGGACGTGCGCTGGTGGTGTTGAGCCACCTCAACAAGGACGATCCCCGGCTGTGGCCTCGCATCATCACCGGTGACCTGACCATTCGGCATCTGGAGTGCACCCACATGTCGATCGTGCGCGAACCGCATATCGGTGCCGTGGTGACCATGATCGAGGAGCTGCTGCGCACCTGACGCGCAGGCATCGGGAGGGCGGCGCCGCCGCCCTCCCGAGGTCCATTAGCGGAACAGGTTGCCGATATTGCGTGCGAGATTGCGGCCCGCGGTTCCGGCGTTGCGCGCCAAGTTGTTACCCGTCCGGTTGGCGTTCTGCACGACGTTGTCGGTGAAGGTGCCGCCGTTGATCAACAGGTTCGTCCCGACACGGCCGAGATTCTGCTGCACATCGCTGCCCACCTGTCCGGCGTTGCGCTGCAGATTGCTGCCGAAGCGGCCGATGTTGCGCACCAGGTTGTCGCCGAACTCCCCGATGTCCTCGGGGGTGACGGCGGTGGCGCTCACCCCGGCGCTGCGCTGCTGTGCGGCGACGTGCGCATCGGCGGCGCTCGTGTCGGCCGATGCCGTCCCGGCGCCCGCGAGCGCCACCCCGAGACACATCGTCGCGGTGGCGCCGGCCATCACCGTTGCCTTGATCATTGCGGGTTTCCCTGACCCTGTGCGATCCATGATTCGTCTCCCCTCCAGCAAATTCGACACGAACAGGCTGAAGTTAACACAAAAAGTACCGCGCGCGTCATATCGAAGCGGGACAATTCGCGCACGAATGGTCACGCTTTCAGCAGCATTCCGCTTTGCTGCCCGAGGCGTCACCAGCTAGCTACGCGCGGTCGCCGGGCACCAAAACATTGCACTTGAGCTCGAATAACGGCGATCATGAAACACAGCAAGTATTTACGAAGGCGATAATTGAAGCTTCACCAGTAAATAGGGTGCCGGCGGCCGCGACTGGCGCTGTCGCCACCCCGGTGAAGGCGCGGGCCACCCGCAGCGGGCAGGACCCGATGCCGGCTCGCCAGCAAACTATTCGAGGGGAAAGGCAAAACGGGCAGCGGCCCAAGCCACTGCCCGGACGCCGACGACGGACAGGGGAACGTCACCACTGCCCGTCGTCGACCAAACTCTGGCTAGTCGCCCAGGATGTTGCCGACGAATTCGCCGAGGTTCTGCTGTGCGTTACTGGCCGCGGTACCCCCGTTGACCAAAACGTCCGTACCGACCTGCCCGAGGCCCTGCTGTGCGTCGCTACCCACAGTGCCGCCGTTGATGAGAATGTTGGTGCCGACGGTGCCCAGCCCCTGCTGCGCATCGCTGCCCGCGGTGCCGCCGTTGATGAGCAGGTTGGTGCCGACGGTGCCCAGGCCCTGCTGTGCATCGCTGCCCACCTGCCCGAGGTTGCGCTGCAGATTGCTGCCGACGGTCCCGATATTGCGCTGCAGATTGCTGCCGAACCTGCCGATCCGCTGCAGCGGCGACTTGCTGGTGCTCGAGCTAGAGCTGGATGCGGTTTGCCCCGTCTCCGCATACGCGGCGCCCGCACCCGCGGTGGCCACACCCATGGCCAACGCGATTCCGCCCCCGGCCACGGCTGTCGCGGCGATCATCCTGACGGAGGTTCCCTGACGTCCCAACATGTTGATCTCCCTTTCAGCAAATTCCCCAACCAACATCGAGAAGCTACCACGACAGTTGCCTAGCAAACTAGTGCCCTCGGCAAATTTTCTGAAATTTCGATTGACGTTGGCGATAATTTGTTTGCCCTGCTGGCGCATGGAGGGCGGCGGCGCAGCCCCGCCAATGATCCGGCCACGCCACGCCCACTTACCTGATACTGGCAGTTCAAGGGTTCTTTTGAGGCCGGGCGGCCAGTCCGCGGACGACGGCGGGTACGCGCATCGGACCCGAGCGCGGAATTAGCCGCCGCCAACGACAGGCACAATCCGCCAGCATCCATGATGCATTTGCCCCACACTCATCAAGATCAATAATTTTCGATACGCAGCAAACTAAACATCACATTCGCGCAACTTTTGTCCCGATGCCGAAGTGCACGCCTCAGGTCAGGGTTGCCGCGGGCATCGGACGCGAAGAAGCCGCCCGGACAGCACAGATCGCCGGGCGGCATTGCTCGTCGTCTACTGCGTGCGATACACCTTCACGCCCACGAACGGCCGCCATGTCATGACGCCGCGTTGGAAGGTCACCCTGGTCGCGCCGTTCACCCACTTCTCCGAGGAGGTCGCCAGTCCCAGATCCGGGGTCCACTTCTTGGCGAACTCCACGCTGGCCGTCTGCACGCCGGTCTCCGGCGAATACCAGACCCGGAACGGCTGCCACCCGCCGAAGTCCTGGAAGCCGTCCTTGAAGGACGTCTTGGGCAGGATGTTCTTCCTGCGTACCAGGTCCGCAACGGGAGTCGGCGATGCCACGAACGTGCCCGGCGATACCTCCCAGACCGTGCCGAGGGCGCGCAACTGCGTCGGGATCTTGAAGGGTCCGGTGAACACCGGGCTGAGTACCTCGCCGAAGCTGGGGTCGGTGAACGCCGCGAACCGCTGGTAGACCGCGCCGGTGCCCGGTGGCGACGCGACCACCTGCTGCGCAGTCTTGGGCACCCAGTCGGACCGGTAGAGACCGAACCGGTCGTCATCGGAACTGCTCGAGCTGTTGAGATCTCTTGTGGTGTAGAGCATCAGCGGGCCGGCATACGGGAGCTCCCGCCAGGTGCTGATCATGTCCGAGATGAAGGCCGCCTGCGTCGCCTCGTTCACCCGATTGGTGGGTGCGCCGTACTCCGAGACCCAGATCTTCTTCGGGGCGTCGCCCTGTTCCAGCATCACCCTGCGCATCCGGACCAGTTGGTCCACCGGGGAGTCCGCCTGCAGCATGCCCTGCGAAAACTTCATGGAGTAGCTATAGGGGTGATAGGACAGCGCGTCGAAGAACGGTTTGGCACCTGCGGCGTACATGCGGGTCAGAAACGTGACCGGATCGATCGTCCATGAGCCCCAACTCTTTCCGGAGCCCAGGACGCCGCCCACCACAATCGCGGCCGGGTCGGCGGCTTTGATCCGCGGATAGGCGGCCTTCAGCAGATCGGTATATCCGGCCGGATCCGGTTTCGGATGATAACCGAATACGCCATTGGGTTCGTTCCATATCTCGTACGCCGCAATTTTGCCTTTGTAGCGTTCCGCGACTTTCGCCGTGAATTTCCCGTACTGCTCGGGTGAGGCCGGACGTCCGTGCGGGGGCAACGCGTTCCACGCCTTGGCCCACCACGGGCTCGAGGTGATGGCGCAGATGATCGAGATGTTTGCCGCTGCCGCCGCAGCGACGACCCGATCGGATCGCGACCAGTCGTAGCGGTTCTGCAGCGCCTCGACGCCTGCCCATGGGATTCCGATGCGCACCGTGCGGATATTGTTCTGGACCCAGCGCTGCACCGTGGCCGCGACATCGGCGTCATTGTAAAAGTAGATCTGGGAGTCAGCGAAGCCCAGCGTGGTGGCTGAATTACTCAACGACGCCACGTCGTCGGTGATGACCTGGCGGTGCCGCTGCGACGTGGGAGTCGCGACCAGAGCGACAACGCAAAGCCCAGAGACAATGGCGCCCAACGCTGCGCGCATTAATTTGCGGCGCCGGAATAATCTCCCGCCGCGCACCGTGCTCTTAAACATCGCCGACCCTTCTCAATATCAGGTTATTTGTAACGGAAGGGCCATCAGAACCACCGCACCCAATTCGGCGTGTCGAAAACCCCCGGTCACGGTCCGGATACGGTGTGGATATGCGGATCGGTGTGGTGTTTCCCCAAACGGAACTGGGCGGTGATGCCGGCGCGGTGCGCGCTTACGGCCAACGGGTCGAAGAACTGGGGTTCACCCACGTCCTCGCCTACGACCACGTCGTGGGTGCTGACCCGGACGTGCACGCCGGATGGTCGGGACCCTACGACGTGCACACCACCTTCCACGAGCCCCTGGTGATGTTCGGCTATCTGGCTGCCATCACCACCACCGTCGAACTGGTCACCGGAGTCGTCATCCTGCCCCAGCGCCAGACCGCCCTGGCCGCCAAACAGGCGGCGGAGGTCGATCTGCTGAGCGGCGGGCGACTCCGCTTCGGCATCGGGATCGGCTGGAACGCGGTGGAGTACGAAGCGCTCGGCGAGGATTTCGGCAACCGCGGCAAGCGTTCCGAGGAACAAATCGCCCTGATGCGCCGGCTGTGGACCGAGCAGTCGGTGACCTTCGCGGGCCGCTATCACCGCGTCACCGGCGCCGGCCTGGCACCGTTGCCGGCGCAGCGGCCGATCCCGGTGTGGATCGGCTCGGCGTCGGACGCCGGCTATCGGCGCGCCGGCCGGATCGCCGATGGCTGGTTTCCCATGATGGCGCCCGGCCCCGGTCTCGACCGTGCCCGGGCCGTCCTCTCCGAGGCGGCCGAGGCCGCGGGCCGGGATCCGTCCGCCATCGGCATGGAAGGGCGGGCCGGCTGGCGAGGTGACGATGACGCGACGTTGCGCGAGGTCGGTGCCTGGGCGCAGGCCGGTGCGTCACACCTGTCGATCAACACGATGGGCGCGGGACTGCGCACCGTGGACCAACATCTCGATGTGCTGGCCCGGTTGTCCGCGGCGCTGCCCGCATCATGACCCCCGCGGGCGAATCCGCGGCCGCCCGTCGGCGGTGAAGGTGACGGGTGCGGCCGGCGGTTCGCCGGCGACCGATCGCCCCGCGACGGATCGGGTGGCGTCGCTGACCGGGTTGCGCGCGGTGGCGGCGCTGCTCATCGTCGCCACCCATGCGGCCTTCGGAACCGGCCATCTCGATGACGGCTATCTCGGTCAGCTCTACGCGCGGCTGGAAGTCGGCGTCCCGGTGTTCTTCGTCCTGTCGGGTTACCTGTTGTTCGGGCCCTGGGTCGTGGCCGCGGCCCAGGGATCCCCGCCTCCTTCGGTGCGCCGCTACGCCCGTCGCCGGGTACGCCGCATCGCGCCGGCCTACGTCATCACGGTGCTGGCCGCCTTCGCGATCTACGAGTTCCGCTACGCCGGACCGAATCCCGGCCATAGCTGGCTGGGACTGCTGAAGCATCTCACCCTGACCCAGATCTATCCGCCGCTGTACTACGCCGAAATGCACCAGGGTCTGACCCAGATGTGGAGTCTGGCAGTCGAAGTCGCCTTCTATGCGGTGCTGCCGTTGCTGGCCGGATTGCTGCTGTCGGTGCTGTGCGGCGGAGCGTGGAGACCGGGTCGGCTGTTGGCAGCGCTGGCCGCGCTCGGCGCGGTGACACCGCTGTGGCTGCTGCTGCCGCAGATCACCGACGTGCTGCCGCCGTCGGCGACCATCTGGTTGCCTGCGCATCTCATCTACTTCGTCGGCGGGATGTGCCTGGTCGTGTTGCGCGAACTCGACATCGGATGCCGCGCCGCCATCGCGCTGCCGATCGCGGTGGCCGCGCTGTTGGTGGTGGCGCTGCCGATCGCCGGTGATGTCACCGCCCCGGATGTCGAACCATGGCAGCGGATGCTCAAGACGATCCTCTACGCGGTGGTGGCCGTGGGCCTGCTGGCACCGCTGGTGCGCGACACCGGCAGCGGGTACGCACGCATGCTGAGTGCCCGGCCGGTGGTGTGGCTCGGCGAGATCTCCTACGAGATCTTCCTCTTGCACGTGATCGCGATGGAGTTCGCGATGGCCGAGGTATTGCGCTGGCCGATGTTCACCGGCTCGATGCCGGGACTGTTCCTCGTCACGACGGCGATGACGGTGCCGGCGGCGTGGCTGTTGCATCGCTGCACGCGGGTGCCGACAACGTTGAACTAACGACGTTGAACTAACGACGTTCAACTAGTCAGGCTGCGCGACAACATCATCGGCCGGCTTGGAGCGCTGCTGCCACGGCCACCGTCCGCTGATCTCCACTTCGAGGGAGAAGCTGAGGAAGGTCCGGATCAACACGATCCCGGCCAGCACCACCACGCTCTGCCAGGTCGGTGTCAGAGCCACCGTGCGGATGATGTCGGCGGCCACCAGGAACTCCAGGCCCAGCAGGATCGAACGGCCCAGCTGTTCCCGGAAGTACCGGTAGGCATCACCGGACCGCCCCGCCATCTTGCGGACGGTCACGACACCGGCGAGTATCGCGCCCACGGCGATCACCGCCACGCCGATCCCGTCGATCACCTTGCCGACCGTCTCGATGACCTCGTAGAAGCTCATGGCGCAACGTTAAGGGCAGGGCTTCAACCGCCGCACCGGGTCCCGGGAATCGGTGCGCAACAGGTATCACCACGCCACGCGTCGCGACCCTCCTTGACGGCGACGGCAGCGATCACCAACGCCGCGAGCGGGTCGGCCCATGACCAACCGAAGGCACCGTTGAGCACCAGACCGGCCAGCAGTACGCCCGACAGGTAGGTGCACAACAATGTCTGCTTCGAATCGGCGACCGCCGACGCCGAACCCAGTTCACGGCCGGCCCGACGTTGCGCCCATGACAGCACCGGCATGATCGCCAGACTCAGCGCTGCCAGCGCGATCCCGATGGTCGAGTGCCGGGCCTCTTGCGCACCGAGCAGCGAACGCACCGCGTCGACCGTGACGAAGACCGCCAAACCGAAGAACGCGAAAGCGATGATCCGCAAGGCTGTCTTCTCGCGAACCTCGGGATCCGGACCGGCGAACTGCCATGCCACGGCTACCGCCGACGATACTTCGATCACCGAGTCCAGCCCGAAACCGACCAACGCGCTGGAGGACACCCGGGTGCCCTCGGTCAGGGCCACGACCGCTTCGATCACGTTGTAGGAGATGGTCCCCGCCACGAGCCAGCGGATCCGTCTCGACAGCACCGCCCGGCGCTCGGTCGCGAGAACGCGCTCGCCGGCCATCAGCGACACCCGCATCCCGCGCCGTCGACCCCTGCGCAGCCACACCTCGGGTCGACGGCCAGCACCAGGCCCATCAGATCGGTGAGTGCATCACCGATGCGGCTGTCCGCCAGCTCATACCGGGTACGGCGCCCCTCGGGGACGGCGACCACCAGCCCGCACCCCCGCAGGCACGCAAGGTGGTTGGACAGGATCTGGCGGGAGACCCCCAGTTCCTCGGCGAGCTCGGAGGGGTAGCCGGCAGCCCCGTTGAGGCTGAGCAGTATCCGGGTGCGCGTGGCGTCGGAGAGCGCATGCCCGAAGCGGGCCAGCGCGTCGGTGTGCGCCAATGTTCGCATGCCGATATAGTACATCGGATTCTGTACTAATTATTCATCGCCAGTCGCGAAAGGCCGCCAAAAGCCGGTCCCGGAACGCCGGGTCCAGCTGCCCGCTGTCCACCTTGCCGAGGACACTCACGGTGCTGCGCAGCTGTTGCAGATAGTTGTGGCAGCCTTCGCACTCGCCCAGATGGCGGTCGAAACGCGCCCGCGTATCCGGATCCAGCACACCGTCGAGGTAGTCGGTCACCAGTTCCACCAGTCGGATGCAATCCATCGATTCGGCATCGCTCATCGCGACTCCTTCAGATAGTCCTCAAGCGTCTGCCGCAGCGCGGCGCGACCCCGGTGCAACAGCACGCGTTGATTGACCGCACTGATCTCCAACAGCGCGCTCACCTCCGCGGCCGTCATGCCCAGCACATCGCGCATGGTGAGCACTTCACGCTGCCGCGCCGGAAGTTTGTCGAGTTCGCGTCGGGTCACGGCCAACAGTTCGTCACCGAGCACCGACCCCTCGGGAGTGTCCGGAAACGGTGCCGGCGCTTCGTGTTCCTTCCAGTGACCGTCCCATTGCTGACCGTCCGCACGGAACCGGGCCGGGTCGACCGCGCCTCCGGTGAACGCCGTGATCTGTACCTCGATCTCCCTGCGCTCACGCATGCCACGCGTCTTGGCGATGTTCACCAGCACCGTGAAAAGCCATGTGCGCAAGGAGGATCGGCACTCGAAGGTGTCGATACCCTTGAGCAGCGCGAGCCAGGTCTCCTGCACCACCTCTTCGGCGATCTCACGGCTGGCCACGTAGCCGCCGGCCACCCGCAGCATCGACGGAGTATGCCGCTCGACCAAGGCCGCGAAGGCGGCCTCGTCGCCGAGCCGCAGTGCGGCGACGAGGCTGTCCTCATCAGCTGTCGATACCGTCATGGCGGTGTCAGCGTAGGACTGGAAGCTTGTCCGCGCGCTCGGTTTGCCGGCGTGCGGCGACCAGCGAATCGGCGAGGGTCCACAACGATATTCCGAGCAGGGCCGCGTCTTTGATGAGGAACTGCCCTGTCGAGGACAGCACCGGGAAGCCCCCGGCCGAGGCCTCACCGACTCCCGGGGTCGTGAAGAGGAAGCTCAGCGTCGCCGTGAACAAGCCGACGGCCACCACGCTGCCCACCGCAGAGATCCGCGGCAGCCACGGCTTCACCGCCAGCAGGGCGGCCGTTGCGAGTTCCAGCAGGCCGAGCAGTGCAGAGAAGGCCGTCACCGGGAGGATGTCGTACACCCAGCTCATGAGCGGACTGTTCTCGACCAGCGGCTGGATGCCGTGCGCCTCGTAGGAGGTGAATTTCAGTGCACCGATCCAGGCCAGCACCAGCACCAGGCCGTATCGTGCGGCGTTGCCGCCGATATCGGCCAGCGCCGACTCGGCACGGATGAATCGCGCTTCGCGCGTGATGGTCATGGGTGACTCCTTTGCGTTCCGGTCATCGGTTACGCAGAGGGAGTGTGTCCTCGACGGTCAAGCGTTACAGACCGCCGGCGGCGCTACCGGGCAGGGGCGCTACGGCGTATTCGACCGCGGCAGCGGCGCCACATCCGCGCGCTGGACACTGATGAGTTCGACGCCGTCACCCACATCGACGGTGACGACCTCTTCATGTTCATGCGGTTGATCGAAGAACGGGAGCCCGAGCAGTCCGCGGAAGTCGCCGGTGTCGACGAAGGTGTGCGCCCGGGCGAACAGCGGTTGCACGTCGAACACCCGCACCCGGAGTTTTTCGCGGCTGAGCCTGCCGAGTTCCCGGCCGGATTCGGGATCGGTGATCACCTGACCGGTGCCGGAATGCACCCCGAAGATCATCCCGACGACCACCCCGGACTGCGCGCCCCGATTGATGACCAGGGTGTAGTCGTCCTCGATCAGCGCGACTTGTCCGCAGATCGGTTGCCCGCTCACGAAGCCACCGCGGAACCGGCCTGGATCCGGGGCCGCAACCGGTAGGCGTCGACGTGGACGGGTTCGGCCTCGCGCTCGCTGTCGTCCTGTTCGGTGCCCAGGGCGAGTTCGACGGCCGTCTTCGCCTGGAAGAGCGCGATGACCGCCTGCTGGTGCCGTTCGGACCCGAGGGAGTTCAGCGCGAGCGTCAGCTTCCTGTCCACATAGCCCACCGAACGGGACAGCTCCGATTCGGCGGCGGCCGGTGCGGCCGCGTTCCTGGTGAACCAGCGGTGCCCGAGCGCGCCGAGAGCGATCGCGCTGACCGGCACGACCACCACACTGCAGATCAGCCCGAGCGTGCCCGTCGCGGCGATGGCACCGACGACCCCGACCAACATGGTCATGGCCAGGACGGCGAGCAGTTGCAGGGCAGCCGGCACCGCCTCGATCGCACGCCCGATCTGCGCGAGCGCGCGGGCGATGAATCGCGCGCCGCCCGCGATCGCCCTCGTCGCGGCGGTCGCGGCGGTCCGGGAGGTCTTGGCGGCGGTGCGGCCGAACTCGTCGACCTGCGTGCGACTGATCGGAGACTTCGGCATCGACCACGACCGCTGCCGGCCCGCGGGACGCGCGGGGGCAGGCGGCGCGGTATCGGCAGCGGTCGCGGCCTCTGCGGGTGTCTCCGGTTCGACCGACGGGTTCACATTGATCACATTTGTCTCAGCAACCACACCCGTATCATCCCCCGGACCGGCCGCGATCGGCTCGTGGCGCGCCGCGTCAGAGCCGAATCCACTGGCCGAGGAACCAGAATCCCCAGCCGTCGCCGTTACCCGCGCGCATCGGTTCGACGCGCTGCCCGTTGTGCATGAACGGCTGGTGGTCATTGCGGGCCTGGTCGATCCCCCGCCGCTGCCAGTCGTTGTTCTGCGGCGCCGGGGCGCAGGCCTGGGCGTTGGGCTGCCCGCAGGGACGTCCGGGGTCTGCGCCGGCCGTACCCGAACCGACGCCCAGCAGACCCGCCAGGGCGATGCCACCGGCGAGGATCGGGGCGGCGGTCCGACGCGAAAGCAACATGTGCGACTCCATTCGATCGTGTGTGTTCACGCGGCACCTCACCGCCACACGAGAAAGGACGCTATGGCCGCCGATTGGGTGACCACTGTGCTGAGGTTAGGCGCCCGCTGTGCATCCCATAACGGAATGAAATGCGCTCGGTAACAGACCTATTGAGCGCTAACGAGGCGCGGCCGGCGGTACCGGTGGCGGCGAGTAGATGGGCGGGATCACATACACCGGGCCCGACGCGGGCTGACCGCCGTCGGGTTGATTCAACGCGGGTGGCTGCAGCGGCGGTGGCGGCGCGCAGTTGGCGCCCACGAGTTCACACCATCGGGCTTCCACGTCCTGGGTGAACCCCTCATCGGCGCAACCGGCCGCCGACCACACCATCAGCACACCCAGCAAAACTACCGGAATCGTCCGCACCGCTGCCCCCTTCGCTGGCCCACGCCTCCCGGAACGCAATGCTCACACACCCGCGGCGATCTGCGGGAATCTGCGATTGATCCCGTCGATCATGCCGTGCAATTGGTAGAGCTCCTTGCGCAACTGGGCGGTGTTGACCCGGTGGGCACGGGCGGTCGCACCGGCGGGCCGGCGCGCCACCCGCGCCTCCTCGTCCTCGATCTTGCGGGAGGTGTCCTCCACCTGTTCCCACAACGCCCGAAGCAGCAGCCGCGCCTGCGCAATGTTCGCGGTTTCCTCGCTGTCGTTCTCGGCCATCGCCGTTATCGTCGCACCTGCGTGGGGCGGGGCGCCAACGAACGCTGAGCGCCCTTCTCAGCGTCCGCGGCCCGGCGGCGCCGCGCGACGCGACCGCCCCGCCGGCCGCGAAACCGCAGAACGCGGGCCGGGGAACGGCTAATGTTTGCTCAATTGACGAGGGAGGCAATTGTGGCGGGCAAGCATCAGGTTCGACGCGAGCCTCGACACCGGCGCCGCCGGCGGGTCGAGGACCTCCCGGTGCGGCATTGGCTGGCCGCGGGTGCCGCGTCGGCCGGGATGGCGGCCTCGCTGTGGGGGCTCTCGCTGGCCGTGCCCGATATCGCGGTGGCCTCGGCCGACGAGGGGGCATCTGCCAGCGCGGGCAATGCCGGCACCTCGCATGCACCCCGCAGTGTCAGGTCCGTGCATACCGCGCATCGCAGCAACTCCGCGCACCCCCCGCTTCGTAGCGCCAAGACCGAGGACTCCGACGGTGCCGCCGCCCTCGACACCGCGGGCGGGGTGGGTGACGTCGACGACTTCGACAAGTCCGATGGCACCGATCCACTCGACCAGGCCGAGCCCACGGCGGGCACCGCTGACAACCGGGACTCCGCTGAGGACAGCGACGACCCCGAGACGTCCACGGCCGGCGTCGCCAACCGCACGGGCGACCAGAGCGCCTATCAGGTTCCGGCCTCCACTGGCGATCCGGCCGACACCGGGTCGAGCGATGCCCCCGCCACCCCGGTCGGCGCGGCGGCCCTGCCCGACCCGGAGCCGTCCTCCAGCGATGTCGAGGTACTGACCCCCGCACAGTCCGCGGTCGTCTCGCTCGACGGGCCCAGCTTCGGTCGGCAGTTGGTCGCCAGCCAGATCGCGGCCTTGATGGGCACCGGTCGAACCCTCATTTCGGTACTGCCGGTCGCCGCCCCGGTCAAAGGCTGGCTGTATGACTCGCTGGCCGGCACGCGCCGAACACTGTTCAACCAGGCACCCTGGTTCAGCCCCACCCAGATCACGGCGGACGGTGATCTTCCGATCGTCGGAACGGTCGGCGCGGTCGACCTGGAGGGTGACCGGATCCGGTACAGCATCGTCACCGCGCCGCTGTCGGGCACCATCGTCATCGCCGACGACGGGACATTCACCTACACGCCCAATAGCGGGTTCACCGGAGTCGACAACTTTGTCGTCGCCGCGACCGACCTCGGCACGCACATCAACCTGCTCGACCCGTTCCGCAGCGCCAGCACGCGCGCATCGCTGTTGGTGAATCAACGAGCGGTCACCTTCATCTTCAACTACACCAGCGGCTCGCAGTACTGGACTGCCGACGCGCGCAGCGCCCTGCAGCGGGCCGCCACC
>Ga0075012_10004936_pt1 | contig 12319 bp, 12 predicted proteins | sample All_14_2_FD_71474 | JGI IMG/M metagenome (GOLD analysis project Ga0075012, IMG submission 71474) | Freshwater microbial communities in response to fracking from Pennsylvania, USA - Allegheny Zone_MetaG_DW_15 | ecosystem: Environmental > Aquatic > Deep subsurface > Groundwater > Drilled...
GCTGTACAGCGTGTCGAATTCGTCCTTCATGTCGATGAACAGCGCATCGCTGCCGGCCAGCGCGCTGCGGATCTGTTCTGCGGGAATCAGCAGTTCGTCCGCTTCGACCCGCGGATGCAGAGGCAGCAGCACGCTCCAGCCGCTGGCCCGTTGCAGCATCAGCGAATCGACGGCCAGTGCGAGATTGCTGCCGGCCAGGTCGGCGCGGGTCAGAGCGGGGGCCTGGTGGGCTGCATCGACATCGTGGACGAAAGCCGCCAGCTTGTCGGCGGCCAGCGGCAGGTCGGCCAGTGCCGGGACGAGACGCTGGCGCAGTTCATCGGGATGCGGCAGTGCACGGCGGCGCTCGGCCTGCGTCGCCAGGCTCGGCAGGAAGCGGGCCGGGCTGTCGTAGCCGCCGATGACGCCGGCGTCGACCAGCTGGTCGAGGCGCTGCCCTGCCCGCTCGGCCGCCTGCAGTGCGGCTTCCTGGTCGGCACCGGTGACGACGACCAGATAACGTGAATCCGGGGCGCCGAGATCGGCCCGCAATTGCCCGTCGATGCGCGAATCGGCTTCGCTGACGGTGCTCAGCGCCGACAGGTTCGGGTGCCAGAGCTGGTCGCGCTGGAGGCCAAGCCAGGTGGCGGCGGCGACGGCGAGGAGCAGGGTCGGCCAGCGCAGGCGTTGCAGCAGGGCGATGGTACCTTCGCAGCGGACGGCCGTCTGCGTCGAACCGATACCGGCAACCAGCGGGCCGGCCAGGTCGGGCAGGATGTAGCGGGTGACCAGTGCCGCCGTCAGTACGCCGGCCAGCGCGTACAGGCCGAGTTGCGCCAGACCGGGAAAGCCGGAGAACAACAGGGCGCCGAAACCGCAGACCGAGGTGGCGACACCGAGCCGGATGGTCGGCCAGAAGCGCCGGCGCCAGTCGGCCAGGCCGTGGCGGCCGGACTGCATGAAATAGTAGGTCGAGTAATCGACCGCTTCGCCGATCAGCGCTGCGCCGAAGCCGACGGTGATGCCGAAGACCGTGTCGTAGGCGAGGCTGACGGCGACGACGCCGGCCAGCGCGCCGCTGACTACCGGCAACATGCCGAGGGCGATCAGGCGTGGCGAACGGTAGACGAAGAACAGCACGGCGATGATCGCCAGACTGCTGATCAGCGTCAGACGGAATATGTCGTCCTTGATCAATGCCCGCGACTCGACGGCGAAATGCCCGGGGCCGGAAAGCAGCAGTTGCAGATCGGCGCCAGCGCTTGCCGGCAGGCTGGCGACAAACTGCGCGCGGATGGTCTGGATGGCGGCCTCCTGGCCGTCGGTATCGGCGCCATGGGCACGGGTCTGCACCAGCAGCATGGCGCGCTCGCCATCGCGGGATGCCCAGACGCCGTCGCGGCTGGCCGGCTGGTTGCCGCTGCCCAGGCCACCCAGTAGTTCGGCCATTTCACCGGTCGGGTCGCGGGTCAGGAAGGGCTTGAACAGCATGCCGGCCGGCGACGCCAGCAGGTCGATGCTGTCGCCAATGGCGGCGCGCAGGCCGGCGACGGTAAAACGCTCTGCCGTTACCGCCGGACTGAGCTGGTAGCGATGCGCGAGCAACAGGTCACGATCGGCATCCAGGCTGCCAGCTTCGCCGTTCTGCACCGAGACGAATTCGCTGCTGCCAGCCAGTCGACCGCGCAATTCACGCGATACCGCCGCCCGCTGCTGCGCGTCGCCACCAGCGATGCCGAGCATCAGCAGGCGTGACACGGCGCCTTCCTTGATCTGTTCGACCAGTACCTGCTGTTCGGCGGTCGGTTCGGCCGGCAGGAAAAAGCTCATGTCGGCCGAGAAGCGGCTGTTCCATGCGATGGCCAGGCCGGCGAGCATCGCCAGCAGCCAGATCAGCAGGGCCCGCAGGGCGTTTCGTCTCATGGGCCGGCCAGCGGTTCGATGGTCAGCAACGAGCGGTCGCCGTCGGCCTGCAGGTATTCGATGCTGCGCATCTGGCCGCGGCTGCCGCTGACGACGATGCGCAGGACGAAGCTGGCGATGCGCTGGTCGCGCGGCAGCATGGTGAGCACCCACTTCTCTTCATTGCCGACCAGATGGAGCAGGTAATTCCGCTCGAGCGCCAAACGATTGCCCGACAGCGTGCCGCGGATGCTGTCCACGAAAGCCAGCGCTTCCGGCTGGCTGGCCAGGTTGATCGAGAATTTCTGCTTCTCGCGCTCCAGCGTCAGCACGTCCTTGTCGAGAATCAGGATCTCCGGCTTCGGCAGCAGCGTCCGTTTCTCCAGCCGGTCGGGCGCGATGTAGGTCATTTCGCCGCTGGCCTTCAGCGGCTTGTCGAGTACCGCCAGGAAACGGGTTTCGACGAATTTCGCCTTGCCGCCAGGGTGGCGGGCCAGTCCGGCCATCAACTGGCCGACATCGAAGGCCGCCTGCGCCGGCAGGGCAAGGAGGGTAAGCAGCAGCCCGAAACTCAGGGACTTGATCATTTTTTCTGCCAGAAATCGAAGAAATTGAACCAGTTGTAGGGTGCCCGGCGGCAAAAATACGCCAGCCGGTCGGCGTAGGCGTGAACCGCCGCCTGGATTGCCTGCTCGCGTTCCGCGCGCGGTACCGAGGAAAAATCGGCCAGCGGCTCGAAGTGTATTTGATAACGGTTGCCGCCGAGATACAGGCCGGTCATGAAGAATACCGGCCGGCGCAGCATCGCCGCCATGCGCCACGGACCGAGCGGGAAGGCGGCGGTTTCGCCGAGAAATTCGCAGTCGACCGCAGGATCGCCGCCCAGGGCGCGGTCGGCCAGCATGCCGACGAGGTAGCCCTGGTCCAGCTTGTCGCGCGCCGCCAGCATCGAGTCGACGCGGCCGAGCGGCAGGATATCCTCGGTTGCCTTCGGGTTGATCGCCTGCAGCGTGGCGTTGATCTTGCGCGCATTTTCCTCGTACATCAGCATCGCCACCTGCAGCCCTGCCCTGCCCCGGCCGACAGCCCGCAGCACCTCGAAACTGCCGAGATGGGCACCGACCAGCAGCGCCCCGGGCTGGCTGGCAAGCGAGGCCTGCAGCGCTTCGGCGCCGACGACTTCGATGTCGAACAGGTCGAAACGGTCATTGAGCAGGTAGATGCGGTCGTGGATGGTGCTGGCGAAGCTGAACACGTGGCGGTAGCCATCGGTCCATTCGGCCCAGCGCCCGAGCGCACGATGCAGGTAGTCGCGGCTGGCCCGCCGGGCGCGCGGCGCGAACAGCACGTAGTAGGCGGCGATGCCATGCAGCACCAGGCGGCCGATCCGGCGGCCGAAAGTCAGCGAAATCCACACCATCAGTTTCAGGATGGCCAGGTTGCTGCGTTCCTGCTGGCGGCGCCAGTCGCCGGTCGGCGTGCTTTCCGGCTTCATGCGCTGACCGGTGTCAGGTTGCCGCTGGCGACGATGCGGTCGGCGGCGTGCACGCTGAAGGCGATGCTGCCGCTGGCGCCGGTCTGCAGCATGAAGCTGAGCATTTCGCCGGGGCCGACCGGGCTCAGGAACTTGGCATTGCCGACCTGCCACGAGGCCGTCGGCACGCCGCGCAGGCGTTCGGCAAACAGGATCGCCTGGTCGAGCAGGACGACGCCGGGAACGATCGGCCGGCCGGGAAAATGGCCGGCAAAGGCCGGATGCGCTGGCGGCACCTGCCAGGCAAAGCTGCAGGCTTCAGCCATCGCGCTGCCTTTCGGCGAACAGTGCCTGCAGCGTCTGCCGCGGCAGCTTGCCGGTGGCATTGCGTGGCAGCGCATCGAGGAAAACCAGCGGCCGTGGCAGGAAAACCGGATCGATGCGCTGGCGCAGCGCCTGCAGCAGTTGCTGGCGGTTCAGCGTCGGCGCGACGACAAAGGCAGCCAGCCGGGTAATGGCTCCGGCCGGGTCTTCGTCGGGCAGGAAGAAGGCGGCGTCCACGACGCCGGGAATGCCGGCGATCTGGTGATTCAGCCAGGCCAGCGAAGTCCGCTTGCCGGCGATGTTGATCAGGTCGGCGTGCCGGCCGATCAGGACGAAGCGGCCATCGTCGCGGCATTCGATGACATCGCCGAGCGGCACCCGGCCTTCGACATGGCCGCCGTGGGCGATGGTGTATTCGCCCTCCTGCGCCAGTTCGACGCCGGCGAGCAACTGCCAGGACGCGCCTTCGAGTGTCCGCCGGCTGGCCAGTTGACCGCTTTCGGTCGAGCCGTAGATTTCCAGCAGCGGCGCCTGGCAGCGTGCCTCGGCCTGCGCCGCCAGCTCGTTCGACAGCGGTGCCGTTGCCGACAGCAGCAGCGCGATTTCAGGCAGCGGAATGTCGGCGGCAAGCAGCGCCGACAGGTGGAATGGCGTGGTCACCAGCAGGCGCGGTGGCGGCAGCGCGGCCAGCGCGGCGGCGATGTCCTGCGGATAGAAGGGCTTGCCCGACCAGAACGGGCAGCCGCCATGCAGTGCCAGCAGGAAGGTCGATTCGAACCCGTAGCTGTGTTGTGCCGGCACGGTGCCGACGATGTGCAGCGGCTGGCGATCGACCCCGAGCCGGCTGGCTTCGGCCAGGCCGTTGTCGACCAGCTTGCCCCAGGTCTTGCGGTGCGGCTGCGGCAGGCCGGTCGAGCCGGAGGTGAACAGGATGGCGACGACACGGTCGGCGTCGATCTCCGGGATTTTGCTGATTTTCGCGGGGTCGACCGCAGAAAGATCGGGAAAATCGATGCGCGGCAGTCCGCCGGCAGCGAACTCGCCGTCGCACAGGCAGCAGCAGCCGGGATGGTCGGCCTCGATCCGGGCCAGGGTTTCGGCCGACTGCGAGGCCGGTTGCAGGCTGGTCTTGCCGGCCAGCAGGCCGGCGACGAAGCCGACCGCGAAACGGTAGCGGTCGTTGCAGACGTTGAGCAGCCAGTCGCCCGGCGGCAGTTGTCCGGCCAGCGCGTCGGCCTCGGCGAGGAAGCGGCGGACGCTGACCGGGTCGTCGGCGCGCCAGGCGAAGACATCGTCCAGCTGACGCCGGGACAGCAGCGGCCGGCGGTTCATGGCGATTGCTCCGGCTGGTTCACGCCGGCGCGATAGGCACGGATGGCGGCAATGAAGCTCGGGCGTTCCTCGGGCGGCAGCACGCGCAGACGCACCAGGTGCTCGGCGATGAACATCAGGCCGATCAGCGGTCCGGTCAGCAGGTTGGCGTGGACCGACCATACCGCGGCTGGCGCGAACAGGAATAGTGCGGTCGACAGCAGTGCATTGGCAAAAAAGAACGCGGTCCAGGCAATCGTCACCTGGCGCGTGTAGCGGGCCTTGCGCTCGGAGATCGTGCCTTTGAAGACGTTGCGCGCGATGCGCGTGATCAGCGCCTCGCCGGGACCGAACAGCGTCCGGCCGAACAGTGTCCCGAGCGCGAGGTGGGTGCCGAGATGCTGGATGTAGTAAAGCAGGGGCACGTTCTCGCGCAATTGCGGCCAGAGCCAGGCGAGGAGTGCGGCAACGGCGATCACGCCGGTGGCGCGCAGCCAGCGATTGGCGATACGCCACAGCAGCAGGCCGGCGACGAACGCCAGCGGCAGTGTGCCGAGGGCGGCATTGATGTCCGGCTGACCGCCGCCGGCACTGCCGTAATGGGCGGCCACGGCCCAGGCGGCAAACAGCAGGACCACGGCCAGAGCGCGCAGCAGCTGGACCGGGTGGCTGGGCATTACTGGCTGCGCTGGCTGGCGATGTGTGCGGTCAACGCCCGCAGCGAGGCAAAAATGCGGACATTGTCTTCATTGTCCGAGCGCAACTGGAAACCGTAACGCTTGGAGACGACCAGCGCGATTTCCAGCACGTCGATCGAATCGAGGCCGAGGCCGTCGCCGAACAGCGGCGCATCCGGTTCGATTTCCGCCGGCGCCATCTCGAGATTGAGTGCAGTGACGATCAGCTGGGCGATTTCCGGCAGCAATGCGCTGACGGTTTCCGGAGTGGCAGTTGCGGACATGGCGGTTTCCGTGGTGTTCAGGGGGCGACGGCACGGAACGCGAGCACCGCGTTGCTGCCGCCAAAGGCGAAGGAATTGGAGAGCGCGGCGCGTACTGTCTGCCGGCGCGCGACAACCAGGTGATCGACGCCGGCGCAGGCCGGATCGGGCGTGTCGAGATGGGCGGTCGGCGGCAGCACCTGTTCGCGCAGGGCGAGCACCGTGGCAATGGCTTCGATCGCCGCGGCGGCACCGAGCAGGTGGCCGTGCATCGACTTCGTGGCGCTGACCGGCAATTGCCCGGCCCGTTCGCCGAAGACCATCTTCAGGGCCGCGATTTCGACCGGGTCGCCCTCGGCCGTCGCGGTCCCGTGGGCGTTGATGTAATCGATGTCGTCGGCGTCCAGGCCGGCATCGGCCAGTGTGTCGCGGAGCGCCCGGACCTGGCCGGCGGCTTCCGGCTTGACCAGGTGGCTGTGATCGCAACTGGTGCCGTAACCGATGATTTCGCCGTGGATGCGGGCGCCGCGCGCACATGCATGCTCCCAGTCCTCGAGGACCAGCGCCGCTCCACCCTCGCCCAGCACCAGGCCACGGCGGTCGGCGGCAAACGGCCGGCAAGCGTACGGCGAGGTGTCGGCATCGCCGGGTGCCATGACGCGCAAGGCTTCCCAGGCACGGGCGACGCCGTAGGCCTGCGGCACATCGGAACCGCCGGTGAGCATCACCGTCGCTTCGCCGGAACGGACACGGCGGAAGGCTTCGCCGATGGCGACGGCGGATGACGCGCAGGCCACGGTATGGCTCATGCTGACGCCGCCGAGGCCGAGCTGGATGGAAATGTGGGCGTTCGCTGCGTTGTTCATGCCGAGCACGACGGCCAGCGGCGACAGGCGTTCACGCCCCTTCTGCCAGAGTTCGCGATAGCCTTTTTCATAGGCCAGCGTGCCGCCCAGCGCCGTGCCCCAGGCGCAGCCCCAGGTGTCGCGTCGGGCACCATCGTTGCCACGCGCCAGGCCGGCGTCGTCCCAGGCGGCAAAGGCGGCGGCCATGCCGAGCTGGGCGAAGCGGTCCATCATCGAGGCCAGCGGCTTGCCGAGTACGGCATCCGGGTCGAAGCCGGGACAACTGACGAAGGGCATCGACAGTGGCCGCGGGACATCGTCGGTCAGCAGGTAGCGCACGGCCGATTCGCCGGCGCACAGGCGGCTGAAGAAATCGGCGAGGTCGCCACCGTAGGGACTGACCAGCCCGAGGCCAGTAATCGCCACCCGCCGCCGGTTCATGTTCAGGACTTCTGTTCGGCGATCAGACCGTCCATCAGCGTGACCAGCTCGCCGACGGTTTTCGGGGTCTTCAGATCGGAGGAAAGCTTGATGCCGAAACGGTCCTCGAACTCGAACATCAATTCGAGCATCATCAGCGAGTCAACGCCGAGTTCGCCCAGCAACGCTGCCGGAACGACGCGTTCCGGTGCGACGCCGAGGCGGTCCTCAAGAAATTCGCGAATCAGGCCAATGCAATCCATAGGCGCGGATTTTAGCCGAAAGGTCATGTTTTCCAAAGATTTGTCCCCGGGTTCGTTGCATGACGGACGTCTGCCCCGGATTTGGTACCATGCGACAGCCCGACTTCATTGATCCCATGCGCCATTACCTCCCCGAGTTCTCCAGCAGCCAGCCCTGGCATCGACAGATTGTCGATCGGGTTGTCCTGCTCTGGCCGCTCAAGGCGGTTGGGACGATGATCTTCATGGCCTTGTTTTTCTGGGGTTATTTCGCGGTCCTGAACAATCCCCTGTTCGCTGCCGTGACCATGCCGGCGACCTTCGTCGATGCCTGGATTCCCTTCTCGACGGCAGCCTTTCCGGCGTATGTCTCGCTATGGGTCTATGTTTCGCTGCCCCCGGCATTGATCGGCAGCCTGCCCTCGCTATTGCGTTTCGGCGTGTGGATTGCGGCCCTGTGCCTGTTCTGCCTGGGGATCTTCTGGTTGCTGCCGACGGCGGTGCCGATGGCCGACATCGACTGGACGCTGCACCCGGAAATGGCGGTGATCAAGGGCCTCGATGCCGCCGGCAATGCCTGTCCGTCGCTGCATGTTGCCTCGGCCGTGTTCTCCGCTTTCTGGCTGCAGCGGCTGTTTCGCAACATCGACGCGCCACGCTGGCTGCGTGGCATCAGTGCCGTCCATTGCCTGGTGATCCTGTGGTCCACCATCGCCACCCGGCAGCATGTCGTGCTTGATGTCGTTGCCGGCGTTGCCGTCGGGGTGCTGTTCGCCTGGCTGTCACTGCGCCAGGTCGAACGGGCTGGCGATACGATCTAGCTGCTGGCGCGGTTCAGGCTGGCGAGGAATTTTTCGCCATCCTGGAAGCCGACGACGCGCACGCCGCTGATTTCCTCGCCGGCCGGGCTGAAGAAGATGATGCCCGGCGGGCCGTAGAGGCCGAAGCGGGCGAGCAGCGCCTTGTCGTCGGCAGTGTTGCCGGTGACGTCGGCCTTGAGCAGGATGAAACCGGACATCTTGGCGCGCACCGCCGGGTCGGTGAAGGTGAATTTCTCCATTTCCTTGCACGAGACGCACCAGTCGGCGTAGAAATCGAGCATCACCGGGCGGTCGACCGCAGCCAGCCGGGCGTCGAGTTCGGCGACCGAGCGCACCGGCTCGAACGGCAGTTTCTGCGCTTCGGCGGCGAGCGCGCCGCCGCGCAGGCCGGCCAGCGGTTGCAGCGGGTCGCGGCCACCGGCCAGCGCGCCGATCAGCAGCGCGGCGCCGGTCAGCAGCATGACGATGCTGATGCCTTTCCAGAAACGTTGCCAGTTCTTCGCATGCGGCGGCAGCGGATCGAGCGCGTGCAGGTAGATCGCCGGGACGATGAACAGCAGTGCCCAGCCGACCATGCTGACGGCCGCCGGAATCACCGGCGACAGCAGCCACAGCGCGGTGGCCAACAGCAGCACGCCGAAGGTTTTCTTGACCCCTTCCATCCACGGACCGGTTTTCGGCAGCAGCGTACCGCCGGCGACGCCGACGGCAATCAGCGGCGCGCCCATGCCCAGCGCCATGACGAAAAGCGCCGTGCCACCGAGCAGTGCATCGCCGGTCTGGCCGATGTAGAGCAGCGCGCCGGCCAGCGGCGCGGCGACGCAGGGGCCGACGATCAAGGCCGACAGCGCGCCCATCAGGAACACCGAGATGCCGCGACCTCCCTGCAGATGCCCGGACTCTTCCGACAGCTTGCTCTGCAGCGATGTCGGCAATTGCAACTCATAGAAGCCGAACATCGACAGCGACAGCACGACGAAAACCAGCGCGAAGGCGGTCAAGACCCAGACATTCTGCAGGGCGGCGGTGAGCAGGGTGCCGGACAGGCCGGCGGCGACGCCGACGGCGGCATAGGTGATGGCCATGCCGAGGACGTAGGCCAGGCTCAGCGCCAGCGCCCGGCCCCGCGTTGCCTGCTCGCCCTGGCCGGCGATGATGCCGGACAGGATGGGGATCATCGGGAAGACGCAGGGCGTCAGCGACAGGCCAAGACCGGCCAGGAAAAAGACGCCGAGGATGGTCCAGAAGCCGGCATCCTTCAGCGTCTGCGTGATCAGCCCGCTCTCGTCACCGGTTGACGGGGCTGCCGACATCGGTGGCGCCTTGGGCGTGCTCGCCGGGTCGGGCAGGACGACGGCAACGGTCTGGGTCTGCGGCGGATAGCAGACGCCGGCGTCGGCACAACCCTGGGAAATGACGTCAAGGCGCAGCGGCAGCTCGCCGGAACTGCTGCGCTCGACCGGCACGCGGAATGTCACTTCCTTGTAGAAGACCTCAACCAGGCCGAAATTCTCGTCGTTCTTTTCCTTGCCCTTGGGCACCTGCAGCGGGCCGAGGACGATGCTGTCGTCGACCGGATGGACGCGGAACTTGTCGCCGTACAGGTAGTAGTCCTTGGCGATTTCGTAGCGGATCTCGACCGTCTCGCCATCAAGCGCGCGGGCGCTTGGTTTGAAGGCGACGGCCGGGTCGAGGAATTCCTGGGCGTGGACCAGCGAACTCAGAAAGGCGAAGAGGAGGAAGATGGTGCGCATGATCATTGGAGCGTTTCCGCGGCCAGCCAGTTCAGATACGCGGGCAGACCGTGCGTGATGGGCAGGGCGATGATTTCGGGGACGTCGTAGGGATGCAGTTCGGCGATGCGTTTTTCCAGCGCCGGGTAGTTTTCTGCGGTCGACTTGATCAGCAGCGGAATTTCCGACGCCGACTCGACGGCACCCTGCCAGCGGTAGATCGACTGCACGCGCGGCAACAGGTTGACGCAGGCGGCCAGTTTTTCCTCGACGAGGGCGAGCGCGATGGCGTTGGCCGTGGCTTCGTCGGGGCAGTTGGTTAGGATCAGCAGCGGATTCATCATTGAGCCTTACTTGAGCAGCCGGCGCCGGGTCAGGCGCAAGGCAATGGTGAAGGCTACGGCGGTGGTCGCCAGCAGCGCCATGATGTGGATCAGGGCGTCGGCCGGCCACTGGCCGGCGAGCAGAGGCCGGATCAGCGCCACGCCCTGGGCCAGCGGCAGCCAGCCGCCGATTGCGGCGAGCCAGCCGGGCAGCTGGTCGGTCGGGAAGAAGACGCCGGAAATCAGCGTCATCGGCGTGATGAACAGCGTGAAGTAATACATGAAGAAATCGTAGGACGGCGCCAGCGCGTTCCAGATCAGCCCGAGCGCGGCGAAGGCCAGGCCGGTGAGGACAATCGCCGGCAGGATGAGCAGCGCGGTCGGGCCGTTGGTCAGGCCCATCGCGGTGATGACGATCAGGATCGCACAGCCGGAGAAGAAGGATTTGGTCGCCGCCCAGAAGAGCTCGCCGGCGACGACATCGTTGAGGCCGAGCGGCGTGTTGAGGATGGCATCCCAGGTTTTCTGCACGTGCATGCGTGAGAACGACGAGTACAGCGCTTCGAAGGTCGCCGCATTCATCGTGGACGCGCAGATGGTGCCGGCGGCGAGGAAGGCGATGTAGGGCTGGCCATCGATCTCCGGCAGCATCGCGCCCAGGCCGTAGCCGAGGCCGAGCATGTAGATCAGCGGGTCGGCCAGGTTGCCGAGGATGGACGGCAGTGCGAGTTTTCGCCAGACGAGAAAGTTGCGCTGCCAGACAGGCAGGAAACCGAACAGATCAGGGCGGGTGACAGCGGGCGCAGCGGACATCGGAATAGTGGCAGCAAGGGTGACCCGTCATTCTAGAGCCTGCAGCGCCGCGTGCGGTGACAGTGTGTAAGTGCCCGGCTTACCGGCCGGTACCCGGCGAAGCTGGCAAAATGGCGGCATGACGCCGCCCGCCATCATCCTGTGCACCCTCAACGCCAAGTACATCCATGCCGCGCTCGGCCTGCGCTACCTGCTCGCCAACCTGGCCCGCCACGGTGGCGCCGACTTGCGGGCGACCTGCGTGCTGCGCGAATTCACCATCAAGCGGCCGGTCGATGAAATCGTCGCCGCCCTGCTCGCCGAGCTTGGCGAACCAGGCACGACACCGCAGATCGTCGGTTTCGGGGTGTACATCTGGAATGTGCGGCAGACCACTGAAGTCGTCCGCCAGCTCAAGGCAGCGCGCCCGGCGCTGAAGATCGTCCTCGGCGGGCCGGAAGTCAGCCACGAATGGGAAGATCAGGAAATCGTTCGCCTCGCCGACCACCTGATCACCGGCTGGGCCGACGTCAGCTTTGCCCGACTGTGCCGCGCCCTGCTCCACGGCCCGCAACCGCTGATGAAAGTGATCCCCGGCGAACAGCCGCCGCTCGACCAGATCGACCTGCCCTACGCCGAATACAGCGCCGACGACCTCGCCCACCGCCTGCTCTACGTCGAAGCCTCGCGCGGCTGCCCGTTCAAATGCGAATTCTGCCTCAGCGCCCTCGACCAGACCGCCTGGGCCTTCGACCAGCCGCGTTTTTTCGCCGCACTGGCGGATCTGCATGCCCGCGGTGCGCGCCACTTCAAGTTCGTCGACCGCACGTTCAACCTGAAAATCGACAACTCGCTGGCTATCCTGCAATTCTTCCTCGACCGGCTGACGCCCGATCTCTTCCTGCATTTCGAGGTCATTCCCGACCACCTGCCGGAACGCCTCAAGGCGATGATCGCCCGCTTCCCGCCCGGCGTGCTGCAACTCGAAGTCGGCATCCAGACCTTTGACCCGGTCGTCCAGCAACGCATCTCGCGTCGCCAGGACAACGACAAAACCTGCGCCAACCTCGGCTGGTTGCTCCAGCACAGCCACGCCCACCTGCACACCGATCTCATCTTCGGCTTGCCCGGCGAAACCCTGGCCGGCTTTGCCGCCGGCTTCGACCGCCTGTACGCGCTGCACGCCCACGAAATCCAGCTCGGCCTGCTCAAG
>Ga0075012_10004937_pt1 | contig 12318 bp, 6 predicted proteins | sample All_14_2_FD_71474 | JGI IMG/M metagenome (GOLD analysis project Ga0075012, IMG submission 71474) | Freshwater microbial communities in response to fracking from Pennsylvania, USA - Allegheny Zone_MetaG_DW_15 | ecosystem: Environmental > Aquatic > Deep subsurface > Groundwater > Drilled...
CAATGAGGGCGCGCTCCGGCAAATATTTGACCGGCACTACCCGCTTTTGCTCTCGGATATTTACCGGCTTATTCCCGACGAAAGCACTTGTCAGGACCTGGCCCAGGAATTGTTTGTGGATATGTGGAACAAACGGGAAAGCCTGGATATTCATACCTCCCTGCGCGCTTACCTGCGCCGTTCTGCGGTCAACAAAGCCCTCAACCATATTAAGGCCACCCGCAGAATGCAATTTGAGGATACGGACGATCTGGGCCAACTTGCGGACACCTCCAGCGCTGACAGCCTCCGAAAAGAAAAACAGGAATCCCTGGAAGATGCCCTGCACGCTGCGATCGGAGGGCTGCCTGAAAAATGCCGCGTGGTGTTCAACCTGAGCCGTTTTGAACAACTTTCTCACCGGGAGATTGCCGAAAAACTGGGAATTTCTGTCAAAACCATTGAAAATCAGATCACTAAGGCCATGAAAATGCTCCGGGACGCATTGACGAAGCATCCCGATTTGTCGCCTGTTGTCATTTTGTGCCTAAAATGGTGCTTCGGTGCATAGGGGCATAGGGGATGGAGTTCCAAGGATTGTCTTGAACACAGAAAAACAAATAGAAAGCTACTGATACAAGCCATGAAAGAAAGCGAATACATACTTCTGCTCAGCAAACGGTTCTCCGGGGATATCACCCGGGAAGAATCCGTGGTATTGGACGAATGGATCAACCAATCGGCCGAAAACCACCGTTTTGCAACTGAGCACCAGCTTATCTGGGAAAAAGCGGAAGGTTTTGGAAAAAGTTTTACTCCAGATCTTGCAGCGGACTTCCAAAAAGTGAAGTTGCGCCTTCAACCTCTTGAGCAACCTGTTATGCGTGCCACCCTGGGTCAACGGCTCAGCAGAGTAGCCGCAGTATTGGCACTTCTGGTCGCATCCGTTTGGGGCTGGCAGCAATTCTCTGCAACGCCTGCCACCGAAGTGCTGGTTTCGGCAGAAAACACCGGCAAGAAAAAGATTGTGCTTCCCGATGGTTCCCGAATCTGGTTGCGGGAAGGAAGCCAGCTGGCCTATAAGGACCAATTATCCGGGAAGGAGCGCAGTGTTAAACTCAAGGGGGAAGCTTATTTCGAGGTTGAAAAGGATGCTACCCGACCTTTCAAAGTTGAACTTGAACAGGGCGGCCGCGTCGAAGTGCTTGGTACAGAATTTAATATCAGACAGACCGGGCAACAAACTTCTGTGCTGGTGCGCTCCGGAAAAGTGCGTTTTTCCCCTACTGCACAAACTTCTGGCCCGGTACTGACCGCAAATCAACATGCGGTATTCGATCATGCTGCTGCGCAGGTACGTGTTTCCACCCTTAGTTCACTCAACGAGTTATCCTGGCAAACCGGTGGACTGGAATTTGTGAATACTCCCCTCCAGCAAGTCATCCGGGATCTGGAAAAATATTACGACGTAAAAGTCTCTCTGCCCAATCCAGCCATGGCGAACTGTCCGCACAGTGCACCGCTCACCAGCCAACCCATCGAAAAAGTGCTCGAAACCCTGGCATTGACCCATCAGCTCAGCCTGAAGCAAACCGGTACACGGTCCTTCGAGTTGTCGGGCGGACAATGCAAGTGAAATGGTTGACGACCTAGCCTAAAAGGCCCCTTCGTAGAAACGGAGGGGCCTTTTAGGTTAATGGTTATCTGCTTCAGACCAACCAACGGGATCCAAATAAAGTTCAGGTGGATCCTAGCCGGCCATCATCTGCCACAGATCTTCATACGGGATGATTTCCACTGCAAAGGTTTGCCCGGCCACCTGAGGTTTTTCCCTGGAAAGGATCTCTTTCTCTTTAGCGATCTTCTTTTCAGCGCTGGCAGATTGGAAATCTTTTTTGGCAAACGCGATCAACATATTGAGGAAGGCTGCGCTTCGGCGGTTCATATCGTTGTCCAGGTAACGTTTGCGGTATTTTTCCAGGGATTCTGTGGAAATATCTGCCGTATCAAAAGTGCCTTTCGCCAGGTTGTACAACACGGGCAGGAAGATCAGCGGAATATTCATCCCCTGTTTGTCCTTACCCAGCACCTCGATTTCATTCGTAAGTTTGGCATACCGAAACGTCCCGACGATCTTATCCACCTTTTTCCCATCCAGTTTACCCAGCACGACCAGAAGGTGCAGATAGCCCCCGTAAAGTTGCCAGTTGTCGCGTACGGCGCCCCCCAGCGATTCAAATTTTGGGTGTTTGGAGGCTTTTTCGAATAGTCCCAACGCATCTTCATAGCGACCTGCAAACAGGCAAAAATGCAGGTAGAGCTCTAGGCTGCGAAACCAGTTGAACGACCCTTCTTCTGTTAAACTAAGGCAATAGGCTGCTGCATCATCGCCTTCGCTGGTATCAAAGATCCGAAGTTGGGTCAGGCAAGCGATCTGTTGGTTGGAGGTAGCCACTAAAACACTCCGGTTGGTGTTTGGACGGCCTTTTAGAACCTGCAAACTTTCCCTGCATATTTGGAGCGCAGCAGCAGAATCATTGATAGACAGATACTTGATGATGCCTATTTGAGCCGTATGGAAGTAAAACTGGCAGGTATCTGCCTTTGCTTCCAAAGGTTGGAGTTCGGTATAATAAGTGGTTGCAAGCTGATGGATCTCTTCATTGGGAGATCGCCGGACGATATAATAATTGATCAGGGTTTCAAAATGTTCCAGCGCCAGCATCTCATACCGCCGCTTTTCCTCATATTCCCGGTGAATTTTGGCATATCGTTCATGCAATCCAACTGAACCGAGCCTGGAATATTCTCTCCGCAATCGGGAAGCAACCTCTGAGGTGAGTTCCACAAACTCATATTTGATGGTTTGCTCAAGCAGGTGCTCCAAAACATCCATCCCAGCCTTCGTGGCCCCTCTACCCAGCAGGATGTAGGAAGCTGCAAAATCCCGATAGCAATTATAATAAGCCTTGGTTCGTTCGTTGAACATAGGCTGATTCACATCCACAAAAAAGGCTGTATTGATCAGGCTGCGCTCCAGGCGGCCTTTCAAACGCAGGTAGGCTTGTGATTTTGGGCTTTCATTTTTACCATAGAGCAAAGCGACCGCTTCCTCATCAGACTGTACCTTCTCCTTGGCGACCGCATCGTAAAAGGCATCCACCAGACTACCCTCTTCCCCGGGATTGCCCAATACCTCGATTTGTTTCACCTTGTTTCGGGTGATGGTTTTCACCAAATCTTTAAGAGCATCAAATTCCATGCGGACCAGATGTAATAATGTATATATGATAGAATCCTTGAATCTCCATGTATTGAAATCGGGTTTTCTGTCCTTTTATGGGCATATTAAAGGACCTTACCTTTGTTCCAACAAAATAACCAAACAAAAGTAAACGCATTTTGCTAAAGCTATAATCAATAAATCTGCGTGGGTGCTTCCGGGGGGATGGCATCCGCGTTACTGCCCAAGGTTGTAGCGTTCATTGACCTATCCGCAGCGCTGCTGTGGTGCTCAGGGTATTGGCGTGCCCAAAATCTGCCTGTATTGAAATCAGGGTTTCTGTCCTTTTTTAGGACCCCAGGCAGATTGACCTTTGTGACAAGATTACTTCTGATTCACAAAAAAAAACGTCACTTTATGAACCTGGTACTTTTCCTCCTCAGCCTTCTTTTTGCATCATACGCCCCAAGCTCACAAACCACCCATGATAGCAATAACCATAGTACTGTAAATGAGCCCGGACCAGGGAAAGGAAAAGGAAATCAGTATAATGGAGGGGATTACATCATTTGTGATGATATTCTGCCTTAATGGATCAGGCTATTTGAAATAGCTCCATTCGCCCCAAGCAATCATCCCGCTGGCCTCCGTCATTTAAAATAATCCAGATCTTTAGACCGCAGACCTTGACTTTTTTATAAAAGTCCTTCATTTTCAACCATTTAGGCCCCAAATCCGACCGATAAGATCTTTATTTGGGGGCCACGATGTTTCGCGGGGCGCCATCAAGTACCATTTGAAAGCTTCCATCCCAAAACCCAAAAAATAGTTGCCGATCTTCCTTTATTCCTCGAGTCTTAGCACCGGAGGAATGTCATTTAGTAATCCAGTTTCCGCGTATTTAAAACACGCTTCGTTGCTCTTCATTTGATTAATCCTACCTTTATAAACCGGAGCGACTCATTGCGCTCCGGTTTTTTTATGGCCCTGAGAGATAAAAAGTGGGCCATTTCTGACTGTTTACCCGCCTATTTCAACCTTTCATCCAAACTTTTGTCCTTCCTGCCAGCATTGACGAATCTTCGGGCGCTATTTAGCGCCTTTAAGCGTTTGGATGCCTACATGACATTTTTCAATTTAACCAACAACACAGGAACGACGTATGAAACGACTTCTTCTACTGGGGCTTTATTGCCTCTCTTCTATTGCCCTCTTTTCACAAGACCTTCCTACTTACGATCCGAATTCCATTGATGTACCATACAAAAAGTTCGTACTGCCCAATGGACTTCGACTGATTGTACATGAAGACCACAAGGCGCCGATAGCAGCGGTCAATGTGTGGTACCATGTAGGTTCAAAAAATGAGAAACCCGGTAAATCCGGTTTTGCCCACCTTTTTGAACACCTGATGTTCAACGGTTCGGAGCATTTTAACACCGACTATTTTCAAGCGCTCGAAGCGATTGGCGGCACTGATCTGAATGGCACCACCAATGATGACCGCACCAACTACTTCCAGAATGTGCCCATCGGTGCACTGGACCAGGTACTTTGGCTGGAGAGCGATCGTATGGGGCACCTGCTCGGCGCCATTGACCAGGCCAAACTCGATGAGCAACGCGGGGTGGTACAAAATGAAAAACGCCAGGGCGAAAATCAGCCCTATGCAAAAGGTTGGGATATTCTCCAAAAAGAGGCTTACCCACCCCACCACCCTTATGGTCACACGGTGATCGGCGAGATGGAAGACCTCAATGCGGCGAGTGTTGAAGACGTTCACGAATGGTTCAAAAACTACTATGGAGCGGCAAATGCGGTCATTGTGGTTGCAGGCGACATCACTCCGGAAGCGGCCTATGAAAAAGTCATGAAGTACTTTGGAAACATCCCGGCGGGTCCAACCATTGCCCGTCCAGAAGTCAATGTGGCCAAGCGTACCGGAAGCAAACGGGTTCATTATCAAGACCGTGTACCGGAATCACGCATTGTTATTTCCTGGAATACCCCGGAATGGGGCAACAAAGAAAACGCTGCCCTCGACCTTGCAGCCAACGTATTGTCTTCTGGCAAAAGCAGCCGGCTGTTTAAAAAACTCGTGTACGAAAAACAGATCTGTACCTCAGCACAAGCATTTAATGGTGCTTCGGAGATCGGGGGCGGATTCGGGGTCATCGCCAATGTAAAAAAAGGAAAAACCGTAGAAGAGGTAGAAGCCGCCATCCATGAGATCCTGACTGATTTCATCAAAAATGGTCCAACCGAAGAAGAATTGAAGCGGGTAAAAGCCTCCTATTTTGCTGGCTTCCTCAAAGGTCTGGAGCGGATCGGTGGCTTTGGTGGCAAAAGTGACCTGCTTGCAGAGAACGAAGTGTACGCCGGCACCCCTGATTTTTACAAAACGTACAACAACTGGATCCAGCAGGTTACGCCTAAGGACGTACAAATGGTTTGTCAAAAATGGCTGACCGACGGCGACATTACGATGATCTGCGATCCATTCCCGGAATATTCCGTGACCGGTACAGAAGCGGATCGCAGCAAAGCTCCGGAAGTGACCAACAATGTGGCCGCTAAATTCCCTGCCTTGCAACGCGCTACCCTGAAAAACGGGATGAAAGTAGTACTCGCCCGTCGTACTGAAAGCCCAACCGTATCCGCCAGCATCATGTTTGACGCCGGCTACTGCACCGACAAATTTGGTGGCAAACTGGGCCTTGCCAAACTGGGCATGGATATGCTCGACGAAGGGACCAAATCCATGAATTCGCTCCAGATCAACGAGCGTCTCCAGTTGCTTGGCGCCAGCCTCAACTCCTTCAGCGATCTGGACAATTCCTATGTCAACCTGAATACCCTCAAGCAAAGCCTGGATCCAAGTCTTGACTTGTTGGCCGATGTGGTGTTGAATCCTTCTTTCCCGGATGCCGATTTCAAACGCCTGCAGGTACAACAGATCAGCGGAATCCAGAATGAGAAGAAAAACCCACAGAGCATGGTGATGCGCGTCATGCCATCCCTGCTTTATGGAGAAAACCACCCTTACGCAATGCCAATGAGCGGATCCGGGGAGGAAGAAACGGTAAACAGCATTTCGCTAGACGATGTCAAAGGATTCTACGGCAAATGGCTCCGTCCAAACAATGCCACCATCATCGTTACCGGTGATATCAGCATCGAAGATCTGACCGCAAAACTCGAAAAACGTTTCAGCGGCTGGCAAAAAGGCGACCTGACCAAAAAAGTGATCCCGGAAGTGAAAACTGGTGCTACTTCCAACAAGATCTTCCTGATCGACCGTCCTGAAAGTCAGCAAAGTCTGATTGTTGCCGGCTACCTTACCAAACCGTATGGCCAGATGGATGAGACAGCCATCGAGCAGATGAACAATGTATTAGGTGGGGACTTCACCAGCCGGATCAACATGAACATCCGGGAAGACAAGCGCTGGAGCTATGGCGCCCGTTCCATGATCCAAAACACCCGAGGCCAGCGTCCATTCATGGTTTTTGCACCGGTTCAGTCCGACAAAACCAAAGAAAGTATTCAGGAGGTCATTAAAGAGGTCAATCAGTTTGTGGGCGACAAACCTATGACCCAGGCTGAATTTGACAAAACCAAGCAAAACACCGTACTTGGTATGAGTGGGATGTGGGAAACCAATGCTGCAGTGAACGGGAGCGTTCGGGATGTTGTAAAATACAATCTCTCTGACGATTACTGGCAGAAATACGGCGCCAAAGTACAGGGACTCACCTTGAAAGACGTGAATATGACGGCAAAAACCATCGTTCAGCCCAACAACCTCGGTTGGTTCCTGGCAGGCGATGCAGCTAAAACACTGCCTGGCTTGAAAGAACTCGGTATGGAGGTGATCCAGATCGATGCCAATGGTAAAGTGGTATCGTCGAAGCCAAAGCCTTAATTGATACTTACCCAACTGGTGGATGGTTTAACCCACTCCAATTCAGGATGAAAAATGGCGGGCATTTCGTTGAAAGACGGAATGCCTGTTTTCATTTTTGCTGGAAAAACGCAGGAAAGATTCACCTTTGCGAACGATTCATTCGGGTCAAACCCCTGCCTGAACCTGCACCTGCTTCATGGAAAAACTACTCGAAATCAAGGACTTAAGTATAGAATTTGCTTCTGAACGGGGCATCACCCGGGCCGTGGACGGAATTTCCTTTTCCCTGGACAAAGGGGAGACCCTTGGGATCGTAGGCGAATCCGGCTCCGGGAAATCTGTAACTGCCTTGTCGATCATGCGGCTGCTACCCCAGCCTCCTGCCAAAATAGTCTCCGGGGAGATCCTGCTCCATCCTGGCAGCACTCCCTCCCGGACGGCCCCCCTCAATCTGCTTTCCCTTCCGGAAAAGGAAATGCCTTCCATCCGGGGTGCAGAGATCGCCATGATCTTCCAGGAGCCAATGACCTCCTTAAATCCGGTGTTTCGCTGCGGGCATCAGGTAACAGAAGCGATCCAGTTGCACCAGAAGGTTTCCTTTGCGGCAGCCAAGACTCAGACCCTCCAACTTTTTGAACGGGTAAAACTGCCTGATCCAGCCCGGATCTTCAACGCTTACCCCCACCAGATCAGCGGTGGACAGAAGCAGCGGGTTATGATTGCGATGGCCATGTCCTGCAACCCCAGTCTGCTCATTGCCGACGAGCCAACCACAGCCCTGGATGTGACCGTTCAAAAAACCATCCTGGATCTGATGCGCGAACTGAAGCAGGAGACCGGACTTTCCATGTTGTTCATTAGCCACGATCTGGGGGTTATTTCAGAAATCTGCGACCGGGTCGTGGTGATGTACCAGGGAAAGATCGTGGAAGAAGGCCCTGTAAACAAAGTGCTGTATCAGCCCGAGCACCCTTATACCCGAGGTTTGGTAGCCTGTCGGCCTTCCTTGAAGCACAAACTCTGGCGAATGCCCACGGTGCCTGATTTTTTGGAAAACAAGTCCTTTGATTCCAGGGTGATCACCCCAGCAGAAACGCTGGCAAGACAACAGGAACTCCAGGCACAAAAACCGATTTTACAGGTCAAAAACCTGAGCGTACGTTACCCGGCCAAAAAGAACTGGCTCGGTCGGCCGACGGAATGGTTGAATGCCGTCCAAGAGGTAAGTTTTGATGTTTTCCCGGGCGAGACCTTTGGACTGGCGGGTGAATCGGGTTGTGGCAAAACCACTTTGGGTAGAACTATTGCGCGCCTGACAGAGGCCCACGCCGGAGAGATTCTGTATCAAGGGGTGGACCTGCTTAAACTAAATGAAGAAGCCTTTCGTCCTTACCGCCGCGAGATCCAGGTAGTTTTTCAGGACCCTTATTCCTCCCTAAACCCGCGAATGGGCATTGGTGAAGCCATTTTGGAGCCCATGCAAGTGCATAAACTCCACGAAAACGACCGTATTCGCCGCGAAAAAGCCATCGAATTACTGGAAACCGTGGGCCTACAGGCCGATCATTACAATCGGTACCCACACGAGTTTTCGGGAGGCCAACGCCAGCGAATCTGCGTAGCCAGGGCGCTCGCTCTGCAACCCCGTTTCCTGGTCTGCGACGAAATGGTTTCCGCACTGGATGTCTCTGTGCAGGCCACCGTGCTAAACCTTTTAATGGACCTTCGGGAAAAATTCGGATTGACCTACCTGTTCATTTCCCACGACCTGAGTGTGATCAAACAGATGTGCGACCGGTTAATGATCATGAATCAAGGTCAGACAGAGGCCTTGGGTTTCCCCGAGGAGATTTATCAAAATCCGGAACGGGAGTATGTCCGGAAACTGATTGAAGCCATCCCGGGAGCCTAACCTCAACGCCCAAATCCAATTCCTCTTCTTACAAACAAGTTCAACTTGTCCTTATCGAAGGTAAAGGTTGCCACGTCGTCCAGGCGTAGCGTGTGTAATTCAGGTTCCTCTGTGACCCGGGCTGCAGATACCCGAAGGTTCTGATTTTTAATGGCTTCCATCACCACCTGCCGTACCGTACGGGCATTGCCGAAGTATTTATCGCGGAACTGATGCAGGAAGGTCATGTATTTGCCCAGGTGTTCGCGGGCTTCTTCTTCCACCTGGTAGTTTTCCTGTCTGAACATAAACAAGGCGATCTCCAGCAATTCTTCCGGCGCATAATCCTCGAAACGCAGCACCTTGTCGAATCGGCTGGCTAATCCCGGATTGGCTTTCAGGAAGCCATCCATGTTTTCCGGATAGCCGGCTACGAACACAAAGAATTCACCCCGGCGATCTTCCATCCGTTTGAGCAGGGTCTGAATGGCTTCGTCGCCGAAATCACCCTGGGTGCCACGGGAAGCAACCGCACTCAACGCATAGGCTTCGTCAATGAATAAAACGCCGCCAATGGATTCTTCGATCCTTTCAGCGGTTTTGATGGCTGTTTGTCCGACAAATCCTGCTACCAGACCCTGGCGATCGGTTTCTACGGTATGCCCACGTTCAAGCACCCCCAACGCCTTGTAGATCTTGGTCAGGATACGCGCCACGGTTGTTTTACCGGTACCTGGATTCCCGACAAATACGGTATGCAGGTAAAAGCGACCGAGGACATCACGGCCACTTTCGCGATAAAAACGGACGAGATCCACCAATTCGCGAATGTCGCGTTTGATGGACTGCATTCCGATGAGGCTGTCGAGTTCGTGGAGCGTAGCAGCGAGCAGTTTTTCGTCCACCGGGATATTTGGCAGCGCCTTTTTGCGCAGAACCTGCACTTTTTCTACGTCTTCGCGAAGCACCACGGTGAGGGCTTCCGGTTGGAGACTGCGCACATTGGGCATGGCCATCAGGCGCAGACCGAGTTGCAACTTGGCTTTATCAATCAGATCATGCACGAAACGGGCATTTCCAAAGGCCCGGTCGCGGGAGCGGAAGGCTTCTGTAATGAGTTCGTCCACCTGATCTTTGGCCTCTTTGGCAAGGGTTACCTCTTTTTCTTTGGCTGCATATTCCGCGATCAGGGAAAGTTCCTGGGGCAGATAGTCAGCGAATTCAAAACTGAGCTTGAAACGGCTGCGCAGTCCGGGGTTAGAGTCCAGGAAGGTTTTCATCTCCTTGGGATACCCTGCCACAATGATGGCCAGATCTCCGGGACCATTGGACAGTTCACGAACCAGGATCTCCACCGCTTCCCGGCCAAAATCCTTGCTGTCTTCCGGGCTACGTGCCAAAGCGTACGCTTCATCAATGAACAAAACGCCGCCCCGAGCCATTTCAATAGCTTCCTTGACCCTGGGAGCCGTCTGACCAATATACTCGCCCACCAGATCGGAGCGATCTACTTCGTGGACATGGCCCTTGGAAAGCAATCCCATCTTTTTGTAGAGACGGCCCATCATTTTGGCCACGGTAGTTTTGCCGGTACCCGGGTTGCCGCTAAAGACCGAGTGGACATTGATCCCGTCCTTTTCAGCAAAGCCCCTTTCTTTCCTAAGTTGCAGGAACTGAATGTATTGTGCGTGTTCGCGTACTTTTACTTTTACTTCTGACAAGCCTATAAGTGCGTCGAGTTTTACCAGGACTTCCTGAAAACTCTCCATATCCTCCGGTTCCGGCTCAAGGAAAACCTGGAGTCCTTTTTCCGGCAAATAGACCGGATGTGTACCGAAATCCCAGTCGGATCCTACATCAAAAGGCATCACTGCAAGGGTTTCGTCCATGAAGACGACCTCGGCAGTATAGCGATCACGGCGCCAGGATCCTTTCACATTGGAGCCCCAACCTGCGGTGATTTTTACGCCATCATCTCCTTTTTGTACACTGTGTAATCGTACCACCTGCCCTTTGAGTTCGCGGGCATTGTTGTAGAATTTGATGAACACCTCACATTGCCAGGCCTTACTGACCAGTACATTTTTGAGCATCAGTTCCGCATAGACATAGCGGGTCTCCTCGTCGTGAAAACGTTTCAGGTAATTGCGTTCAAACTCGGGGGTGTCATCATACGGTCCCTCATACATTTTGAGGGAGGTGATTTTACAATAAGGGTTGTCGCCACGACTGATGGGGCGGCCTGCATCTTCGACGTAAAAGTTTTTGGAGCCGACTTTTTCTCCTTCGATCCAGGCTTCCCAGACGTAGGCGCCTTTTTTCCAGAACACGCCTTCCTGTTTGTTTCCCCATCCTTCCCGGATGTATCCGATGGCGTCAAACTTACTGACTTTGCGTTGAAAAGGCAGATTACAGAGTTCTTTTCGCTGTTTTTTAACAGAATAGCAGCGCAGCTCTACATTCACCTCCCAATCATCCAGATCGAATTGTTTGTTGTAAAACGAAAGTTCCGCGTAGATATAGGACGTCTCCAGACGGTCGAACACCTGACGGTATTTTTTCTTGTTGTCGGCCAGCCATTCTGTGGACGAATATATTTTCAACTCCTTGAACTTCCAGTTTTTGTGCTCGGAGCTCTCAGTCGATATTATCTGCGGATTGTTCTCAATATCCATAGCGCCTTATCAAGATGGGGAATTGTGGTGGATGGTATGGCCCGTTTTTGCTTCCAGCAACCGAATCTTTGCGGGCGGAAATGCGAAGCCGGGTAAAATGTGGTGGAATTAGCCCCTTTGCAAATGTGCGAACTTTCAGTGGAAGAAAAAAATGCTCTTTTGAAATAATTGAACTGACAAACCAACCTGAAAGGGCAATCTTTGTGTCATAGACAAAACACCGTACCATGAAACAACTCTTGACCACCTTTTTGCTGGGATTCCTGACCACCCTACCCTGTTTTGCCCAGGTTGAAGACCCACTTGAAAAACGCCCTCCCACGGTCATCCTGCAAACCGGCATTGGAATGCAGTGGTTCGGGGAGACCTATAAACTTTCGACCTATTCTGTGGAAAGGCCAGTGGGGCGTTTCTGGCATCTGGGATTGCATGGTGGTTATTACTTTCAAAATCAGCCGGACTTTTTTGACTTCCATCAAAATTTTCTGGGCGGCTTTGAGGTAGGCGGCTTTTCAAAGTATTTTCTACATGGTCGGTTGTCTGGCCACAAAAGCGGATTTTATATAGGTCCGGAAATTCGAGTAGGCCAGCGCCGGTTCCAATATTCAGAGAACAACTTTTTCCCTCCGCCTCCCAACCCAAA
>Ga0075012_10004938_pt1 | contig 12313 bp, 21 predicted proteins | sample All_14_2_FD_71474 | JGI IMG/M metagenome (GOLD analysis project Ga0075012, IMG submission 71474) | Freshwater microbial communities in response to fracking from Pennsylvania, USA - Allegheny Zone_MetaG_DW_15 | ecosystem: Environmental > Aquatic > Deep subsurface > Groundwater > Drilled...
ACCGGACGCTCGCCGGTTTCGGCGCCGTGCTGGCCACGCTGTTCGAGGAGATCGAAGCGGGCAGGGCGCCGGATTGGAATGGCAGCCAGATCGACCGCATGGCGCTGCTGCTGCGCCGCGCCGCCACATCTGGCCTTTCGGCCGATGCCGACATGCTGGCGGCGGAGGGCATCGCCAATCATCTGATCGCCGAGAGTGGATTTGAAGCCGCGCAGCTGGCCGAAGCCATGGCGGTCGCCGAGCGCGCCTTTACCACACACCTCGCCGCGCGAGGCGCCGACGAATCCCGCGAGGCCGCGTGATGTTTGGCCTCGGCTCCTTTCTTGCCGCGCTTGCCCCCGGCCTCTTTGCCGCTTCGACCCCGGCGGCGCACCACGCGCGAGCGGCCTTTCGCCCACTTGGCAAGCGCGCGACCTCTGTTGGGCGCCGCAAGACCCGCATGGTCCACCCTCGCAATGCGGGGGCATCGGCCGGCGCGGACTTCCTCGCCCAGCGCAGCCTCCACCCCGGTCATTCCTCCTCGCTGCGCAAGCTGCAGCGGGCCTTTCGCATCGCCGGCCAGTCCTTCACGCCGGAAGGCGCCGGCAAGGGGAGGGGCCGTTGATCCGCACCCTGCTGCACGAGGCCGCCGCGCTCGGCGCGCTCGCTCTTTTCCTTGCCAACCTCGCCATTTGGGCAGGCTGGCTTTCCGGAGGCGCGTGACATGCCCCGCCCCATTTCGCGCCGCCTGATGGCGGATACATTGTGGGACGCGCTGGTGGCCGGTGTCGTCGCGCCATTGGCTGGCGCGCTCGCCGCCGTTGGGCTCGGTTGGGCAACGGTCGCCCTTGTCGCGTGGTGGCTGGCATGAGCGCCGCGCCCCTCGACGCCGCTCTTGCCCGCACGGTCGGGCAGGAGGAGCCGCCCGTCCGTGTCGCCCAGATCGGCCGGCTCGAGCCCTGGGCGCAATCCCTGCGCGGCAGGGCCATCCACCTCCTCGCGCCGGACGTCGAGACGGTCGATTTCGACGAGATCGCCGACACGCTGGCGCAGATCGTCCGCTATGCCGGCTGCGCGCCACGCCCCGTGGTGGTCGCCCAGCACACGCTGATCGCGCTCGAGGCCGCGCGGCGGGCCAATGAACCGCCCCTCGTGCAGGCCATGGTGGCGCTGCACGATGCGCATGAAGGCCACGGCATCGGCGACATCACCACGCCTGTCATGGAGGCGCTGGCGGAACAGCATGTGCGCATCTTCGGCCCCACCCGGCGCGACGAACTGCGGACGGTGCTGAATGACCTCAAGCGCGCGCATGACACGGTCATCCACCAGGCCGCCGGCGTGCCGCTGCCGAGCGCCGCCCAGCGTCGCGTCATCCACCATTACGACCTGGTTGCGCTGGCGACCGAGCGCCGCGACTTCCTCTCAAAGAAGCCGCGCAACTGGCACCCGGATGTCGAGGCCGCGACGCCGCTGGCAAAGCGCCATGTGCTCATGTCCCCGGCGGAGGCCGCGGGCAAGCTGCAGCGGGCGTTCCGCACGCTGTTGCCGAGCCTGCGTGACGGAACGGGCAGGGGGGCGCGATGAGCAAGCATCGCGACTATCTCGCCAAGAAGTGCAGCGCGGCGAATGCCGTGTGGATCGGCGCAATGGCCCGCCACAAGGGCCGGCGCGAGGCGCGCCGCCAGTTCGTGCAGGCCAAGGCCGATCTGCTTCGCCAGGAGATCGAGGACGCCAAGGCCGCCCGCCGCCAGTCCAGCCGCGACGCCACGCGCCCCGGCACCTTCGCCGGCGACCTTTTCAACCTCTGCAACAGCTGACGCCCGGAAGGGGCGGAGGAGCCACCATGTCGACCCGCATCATCCGCAGCGTCTTCCAGGCGCTGGGCCTCTCCAACCGGGGCCGCTTCGAGGAAAAGGCCAATGCCGAGATGCAACGCCTGATCGAGGCGCTGCAGGAGCACCCCGAGGAAAAGGCCAAGGGCTCGCTCACCCTCACCATCGACTTCGTCAAGCTCGGCGATCGCATCGACATGAAGCCGTCGGTGAAAGCCAAGCTGCCGGAGGAGAAGGGCTTCCAGTCGACGCCCTTCTGGGTCGTCGAGGGCGGCCTCTCCGTCCAGCACCCCAGCCAGACCGACATGTTCGGCGGACCCTCCGAAGTCTCCGAGCGCCGCCGCACCAGCGAGCCGGCCTGACCTTTTCCCCCGCTCCACCCCTTCCTGACAGGAGAACCCCGTGTCCACCAACGAACAGAAATCCGACATGCCGGCGGCGGCGTCAGCCAAGTACATCGCCGAACTCTCGACCGCCGCCACAAAGCCCGAACTCGTACTGATCCCGACCGATGGGCTTGGCGCGGGTCTGCCGCCCGTTGTTCCGGCGCTCTGGGACCGAAACAACCAGCGTGTCATTCCGGTCAAGGATGAGATTGAGCGCTATCGCCAAGGGCCCGAGCGGATCAAGGGCACCGCTGTTGTCGAAACGCTGGAGAGCTTCATCGCCCTTACCAATCGGCACAAGGCCGATGACAGCGCCATCTTCGCCGCGACCGCATGGCCCAAGCCATCGCTGACCGCCGTCATCGACTACTACACCCTCAAGCACGGCACCGCGCACAAGCAGCACCGCGTGCACTACGCCTTCCCGCTGACCGAAGAATTCTCGGCTTGGGTCAACAAGAACGGCAGGGCGATGAACCAGACGGACTTCGCCGTCTTCCTTGAGGACCACGCGGCCGAACTCGCCGCGCCGCTCGATGCGGAGAAGAACGAGTATGAGCGCCTGTTCAAGGAGCGCTTCGCCCTGCCGATAGAACTGATCGACCTGTCGCGCAGCCTCGAGGTTTTCGTCGGTGCCAAGGTGAAGCAGGGCACCAGGCTGCAGACGGGTGAACGCACCGTCCTGTTCGAAACCGAGCACATGAACGGCAAGGGCGAACCGATCGACATTCCCGGCATCTTCATGATCTCGGTCAAGCCGTTCGTCGATGGCGACCTGGTGCGCATTCCGGCCCGCATTCGTTACCGCATCAAGGGCGGCGAGATCGAATGGTTCTACCAGCTCTATCGCTGGGAGTTCTGGCTGCGCACCCGTGTGCAGAACGACCTTCTCAAGGCCGGATCGGAAACCCAGCTGCCCACCTTCGAAGGCGCCCCCGAGGCCTGACGTTCCTCCCGCCGGCGCCATTGGCGTGGCGCCGGTGACCTGCCGGGCGGTGTGAAGGCATCCGCCGCCCGGCCCTTTCCCCTCACACGGAATCCCGCGATGAAGCTCACCCTCGAACGCGCCCCCTTGCTCGCCGCCCTTGGCCGCGCGTCGAGGGTTGTCGAGCGCCGCAACACCATCCCGATTCTCGCCAACCTGCGGCTGGACGCTGCCGCCGACGCGCTGCGCATCGTCGCCACCGATCTCGATATCGAGATCGCCCAAAGCCTCCCGGCCGAGGTGAGCGCGCCCGGCTCCACCACGGTGCCGGCGCACACGCTGCACGAGATCGTCCGCAAGCTGCCCGAGGGCGCGCAGGTGCTGCTGGAAACCGCGGGCGACCGCGGCACGCTCACCGTCCGCGCCGGCCGCTCGCGCTTCTCGCTGCAGACCCTGCCGGAGAGCGAGTTTCCGGACCTCTCGACGGTCGAGGGCGGGTGCGTCATCACCCTGCCGGGCAAGGATCTCAGCCAGGCCATCGGCCAGGTTGAGTTCGCCATCTCCACCGAGGAGACGCGCTATTACCTCAATGGCATCTATCTCCACCCGCGCGAGGGCAAGCTGGGGCTGGTGGCGACGGACGGTCACCGCCTCTCGCTGATGAGCCTCGCGCTCGCGCTGCCCGAAGGGCTGCCCGGCGTCATCCTGCCGCGCAAGGCCGTGGGCGAGGCGAAGAAGCTGGCCGAGGCGGCAGACAAGGCCGACATCACGCTGGAGATTTCCACTCACAAGCTCGCCGCCGAGTTCGCCGGCGCCCGCCTCACCACCAAGCTGATCGACGGCACCTTCCCCGATTATGGCCGCGTCATCCCCACCGGCAACGCCAAGGTGGCGACGCTGGAAGCGGCCGAGCTGCTCGCCGCCGTCGCCCGCGTCGGCACCATCGCCAGCGAGCGGGGCAGGGCGGTGAAGTTCACCTTTTCGGACGGCCGGCTGGTGCTGTCGGTGACGAATCCGGACGCCGGCGAGGCGAGCGAGGAAATCGACTGCGCCTATGACGCCGAGGATCTCGAGATCGGCTTCAACGGCAAATACGTCGAAGACGCGCTCACCCGCACCGCCAGCACCGGCCCGATCGAGATCGCGCTGAACGACCCCGGCAGCCCCGCGCTGATCCGCCGCGCGCCGCCCGACACCCCGACCCCCGACGCCCTGTGCGTCCTCATGCCGATGAGGGTTTAAGCAATGACCTGCGAGTGCATCGAGATCATCAATACCAGCTTGGCCGAGCGGAACAGCAAGCTGGATGTAGGCTTCACCTTCGGGCGCGACGGGAACCCTGGCTACACCTTTCCCGCCCTGTCGATGTCGAAGCTCAACCCGCGCAACCGCGACCGAGCGGGTGCGATCCCGACGTTCTGCCCTTTCTGCGGCATGAAGTATCGCGCCGATCCGGCCCGCCGAGCCGGCGAGGACGTGCTCGCCGAGCGCCGCAGGCAGATCACGGCCGAAGGCTGGACGCCCGAGCACGATGACGCGCACGACAAGGGCGAGCTCGGCCTGGCAGGCGCTGCGTACGCAGCTGCTGGCGCGATGAGCGATAGCCGCCGTAACTCGGTGTCGGGCGCGTTCAGCATCATCAACAATCAGACGCTGCGCGACCTATGGCCGTTTGCCCATAGTTGGTGGAAGTCGAAGGACCGCCGCCGCGACCTGGTGCGCGCCGGCGCGCTGATCATCGCCGAGATCGAGCGCCTCGACCGCGCCGCCGAGCGGGAGGGCCGCTGACATGGCCGGATCTCTCTGCATCATCCGCGTGGTGGACCTCGAAACCACGGGCTTTGCGCCGCCCGCCGAGCCGATTGAAATCGGCTGGTGCGACCTCCATGCCACGCGCCACGACCTCGCGAACGAACCCTGCGGCTGGAAGGTCGACCGGGCCGGCAGCATGCTGATCCGCCCGAAAGGTGCCATCCCGCCGGAAACTTCGGCGGTCCATCATTTGACGGCGGAGGATTTCGCGGCGCCCGCCGTCACCTTCCCGTGGGAGACGGGCGGGCGCGAGGTCATCTGCCCGGCTCCCGACCAGCCGATGGCGTTCTTTGCCGCCCACAAGGCGAGCTTCGAGGCGCAATTCATCACGCCGGAATGGACCGGCGAGGCCGCGTGGATATGCACATGGAAATGCGCGCTCCGGCTCTGGCCGGAGGCGCCCGGCCACTCCAACCAGACCCTGCGTTACTGGCGCGGCCTGCCGGTGGACCGGCGCTACGCCAACAAGGTGCACCGCGCCGGGCCCGACGCCTATGTCACGGCACATCTGCTGCGCGACATGCTTGAGCAACCCGGCGTCACGCTCCAGCAGCTCGCTGCGTGGTCGGCCGAGCCCGCGCTGCTCGCCCGCTGCCACATTCGGCCGTGGCGGGATACGCCGTGGCGCGACATCGACGATCCCTCCTGGCTCGCATGGGTCTTGAGCCGGGACTTCGACGAGGGCGTGCTGTTCACCGCCGGCCATTACCTCGCCCGCCTGCGCGCCGCCGAGGAAACCACGGAGCCCTCCGATGCCTGACATCGTCCGCCACGTTGCCCGTGGCACCACCTATGACGTGCTCGGCGAGGCCGAGGTGCAGCTCAGCAAACCCACGGCTGGCGCTGTCGGCGGCGACGGCTACCGCAAGTTGCGCGAGGGCGACCGGCTGGTCGTCTATCGCGGCAAGGATGATCGCCTGTGGGCGCGCTTCCCCGATGAGTTCCGCGACGGCAGATTCAAAGACATCACGCCGGTGCGCCGCTGGTGGCCGGATGAATATGTCAACGAGGTCATGCCCACCGGCACGATATCGCCCGAACGCTGGATCACCGGCCGCTCGAACCTCGGCTGGATCATCGGGCCGGAGGATATCGACGAGCGGATCGACGATGGCTGCCACATCGTGCAGCCCGGCGACATCGTCGGCTTCTCCTGGTACGAGCCGCGCGGGCGCCGCACGCTGACCATCCAGGCCGACGGCACATGGGCGCTCGACAGCCTCGAGCCGGATGACTGGAGCTGGGTCGCAGACGCCGATGACTACGAGAACAGCAACGATTCCATCGAAGCCCTCGTCCGCGACAACATCTTCCATGAAACCCTGCGCCCGGGCGACCCGGCGATCCAGATTGACCTCGTCTTCTCGCGCTGGGGCAACGCCCGATTCCGCTTCGTCGTCCGGGACAACACGGCCTCGTTCGAGCCGGAAGATGCCGCCGCTCATGCCCCGGTCATCGAACAGGCCGTGCAGCATTTCGAGGCGTTGAGCCCCGAGCAGCAGGCCGCGCACCGCGAGGCGCAGCGCCAGTCATGGGCAGATGGCGAGGCCGGGCTCGATAAGCCGGCCATTGAGGACGCGCGCGATGACGGCTGAAATCCTCGTCGTTCCCCGCCTCGCCGACCAGCCGGCCCTGCTGGAGAGCGTGATGCTGGCGCTGCGCTCCGAACAAATCGCCGGCACCATTCCCGCCAACCGCCCGGACCCGACCGGCGAAGAAGGCGCGCTGGTCTGCGGCCCGCTGCACGCACCCCACGGCTTCGCCATCTTCCTCGAAGTCGGGGAGGGCCGCGTTTGGCTCGATCTCCTGATCGTCGCCCCGCGGCACCGCCGGCAGGGTCTTGGCCGGCGGCTGTTCGAGGCCGTTCTGCGGGCCGCGCGCCACCTCCTCCCCGGCACGGTGGAGTTCGGCACACTGGCGGAAAACGTGGCGATGCAGCGCCTTGCCGGCGGCCTCGCCCTCGCGCCGGAAGGGCTGCTCTATTCCGTCCACTCGGCACGCGATCCCGAGCAGGCGCCGTCATTGCCGGCGATGCGCCGCGCCGAGCGGGTGCTGTCCCGCCTCACAGCCGAACAGCAGAGCCAGTGCGCCGCCCTGCGCCAGCGCATCCGTCGCGCGCAGAAGCAGGGGGAGGCCACATTCCATGAGCAGTGAATCGATTGCGCTCTTTCAGCCGCCCCTTGGGGGGCCGAGCGATGATGAAGTCGCAGCGGCCAAGCTGGTGATCGCGGCGCGCCATGAGGCGATAGAAACCCAGCGGCGCGAGACGCTGCTGCGGTGCACATCCCAAATCGCGACCGGACAGGGTTGCGGTGAGATGAGCCGCTTGGGCAACCTCACCTACATCCAGACGCACGTATACGTCGAGCCCAGCGGCTGTTCGGGCGGGGATTACTGGCGCCTGGGCGAAGGCCAATGGGCGTGCCCCCGATGCGGCCATGTGAACCGGCTCTACGCCTCCCCCGCGATCGAGCAGATGAAGCATAGCTTTCGGGTCGTGGAGGATCGCCACGATGGCTGACCGCACCGGCATCGAATGGACAGATGCGACGTGGAACCCGATCGTCGGGTGCAGCGTCGTCTCGCCCGGCTGCACCAATTGCTACGCGATGAAAATGGCTGCGCGGATCGAGGCCATGCAGCCCGGCACGCACTATGCCGGCACGACGCAAGCCAGCAAGGCCGGCGCGGTATGGACCGGCAAGCTGGCGCTCGCGCCCGATTCCATCCTCACCCAGCCGCTGCGCTGGCGCCGCCCGCGCAAGATATTCGTCAACTCCATGGGCGACTTGTTCCATGAGGACGTGCCCGACGCATGGATCGACCGGGTGTTCGCCATCATGGCACTCACCCCGCAGCACACCTTTCAGGTGCTGACCAAGCGCAGCGCGCGGATGCGGGCGTATTGCAACAATCCAGCGACGCCACGCCGGATCTATGAACTTGTCTGCGACATCACGCTCGCCGAGCGGATCCGTGTCGTGTTGATGCTGCCGGGCATGGATGAAAGCTTAGCGCCTGAAGGGCCGCGAGTTTATCTCGGTGTCTGGCCGCTTCCCAATGTCTGGAAGGGCGTGTCGACCGAAGATCAGCGCCGCGCCGATGAGCGCGTGCCCGACCTTCTCGCCACCTCCGCCGCCATCCGCTTCGTCTCGGCCGAGCCACTGCTTGGGCCACTCAACCTACTCGACATCCGGAAGTATAATCCGACGGGCTCCCCATGGATCGATGCCCTTCGTGGCCTTGTGACCCGCGGCAGCTATCTGGCGCGGTCGCCCAGCGAGTGCTCGTTCAACACCAGCACGCGATTCCCAGGCGAACTGCCTGCGCTCGATCTCGTCATCGTCGGCGGCGAGAGCGGGAGGAACGCCCGGCCGATGCACCCGGATTGGGCGCGCTCGCTGCGCGACCAGTGCGCGAGCGCCGGCACCGCCTTTTTCTTCAAGCAGTGGGGCGCATGGGCTCCCCTCCCACGCTCCGCTCCGGTTCTTGAGGCTGGAGGTAGCGCAATCGGTGTTGCATGGCCCGATGGCTCGTTTGGGCCAGGCCGCGCCGACCTCAACGGGGGCGAGGGCACCACCCTGTACGTCGCGACAAAGGGTATTGCCGGCCGCCTGCTCGACGGCGTCGAGCACAACGCCATGCCGGAGGTGCTGTGATGGGCATCCGAGATCCAGAAACATCGCCTGATCTCGCGGCGAAGTGGTTTGTCTTCTATTGCCGGGCCTTCGCCATCACCGGATTGCTGTGGTTCGCGATCGAGGTGTTCGACCTCCGCCCTCACGATGCGACAGATCCGGTCGACGGACGCTCGGGCATGGCGCTACTTCGCGATGCCGGCACCGGCTGCGAATACCTCGCCGCGCCGGCTGGTGGCCTGTCTCCGCGCATGTCCGCCTCGGGGCAACATCTGGGGTGTAGGCCATGAGCACCGCACCCCAGCGCATCCGCCTCTCGCGCGCCAAGGGATGGCGCATGCCCGAGAACACCGTGAAGGTCGACAGGTCGACGCGCTGGGGAAACCCGTTCGTCATCGTCAATGACACGATCGACGAGCGTCAGTCGATAGTCCGCCGCTTCCGCCTCTGCGTGACGCAGCCAGCTTCGTTCCGGCGTCACCAGATCCTAACGGTCGCGCGTGGAGGCCGTGCTGGCGAGGGCTACTTCCTTGCCATCAAAACGAGCATCGAAGATCTCCGCGGCAAGAACCTCGCCTGCTGGTGCGCGCTCGACCAGCCCTGTCATGCCGACGTGCTGCTGGAGATTGCCAACTGCCCCATAACCACCTCCCGCGACACTGTCCTGAAGGAGATCGGAGCATGACCACCGAAGACGAAATCCTGAAGGTCGCGCGAGAGGCCGCCACCAGCCTTTTGGGACGCCGCGATATCGGCCAAGCCTATGTCATGCAAGGGCCGTCATTCCTCGCTCTGAAAGCCGCAGAAGCCGGCGCCCGCGCCCTTGCCGCGCACCTCGCGGCCGGCGGGGAAAATATCGACGACCCAACGGATAAAATGGTCGACGCCGCTCTCAAGGTCGATTGGGCCAATGAGGACGAGAGGGCTGTCGCCATTAATGTCTGGCATGCGATGTGTGCGGCTCGTGGCGCCGCCCCTCCCGCCAAGGCAGAGGTGAAGGTCAAGGCGCTGGTGTGGGACGGCAGCGTTATCGCTGAAACCCCGTTCGGGGCGTACACGGTTGGGGAAGATGCAGACGGGGGGTGGACATGGGCGTTCGTCAAGTACCCCTATGCCGATCCGAGCGACCCGCTGCCTTCAGAGTCCGCCGCCAAAGCCGCCGCGCAAGCCGACTACGACGCCCGCATCCGCTCGGCGCTCGCCGAGGACGCGGTGGCGGCAACACGCGGCCTAATTGAAGCAAGCAACCCGGACCACCCGCTTGCCGGCGTTACTGACGAGATGTGGAGCGAAATGGTGCGCCGTTCCAACCTAGATGCCGCCACCCCCGCGCCGGCCTCCGATGATCTGGCAGACCGGCTCGACGCACCGACCCCATTCTATGGCTGGAAGGACCCTGAAAACTACACGCCGGTCATGATCCCGCCGGGCCCCCTGAGGACCGAAGCCTCCGCCCGCATCAGGTCCGACGCCACCACCATCGCCAGCCTGAGGGCTGAGGTGGCAGACTACAACGACGAGCGCTCTCGTGACCTATCGGTAGCGCTTGCCCGCGCCGAAGCCGCCAAAGCCGAACGCGACGCCCTCAAGGCTGAGGTGGCGCGAGCCCTTGAGCTTGCGGCCTATAGGCCCGGCGAATGCCCGATAGTTCCGGTGAACATACAGCGAGCTATCGACGGGCTTCGCGCCGCACTCGCCCCGACCCCCGCGAAGGAGGGGTGAGAGATGGGCTACTGGGATACACCCGGCCGCTCTGATGAGTGGTTCACGCCGCCTCATATCTTCGAAGCGCTCGGCGAACGGTTTGACCTCGATGTCGCTGCGCCGAACGGCGTCCGCACCTTCGTCCCAGCAAAACGGTTCCTCTGGTCCGACAGCCTTTCGCAGGAATGGGCTGGTTTCGTCTGGATGAACCCGCCGTTCGGTGGCCGCAACGGCCTGACGCCTTGGCTGGAGAAGTTCTTCGATCACGGAGACGGGATTGCGCTCACGCCGGACCGCACGTCGGCGCCTTGGTTCCGCGAGGCATGGCGCCGGGCGGATGCCGTTCTTTTCACGCCGAAGCAGAAATTCTATCGGCCTGACGGCACACAGGGGAAATCCCCGTCGAACGGAACCGCCTTGTTCGCCGCTGGGGCTCGGGCCGAAGCCGCGCTATCCGCTGCTGCTGCTGCAAGCCTCGGCATCCTCGCTAAGCCGGTTCCTATCTCCAAGAAGGACGCACCCCGATGAGCAGCGAGATGAAGCTTAAGCCCTGCCCGTTCTGTGGTGCGCGGATGATCCGGTCGGATGAATTCTCGAACCGCACTCGCGACATTTATGTCCACGAACTGCCGGCGGCAGGGGAAACCAACTGCCCGGCCGCGAGTGTCATATTGGACAAGAACAGCGCCGAAGACTGGAACCGCCGCGTCTCTCCCCAGCCTCCCGCGCCTGCCGGTGAGGTGGTGGTCAGTGGTGCGCTACCGGCCGATGAGCCCGTAGAGTTCTCGTATCGGAACTGGCGTGGCGAGATTTCTAAGCGGCGCGTTGTTCCGTTCAGTGTCCGCTTCGGCTCAACAGACTGGCACCCAGAACCACAGTGGCTTCTTCTCGCGATGGACTTAGACAAGGATTCCGTCCGCGAGTTCGCCTTGAAGGACATCGGCACCACCCCACCCACCCCCGACGCAGACGCTATCAGGCGGGCGGCGCTGGAGGAGGCGGCGAAGGTGGCAGAGCGGCGGCACGAAGTATGGGCGGCCGGCGACGGGCACCATGACGCAGATGGCCTTCCCGCTGTCTCATGCGACATCACAGCTTGCGAGAACATCGCCGCCGCCATCCGCGCCCTCGCGACGCAGCCCGCGCCGGATGGGAGGGGGTGATGAAGCTGACGAACCCGCAAATCGAAATTCTCCGCGAAATCGAGACCTCCCCCAAGCACTATTGTGACGGCTACAAGCCGCCGCAGAGGTTGGCGGAGTTGGGGCTGGCTGTTCGGAAGGAGGGGCATCTTTCGTCACCCAGCTTCACGATTACCGACGCCGGCCGCGCCGCGCTAGCCGCTATCGACGGGGAGAAGTGAGATGAAGTGCGATGGCTGCAAGTTCGCCGACTGGAGGCGCACCGTTTCGGGGCGCCTCCACCCAGATAAGACCGGACAATGCACACGACTGGTTCAGCGACCTCTCGATGTGAGACTGCCGGCGGCGTTTTATTGGATTGGCCGGGTGGCGCTGTCGGGAGGTTTCATAAGCCGCGGCGGCGAACTGAAATCTGGCTGCGACTTCAAAATGGCTGGAGACGCCCCATGACACTCACAGAACAGCAGCTCGCAGAGGCTGTAGAGGCGATGGCGAGGGCCTACGATAAAGAGGACGCCGCCCAGCGCGGCGAGCCTGATCCATGGGATATCGAGTTTGATGATGAGTTTCAGTTCGAGGAGTTTCGCGCCGAACGGCTCGCTTGCTCCCAAACCGCCCTCACCGCAGCGCTGCCTATCATAGAGCCGCAGTGGCAGCCTATCGAGACAGCGCCGAAGGCTCCCTTGGATAGTCTTGGTGAAGGGCCTTCTATCATTCTCTTTGGAGGTTTTAGCGGCAATTCGGTACGGACAGGGCATTGGAAAGCCGCTAAGACTAACAGTTGGTGCGATACGCTGCTAGGCCGCACGCCTCGACCTCCCACCCACTGGATGCCTCTCCCCGCCCCTCCCATCCGCGCCCTAGCAGAGGAGGCGCGATAATGGGCCGGGAC
>Ga0075012_10004943_pt1 | contig 12310 bp, 10 predicted proteins | sample All_14_2_FD_71474 | JGI IMG/M metagenome (GOLD analysis project Ga0075012, IMG submission 71474) | Freshwater microbial communities in response to fracking from Pennsylvania, USA - Allegheny Zone_MetaG_DW_15 | ecosystem: Environmental > Aquatic > Deep subsurface > Groundwater > Drilled...
GATCCGGGCGTGGAAAGTGTCCAAACGCCACGATCAGGACATCTCGGCCGTCTTCGCCGGACTTGCGATCACGCATGAGGACGGCATCGTCACCCACGCACGGCTGGCATTTGGTGGCATGGCCGCCACCCCGCGGCGCGCCGTGCTGACCGAAGCCAGCCTGATCGGCCGGCCCTTTGACGCCGCTGCACTCGCCGATGCACACCACGCACTGACGCAGGATTTCCAGCCCCTTTCCGACATGCGTGCTTCAGCCGACTACCGCATGCGCGTGGCGCAGAACCTGCTGACCCGCTTGCAGCTCGACATGACCGGTGTCACCACCCGCCTCGATACCCTGGAGGTGACCGATGAACTCGGCTGAATCCATCACAACGACCCCGCATCACGCCCCCGTGCAGCCCATCGGCAGCGCCGGCGAGGCCCTCGCGCATGAGTCCGCCGTCCTGCATGTCACCGGCAGCGCCAGCTATATCGACGACCTGCCGGAACTGAGGCGCACCCTGCATGCAGCCATCGGCCTCGCCACTGCCGCACACGCCCGGGTCCTGAGCATCAATCTGGACGCCGTTCGCGCAGCACCCGGGGTCGTTGCCGTATTGACGGCAGACGACATTCCCGGACTCAACGACTTTGGTCCGGTCGTCCACGACGACCCGATCTTTGCCACCAGCGAAGTACAGTTCCACGGCCAGGCCCTGTTCGCCGTCCTGGCTGAAGACATGCATGCAGCACGTGCCGCCGCTCGCCTGGCACAAGTCGAGTACGAGGCCCTGCCCGCCGTGCTGTCGGTCGACGACGCGCTCGAAGCCGGTACCCGGGTCCTGCCCGACGTCAGCTTGCGCCAGGGCGAGGTGGACGGCGCCCTCGCCAAGGCCGCGCACCGTCTGTCAGGCACCGTCCGGCACGGAGGCCAGGATCACTTCTACCTGGAAACCCATATCGCCTACGCCATCCCGCAGGAAGACAACACCATGAAGGTGTACTCCTCCAGCCAGCACCCGGGCGAAGTTCAGCTGCAAGTGGCCCATGCCCTGGGCGTCGACGCCAAGGACGTGGTGGTGGAATGCCGGCGCATGGGTGGCGGGTTTGGCGGCAAGGAAAGCCAGCCAGGACAGATTGCTGCCATCGCTGCAATCGGCGCCCTGCGTACCGGCCGTCCGGTCAAGCTGCGCCTGGACCGCGACGACGACATGATACTCACCGGCAAGCGTCACGACTTCCGCATCGACTGGGAGGCCGGTTTCGACGACGACGGCCGGCTGGCTGCGGTACGTTTCCGCCAATCCACCCGTGCAGGCTATTCAGCGGACCTGACCGGCGCGATTGCAGACCGTGCGATGTTCCATGCCGACAATGCCTACTACCTGCCGGCAGTCGCGATCGACTCGCACCGCTGCAAGACACACACCGTGTCGAATACTGCCTTTCGCGGTTTTGGCGGCCCGCAAGGCATGTTCGGTATTGAAGAGGTGATCGACAACATCGCCCGCCACCTCGGCCGTGATCCGCTGGAGATCCGCAAACTCAACTATTACGGCGTCGACGAACGCAACACCACCCATTACGGCCAGCGCATCGAAGACAATGTGCTGGCTCCCATGACCACCGAGCTCGAAGCCAGCTGCCAGTATGCAAGCCGACGCGCTGCAATCCGGCAGTGGAATGCCAGCAGCCCGGTGATCAAGCGCGGTATTGCCCTGACGCCGGTCAAGTTCGGCATCTCCTTTACCGCCACACACCTGAACCAGGCCGGTGCCTTGCTGCATGTGTACACCGACGGCACGGTGATGCTCAATCATGGCGGCACCGAAATGGGTCAGGGTCTATTTACCAAAGTCGCCCAGGTCGTCGCGCGCGAACTGCAGATCGACATCGATCGCATCCGCGTCACCGCGTCCGACACCGCCCGTGTGCCCAACGCCTCGGCCACCGCGGCCTCGAGCGGTGCCGACCTCAACGGCAAGGCGGCGCAGGACGCTGCGCGCAAGATCAAGGCGCGCTTGACCGAGTTCGCCGCGGCAAAGTTCGGCTGCCGCGAGGATCAGGTCGAATTCCTCCCCAACCGCATCCGCGCCGGCAATACCGAACTCAGCTTTGCCGAACTTGCCCACGCCGCCTGGATGGGGCGGGTATCGCTGTCGGCTACGGGTTACTACCGCACCCCCCGGATCGCTTACGATCGCCACACCCTGTCCGGCCGACCGTTTTACTACTATGCCTACGGTGTTGCCTGCAGCGAAGTGGCCATCGACACCCTGACCGGCGAATCCCGGGTGCTGCGCACCGACATCCTGCACGACGTCGGCCATTCACTGAACCCGGCAATCGATCTCGGCCAGGTCGAAGGCGGCTTCATCCAGGGCATGGGCTGGCTGACCATGGAAGAGCTATGGTGGGACGACAAGGGCCGACTGCGCACTCACGCGCCCTCCACCTACAAGATTCCGGCAGTGTCCGACCTGCCGCCGGTATTCAACGTACGGCTATGGGAACGCGGCATCAACAGCGAAGATTCGATCTTCCGCTCCAAAGCCGTCGGCGAGCCCCCCTTCATGCTCGCCTTGTCGGTATGGCATGCGATCAAGGACGCCATCGCCGCAGCAGGAGACTACCGCCTGACACCCCAGCTGAATGCCCCGGCAACCCCCGAAGAAATCCTGCGCAGCCTGGACGCGCTTCGCGCCCACCTCGCCAGCGAGGCTGCAGCCGCATGAACATCGCCCGCCTGCTCGACATCCTGGCCGCCCATCTGAGCAAGGGAGAATCTGCAATATGGGTGGGCGTGGCCGATGTGCGCGGTTCCGCCCCGCGCGCACCGGGCACACGCATGCTGGTGACCCCGCGCGGCATCTTTGGCAGCATTGGCGGCGGGCATCTCGAACTGAAGGCGGTTGAACTCGCCCGCCAGATGCTCGACGATGATCTGGCCGGCCTGATGCCGCCAGCGCGGCTGGAACACTACGCCCTTGGGGCGCGTCTCGGCCAGTGTTGCGGCGGCAGGGTGCAACTGGCCTTCGACGTCGTCACCCTGACAGACCTGCCCGCGGTCGAGCACGCGCGGGCAATGACCGCAGCCGGGCAAAGCTGGGTTCGTGTGGTCTCGCCCGGCGCGCATGGCGCACGCATCCTTTCGCTGACCCACGCCCTGGCCGACACCCATCACCCCGAACTTGGCGCCAGCCTTCAGCGCCTGCTCGAAGGACCGGAAGAGGGGGCGACCCTCACCGGCCTGGACGAGCCGGGAACAAGCCACGTCGTCGAGCTGATCCGCCCGGCTGAGCTGCAGCTCACGCTGTTCGGCGCCGGCCACGTCGGCCGTGCCCTGGTCGCGACCCTGGCCCGGCTCCCCATCCGGATCACCTGGATCGACAGCCGCGAGAGCGAATTTCTTGCCCAGATGCCGCACAATACGCGCCCCCTGCTCACCGACGACCCGGTTGCCGAAGTCCGCCACCTGCCCGCCGATACTGCCGTGCTCATCACCACTCACAGCCATGCGCTCGATTTCGACCTGGTCCGGGCCTGGCTCGATCGCAACGACTTCCGCTTTCTCGGTCTGATAGGCTCGGCCACCAAACGTGCCAGTTTTGCCGGCCGCCTGCAGGCCCGCGGCTACGACGCGCCGCGTGTTGCCCGCCTGACCAGCCCGGTGGGCGATCGCGGCATCGTTGGCAAGGAGCCGGAAGTCATCGCTCTGTCCATCGCCGCCCACCTGCTGTCACTGCGCCGCCAGGGTCAGCATCGCGACCATGCCGATCTCTCCACCGCCACCAACCGATAAGCTCATGACCTCGCCCTCCCCGCCGTCCTCGACCTTACCGCCGCGGCTCGTGCTGCGTGACATCCGCAAGGTGTATCCGACCGTGGTCGCCAATGACGGCATCAACCTGACTGTCGCGCCAGGAGAAATCCATGCGGTGCTCGGTGAGAACGGGGCCGGCAAGTCGACACTGATGAAGATCATCTACGGCGTGACCCGCCCGACCTCGGGCGAGATGCAGTGGGAAGGCCAGGCGGTGACGGTCAGCAGCCCGGCGCATGCGCGCGAACTGGGTATCGGCATGGTGTTCCAGCATTTCTCGCTGTTCGAAACCCTGACCGTGGTCGAAAACGTCGCACTGGCCTTGCCTGGCAAGCCCGATCTGGATGAACTGGCCCGGCGCATCGAGGCCGTGTCGCAGCGCTACGGCCTGCCCGTCGACCCGCGCCGCCACGTGCACGCCCTGTCGGTGGGTGAACGCCAGCGTGTGGAGATCGTGCGTTGCCTGCTGCAGAACCCACGCCTGCTGATCATGGACGAGCCCACCTCGGTACTCACCCCGCAGGCCGTGCGCAAGCTGTTCGAGACCCTGCGACAACTGGCTGCTGAAGGCTGCGCCATCCTGTACATCAGCCACAAGCTCGATGAGATCCAGGAACTCTGCCATACCGCCACCGTGCTGCGTGGCGGCCGCGTCACCGGGCACTGCAAACCGGCCGAGGAAACGCCCGAATCCATGGCCCGGCTGATGATCGGCAAGGATCTGCCGGTATGCGAGCACGGCAGCCCCACTCATACCGGTGAAATCCGCCTGCGTCTGGCCGGCCTGTCCCACGCCAGCGCCGACCCCTTTGCCACAGATTTACGCGACATTCACCTGGATGTGCACGCGGGCGAGATCGTCGGCATTGCCGGCGTCTCCGGTAACGGCCAGCAGGAGCTGCTGCGCGCCATCTCTGGCGAGGAGGCACTGGCGGAGAAATTCCCGGTACAGATCCTCGGCGTCGAGGCGGGCCGCCTCAACCCGGGGCAGCGACGCAAGCTGGGCATGTGCTTCGTGCCCGAGGAACGCCTGGGTCGCGGCGCGGTACCCACGATGTCGCTCGCCGACAATGCGATCCTGACCGCAGCAAAGACACAAGGCCTGGTGGCGGGGGGGTTCCTGTCCTTCTCCCGCGCGCGCAGCTTTGCCGAACGCTGCATCAACGGCTTCGGCGTCAAGTGCGGTGGTGCTGCCGCACCGGCCAGATCACTGTCCGGCGGCAACCTGCAGAAGTTCATCATGGGCCGCGAAATCCTGCAGTCACCCAGGCTGCTGGTGTGTGCACAACCCACCTGGGGGGTGGATGTCGGTGCCGCCGCCTTCATCCGCCAGGCCCTCATCGACTTGCGCAACCGGGGCTGTGCAGTCCTGGTCATCTCCGAGGAGCTGGACGAATTGTTCGAGATCTGCGACCACATCGCCGTCATCGCCAAAGGCCGGCTGTCACCGCTGCGCCCGGTAGCCGAAACCACGGTGGAAGACATCGGGGTGTGGATGAGCGGCCTGTGGCCCGGCTCCGAACTCAGCACCGACAGCGCCGCGGAGGTCGCCCATGCTTAGGCTGGAACCCCGTCCGGAAGCCTCGCGGCTGATGTCCTACCTGTCGCCCCTGTTGGCCGCGGTGCTGACGCTGATGGCCGGCATGGCGGTGTTCTCGATGCTGGGCAAGGATCCGGTCGAGGGCCTGCGTCTGTTCCTGCTCAACCCGGTCAAGGATCTCTATGGCGTCTCCGAGCTGCTGCTCAAGGCCACGCCGCTGATGCTGTGTGCCATCGGTCTGGCGGTGGGGTTTCGGGCCAACATCTGGAACATCGGCGCCGAAGGCCAGTTCATGCTCGGCACCGTCGGCGCCACCGGTGTGGCGCTGTACTTCCAGGAATCCGACAGCAGCCTGATCCTGCCCACCATGGTGGTCGCCGGCGCGTTAGCGGGCGCGGCCTGGGCGGCCATACCGGCACTGCTCAAGACCCGCTTCAACGCCAACGAGATCCTGGTATCGCTGATGCTGGTCTATGTCGCCCAGCTTTTCGTGTCGTGGCTGGTGTTCGGCCCATGGAAGGATCCGGATGGCTTCAATTTTCCGCAGACCGCGATGTTCGGCGACCATGCCCTGCTCCCGGTGCTGATGGAAGGCACCCGGCTGCATTTCGGCTTCCTGATCGCGCTGACCGCGCTGCTTGCCGGCTACGCCTTCATGAATCGCAGCTACACCGGCTTCAAGATGCGCGTGGCCGGTGAGGCGGCCGACGCCGCACGCTACGCCGGCTTTTCCGCCAACCGGATGATCTGGATCGGCCTGCTGACCGGCGGCGCCGCGGCAGGCATTGCCGGCATGTGCGAAGTCGCCGGGCCAATGGGCCAGCTCACCGACAAGGTCAGTCTGGGCTACGGCTTTGCCGCCATCATCGTCGCCTTTGTCGGCCGCCTGAATCCGGTTGGCATCCTGTTCGCCAGCCTGCTGATGGCCCTGCTCTATATCGGTGGCGAACAGGTGCAGCAGTACATGAATCTTCCAAGCTCGATCTCACTGGTGTTCCAGGGCTTGCTGCTGTTCTTCCTGCTGGGCTCGGACGTCTTCATCCACTACCGGCTCAAGTTCGGCCGCGCTACCGCCTGAGGGTCGTCATGGACGCTAGCTTGTTCACCTCGATGCTGTTCGCCACTGTCGTGGCGGGCACCCCGTTGATCATTGTTGCGCTGGGCCTGCTGGTCAACGAAAAGGCCGGCGTGCTCAACTTGGGGGCCGAAGGCATGATGGCCATGGGCGCGGTGGCCGCCTTTGCCGTCACCCACCACAGCGGCAGCCCCTGGCTCGGCGTGATGGCCGGCATGGCCGCGGCGATGGCGGTATCCCTGATCTTTGGCTTCCTGACCCTGACCTTGCAGGCCAACCAGGTGGCGGCCGGGCTGGCGCTGTCTATCTTCGGCGTCGGACTGTCCGCCTTCATCGGCAAACCCTTCGAATCGATTGCGCTGCCCGCGGTACCGCCGATCCGAATCCCCTTCATCGCCGATCTGCCCCTGATTGGCGAAGCCCTGTACAACCAGCAAGCCTTGGTCTACCTGTCCTGGGCGCTGTTCTGGGTGGTGGTGTGGTTCCTGTACCGCAGCCGCGCCGGGCTGGTGCTGCGTGCGGTGGGCGAGTCACCCGCTTCAGCCCACGCCATCGGCCACCCGGTCATCCTGATCCGCTACCTCGCAGTCCTGTTCGGTGGCGCCATGGCCGGCATGGGCGGCGCCTTTCTTTCGGTGTTCTACACCCCGATGTGGGTCGAGGGCATGGTGGCGGGTCGCGGCTGGATTGCGCTTGCGCTGGTGGTATTCGCCACCTGGCGGCCGCTGCGGGTGATGATCGGCGCCTATCTGTTCGGCGGTGTGATGATCACCCAGCTGTTCATCCAGGGCTCGGGCATGCAGCTCGACTTTCCGGCACAGTTCCTGTCGTCACTGCCCTACTGGGCCACCATCATCGTGCTGGTGGTGATCTCGCGCAACGTCAACACCATCCGTCTGAACTCGCCGATGTCACTTGGCAAACCTTACCGTGCGGAAGGCTGACGGACATGACAAGGGCGTCGCCACGGACTATCATCGGCCTGTTCAGGCACGTATGGTTCAGGCACGTATGGAGTGGAGACGCCCATCATGGCACTGCCGCAACCCCTTGAGTCGCTGACTGCCCAAGCCTATCTGGATTGGGAAGCCACGCAACCCGAAAAGCACGAGTTCTACCATGGAGAGGTCTTCGCCATGGGCGGAGCGAGCCGTCAACATGTCACCGTGTCGCTCAACATTGCAGCGGCACTGGATCTTGCGTTGGACGGCTCGCCCTGCCGCGCCTACATGGCTGACATGAAACTGCAGGCAGCCACCGACCACGCCTACTTCTACCCCGACGTTCTGGTGACCTGCGACCCGATCGATCACAAGGCCGACCTGTTCATCCAGCACCCCAGACTGATCGTCGAAGTGCTTTCCCCCTCCACTGCGGCCTACGACCGTGGTGTCAAGTTCTCGGCGTACCGCCAGATCGGATCGCTGCAGGAATACCTGCTGGTCGACCCCGAGTTGCGCCGTATCGAGCTTTTCCGCCGTGTCCCCTCCGGCGTGTGGGAGTTGCACGACATTGCCGAAGGACAGCCGGTCAATCTCACCGGCCTCGGGGTGGAAATTGCCTGGCAGCGGGTGTTCCGCAACCTCGACTGAACATCGCAAACCGCATCGGCAAACGCGAATTGAACGGTTTTGTCTTGCTTAATCGCCTGACCGCCTGAGCCCGGCAAGGCTATGATGACCACCAAAGTCAAATTGGAGACGCGGTCATGGCCAACCCGATCCCGGTTACCAGCCCGTTGCTGCCGCCGCTGGAAGAGTTCATTCCCTATCTGGAACAGATCTGGGCCAGCCGCCGCCTGACCAACAGCGGCCCATTCCACGAACAACTGGAAACCGAGCTGGCCGCCTATCTCGGCGTTGACCATCTGTGTCTGTTTGCCAACGGCACACTCGCCCTGGTCACCGCACTGCAGGCCCTGCGCATCACCGGCGAAGTCATCACCACCCCGTACACCTTCGCCGCCACCGCCCACGCGTTGCTGTGGAACAACATCAAGCCGGTTTTCGTCGATATCGACCCCCACACCTGCAACCTCGACCCTGACCGCATTGAAGAAGCCATCACTCCGGCGACCACCGCCATCCTGCCCGTACACTGCTACGGCCTGCCTTGCGACGTCGACCGTATCCAGCGCATCGCAGATACCTACGGGCTCAAGGTCATCTACGACGCCGCCCACGCCTTTGGCGTCAGGCAGGACGGGGTCAGCATCCTGCGCCATGGCGACCTCTCCATCCTCAGTTTCCATGCGACCAAGGTATTCAATACCTTCGAGGGTGGCGCGATCATCTGTCCCGACATCAAGATCAAACGCCGCATCGACTTTCTGAAAAACTTCGGTTTCGCAGACGAAGTCACCGTGGTCGCGCCCGGCATCAACGGCAAGATGAACGAAGTCGAGGCAGCCTTCGGCCTGCTCCAGCTCAAGCATATCGACGCAGCGCTGGCGGCGAGGGCCCGTATCCATGAACGCTACCTGCAGGGCATCCGCACGATTCGCGGGCTGCGGGCCTTGGCGGTTCCTGCCGAGCTGCAATGGAACTACGCATACTGCCCGGTATTCGTCGAGGACGACTACCCGCTCGATCGCGAACAGCTATACGATTTGTTCCGCACCAAGGACGTACTGGCCCGACGCTACTTCTATCCGCTGGTCAGCTCGTTTCCCATGTATCGGGGCTTACCCAGCTCGAATCCGGCGCGGCTTGGGCAGGCCGCAGAGATTGCAAATCGGGTTCTCTGCCTTCCGATCTATCCTGACCTTGCAGCGTCCGTTCAAGACCAGATCATCGACACACTTGCCCGCGCTGCATGACCTACGGCACTGAAGCACACGCATCAGCACCTGCCACACCGCAAGGAGGCGGGAATGGCGAGACACGGGTTGCCATCATGCAACCCTACTTCCTGCCTTACATCGGTTACTTCCAGCTCATCAATGCCGTAGATGTATTCATCATCTACGACAACATCAAGTACACCAAAAAAGGCTGGATCAATCGCAACCGTCTGCTCTCAGATGGACATGACGTGCTGTTCTCGCTCCCCCTGCAGAAGGCCTCCGACACGCTCGATGTGGTCGAGCGTCACCTCGCCGCAGACTTCAAGCCCGTGAAACTGCTCGGGCAGTTTCACGGGGCTTATGCCGCAGCACCTTATTACCCCCCCACGCGAGCCCTGCTGGAGCGCATCGTGCAGGCAGACGCACCCAATCTCTTTGCCTTCATCCTGAACTCGATTGAAGCGATCTGTGGCCATCTCGGCATCCGTAGTCGCATTGTCACATCCTCGGCGCTTGACATTGACCATCGCCAGAAGGGGCAGGACAAAGTACTCGCCCTCTGCGAAGCGACGGGGGCAACATGCTATATCAATGCCATCGGAGGCACGGCGCTTTACGATCACGCCAGCTTTGCGGCTCGCGGGCTGCAACTTCAGTTTCTGAAATCGCGCCCCATCGAGTATCCACAATTTGGTGCGCCATTCGTACCCTGGCTGTCGATCATCGACGTATTGATGTTCAATCCGGTGGAGCGTGTTCAAGCACACCTGCTCCATCACTACGATCTGGTCTGACCCATGTTCCGCTGGAAGAAGCTAGGCAAAGTCTTCACCCCTCAGTCTGTCGGCAGCCGTCCGTGGCTCAAGGAGTTCGCACAGGCGCCCGCCACCTTGGTGCTTGATGACGTCGTACGGGTCTACTTTTCCTGTCGCCCACCGGCCGACGCCAATGGCCAGTATGTCAGCCATTCGGCCTGGGTTGACCTTGACCGGAACGACCTCTTCAAGATCCGGGCCGTTGCTGAGCAACCCATCCTGGAGCTCGGCGGACTTGGCGAGTTCGACGAATTCGGTATCTACCCCGTCTCGGTGATCGCTGACGGCGATCTCGTTCGGGCCTACTATGCAGGCTGGACACGATGCGAATCGGTCCCCTTCAATGTCGCAATCGGCTGCGCGATCAGCCACGATGGCGGTACCCGTTTCGCAAAGGTCGGCAACGGTCCGGTACTCGGCTACTCACTCAATGAACCCTTTGTGCTGAGTGGTCCCAAGATCCGCCGCTTCAACGGCCGTTGGTACCTGTTCTACATTGCCGGACGAAAATGGAAGTCGGTCGATGGCCGGGCCGAACCTGTCTATAAGATCCGGATGGCCCACTCCGAGGACGGCCTGAACTGGACGCGTCTGGATCGCGACCTGATCGAAAGCCGCATCGAAGCCGACGAAGCACAAGCCAGCCCCGACGTCTTCTTTGCCAATGGCCGGTACCACATGTTCTTTTGCTACCGTTACAGCGAAGACTACCGCAATGGCCATCGAGGTTATCGCATCGGCTATGCCTTCAGTACCGATCTGCGTACCTGGACTCGTGATGACAGCCGGGCTGGCATCGATGTCTCGCCCACAGGCTGGGACGCCGAAATGATCAGCTATCCGCATGTGTTCGAGGTCGACAGCACCACCTATCTCGCCTACCTCGGCGATCAGGTCGGTCGATATGGCTTCGGGCTGGCAGTGCTCGAAGGACGTCTGGAGTGAATTCATGAGATGGCTCAAGCGCGGCAAGATCTTCGACCCCCGGGAGCATGCCCTCCCCCTGGGCGGCAAGCAGTTCGCCCAATCGCCACAAGCCCTCGTGCTGACAGACCGGGTGCGGATCTACTTCTCTACCCGGGCAATCGATCCAGCAAACGGCAAGTATCTCAGCCATATTGCCTTTGTCGACATGGATCGCAATCTTGACAAGATCCTGAGGGTCTCGGACCACGAAGTCATTGCGCTTGGGGAATTGGGCTGCTTTGACGAACACGGTATCTTTCCCATGAACGTCGTGCCCATGCACGACCATATCCTCGCCTACACCTGCGGCTGGAACCGTCGCGTATCGGTTTCGGTAGACACCGCAATCGGCCTTGCCGTCAGTCACGACGGCGGCGAGACTTATCAGCGCGCGGGCAGCGGGCCCGTACTGGCAGCCTCCCTGCACGAGCCCTGCCTGGTGGGGGACGGTTTCGTGAAAATCATCGATGGCTGCTTTCACATGTGGTACATCTTCGGTACCGGCTGGAAGCGCTACCAAACGGGCAGCCCGCCTGACAGGACCTACAAGATCGGCCATGCAATCTCCACCAATGGCATCAACTGGGTCAAGGAAGAAGCCCGTCAGATCATCCCCGACAAGTTGGGCAAGGACGAGAGCCAGGCCCTCCCGACCGTCATCCTGATCGGAAGCCGTCATCACATGTTCTTCTGCTATCGCGAGTCTTTCGATTTTCGTCAGAACCGCGCAAGGGGCTACCGCATCGGTCACGCCTGGTCCGATGACCTGATCGACTGGACACGCGACGATGACATGCTCGCACTCGCGGGCACGCCAGGCGAGTGGGACAGTGACATGCAATGCTACCCCCACGCCTTCGAGTGTGATGGACGTATTCACCTGATTTACAACGGCAACGCATTCGGTCGCGAAGGGTTTGGTCTGGCCACGCTCGAACCATGACAAAAGGAACACCAAGGTACTGCCGCAATCACGCCACCCCCGACCAGATTGCCGCACACCTGCATCGATGCGACGCTTTTTTCATCCCTGCACTGTCCTCCCGGGTGGACATCCGGCACTACGCCACAAAGTTGGCCGCCCACGCTGAACGCTTCGAGGCATGGTCAGGCGGCGAGCTCGTCGGACTTGTTGCGGCCTACCTGAATGCAGCAGACTTCGAGCGGGGCTTCATCACCAACGTCAGCGTGGCCCCTGAGTACTTCGGCCAGGGTGTTGCCGCCGAACTGCTTGAACATTGCCGCCAGCATGCAAGAACGCTCGGGTTTGCACGCCTCGAACTCGAGGTCGCCCGGGCCAACCTCAAGGCCTTGGAGCGATACC
>Ga0075012_10004946_pt1 | contig 12308 bp, 8 predicted proteins | sample All_14_2_FD_71474 | JGI IMG/M metagenome (GOLD analysis project Ga0075012, IMG submission 71474) | Freshwater microbial communities in response to fracking from Pennsylvania, USA - Allegheny Zone_MetaG_DW_15 | ecosystem: Environmental > Aquatic > Deep subsurface > Groundwater > Drilled...
AGGGCCACCAAGATGATCATGCAGGTGCACGACGAACTGGTATTTGAAGTGCCCTTGTCGGAAGTGGACTGGCTCAAAACCGAAATTCCCCGCCTCATGGCCGGTGTGGCCGCGCTGAAAGTGCCGCTGCTGGCCGAGGTGGGCGTGGGGGCGAACTGGGACCAGGCGCACTGAGGGAGCGAGGCAGATCACCACATCATCGCGGACAAACCAGAGCGGCCATCAGGTCGCCACCGCACAGGGAGGACGATGCATGAACAAGACCGACCGGATTTACCACCTCGCCGCGTTTCTGCGCACGCGCAGGCGCACCACGCTGGCCGAATTGCAGGCCGAGACCGGCGCATCACGCGCCACCCTCATGCGCGATCTGGCCTGGCTGCGCAATGGACTGAACCACCCCATTCATTGGGACAGAGAAGCCCAGTGCTACCACTGGCGCGCTTCTGGCCAAGCGGAAGACGCTCCCGAAGAGCTGGCAGGTTTGTGGTTCAAACCGTCTGAGGTGCTGGCGCTGCTCACGCTGGAACACCTGCTGCGGGAAATTCAGCCCGGCGACCTGATGCAGCGCCACCTGCAGCCACTGGAACAACGGCTGAAAAAGATACTGCGCCAGTCGGGCCTGGACAGCGCCACCGAACGGCAACTCAGCGAGCGCATCCGCGTCATCGGCCTTGGGCAGCGCCAGGTGCCACCGCAAAGTTTCGAGACCGTGGGCCTGGCGCTGAGCCAGCGCCGCCGCCTGGCCATGCAATACCAGGCGCGCGGAACAGGTGAACACAGCGAACGCACCGTGTCACCCCAGCGCCTGGTGTATTACCGCAGCAACTGGCTGCTGGACGCGTGGTGCCACAAGCGCAACGAACTGCGCAGCTTCAGCCTGGACGCCATCCGCCACCCCGTGGTTTTGGACGAGCCCGCCATCAATGTGGACACCGAAGAACTGAACCAGACCCTGGGCAACGGCTACGGCATCTTCAGTGGCAAGGCCGTGCAATGGGCCAGCCTGCGCTTCACACCCGAGCGCGCCCGCTGGGTGGCCGCCGAGCAGTGGCACCCCGAGCAGAAAGGCGAATGGGACGCCCAAGGCCATTGGGTGCTGCAAATTCCCTACAGCGACGACCGCGAACTGGTGATGGACATCCTGCGGCACACGCCGGAGGTGGAGGTGCTGGCGCCGCCAGAGCTGCGGGCTGCGGTGGTTAAAAAAATGCGGGAGGGGTTGGTGCGATGGGGTGCGGTCTCATGAATTGAGACGGTCGCATGCTCAAAATAGAACCTTACTCGGGTAGCACGACGCGGAATCGAAAGCCAACAAACACAGGGACATGCGCATGATCACGGATGCATCCAGGCTGGACTGGGCCCACTCCCCACCAGAGGGCAGCGGAAAGGACCCGCATTGGCTTGACGAGCATCTTCGGTCTGTGGGCCATCTGGCTGCGGGTTTCGCGCCCGACTCCATCAAAGCCGTGGTTCGACTTGCCGGCCTGTGGCACGACCTGGGCAAACGCAGGCCCGGTTTTCAGGTGTACATCCGACAGGCGGGCATTGTCGATGCCCATATCGAGCGCATAGCTGACCGACACAAGACCCACTCGGCCGCAGGAGCGCTGTGGGCCGTTCAGCGCCTTGAACAGCAACATGGCGCACAAGGGAAAATTCTGGGTCGGCTGCTTCAATACGTGATTGCGGGCCACCACGCAGGTCTCGACAACTGGGAAGGCGGCCAGGGGCCAGGTCTTGCCGCCCGCTTGACAAGTGAAGACGCACAGCGCGAGTTGTCAGAAGCCCTTGAGCGCCCGCAAGCCGATGACATTCTTCATGCCACGCTGTCAAGCATTGATCTCCACAGCATGGCCATCTGCAATGAGCACCAGAAGCTCACGCCTGGACGCTTCGCCTTGTGGGTCAGGATGGCGTTTTCCGCGCTGGTGGATGCCGACTTTCTGGACACCGAGGCCTACATGGACGGTCGCAAGACCGAGGCACGCAGAGGGGACGGTGATCTTCGACCGTTGCTGAGTGAGTTGAGTGCCCATCTGGCGTCCTTCGGCGAACCCAAAACGGCGGTCAACCGCATCCGGTCCGAGGTACTGACGCAATGCCGATCCAAGGCCAGTTTTCCGCCAGGGGTCTTCAGTCTCACGGTGCCCACCGGCGGCGGAAAAACGCTGTCGAGCCTGGCTTTTGCTCTGGATCATGCTGTGAGCCATGGTAAGCAGCGCATTGTCTACGCCATTCCCTACACCAGCATCATTGAGCAGACCGCTGACGTGTTTCGCGAGGTCTTCAAAGCATTGGGTGAAGATGCTGTGATTGAGCACCACAGCAATGCGGAGTCCAACCCGGAAGACGAGACCACGCGTTCTCGCCTGGCCTGTGAAAACTGGGACGCACCACTGATCGTCACCACCAACGTGCAGTTGTTCGAGAGCCTCTTTGCCCGCAAGACCTCGCGCTGTCGAAAGCTGCACAGCCTGACCAACAGCGTGATCGTGCTGGACGAAGCGCAGTTGCTGCCGGTGGAGTTCTTGCAGCCAGTGGTGGATGTGTTGCGCTACCTCGTGCAGGATTTTGGCGTGACCGTGCTGCTGTGCACCGCCACCCAGCCGGCGCTCAACTCCGCGCCCAGTGTCGACCCGCAACGGGGCCTTAGACGCGCCCTCGGTCCGGTAAAGGAAATCATCGACGATGTGCCGGCCTTGTACCGCGCGTTGGAGCGCGTTCGTGTGCACCTGCCCCCAAGCCTGGAAACCCCGCGCAGTTGGCCAGAACTTGCAGATGAAATCGCCGGACACGATGCTGCGCTGACGATCGTCAGTCGACGTGCAGACGCAGCCGAGCTGTTTCGCTTGATCAAGGCGCGAACCGTTGGCGCGCGGTGTTGGCATTTGTCGGCACTCATGTGCGCACAGCACCGCAGCGACGCCATCACTGAAATCAAAGGTGCGCTGAAAGCCCGTCGTGATGCGCTGGCCGCAGGGCAGGTTTCAGCGGCCGTTCATGTGATCTCAACCCAGTTGGTCGAAGCTGGGGTCGATCTTGACTTTCCTGTGGTTTACCGTGCCTTGGCTGGGTTGGATTCCATTGCACAGGCGGCGGGGCGGTGCAACCGAGAGGGCAAGTTGCCCGAGCCGGGGGCGGTGCATGTGTTCGTGCCCCCGACAAAGGCCCCGCCGGGTTTGTTGACCTTGGCTCGCGACACCTGCAAGGCGGTGTGGCACGGTTTGCCCGCAGACCCTTTTGCACTGCCACTGATCGACCTGTACTTCAAACGGCTGTATCACGACGCACCCTCAACGGACAAGGCGCGGATTTGCGATCTGCTCAAGTTGGAGCCCGATCTGAAGGCGATGAGCCTGCCCGTTCAGTTTCGGTCCGCTGCCGATGCGTTCAAGCTCATCGATGAAAAAGACAGTGCCACGGTTCTGGTTCGCTACAGCAGCCCCAACGCTCGCGACGAAGTGAATGCGCTGATCGGCATGTTGGAGCGAGATGGCCCAGCACGCTGGTTGATGCGGAAGTTGCAGCGCTACGGTGTCACGATCTACCAGCACCAGGTTCGACGCTTGGTGGATATGGGTGACATCTTGGAAGTGGCCACCTGCCCTGGCCTGTATGTGCAGCGCGAAGGCTGGGAGGGTTTTTACGACCCGGTGATGGGCGCAAAAGTGGACTCAGCCCCTGGAGACCCAAGTGCGTATGTGTCGTAGGGGTGGGGCTTTTGGCCCCACCCTTCCTTTCAGTTCACACACTAGAACTCACTTAGTTTCAACCCACGCTTTTACAAGCGAGAAGGTATTGTACATAGTCCTACACATGAACTACTTAGAATGTGTGATAGAGTTCCTGCAAGTTTTCTTCTTGCGAAAGTCTCTATGCCGCCAAGAGTCGATTGGAAAGGTGTTGTTCGTGAACTGCGACTGCTGGCTACGCAGTTGCAGCCAGCGCGGTTTTTCGCTTTGTACGTGCTTCTTTTCATCGTCGTGGCTGCCTATGTGGTTGGCTACATCGCAGACAAACTGGGGAGGATCCAATGAAACCGTTTTGCATTGAAGTGCGGGGCGACTACGCCTGCTTCACTCGGCCTGAAATGAAGGTTGAGCGGGTGTCGTACGACCTGATCACACCGTCCGCAGCGCGGGCGGTGTTTGAGGCCATTTTGTGGAAGCCATCTATCCGATGGCGTATCACCCGCATTGAAGTGCTGCGACCGGTGCGCTGGACCAGCGTGCGGCGCAACGAAGTCGGCGCTGTGGCTTCTTCTCGCAACGCGCTGACCGCCATGAACGAAGGGCATGGTGAACTGGCGCTCTACATTGAAGATGAGCGCCAGCAGCGGGCCAGTCTGCTTTTGCGCGATGTGGCCTACCGGCTGCACGCTGAAATGGAGATGGTGAGGGACGATGCTCGCGCCAACCCCAACAAGTACATCGCCATGTTCAACCGCCGCGCAGAGGCGGGGCAATGCGTGAACCAGCCGTATCTGGGGTGTCGTGAATTTGCTGCTGCATTTCGGCCTGTTGAGCTGGTGAGCGATGGCCGTGGTGGCTGGCGTGTTGGACCAGACGAGCCGAGTGCACTGGACGACTGGTCGCCCGATCTGGGCTGGATGCTCTACGACATGGATTACGCAGCCGGTCCCGCACCTCAGCCTCGATTTTTCCGCGCGCAGGTGCAAAAAGGTGTTCTTGATCTGAGCCGCGTGGAGGTACGGGGATGATCTTGCAAGCCCTACACGACTACTACCTTCGACGCCAAGCCGATGCCGACCCCGGTCGCCGATTGCCAGCATTTGGACTGGAACAAAAGGAGATTGGCTTCATCCTCGAAGTGGACGAAAGTGGTCAGCTTCACGCGATCATCGACGCGCGCCAGATGTCTGGAAAAAAGAAGATCGGTACGAGCTATCTGGTGCCTAAGGGTGTCAAGAAGACCTCGGGTATCGCAGCCAACCTGCTGTGGGACAACGCCGAATATGTGCTGGCGATTCCCGATGTGAAAAAGCTGGATTTGGCGCGCTCCAAGGGAGGAGCGGATGAATACCTGGCACGTCTCATTGAAATGCAGCAGGCATTTCGCGACCGTATATCAACACTCCCCGAGCTTGCCCAGAGCGATGCCGGGTTGCGTGGTGTGTTGGCCTTTCTCGACGCGAACCCGTCCGAGCAGGTGGCGCGGTTTGCAGGCCATGCCGAGATTGCTGCGGCGAATCCTGTGTTGACGTTCCGGCTGATCGATGACACGGAGTTGGTGTGTCAACGACCGGGCGTTGCACCTCACTTGGTCGTTGGCACACCAGAGGTTGAAACAACTGAAGAAGGTAACGGTTTGAAGGCCATGTGCTTGATCACGGGTGATACCTTGCCGGTGGAGCGGCTGCACACCGCGATCAAAGGCGTGTGGGGTGCACAGACATCCGGGGCCAACATTGTTTCGTTCAATCTGGATGCATTCAATTCCTATGGCAAGAGCCAGGGCGCGAACGCGCCTGTCAGTCAGGCTGCGGCATTTGCCTACACCACGGCGCTCAATGCCTTGCTGGCCCGCGACTCGTCGCAACGCGTTCAGGTAGGCGATGCCTCCACCGTCTTCTGGGCTCAGAAACCCGACACCCTTGAGCACGAGTTGGCTGCTTTGCTTGGCGGTGGTGACAACCCGGACGCCCACACCCTTCAGGTCAAAACAGTGCTTGAGGCCATCCACAGTGGGGGCTTTTCTGGGGCAAGAGGTGAGAACGCTTTCTATGTGTTAGGGCTGGCACCCAATGCGGCGCGCATCTCCATTCGGTTCTGGCATGCGGCGCCTGTGCATGTCATCGCTGAACGCATCGCTGCGTGGTTCGATGACCTTTCGCTGGTGCGTGGCCCGAATGATCCAGAGTTCCCAAGCCTGTTCCGTCTACTCACCGCCGTTGCTCTACAAGGCAAGGCCGACAACATCCCCCCCAGCTTGGGTGGCGATCTGATTCGCAGCATCTTTACCGGCGCGCCGTATCCCACGACCTGGCTCAACGCTGCTGTCCAACGCTGCCGCGCAGAGCAGCAAGTCACTTACATGCGCGCGGTGGCCATCAAGGCTTTTCTCAACCGTTCCGTCACCACGTCTGATTCACAACCCAGGGAGATTCAACCCATGCTCGACATCGAAAGTCCGTCCACGGCGTACCGCTTGGGTCGCCTGTTTGCCACGCTCGAAAAAATCCAGGAAGAAGCCAGTCCTGGTCTGAATGCAACGATTCGGGAGCGCTACTACGGTGCCGCATCCAGCACCCCGGTGGCGGTATTCACTACGCTGATGCGTTTAAAAAATCATCACCTTGCCAAGATGCAGAGCAAAGGGCGGGCGGTGAACTTTGAGAAGCTGCTTGCAGAAATCATGTCGGGTATTTCGGATTTCCCCGTGCACATGAACCTGCCGGACCAGGGCCGTTTTGCTATCGGCTACTACCACCAACGACAAGAATTTTTCACCAAGCGCGAAGCGGCTGACGCCGAAAGCACTGCTCTGAACGAAACCGCTCACTGAAACCACCCCAGGAGGAAACTGAAATGAACTTGACCAATCGCTACGACTTCGTGTTGCTGTTCGACGTGAAAGACGGCAACCCCAATGGTGACCCCGACGCAGGCAACCTGCCGCGCCTGGACGCGGAGACCGGCCACGGCCTGATGACCGACGTGGCGCTCAAGCGCAAGGTGCGCAATTTCGTCGCGCTCACGCAAGATCAGACGGAAAAGGCGCCTGAAGCTGGAGAAAAGCGCTTCGAGATCTACGTGCGGGAGAAAGCCATCCTGAACCTTCAACACCAGCGCGCTTACTCGGCGCTCAAGCTGGACGCATCGACGGAAGAGGGTGCTGAACCCGCTGACGTTGAAGATAAGAAGGCTAAGAAGGGTGGTAAGGAAAAGCGCAAGGGCAGCGCCAGCGATGTGGATCTGGCCCGCAAGTGGATGTGCCAGAACTTCTTCGACGTTCGTACGTTTGGCGCGGTGATGTCCACGGGCACCAATGCCGGGCAGGTTCGGGGCCCAGTGCAACTGACCTTTGCCCGTTCTATCGACCCCATCGTGGCGCTGGAGCATTCCATCACCCGCATGGCTGTGGCCACCGAGGCAGAAGCCGAGAAGCAGCAAGGCGATAACCGCACCATGGGCCGCAAGCACACCGTACCGTATGGCCTGTACATGGCGCACGGTTTTGTGTCGTCGTTCCTGGCCAAACAAACCGGTTTTGGCTCGGACGATCTGGAGTTGCTGTGGCAGGCTCTGGAAAACATGTTTGAGCATGACCGGTCTGCAGCACGAGGCGAAATGTCCACGCGCGGACTCTACGTTTTCAAGCACGACAGCGAACTGGGCAACGCACACGCCCACAAGCTGTTTGATCGCATCAAGGCCACGAAAAAGGTGGATGTGCCGCGCAATTTTTCAGACTATGACGTGGCGGTGGATGAGTCCGCCATGCCCGCGGGCGTCACGCTTCTGCGCAAAGTGTGAGCGAAGAAGATGTGAACGAACAAGACCCCACCCCCCTGTCCGCCCTGCAGCACTGGGCGTACTGCCCGCGCCAGTGCGCTCTGATTCACCTGGAGCAGGCTTTTGACGACAACGTGCACACCCTGCGCGGGCAGGCGGTCCACAAGCGGGTGGACCAGCCTGGTGTGGAAACGGCCAAGGGGGTGCGGGTTGAACACGCGCTGCCGCTGTGGCACGACGGCTTGGGGCTGATCGGCAAGTCCGATGTGGTGGAGTTCGACAAGGCGGGGCGGCCCTATCCGGTGGAATACAAACACGGCAGTCGCCATAAGGCGGCAGACATTGCGGCTTGCGACGATCTGCAGCTCGCCGCACAGGCTTTGTGTCTGGAGGCGATGACGGGGTTTGCCGTGCCCGAAGGGGCGATCTACTACGCCAGTTCAAAGCGCCGGCGCGTGGTGCCAATTGGTTCGCTCTTGCGTTCGCAGGTGCAGCAGGTGATGGAGGCCGTGCGGGGCATGCTTCAGTCACAAGCGTTACCGCCGCCATTGACAGGGCCGCAGGCAGCGCAGCGGTGTCGAGGCTGTTCTTTGCGGGAGCGCTGCCAGCCAGAGGCCGGGCAATCTGAGCTGATACAGCGGGCCAGGATGGATCTTTTTAATCCTGATTCAGAACCAGGCTCACCCGACTAAAGGACGGCCATGCACTTGCTCAATACCCTTTACGTCAATACCCAAGACAGCTATTTGCGCTTGGACAACGACACCTTGCGCGTGATGATGGATGAAGAGACCCGTTTGCGCGTGCCGTTGCACCATTTGCAGGCGGTGGTGTGTTTTGGGCGGGTGGGCGTTTCATTGCCGCTGATGCACCGACTGGCTGAAGACGCTGTGGCTTTGGTTTTGCTGAACGAAAACGGCAGGTTCAAGGCGCGCCTTGAAGGCGCTACGTCAGGCAATGTGTTGCTGCGTCGTGCCCAGCATACCCAGTCGTTGAACTCCGCGTTTTCACTGGACTTTGCGCGGGCGTGCGTGGCTGGCAAGGTGCGGAATTCGCGCCAAGTGTTGCTCAGAGGTGCCAGAGACGCCAAAGCTGAGAGTGATGCGCAAGCGCTGACACGCGGTGCACAAGATCTTGCAGCGACCTTGCGGGCGTTGCCTGAGGCCAGCGATATGGATGTGCTTCGTGGCCTGGAGGGCGAAGCCGCCCGTCAGTACTTTGCGCGTCAACCGATGCTGGTCAAGGCCGACTTGCGATCTGATTTTTCTATGGACGGACGCACGCGCCGCCCGCCTCGCGACCGGATGAATGCGTTGCTGTCGTTCCTGTATTCCATGTGGATGAACGATTGCCGTAGCGCATTGGAGGCGACGGGATTGGACCCACAAGTGGGTTTTTTGCATGTCTTGCGTCCTGGACGCGCCGCGCTGGCGCTGGATCTGATGGAGGAGTTCAGGCCCTTTGCCGATCGCTTGGCCTTATCGCTGGTGAACCGCGGTCAGATTCGTGCCGATGATTTCTTGGTGCGTGAGGGCGGCGGGGTGTCGTTGACCGCAGATGCGCGCAAGGCGGTGGTGGTGGCCTTTCAGGAGCGTAAACAAGAGGCGGTTCAACACCCGGTGCTGGTGCAGTCCCTTGCGCTGGGTTTGGTGCCGCTGATTCAGGCGCGGTTGATGGCGCGTGCCATACGCGGCGAAGTCGATGTCAACGGCCAAGTGACGGGTTACTTGCCTTTTTTGGTGCGCTGAAAGCGCCTGCATAGCGGTATGTTGATCATCGTTTGCTATGACGTGAACACAGAAACGACGGCGGGCCGAAGGCGTTTGCGTCGTGTGGCCAAGGTTTGCGAGAGCACCGGACAGCGCGTACAAAAGTCGGTTTTTGAATGCCGCGTGGAGCTGGTTGGCTTTGAGGAGCTTGAGCGGCGTCTGTTGGCGGAAATCGATCCAACGCAGGATTGTTTGCGCTTGTATCGAATGCCAGACACGCGCGGCGCCGAGGTCCGGGAGCATGGGCACTTCAAGGCGGTTGATTTTGATGGCCCACTGGTCTTGTGAGGCCGTTCAGCGAGCTCTGAGCGCTTAAGATTGCGGCGCGAACCCGGAGTGCCGTGAGGCTCCCACTAGCGGTTCGCGCTCCACCTAACCAATTGATTTGTATGAGAATTTTCTGTTTGAGTGCAGTAGACCCAAAAGTCTACTGCATTTTTTTCGGGGGTTCGCGCAAGCTGGGCAATATGCGCAGTGAAAACAAACGGTTGGAAGCATGGAGATTCGCCCGTCAGAAATGACGGGCGTGGATTGAAACAGAACAGCTGATAAAGAGCTATCAAAGAGATCAGGATTCGCCCGTCAGAAATGACGGGCGTGGATTGAAACCTAATTTATCAAGGCTATAAATAAAATTATCAATGATTCGCCCGTCAGAAATGACGGGCGTGGATTGAAACTCTTTACGAACTGTATACGGCTGGTGCGCAGAGAGATTCGCCCGTCAGAAATGACGGGCGTGGATTGAAACTAACCACAGTAGACTTATTCAGATGCCTACAGGGAGATTCGCCCGTCAGAAATGACGGGCGTGGATTGAAACATCAAACAAGCCTACATGCACCTGAAAACCTTGCCTGGATTCGCCCGTCAGAAATGACGGGCGTGGATTGAAACAAGACAACGTGGAGATTTTGATGAACCGAGCGACAGATTCGCCCGTCAGAAATGACGGGCGTGGATTGAAACATCAAAGAGTCCACGGCGGGCGGTGTGACCAAGGCGATTCGCCCGTCAGAAATGACGGGCGTGGATTGAAACTCACTGCCTGACAAAAAAGCATTGCCGAATTTGCTGATTCGCCCGTCAGAAATGACGGGCGTGGATTGAAACTCGCTGAGCGTGCAGGGCAAGATCAGCACGGTACGATTCGCCCGTCAGAAATGACGGGCGTGGATTGAAACAACGAATAGCAGCGTTGTGAATAGTGGTGGGAAGATTCGCCCGTCAGAAATGACGGGCGTGGATTGAAACAGCGACATGCTGGAGCTTCGCCGCCTGGACCTGGAGATTCGCCCGTCAGAAATGACGGGCGTGGATTGAAACTTCACCGTCGTGCTCAAAACGGCCAAATTGGCCGGATTCGCCCGTCAGAAATGACGGGCGTGGATTGAAACAGCAGCGGCCCAGCTGCACACGCACACCCTGAATCGCGATTCGCCCGTCAGAAATGACGGGCGTGGATTGAAACACCCAGGGGGTAATAGATAGCGGCACCGTCTTCGGCGATTCGCCCGTCAGAAATGACGGGCGTGGATTGAAACCAAATCAAATGCAGTAGGCTTGTCGGGCAAACGGATGATTCGCCCGTCAGAAATGACGGGCGTGGATTGAAACTCAAACATAGTGTGACTGTATGTATTCTTACCATAAGATTCGCCCGTCAGAAATGACGGGCGTGGATTGAAACAATATCATCAAAGCGAATACTGGCAGGAAACATCATCGATTCGCCCGTCAGAAATGACGGGCGTGGATTGAAACTTATTAATACACGGAGACACTTTGTGGGTGTCTCCGGATTCGCCCGTCAGAAATGAAGGGCGTGGATTGAAACAGTGATCACGGCCGCTCCTTGATAAAGATGGCCGGATTCGCCCGTCAGAAATGACGGGCGTGGATTGAAACTTGATCAAGTTGTAGAGCGGAGCAAAAGCGAGACCGATTCGCCCGTCAGAAATGACGGGCGTGGATTGAAACGCACGTATGTAAGTGAGTTCGTTGGCCCCCAGCTTGATTCGCCCGTCAGAAATGACGGGCGTGGATTGAAACATGCACCCATGCGCACCCGACCGCGTCACAGAAGGCAGATTCGCCCGTCAGAAATGACGGGCGTGGATTGAAACAAACCTGTGAGCTCAAAATGAACAAATTCGCCAAGATTCGCCCGTCAGAAATGACGGGCGTGGATTGAAACCAACCGAGCTTTCGACCATGGGCGAAAAAGTCGAGATTCGCCCGTCAGAAATGACGGGCGTGGATTGAAACTTCGACGGTGCCTTTGATCCAGGTGCCTTGCGCCGATTCGCCCGTCAGAAATGACGGGCGTGGATTGAAACTCATCTAAATCAGTGGTGGTATTTAGAAACTTAAGATTCGCCCGTCAGAAATGACGGGCGTGGATTGAAACTTCCGCAATAAACACGCAGTCACCCCACGCATAGACCGATTCGCCCGTCAGAAATGACGGGCGTGGATTGAAACCGGTGTAATTCCGCACCAAAAAATCGAAAGCTCGGATTCGCCCGTCAGAAATGACGGGCGTGGATTGAAACAGGCTATCGAATTACCTGGACCAATGAATGGCCGTCGATTCGCCCGTCAGAAATGACGGGCGTGGATTGAAACCTCGCCATCATCCGCATTGGCGATGTCAGCCTCGATTCGCCCGTCAGAAATGACGGGCGTGGATTGAAACCCTTTTCCTTGAGACTGTTCAGCTTCTGTGCGCACCGATTCGCCCGTCAGAAATGACGGGCGTGGATTGAAACAACGACAAGCTCAGCTACATCGGCGGGCACTGTGGGATTCGCCCGTCAGAAATGACGGGCGTGGATTGAAACCGCCTTGCTTGGAGCTTTATTCCGTGAATTTGGGGATTCGCCCGTCAGAAATGACGGGCGTGGATTGAAACGGCCCTGGGGCGGTTGACTTTTGGCACAGCCAGGATTCGCCCGTCAGAAATGACGGGCGTGGATTGAAACATCTATTTGAGCGCCGAATACCACGAGAACTACAGATTCGCCCGTCAGAAATGACGGGCGTGGATTGAAACAGG
>Ga0075012_10004947_pt1 | contig 12307 bp, 10 predicted proteins | sample All_14_2_FD_71474 | JGI IMG/M metagenome (GOLD analysis project Ga0075012, IMG submission 71474) | Freshwater microbial communities in response to fracking from Pennsylvania, USA - Allegheny Zone_MetaG_DW_15 | ecosystem: Environmental > Aquatic > Deep subsurface > Groundwater > Drilled...
TAGCGCTGGTGACGGATGTCGCGGATCCGTCGCACAACACGATTGAGCGGCACACCAATCAGTGCAAGCGCATGCGAGGCCAGCATGATGCTGCCTTCGAACGCTTCGGGCACCACTTCGGCCGCACCACCTTGCGACAGCTTTTCCATGTCGGCCTCATCGGTCGCCCTGACCACAACCGGCAGATCCGGACGCAAGGCATGCACATGGTGCATCACCCGCAGGGCCGCCTCGACCTCGGCAAAGGAGATGACCACGGCACTGGCGCGCATGATGCCTGCCGCCATCAGGGTCTCACGCCGTGCCGCATCTCCGTAGACCACGGTGTCCCCAGCAGCCCCGGCCTCACGTACACGTTCCGGATCCAGGTCCAGCGCCACATAGCTGACGTTTTCCTGCTCCATGAAGCGCGCCATATACTGGCCGCTGCGTCCGTAACCGCACACAATGATGTGTTTGTCATTGGTCAGCGACTGCGCAGCCACCCGGGTCAGCTCCATCGAGCGCATCAGCCACTCGGATGCCACGAAACGCATCACCAGCTTGTCACTGATCTGCACGATCAGCGGTGCAAGCAGCATCGACAATACCAGGGCCGCAACCGTCGTCTGCATCAGGGGGTGAGGCATCAGTTCCAGACTGACCACCTGCGACAGCAACACAAAACCGAACTCACCGCCCGCACACAACCAGAGCCCGGAGCGCATCGCTGTGCCGGGCGGCGACCCAAAGGCGCGCGAGGCCGCAAATACGATCCCGAACTTCAGCGCCAGCAGGGCCACCACCAATCCGATCACCGCGGGCAGATTGTTCAGAATGGCGATCACGTCCAGGAACATGCCGACGGTGACAAAAAACAGACCGAGCAGTACATCGCGAAAAGGCTTGATATCTTCCTCGACCTGGTAGCGGTACTCGGTCTCGGAGATCAGCATGCCGGCGAGAAAAGCCCCCAGCGCCAACGACAAGCCCACCCGCTCCGACAGCCAGGCCAAGCCCAGCGTGATCAACAGCACGTTGAGCATGAACAACTCGCCCGAGCGCCGCTTGGCCACCACGGTAAACCACCAGCGCATCAGTTTCTGGCCGAACACCAGCACCAATGCCAGCAACACCACCACTTTCAGCGCAGCAAGCCCGAGCGTGAACATCAACTCCTCGGCCGGCCGAGACAGCGCCGGCAACAGGATCAGCAGGGGCACCACTGCAATATCCTGGAACAGCAGCACCCCGATCGTCTCGCGTCCATGGCGGCTGTCGAGTTCCAGCCGGTCACTCAGCAACTTGGACAGGATGGCGGTGGACGACATTGCCAAGGTACCACCCAGCGCAAAGCTCGCCACCCAGCCCAGTCCAAACAGACGGCCCATCAGGGTGGTCAGCACAATGCAGGCCAACACCTGAACGGCCCCCAGCCCGAACACGATGCGTTTCATCGCGAACAAGCGTGGCAGGGAAAACTCCAGCCCGATCGAGAACATCAGGAAAACGACGCCGAATTCGGCCAGGTGGCTTGCACCGGCCGACTCGTGAACAAGATTCAGCGCGTGAGGCCCAACCACCGCACCGACAACGAGATAGCCCAGCACTGGCGGCAGATTGATGCTGCGAAAGACAGCCACCAGCACGACCGCAGCGGCCAGCAGCAACAGGACGACTTCCAGGGTGTTCAGCATCGGTTCCCGGCGCAGAGACGGAGAGCACCCGGCCCCGGAGACAGACGCGAGTGAGTTACAATCGAAACCTTCCACGGCACCCGGCCACGCCGGCGTACCCAGTGGATAGCGATTTCCGTCAGTTTAACCGCTTGCCCCCATGAACCCAATTGCTCCCGACGCCGCTGCACTTGCCCGCGCCACCTCGCTTGGCCGCCGGGTCATCGAAATCGAAGCGGCGGCGGTCGCAGCGCTGGCCGATCGTCTCGGGCCGGATTTCGAACGCGCCATTGCGCTGATCCTGCAACGCAAGGGCCGGGTCATCGTGTCCGGCATCGGCAAATCCGGGCACATCGCACGCAAGCTCGCCGCCACGCTGGCCAGTACCGGCACACCCGCCTATTTCGTGCATGCGGCCGAAGCTGCCCATGGCGACCTCGGCATGATCACCGCAGAAGACGTCGTCATCGCCCTGTCCAACTCGGGTGCCAGCGAGGAGCTGCTGATGATCGTTCCTCAGGTCAAGCGCCGTGGCGCTACCCTGATCGCCATGACCGGCCGCCCGGACTCGCCACTGGCACGCGAAGCCGACGTTCACCTCGACGCGGCAGTCGCCGAGGAAGCTTGCCCGCTCAACCTGGCCCCGACAGCCAGCACCACCGCAGCACTCGCACTGGGCGACGCGTTGGCGGTTGCCTTGCTGGATGCCCGCGGCTTTGGCGCAGAAGACTTCGCCCGCTCGCATCCGGGCGGCAGCCTCGGACGCCGATTGCTGACCCATGTCCGCGACGTCATGCGCCCGCCCGAACGGGTACCGCAATTGTCCGAACATGCAGCGCTGACTGAAACCCTGCTGGCCATGACGCAAGGCGGCATGGGCATGGCCGCCATCATCGCGGCGGACGGCACCCCGCTGGGCATCTTCACCGACGGCGACCTGCGTCGCGCCCTCGAACGCGGCATTGACGTCCGCCAGGCCGGCCTGAACGAAGTCATCACCCGTAACCCGCGCTCAATCAGCCCGGATGCGCTGGCGGTCGAAGCCGCTGAAATGATGGAGCGGCTGCGCATCAGCCAGTTGCTGGTCGTCAACAGCGCCGGAAAACTCGCGGGTGCGCTGACCACACATGACCTGATGCAGGCCCGGGTAATCTGAATCCATGCGCGCCAGTTACCGACTCTATCCGCTGATTGCACTCGGACTGCTCGCCGGCGCATCGATCTGGCTCGAGCGTCTGAGCCGCGTCGACGAAACCCGCCCCGCTGCGGTCAGTAGCGACACCCCCGACTTCATTGCTGAAAACACACGCATCGTGGGCTTTGGCCAGGACGGCAAGCAGCGCTATGCGCTGGTCGCCAACCGCCTTACCCACCTGCCAGCCAGCGATCGCACGATGGTCGATGCCCCGAGGCTGGAACTCGATAACCAGGGCAGACGACTGACCATACATGCCACCTCGGGCGAGGTCGCCTCCGGCGCGGAACGCGTCGACTTCCGCGGTGATGTCGTGGCCTGGCGCGCTGCCGCCCCAGGAGGCGCGGAAATGACCTTCCGCTCCGAACACCTCACTGTGTGGCCGGACGACCATCGCGCAGAAACCCAGCAAGCACTCAAGCTCACCCAGGGCGCCACCACGGCAGAAGCCCTCGGCATGCGTGCAGACAATCTGTTCGGCACGCTGGACCTCGTCGGTCAGGCCCGGGTGCAGATCCCTCGCCGCCAAGGAAGCAAGTCATGAATTACACCCTGCCCTCGATCCTTTTGATCGCGGCCACACTCGCTTCGCCCGCACTCGCCGAGCGTGCCGACCGCGACAAGCCAGTCAATATCGAAGCCAACCGCGTCACGGTTGACGACCGGAACAAGGTCCACATCTTTGAAGGCGACGTCGTCCTGACCCAGGGCACGCTGATGATCAAGGGTGACAAACTCGTCGTCACCCAGGGTGCAGATGGTTTCCAGACCGGGGTCGCCACGGCATCTGGCGGACGTCTGGCTTCGTTTCGCCAGAGACGCGAGGGAAGTACCGAGTATGTGGACGGCGAAGCGGAACGTATCGAGTACGACAGCCGGGCGGAGAAGGCGAGACTGTTCAACCGCGCCCACGTCCGCAGTGGCGGAGACGAAGTTCGCGGCCACTACATCGAATACGATTCCGTCAGCGAGAACTACCTCGTCACCAACGCCCCTGGCAGCACACCCGAAAGCAGCACGGGCGGCCGGGTACGCGCAACGATTCAACCCAAGGGCGACAACAAGCCCTGACAGGGCGTACCCCGCGCGCGCGGATGCGCTGACCCCGGCACGCCCGGACATGATCCGGCGAGCGCCTGGCAGGCATTCCGGTCGCACGCGTCGGCCTCAGCCCGATTCAGACCGGTGGTGCCAGATCGCCTCCGGATAACAAGCGCAAGCAAGGAGAAAGCATGTCTTACGAACTGATCCTGGTCGAAACCCGCGGCCGCGTCGGCATGATCACGCTGAACCGTCCGAAGGCGCTCAACGCGCTCAACGACAACCTGGTTGACGAAATCGGCAAGGCCCTCGATGGTTTCGAGGCCGACGAGAACATCGGCGCCATCCTCATCACGGGCTCCGAGAAGGCCTTTGCAGCCGGCGCCGACATCGGCGCCATGGCCACCTTCTCCTACATGGACGCCTACAAAGGCGACTACATCACCCGCAACTGGGAGCGGGTGAAAACCTGCCGCAAGCCGGTGATCGCCGCAGTGGCGGGCTTTGCCCTGGGTGGCGGCTGCGAGTTGGCGATGATGTGCGACATCATCATCGCCGCCGACACGGCCAAGTTCGGCCAGCCCGAAATCAAGCTCGGCATCCTGCCCGGCGCCGGCGGCACCCAGCGTCTGCCACGGGCCGTGGGCAAGGCCAAGGCCATGGACATGTGCCTGACCGCGCGCTTCATGGATGCGGTGGAGGCCGAGCGCGCCGGACTGGTATCCCGTGTCGTACCTGCAGACAAACTGGTCGATGAAGCGCTGGGGGCCGCAGAAGCCATTGCCAGCTATTCGCTACCGGTCGTGATGATGATCAAGGAATCGATCAATCGCTCGTTCGAAAGCAGCCTCAATGAAGGTCTGTTGTTCGAGCGTCGCGTATTTCATTCTGCGTTCGCGCTGAAGGACCAGAAAGAAGGCATGGCGGCCTTTGTCGAGAAGCGCAAGCCCTCCTTCGATCACGAATAAGCCTGTTACCATGCGGCCAGCCTGGGCTGGCCGGCATCGAGCCCCCTCGGCCCCCGCGGCAAGGGGGCTTTTTCACGTCTGTGCAACACAGCCGATGCATGCTGCCAACATCGCTGGAAAGCACCTTCCAGCGTGCTTTCCGCATACAGGAGACGGTTCTGTAAGCAATTCGTAAGCATCTGAATTGAAATAGTTTTCAGTTTTTGTGCGTTGCACCAAATAAGTGTTGACAAGCCAGATCGTCCGCCTATAATTCGAACCATGCTGCACCGCAACAGGCCGACACGGTTGTCGGAGGTTGCGATTAATGTCTTTTTCCAAAGGAGATGACCATGTCCGTATTCGCCACCCCCGAGCAAATCGCCGCTGCCAGCAAGGCCAACATCGAAACCCTGCTGAGCCTGACCAACAGCGCTTTCGCCAACGCCGAGCGTCTGACCGCCCTGAACCTGAACACCGCCCGCTCGATCCTCGAAGACAGTGTTGCCAACGCCAAGTCGCTGCTGGCTGTCAAGGACGTGCAAGAACTGGTGACCCTGCAGACCTCGCTGGCCCAGCCGCTGGTTGAAAAGGCTGTTGCCTACGCTCGCAGCGTCTACGAAATCGCCTCGCAAAGCCAGGAAGAACTGTCCAAGGTTTTCGAAGGCCAGGTTGCTGAGCTGAACAAGGGCGTCGCCACCGCGCTGGACAAGGCTGCCAAGTCCGCACCCGCAGGTTCCGACGTTGCCGTGGCTGCCGTGAAGTCGGCCATCGCCGCCGCCAACAGCGCCTACGACAGCTTCAGCAAGGCTGCCAAGCAAGCCGCCGAAATCGCCGAAGCCAACGTGGCCGCCGCGACCAACGCGACCGTCAAGGCTGTCAGCACCACCACCAAGGCTGCTTCGAAGAAGGCTGCCTAAGCTTTACGGTCCGCCGAAAAGCAAAAAAGCCCCGCAGCAATGCGGGGCTTTTTTCGTTAACGCATGAGCAAGGCCGGAGATGGCCAACCCCTGGGGAAAACGGGCTTGCTCAAGCCACCGGGCTTTCGGCGCCGCCGCTATCCGCAAGGTAGTGATGCGGAAACAGGCGCCGCATCTCGCCTTCGATCCAAGCCTCCGACCGTGCATTGATCTCTTCGACCTTTACACCTTTCACATCAATGACCGGGCCGATACTGACGACAATCTCGCCAGGGCGCTTCAGAAACGCATTTCTCCGCCAGAACTCTCCAGCATTGTGTGCCACCGGTACCACCGGCACCCCGGCACGCTTGGCCAGAATGGCACCTCCCGGCTTGTAGCGATGCGAGCTTCCAGGCGCCACGCGCGTCCCTTCCGGAAACACCACCACCCACAATCCTTCCTTGAGCCGCGCCCGTCCCTGCTCCACCACCTGAGACAGCGCATCCTTTCCGGCCGCACGATCAATGGCAATCCCAGGGATCTGCGCCAAGCCCCAGCCGAAGAATGGCACCCGCAACAACTCGCGCTTCAGCACAAAACACAGCGGCGGAAAGATCTGCTGCAACGCGATCGTCTCCCAGGCAGACTGATGCTTGGAAAGAATCACAGCCGGACCAGCAGGCATGTTCTCGGCACCGACAATCCGATAACGGATACCCAACACATGACGAATCACCCACATCATGATCGGCACCCAGGAGGTGATGATCCGGTGCCGCGTCATCGGCGGCAGCCAGAAGATCATGATGCCGAAAAGGGCGTAAGGAACAGTAATCAATGCCAGCAGGATGGCGAACAGGACTGAACGGAACAGGATCACGGCATTTGCTCTGAATGGATGGGCAGGGGTCGGTCAGGCGGTCAGCTCGGCGACCACTGCCGCAAGATCGGCATGGACGACCGTCCCCTCCGGCAGCGCCGGATCGAGCTGAGTCTTGCCACCTTTTCCGGTCAGTACCAGATAAGGCTTGCACCCCACCGCCACACCTGCCTGCAGGTCGCGCAGACTGTCGCCCACCACGGGTACGCCGCTCAGGTCTACATTGAAGCGCTCACCGATCTGAACAAACATGCCGGGTTTGGGCTTGCGACAGTCGCAGGTGGAGTCGGCAGAATGAGGGCAGAAAAAGATCGCGTCCAGCCGCCCGCCCGCCTGAGCCAGGCTGCGTACCATCTTGTCATTGATCGCGTTCAAGGTATCCATGCCGAACAGGCCGCGCCCCACACCGGACTGATTCGACGCCACCACAACCCGCCAGCCCCATTGATTGAGACGGGCAATGGCTTCGAGCGAACCGGGTATCGGCTTCCACTCGTCCGGGGATTTGATGAACTGGTCGGAGTCGAAATTAATGACCCCGTCGCGGTCCAGGATGATGAGTTTCATGCACACACTCCGCACCGAAGGCGATCCGGGCAATAGCCGGACCGCCTTCGGGGATCAGGCAGACAAGCGGGAAAGGTCCGCAACCTGGTTCATCAACCCGGCCAGCTGGGCCAGCAAGGCCAGCCGGTTCTGCCGGGTCAATGGTTCCTCGGCCATCACCATCACACCATCGAAGAACGCATCCACCGCAGCTCTCAGCCCAGCCAGTACGCGCAGCGCTTCGGTGTAGTTTTCGTTGGCTACATGAGAGCGCACCAGCGGGGCAATCTCGTTGACCTGGTGGAACAGCGCTTTCTCGGCCGCCTCCTGCAGCAGCGCGATGTCAGGCTCGCCCGGCTGGGTCTCGGTCTTCTTCAGGATGTTGACGATGCGCTTGTTGGCAGCCGCCAGGGCTTCCGACTCGGGCAAGGCCCGGAACGCCTCGACCGCATCGAGCTTGGCCGGCACCAGATCGATCCGGGTCGGGCGCAGCGCGAGCACCGCATCCGCCACCACCGCATCACGCCCACCCGCGCCCTCGCGCAACAGATTCTTGAGGCGCTCGAGCATGAAGTCCAGCAACTGTCCCTGGAAACCCTCTGACGTCAACAAGCCGGGGCAGAATCCCGCAGCAGCGGCCTCGATCAGTTGTGGCAGCTCCAGCGGCAGCGGTGTTTCCATCAGGATGCGCAACACCCCGAGCGCAGCACGACGCAATGCAAACGGATCCTTGTCGCCCGTCGGCACCATACCGATGCCAAAAAAGCCGACCAGGGCATCGAGCTTGTCGGCCAGCGCCACGGCGCAGGCCACATTGCCGGCAGGGAGCGCGTCACCCGCGAAACGCGGCTGATAGTGTGCCTGAATGGCATCGGCCACGACTTCGCCTTCACCGTCATGCAGAGCGTAATAACGCCCCATGATGCCCTGCAACTCCGGGAACTCGCCCACCATGTCGGTCACGAGATCGGCCTTCGCCAGGCGGGCGGCACGCTGCGCCGCACCGACATCGGCCGACAGCAGTCCGGCAATTCGACCCGCCAGGGCTTCGAGACGGTCGATGCGCTCGAGCTGGCTGCCCAGCTTGTTGTGATAGACCACCGATGCCAGCCGTGGAAGACGCGCATCGAGCTTCTGCTTCTTGTCCTGCTCGAAGAAGAAGCGCGCATCCGACAGACGCGGACGTACCACGCGCTGGTTACCGGTAATGATGTTGGAGGCGTCCTCCATCTGCATGTTGGAAACGATCAGGAAGCGGTTGAGCAGCTTGCCCGTCGCATCGAACAGCGGAAAATACTTCTGGTTGGCACGCATGGTCAGGATCAGGCACTCCTGCGGAACCGCCAGGAATTCGGCCTCGAACTCACCGACATACACCGTTGGATGCTCGACCAGCGCCGCCACCTCATCAAGCAGATCGGCATAGTCACCAATCGACGCCTGCTGCCGCGATGCTTCGGCGAGCAGCTGACGCTCGATCTCGGCACGACGCTCTGCAAACGACGGGATCACCTTGCCTTCAGCCAGCAGCGTAGGCTCGTAGGCCTCGGCGGTGGCAATGTCGATGTCGCCGCGGCTCATGAAACGGTGGCCCCGGGTGGTGCGCCCGGCAGTCAGGTCCAGCACCACGCCCGGCACCACATCCGCGCCGTGCACCATGGTCAACTTGTGCACCGGACGCACGAAGGTGGCATCACCATCACCCCAGCGCATCACCTTTGGAATCGGCAAGGCCTTGACCGCCTCCTGCACGATGCCGGCCAATACATCGGCCAGACGCGCGCCCGGCACCAGGGCGGTGTGGAACAGGGCCTCGGCCTTACCGTCCATGCGCCGCTCAAAGCCGGCAAGCGCATCGGCGGGAATCCCCTTCGCCTCCATCTTCTTCAGCAGGGCTGGCGTTGGCTTGCCCTCGGCGTCGAGGGCCACGGCAACCGGCATCAACTTCTCGGTCACTTCCTTCGCAGCGGCCTCCGCCAGGACAGCAGCCACCGTCACCGCCAGGCGACGCGGGCTGGCAAAGCTGCGATGTGCCGCATCGGCGGCCACCAGACCACGGGCCTTGAGGCCTTCGGCAATCTTGCCGGCAAAGGTTTCGCCCAGACGCGGCAGCGCCTTCGGCGGCAGTTCTTCGGTCAACAGTTCGATCAGCAGGGTCGCGTTACTCATCACGCGGCCTCCTTGTTGTTCAGCATCGGGAAGCCAAGCGCTTCACGGGATTCGAAATAGGCTTGCGCCACCGCGCGCGACAGGTTGCGGATACGACCGATATAGGCAGCACGCTCGGTCACCGAGATCGCGCCACGAGCATCGAGCATATTGAAGGTGTGCGCCGCCTTCAGCACCATTTCATAAGCCGGCAGCGCCAGTCCCACTTCCATCACGCGCTTGGCTTCGGACTCGTAGTTGGAGAACAGCGAGAACAGGAAGTCGACGTTGGAGTGCTCGAAGTTGAAGGTCGATTGTTCGACCTCGTTCTGGTGATAGACGTCACCGTACGTCACCTTGCGACCATCCGGCGCGACCGACCACACCAGGTCATAGACGTTTTCGACGCCTTGCAGATACATTGCCAGACGCTCGATACCGTAAGTGATCTCACCCAGCACCGGCTTGCAATCCAGGCCACCGACCTGCTGGAAGTAGGTGAACTGGGTGACCTCCATGCCATCGAGCCAGACCTCCCAACCCAGGCCCCAGGCGCCCAGCGTGGGGTTTTCCCAGTCATCCTCGACAAAGCGGATGTCGTGCGCATTGGGATCGATCCCGAGGGCACGCAGGGAGTCGAGGTACAACTCCTGGATGTTCAGCGGCGAAGGCTTGAGCACGACCTGGAATTGGTAATAGTGCTGCAGGCGGTTGGGGTTTTCACCGTAGCGACCGTCCTTGGGGCGACGCGACGGCTGCACATAAGCGGCGTTCCACGGCTCCGGGCCAATGGCACGCAGAAAGGTTGCGGTATGCGAGGTGCCTGCACCCACTTCGAGGTCGTAGGGCTGCAGCAGCACACAGCCGCGTTCGCCCCAGAAATGCTGGAGCGTCAGGATGACTTGCTGGAAGGTCGGTTTCTTCAGGGACATGGTCTCGGGCGGCTTGGCCGCGCAGCGAACGCAAAACGTGGGATTTTACTGGTAATAGCGCACGCACGCGCACATCGGACAAAATCGTCTCGCGCAGGCCGCGGTTGGCCCGCAGCACGCTGCCCGGAAGGACTCAGACGGTACGTCGTCGCCAGATCGCCAGCATCAGGATGAAGAGGAAGGCGCCCACCACCGGCACATTGCCCCAGCGCGCATACGGCGTCATCCCGGCGTATCCCACAACCTCGACTTCGAGCACACCTTGTTCGAACGCAGGCAGCACTGCTTCGACCCGGCCATCAGGCTGCACCAGGGCGGTCATGCCGGTATTGGTCGAACGCAACATCGGCCGTCCGGTCTCGAGCGCGCGCACCCGCGCCACCTGCAGATGCTGAGGCTGGGCAAGCGAATCGCCGTACCAGGCAAGATTGGAAAGATTCAACATCAAGGTCGCCTGCGGCAGACTACGGATCAGTTCCGCGCCAAACAGATCCTCATAGCAGATGTTGACCGCCACCAGCTGGCCCTTGAGGTGCATGGGCGGCTGATCGATCGCCCCCCGGGTCTGGTCCGACATCGGAATATCGGCAATACGATAAAACCAGCCGAACAGCGGTGGCGAATACTCACCGAAAGGTACCAGATGCTGCTTGGCGTAATGCTGCCCCGCCCCCTCACCCAGGCTGATCGCCGCATTGAAGATCTCACCCGCCGAGCCGCGGGTGAACACCCCCAGCACCAGCGACGCACCACGCTCACCGACGATATCGCCCAGCAGATCGAGATAACCCTCGGGCAAGTGCTCGACCAGGGTTGGCAGCGTGGTTTCAGGCAACACCACGATATCGGCACGGCTGTTACGCACCAGCCGCAGGTTCGACTGCAACACCTCGGCGAAATACTCCGGCCGCCACTTGAGTCCCTGTTCGAAATTGGTCTGCACCAAGGCAACCGTAACCGGCGCACCCGTCGGCACGGTCCACGCCACCTGTCCCAGACCGGCGCCAAGCACCAGCACGCCACCGGCAACGGCAAGCGCCGGGCGCCGCTGCCCGCCACCCGGCATCAAGGCCAGCAACGCAGCAAGGAAGGCCAGCGCGCCGCCAACGCCATACACCCCGGTGACCGGATGAAGTCCCGCCAGCGGGCTGGGCGATGTCTGGCTATATCCGATGGAAAGCCAGGGAAACCCGGTGAACGCGACCCCACGCAAGAACTCGGCGGCCATCCATACCCCGGAGAACACGCTGGCACGCCAGAGCAGACCACCGGTGCGCAGGCGCACGTACAGCCCGGCCGCCAGCGCAGGAAACATGGCAAGTACCAGGCAGAACAGCACGATGGCCAGCGCCGCCAGCGCCCAGGGCATGCCGCCGTATCGATGCAGGGCAACGAACAGCCAGGATACCCCGGTCAGAAACGCCCCCAAGCCCCAGGCCAATCCCAGCAGAAAGCCCTGCCGGGTCGAAGGTACGCCGTCCAGCAGGCGCACCAGCACCCCAAGGCTGATCAAGGCCAGCGGAAAGACCCCAAACGGTGCAAACGCAAGCACCGCTCCCGCCCCAGCCAACACAGCGGCCCCCAAGGCCTGCGGGAAACGCATCGTCAAACAAGCACCCTCAAGCCTCTCTCGCGTCGACCGCAGACGCGACGCGATCGACCAGCAAGGTGTGAACACGCCGGCTGTCGGCGCGCAGCACCTGAATCTTCAGACCCTCAAGAACAATCGCCTCGCCCCGCTTGGGCAAGCGCCCCAACTGACGGATGACCAGACCCCCTACGGTGTCGACCTCTTCATCGCTGAAGTGCGTGGCAAAAGCGGCATTGAAGTCCTCGATCTCGGTGGTGGCCTTCACCCGGTAACGCCCCCCCTGATCGAGGCGAATGTTGTCACCAATCTCATCGAAGTCGTATTCGTCCTCGATGTCGCCGACGATCTGCTCGAGTACATCCTCGATGGTCACCAGACCGGCCACGCCGCCGTACTCGTCCACGACGATGGCCATATGGTTGCGACTGACGCGGAACTCGCGCAGCAAGACATTGAGTCGCTTGGACTCG
>Ga0075012_10004948_pt1 | contig 12307 bp, 10 predicted proteins | sample All_14_2_FD_71474 | JGI IMG/M metagenome (GOLD analysis project Ga0075012, IMG submission 71474) | Freshwater microbial communities in response to fracking from Pennsylvania, USA - Allegheny Zone_MetaG_DW_15 | ecosystem: Environmental > Aquatic > Deep subsurface > Groundwater > Drilled...
CCCCTTCCCGCATCGCATTCCTGGCGCACGCCGCCTGGGGAGACGCCAAGGCCGGCGAATGGCCCGCCCACACGGCGGACCGTGACCGGGTCGCCTATGACCTGCCCACGATCGTGAAATGGCTTGAGGTGTTCGCGAAACGCTTCTTCCAGACCAGCCAGTTCAAGCGCTCCGCCGTGCCGAACGGGCCCAAAGTCACCTCCGGGGGATCGCTTTCCCCCCGCGGCGACTGGCGGATGCCCAGCGACTCCAGCCCGGCCCCCTGGCTCGATGACATCGCAAAACTGAAGGCCCAGCTGGGTCTGAAAGCCTGACCGCCCCAAAACCTTGCCTTTTCGGCTCCCCTGATACATGAGGGGCCGTCAGACCAGCAGGTCGCACCCGTAGCTCAGCTGGATAGAGCGTTGCCCTCCGAAGGCAAAGGTCACACGTTCGAATCGTGTCGGGTGCGCCAATCTTTTCAAATGCTTATGGATTTGACGGCGTGACGGCTCGCCCCTGATCTGCAAGGTATGGCGTAATGCGTCCTTCCGGGGCGCCTGCCGGATTGCACGATGACGTTCTGGAAAGCCGCTTTTGTAGCCCTGGCGACGCTGACTGCCTGCAGCGAGGACAAGCCGGCGCCGCAGGCCATGCCGGCTGTCAACGCCGACGCGCCTCCCAAGCCCGCCATCTGGAAGATCGCGGATGCTGACACCACCGTTTATCTGTTCGGCACCGTCCACGTCCTGCCGCCGACGCTGACCTGGCATTCTCCCGCTGTCGACAAGGCGCTGGAAGAAGCCAAGGCCGTCTACTTCGAAACCAATACCGAAGGCGATCCGATGGTCTTCCGCGCGATAGTGGAGCGGCTTGGCAAGTATGAACCTTCGCAACGACTGTCCGACCGTTTGAGCCTTGAAGACCTCGAAAGGCTGAAGGCTGCGCTCGCCAAACTTGATCTGCCGCTGATCGCGCTGGAGTCCATGCGGCCCTGGTATGCCGGCATCGTCATTAGCGAAGCTGTGGTCCGGCGCGCCGGCTATGATGTGACTTCGGGGGTGGAAAGCGTGCTGCGTCCCGCGGCCGAGGCCGGGGGCAAGGAAATCCGCTTCCTGGAAACCGTCGAAGAACAGATGGCCTCGTTCGCCACCCTGCCCGAGCAGGTTCAGGTCCGCTTTCTGACGAGCGGCCTCGCCCAGATCGACACCGCCGAGGAAGAGCTTGGTGATCTGGTTAACGCCTGGAAGACGGGTGACGTCGACGCGCTGACCAAGCTTCTCATCGACGACGATCTCGCAGTCATTCCTGAACTGTATGACGCCCTGCTGAAGCACAGGAATGCCAACTGGACACCCGAAATCGACAATCTGATGAAGTCTGAAACCGGCACATTCCTGATCGCGGTTGGGGCTGCACACCTGATCGGCAAGGATAGCGTCATCGCGATGCTCGAGCCCCTGGGATACCGGGCGGAACGGGTCCAGTAACACGCCAACCGCCCTGGCAGGCGCCAGCCCTGACCCGGCTCAAGACTCCCCCAATGAGGTAGGCCTGCGTCTCGCTTTCGCACATCAGGCGAATTGCCTGTCCCGCGCGCTTCCCAAGGGTTAAGGCCGGTTAACCATGAAATTGATCGCGCGCTGCGGGAATTGCGGTGGCGCACCTCAATCGGCCTGGCGCGGAACCCGGCCCCTTCCTTGCTGACCGTAACGGCAAACGGACGCCTGGAGACCTGGAAATGCCAATTTCGGACAGCGTGAAGCTGCATGGGAAGGTAACCATCTTCCATCCGACGCTCGTGAACCTTTACGGTTGCGAGGTCGGCGACGGCTCGCGCATTGGCGCCTTTGTGGAGATCCAGAAGGGCGCCTTCATTGGTGAACGCTGCAAGATTTCCTCGCACACCTTCATCTGCGAAGGCGTGACGATTGAGGATGAGTGCTTCATCGGCCACGGCGTCATGTTCACCAATGACAGGTTTCCGCGCGCCACCAACCCGGATGGCTCGCCCCAGACCGATGCCGACTGGAGCCTCGAACTGACGCGCGTGAAGCGCCAGTCTTCGATCGGCTCCAACGCAACCATCGTCTGCGGCCTCACCATCGGCGAAGGCGCGTTGATCGCCGCCGGCGCCGTGGTGACGAAAGATGTTCCCGATTTCGCGGTGGTTGCGGGCTGCCCGGCGAAGGTCGTCGGCGATGTGCGCACAATGGCGGCTGCGAAAAAAACTCAAGCTTTGAATGGCGTTGTTGAAGAGGTGTTGGGCCAATGACCGCGAACAAGAAAATGAAAGCGGTTAAACCCCGCAAGAAGGTGATCGCCGAGAACGGCCCGGCCGTGGAGGTCCTGTCGGGCCCGCGCGTCGAGGCGAAGCGCGAGATCCTGAACATCGGCGTCGTTGGTTATGGCTATTGGGGCCCGAACCTCGTCCGCAACTTTTCAGAGCTCTCAGACGCCCGCGTCCACACGGTTGCCGACCTGAACCCCAAGGCGCTTGAAGTCGTCAAGAAACGCTATCCGGCCACCGAAGTCACCACCGACGTTCAGGCGATGATCCGCAATCCGGAAATCGACGCCGTCGCGATTGCGACCCCGGTCTCGACCCACTTCTCGCTCGCCATGGCCGCCCTCAAGGCCGGCAAGCACGTCTGGCTCGAAAAACCGATGACGGAAACGTCCATGCAGGCGCGTGCGCTGATCGAGGAAGCCAACAAGCGCGGTCTCACGCTGCATGTCGACCACACCTTCGTCTACACCGGCCCGGTGAAGAAGATGCGCGAGATGGTCCAGAATGGCGATCTCGGCAAGACGCTGTACTACGACTCGACCCGGATCAATCTCGGCCTGTTCCAGCGCGATGTTAACGTCATCGCGGACCTCGCCGTCCACGATTTTTCGATCCTCGACTACGTATTCGAGCAGCACCCGACCGCTGTTTCCGCTTCGGGCATCAACCACTACCCGGGAACGCCGGAAAATCTGGCTTTCATCACGCTGTTCTACGAAACCGGCTTCATCGCCCACGTTAACGTATCGTGGCTGGCGCCTGTGAAAGTGCGTACGATCCTGATCGGCGGCACGGAGAAGATGATCACCTTCGATGAACTTCAGCCGTCCGAGAAACTGAAAATCTACGACAAGGGCGTATCTTTCACGGATGATCCTGCGAAGATACATGAAATGCGTGTTGGCTATCGCGCCGGCGACATGTGGGCGCCGAAGGTCGACGGCTCCGAAGCGCTGCTTGTCGAGGGCAAGCACTTCGTTGACTGCATCCGCACCGGCAAGACCCCGATCTCGAACGGCGAGTTCGGGTTCCGCATGGTCGAGCTGATTGAAGCCGCCACCGCCTCCATGCGGGGTCGCGGCGAAACTATTCACCTTCCCAAAAAATCGAGCAAGTGAGCCAGGCCACCATGGGCGTCCCGTTCGTCGACCTCAAAGCGCAGTATCACTCCATCAAGGCGGAAATTGACGCCGCCCTGATCGGTACGATGGAATCGTGCGCCTTCACCCTCGGGCCGGAAGTCGCCCAGCTCGAGAAGGACTTCGCCGTCTACGCCGGCACGAATTTCGCCGCCGGCGTCAACAACGGCACGTCCGCCCTGCACCTTGCCTTGCTCGCTGCCGGCGTTGGACCGGGCGATGAAGTGATCACCGTTCCCTTCACCTTCATTGCGTCGGCTTCGGCTATTCACTACACGGGCGCAAAGCCGGTGTTCGTCGATATCGACCCCGTCACCTTCACGATGGATCCGGCCGCGATCGAAGCCGCCATCACGCCGCGCACCAAAGCCATCGTCCCGGTTCACCTCTTCGGCCAGATGGCCGACATGGAGCCGATCATGGCGATCGCCCGCAAGCACAACCTCTTCGTGCTTGAGGACGCAGCCCAGGCTCACGGCGCCGAGTACAACGGCAAGCGCGCCGGCTCGTTCGGCGACGCGACCGGCTTCTCTTTCTATCCCGGCAAGAATATGGGTGCGGCTGGCGAAGGCGGCATGACCGTCACCCCGCACGCCGAGATCAACCGCAAAGTCCGCATGCTTCGCGACTGGGGCGCGGAAAAGAAATATCACCACGAGATCATCGGCTATAACATGCGCCTGGAAGGCATCCAGGGCGCGGTTCTGCGCGTGAAGCTGAAATACATCGAGAAGTGGACCGAGATGCGCCGCGAAGCGGCCGCCCGCTACAAGTCGATGTTTGAAGGCACGGGCGTTGTCACGCCGACGGCGCTCGAGAACCGCCGCCACGTCTACCACATCTACGCCATCCGCACGAACGACCGTGCGCGCTGGATCGAAGAACTCGGCAAGAAGGGCATCCAGACGGGGATTCACTACCCCTTCCCGCTGCACACCCTGAAAGCCTTCGACTTCCTCGGCTACAAGCAGGGCCAGTTCCCGCACGCAGAAAAAGCCGCAGCTGAAGTGCTGTCGCTTCCGATGTATCCGGAACTGACCGCCGTGCAGCAGGAAGAAGTCGTCGCTGCGGTTTCCGCGCTCCAGAAGGAAGCGCTGGCCGTCGCCTGATGCTGACTACGGGGTTCGTCACGCGGCGAACCCCGCTCGACTTGAATAACAGAACGCCAAGTAGATTTGGGTGATGGGACAATGAAGATCGAAGGTTCGAAAATCCTGGTGACCGGAGGCGCCGCCCTCATCGGCTCCACCACCATCGATCAGCTGCTCGCCAACGAGAAGCCGGCCGAGATTGTCATCCTCGACAACATGTCTCGCGGGACGACGCGCAACCTTGAGAATGCTCTCAAGGACGAGCGCGTGAAGCTGGTCCAGGGAGACATCCGCGACAAGGACCTGGTCTACAAGGTCACTGAAGGCATGGATGCCGTGATCCACATGGCTGCCATCCGCATCACCGCCTGCGCCGCCGATCCGCGCGAAGCGATGGAAGTGATGAATGACGGCACGTTCAACGTCGTCGACGCCGCTCACAGGGCCGGCGTGAAGAAAGTGCTCGCCGCCTCGTCCGCCTCGATCCTCGGCCTCGCCGATACCTTCCCGACCAAGGAAGACCACCACCCCTACAACAACCGCACCTGGTATGGCGCCTCGAAGATCATGCTCGAAGGCCTGCTGCGTTCATACAACGACATGTACGGTCTGAATTACGTCGCGATGCGCTATTTCAACGTCTACGGCCCGCGCATGGACGTCGAAGGCAAATACACCGAAGTGCTCGTCCGCTGGGTCCAGCGCATCAGCCAGGGCATCCCCCCGCTGATCCTCGGCGACGGCAAGACGTCGATGGACTTCATCTATATCGAGGACCTCGCCCGCGCGAATGTGCTGGGCCTGAAATCCGACGCCACCGACGAAGTCTTCCACATCGCCTCGGGCGTGGAGACCTCGCTGAACGAACTCGCCGCCACCACGATGAAAGTCATGAACGCGCCGAAGGACATGGTTCCGGAATATGGTCCGGAGCGTAAGGTGAATGCCGTTTCCCGCCGCCTCTCCTCCACCGAGAAGGCCGAGCGCCTGCTCGGCTTCAAGGCCGAAGTCAGCCTCGAAGAAGGCGTCCGCCGCTTCGTCGCTTGGTGGGAAGCCAACAAAGATCGGTTCAACTGACATGATCCCGATCATCAAACCTGTGATGGACCAGCGCGAGGCTGACGCTGCTTCGCGCGTCATTCTGTCCGGCTGGATCACGCAAGGTCCGGAAGTCGCAGCCTTCGAGAAAGAATTCGCCGCTTATGTAGGCGCTGAATACGCGGCGGCTGTTTCGAACTGCACGACGGGCCTGCACCTCGCCCTTCTCGCTGCCGGCGTCGGCCAGGGCGATGAAGTCATCACCGTCTCGCACTCCTATATCGCCACAGCCAACTCGGTCCGCTATTGCGGCGCCGAGCCAGTGTTCGTCGATGTCGACCCCGCGACCCACAACATGGATCCCGCACTGATCGAAGCCGCTATCACGCCGAAGACGAAGGCCATCCTGCTTGTCCACCAGATGGGTATGCCAGCCGACCTCGCGTCGATCGTCGCCATCGCCAGGAAACACAGGCTCCCCGTCATCGAGGATGCAGCCTGCGCCGCCGGCTCCGAGATCCTCTGGGAAGGCCAGTGGGAAAAGATCGGTCGCGTCCGTGGCGACGCCGCCGTGTTCTCCTTTCACCCGCGCAAGATCATGTCGACGGGCGATGGCGGAATGCTGACGACGCCGCACGCCGATTGGGCCGCGAAGTTCAAGCTTCTGCGCCAGCACGGCATGTCGGTGCCTGACACGGTTCGTCACGGTTCCAACCAGGTGATCTTCGAAACGCACCCGGTGCTCGGCTACAACTATCGCATGACCGATATCCAGGCCGCCGTTGGCCGTGAGCAACTGAAGCGCTTGCCGGGCATCGTCGCGCGCCGCCGCGAAATCGGCGAGGCGTACAAGCGTCTTCTCGCGCCTGCTCAATGGATCGGTCTACCGCAGGAACCGCCCTGGGCCCGGTCCAACTGGCAATCCTTCGCTGTCCGCCTGCCCGATCATGTCGATCAGCGCACAGTCATGCAGACAATGCTCGATGCTGGCATCTCCACGCGTCGAGGCATCATGTGCTCGCACCGAGAGGACGGGTACAGGAACAGCAAGCACGCGCCGCTACCCCACTCGGAGAGCTGCCAGGATCGCACGATCGTCCTGCCGCTCTATCCGCAAATGACCGATGACGACATCCGTACGGTCGTCGATGCACTGATCAAGGCCACCAAGCCATGAGCACCCAGCCGATCAATGCCGATTCCGATCAAGTCGTGGCTACTGCCACTGTCACTCACAAACGCACAAGCGAGCGCGTCACTTCGATACGACCCAGCCGCGGATTGCTTGATCTTGGATTGAACCAGGTTTGGGACTATCGGCACCTTCTCCTGACATTAGCGCGCCGCGATGTGAGCGTGATGTATCGTCAGGCTGCACTGGGGGCTGCGTGGGCAGTCATTCAGCCGATTTTCGCGGTGATCATATTCACGATCGTATTCTCGATAATCGCGAAACTCCCGACTCCCGGAAACGTACCATACCCGGTATTCGCCTTCGCTGCAGTTCTACCCTGGAACTATTTCGCCGAGGGCGTGCGGCGTGCGTCAATCAGCCTTGTGAATGAAGAAGAGCTGGTCAAGAAGGTTTACTTCCCACGCCTCGTTCTGCCTTTGAACGGAGTCCTGACGCCGCTAGTCGATTTTCTGATCGGCCTGTGCGTGCTGATGGTCATTATGGCTCTTTACGGAGTTTGGCCGAGCTGGCGACTGATCGTCGTGCCATTCTTGGTGGCGTATGCCGGCCTGACTGCCCTGATGGTTTCGATGTGGCTTGGCCCTATCAACGTCCGCTATCGCGACGTAAAACACACACTGCCGTTCTTGCTGCAAATTTGGATGTACGGCTCTCCGGTCGTGTATTCATCGACAATGGTGCCCGAAGAATGGCGTTGGGCATTTGCACTGAACCCCATGGTTGGGGTGATTGATGGATTTCGCTGGGCGGTCTTCGAGGACACTGCGCTGTCTCTCAACTCGCTGGGCATCGGGATGTTGATTGTTGCTCCCCTGCTCTTCGGCGGGCTCGTCTTCTTCAGAAAGCTCGAGCGCACTTTCCCGGATGTGATCTAATGACTGACCTGGCGATCAAAGCTGAAGGGCTAAGCAAGAAGTACAAGTTGGGAGCCCTCGGTTCCCAGCACGATTCCTTGCGCGATGCGTTGCGATCGGTCTTCGCTCGGCGTGATACAAAAAAGGCTGGCGAATTCTGGGCTTTGAAGAACGCCAGCTTCGAAGTTCGTCGAGGCGAGAACGTAGGCATCATCGGATTGAACGGCGCAGGCAAATCGACCCTGCTTAAGATCCTTTCCCAAATTGTCACCCCCACGCTCGGCACAGCTCAGATTACTGGACGCCTAGGCGCGCTGCTCGAAGTTGGCACAGGCTTCCATCGCGAGCTAACCGGACGCGAGAACGTATTCTTGTATGGGTCTATCTTGGGTATGAACCGCGAAGAGGTCGCGGAGAAATTCGATGCAATCGTCGAATTTTCCGAGATCGGCAAGTTCATCGACACGCCGGTTAAACGTTATTCGAGCGGAATGTACGTGCGCCTCGCATTTTCGGTGGCCGCGCACTTGGATCCCGATATTCTGCTCCTGGATGAAGTCTTGGCGGTGGGTGACTTCAGCTTCCAGAAGAAGTGCATGGATTTCGCCAAACGGCTCCAGCAAAGGGGCTCGACCATCATCGTCGTCTCGCACAACATGGCGTCCATCAAGACGATGTGCTCACGCGTTATCTACCTCAGAAAAGGTGAGATCGTTTTCGACGGCCCCACGGAAGAGGGCATGGGATTGTACGAGGCGGACGGCCGCCTGTCCGAAGGTTCCTGGTTCAAGGGCGAAGAAGAACCGCCTCTCGTTTTCACAGATATGAAAGTGTTCAACGAGCGTGGTCAGGAGACAGCGGTCTTTGATCACGGCGAGCGTATGACCGTCCGCATGCGCTACAAGACTCGGAGACCAGTTGATTATCCCAGCTTCGGCGTTTCGATAAATAAGATCGACGATGTCCACTGTACCTGCTTCACCTCAGCCGACGACAAGCTTGTAATCGACAGGCTCGATGGTGAAGGAGTGATCGAGCTTGTGACGCCGCCCATCAAACTGATCGCCGAACACTACTTCTTCTCGCTCACAATGCGGGAGCGTGGTCACGGAGACTTGGCAGTAGGCCAGATGGGTTCGACGTTCCACGTTCGGCATCCAATCTTCCTGTCTTACCCTGCTTACGGAATATTCCGGGAGCCGGGCGAATGGCGCCACCTGGCGGATACCGCGCGTATTCTGGAGTCCACGGATGCGGTCGGTTGACGTAATCGTTCCCTGCTATCGGTACGCGCACTTTCTTGAGACCTGTCTGGCCACGGTCCTGTCACAGCGGGACGTGGACGTGCGCGTGCTCATTGTCGATGATTGCTCGCCGGACAACACACCAGACGTAGCCGCAAGTCTGGTGGCCGCGGACCAGCGGATTTCGTACGTCCGCAATGCTTCGAATCTCGGCCTCATCGGAACGATGAACCGCGGGCTTGAATGGGCGACCGCCGAGTACGTACTTGTCTTGTCTGCGGATGACGCACTGACGGCTGGGGCGCTGGCGCGAGCTGTTGATGCCCTGGAAAGTCATCCGGATGCGTCAATGGCCTATGGACCCGCTCGAGTTATAAGCGGCGACAAAAAGCCCGATGAAGTCGCCGATGTTTTGACCCCCACATATACGCTTGTTGAAGGGGCGCGATTTATCGAGATTTCCTGTGTCGTCGGCAACCCTGCCCCGGCGCCAACTGCAGTGGTGCGAACCAATCTGATCAAGCAAACGGGCGGCTATCTTCCGGAGTTTTCATATACTTCTGACATGGAAATGTGGATGCGAATGGCCACGCTTGGATCAATCGTAGCCATAAAGGAACATCAGGCTTTCTATCGCTGGCATGGCTCCAACATGTCCTCGTCATTGGATCGACGCGCCGACCTGAATGTTCGCATAGAGACTTGCGAATTTGTCTACAAAAAATGGAACGGTCAGAATGTAGCCGGCTTTCGCGCCGCGTTGCAGGCGATGCGCAAAAGCGTAGTTCGAGAAGTCGTTCCTTTGATCGCAATCGCGATCGATCAGTCCGACTGGAAACAGTATCACGCGTATATGACCTTTCTGAGCGAAGTGACGCCATCATGGCGCTGGTCGGAGGATTGGCTTCGTCTGGTGGCAAAACGCAGAATGGGCTGGAAACTCCGGCAAACATCGCTCGGAAAGGCGATCGGCACACTTCGCCAAAGGCAAGGCGCCGGCGATGCATGGCGCCAGGGGACAGGTGATACGTTCGGATGGTTGCCTCCAGCCCGATAGGGGCAAGTTCGGCGCGTTGATTGCGGCGGACCATCATTTTGAAGCTTGATCATCACAGCATCGACTTGATGCTCTCCTCGGCCTCGCGTCGATCGCGGCTATTGCAAATGTCTTTATCTCTGCAAACGAGCTCACGACGACGCCGCGCCGCGTCTGTGCAACGCTTCGCCACTGTCGGCGGCGCATAAGGAAGCCGATCGCTTGTCGCACAAAATGTCTTGCAGAACCTAAGACTACCGCGCTGTAGAAAGTACCGCCACGCTTGTCAGAAACTGACATTCCGCCCGGAGAACGGCAGCTATACCAAACATTCCGGAGATCAATCGCATTGATCACACCGTCACAGCAGCGCTTGGCCACAGAACGAATTATGCGCGGGAGCCAAGATCCTGAGCGTGGCAACCGCGTTTGACATTCAGCGCATCCGCGCGCCTTTCCCTGCAACACAACACACCCGCCGTGCAGACCTCCTGTTTAGCGCACTGGGCGTCTTTCAGTGCGCTCGGCACGCCAAGCTCGCTGAATTGCTTCGCTTCCGATCTACACTGGGTTAGCATCGCATTGTGCGCAGAGAGAGCCGTCACAAAGGCTCTCAGCAGTCAGCGCCAAAGCTCAAGGTACAAAACTCTTTAGGAACCGAAGACCGTAGCCGGATGAAGGCGCACAAGCTTTCGCGAAGCCTTCGACGATGCAGTGTTGGCAATCATCTCGACAATGCGGCTCGGATCACTCGAATGGTGCAAGCGCTTCAGATTTGTCAGCAATTCAAACGTGGGAATGACCAACCAAAGCCCGCGGCTTCGTAATCTTCATGAGCCATCGGCGAAGTGGAACATCGTACAGATAGTTCCCCACCCATGCCAGAATCACGGAGATCGTTCCAACCATCAAGACGTTGACGAATCCCGGTAGATTCACGCCCGCCTTCGTTTCAACAAATGCGATGAGAGTCCAGATTGGAACATGAAGAACGTAGACGCCGTAGGAGAGCATTCCGAGCGTCGTGAAAACTTTCGCCTGTACAGGCCCGACACTGGAATCTGATGCGACCAGAACCAGGATCGGCATCGCGACCAATGCCACGACAATGTTGAAGGCAGACCGGAATTCCTCGGGCACCGGCATCATAATGATGGCCATGTATCCACATATCGACAGCCAGGAAGGAATGCGCGGAAGCGTGATCCAAGGACGTATGCGATAGATCAGAACGCCGGCGAAAAAGCAGAACATCACACGGGCAAAACCTGCGATGGCGTGTGGCCATTGCCAGCCGGCTCCGGGCGGGTGCTGAGGCGCGATAATCATAAAGAATATCGCGCATATGCCGACCATAACGGATAGATTTCGAATAGTCAGAAACTTGGCGACGACGGCGTAAATGATATTCGCCACGAGTTCGAAGAACAGGGACCATGAAGGCCCATTCATCGGAAACATATGTTGTCCGGTGCCGGACCAGATCGGTGGAAATGGCACGAATAGAACACCGGCAACGAATATTGAGGCGATCATTGTACGATTCAACGCGCTGCCCCCGTCGCCCGTGAGCCAAGGCAAAAGGGCCGCCACCAGCCCCAGGCTCAGTCCCGCGAGGTAAAGAGGATAGAGGCGGATCAATCGATGCCGCATGAACTCCAGCGGTGACATTGCGCCTGACAACCGCTCGCCATAGCCCAACGCGAGAACAAACCCGCTGAGCACCCAGAAAAAGTCAACAGCAAGGTATCGTCCAGGCGTCAGATCGCGCAGGAACTCAGAATTCACATGATCCAGAATGATGCCAAACGCCGCGATGCCCCGCAGCCCGTCAAGCACTAAACGCCGCTGCGGGGCGGCAGACGACGCTACGGAAGCGCCGCTTTCGACAATCGCGGCGTTAGCGCACGATCCCATTTGAACGTCCCCCGCGTCAGTTCAGGGAGGAATTAACACCAGAAGGCGCTCCACGCTGAACGTTCCAAAGCAGTACCTGGGAGTTCTTAATCTCCCCAACTCATTCCATGCAAAAAGCGGGCGACAGTCGAGGCACGGATCGCATCACTTTCCGCCCTGCAGCGTCTCGACGCATTCAACAACGATCTCGACGTTCATGAATCGCTCACTTACGACTACGTGCCGGCGGGCTCCAGCTCTCATCAACTACCTGACGCCCGAGCTGCTTCACGAACCTAGCGGTATGCGTCGCCTGTTAGGCGCGCATACCACAGAGCTTATGGTCAGATCAGTGAGTCGGCGTCATTCATCATCACCTCGAACAACGCCGGATGGAGCCCGATCGAGTAGGCGTCGGTGTGGACATCGACAAAACCGTCGCCTGCCGACCGGAGCGCATGCGCACCGGACGATGCGAAATGGTCGAATTTGACCAAGAGGGCGCTCAGCGACGCGTCTCTCAATACCCCGGGTTCCTGGCTGAC
>Ga0075012_10004953_pt1 | contig 12296 bp, 12 predicted proteins | sample All_14_2_FD_71474 | JGI IMG/M metagenome (GOLD analysis project Ga0075012, IMG submission 71474) | Freshwater microbial communities in response to fracking from Pennsylvania, USA - Allegheny Zone_MetaG_DW_15 | ecosystem: Environmental > Aquatic > Deep subsurface > Groundwater > Drilled...
GTGGCGGGGTGGTTTGGAGGGGCGGCGCCCCTCCAACTTCGAAAGCACCAGCACCGGGACGCCTCTTCCCGTCGTCGCCGTCGCACTCACCGGGGTCCGGCGCGCGGGCGGCGCCCCGCGCATCAGACCGGCACCACCACCCGCCCCACAGCCACCGACCCGGCTGGCCGGACCGCCAGCAATTCCTTCCGCGCCTCGACGATGGCGAGGCCTGCGTGGCGCGCCGGCCATACCGCGCGTCCCAGCGCCTCCCAGGCCCCGGCCGTACGCAGGAAGGGGCGGAAAGGCGGGACATACAGCGCCGAATCGCGCCGCAAAGCCCGGAACAGGTGCCGTTCCAGCAGTCGCGTCACCTGGCCGGGGGAATAGGGCTGGCCGTGGCCGAAGGGGGTGTGCTCGGCATGCGCCCAGAGGCCGCGGCGATTTGGGGCCACTACCAGCACGCGGCCGTCATCCTTCAGCACCCGCCAGACCTCGCGCAGCAGGCGGCGCGTGTTCTCGCTGGTCTCAAGACCATGGACCAGCAGCACGCGGTCGAAGCTGAGGTCCGGGAAGGGCAGCCGCTCCTCCTCCGCGATCAGCGCAGCACCGGCGGCCTCCGGGGCGAGCTGGGCAGGGGAAAGGGCGACGGCGCGCGCCGCCTCGTCCTGCCAAAGCGGCAGATACGGCCCGGCATGGCCGATGCCGAGCACGGCCAGGCCGCGCAGGGAAGGCCACAGCAGGTGCAGTCTCTGGCCAAGCAGCCTTCGGGCCATCGCCCCGGGGGGCGAGGCATAGAATGCGGCGAGCCCGTGGACCTCTCCAGTCATGCGCGGGATATAGGGGAGAGTGGCGCGGGGTGGGATGCCCCCCGCGCATCTTCCAGGAGCAGCCCATGCCCGTCACCGTCACCGTCACCGCCCTGCCCTGCCTGTCCGACAATTACGCCTGGGTGCTCCGCGCGCCGGATGGCCGCGTCGCGGTGTGCGACCCGGGCGAGGCAGCGCCCGTCATCGCGGCGGTCGAGGCGATGGGCAAGGGTCTCGACCTGATTCTGCTGACGCATCATCACGGCGACCACGTCGACGGCGTGAAGGAGCTGGTGGACCGCTACGGCGCCAAGGTGCTGGGGGCGAAGACGGATGCGCATCGCCTGCCGCCGCTCGACATCGTCGTGGAGCCCGGCCAGACGGTGGATGTGCTCGGCGTGCCGATGAAGGTGCTGGCGAGCGACGGACATACCCGCGGCCATGTCGCGCTGTACTTCCCCGAATGCGGCTTCGTGCTGTGCGGGGACACGCTGTTCTCGCTGGGCTGCGGCCGGCTGATCGAGGGCACGGCGGCGGAGATGTTCGACAGTCTCCAGCGCCTGGCCGCCCTGCCGGCGGAGACGCTGGTCTGCTGCGGCCATGAATACACCCAGAGCAATGCCCGCTTCGCCCTGACGGTTGAGCCGGAGAACGTCGCATTGCAGGCCCGCGCGAAGGAGGTCGATGCGCTGCGCGCCGCGGGCAAGCCGACAGTGCCGACGACGATGGGGCTGGAGCTTGCGACCAATCCCTTCCTGCGCGCGCGGGATGTGGCGACGCTCGCGCGCATCCGCACGGCGAAGGACAATTTCCGTTGAGGCCGCGGCCGTGATCGATCTGCGCGATGCCTCGGTCACCGCGACGCAGGTGATCGAGGCGCTGGACCTCGCCCCGCATCCCGAGGGCGGGCATTACCGCGAGATCTGGCGCGATGCGCCGCCGGACGGGTCGCGCGGGGCCGGGACGGCGATCTATTTCCTGCTCGCGGCGGGGGAGACCAGCCACTGGCACCGCGTCGATGCGGCCGAGGCCTGGCATTGGTACGCCGGCGCACCGCTGGCGCTGTCGCTGTCTTCCGATGGGCATGAGACGCAGTCGGAGCATCTCGGCCCCAACCTGGCGCGGCATCAGCGGCCTTTCGCGATGGTGCCGAAGGGGTGGTGGCAGTCGGCAGTGTCGCTGGGGCGCTGGACGCTGGTGGGTTGCACCGTCTCGCCGGCCTTCAACTTCGCCGGCTTCGAACTGGCGCCGCCCGGCTGGCGGCCGGCGCCTGGTTGAGTCGTCCGGCACCGGCCGGCACCCCCACCCGGCCGCCCAATTCAGCATACTGTCGTTGGGCGGCCGGGTGGGGGTGCCGGCCGGTGCCGCACTCGGAAATGCGCCTCGTGGCGCATTCCCGACAACGCATCACCGCATCGGCAGGGCGTAGAGCAGCCCGCCATTCGTCCAGAGGCGGTTCGGCCCGCGCGGCAGGGACACCGGCGTGTCCTCGCCCATGGTCCGCTCGTAGATCTCGCCGTAATTCCCGACGGCGCGGATCGCGTTGTAGGCCCAAGCCGGGTCGAGCTTGATCGACTGGCCGAGTTCCGGCGTCACACCCAGCAGGCGGCGCGTGTTCGGATTCACGCTGGTGCGCCGCTGCTCCTCGGCATTGGCCTGGGTGATGCCCTGCTCCTCCGCTTCGATGATGGCGGTGGTGTACCAGCGCACGATGTCGAACCAGTTGTCGTCACCGCGGCGGACATAGGCGCCATAGGGCTCCTTCGAAAAGCGCTCCGGCAGGATGGTCCAGTCGCTCGGCGTGGGCATGCTGGACCGCACGGCGGCGAGCTGCGAGGCATCGGTGCCGAAGCTGTCGCAGCGCCCGGCGGCGAGTGCGGCCGCCGCCTGGTCAGTGCGTTCGAACACCACCGGCTGGAAGCGCACATTGACCGAGCGGAAGTAGTCGGCGGTCACCTGCTCATTCGTCGTGCCCTGGATCAGGCAGATCGTCGCGCCTTCCATGTCGCGCACGCGCGTCACGCCGGAATTGGCGCGCACCATGAAGCCATGGCCGTCATAGAAATACGTCGTGGCGAAGCGCAGGCCGAGCGTGGTGTCACGCAGCATGGTCTCGGTCGAGGTGCGGAACAGCACGTCGATCTCGCCCGCCCCGAGCGCGGTGAAGCGCGTGGAGGAGGAGAGCGGCACGAAGCGCACCTTGGCCGGGTCGTTGAAGATCGCCGCCGCCAGGCCGCGGCAGAGATCGACATCGAGCCCCTGCCACACGCCGCGGCTGTCCGGCGAGGCGAAGCCGGCGACGCCGGTATGGATACCGCAGATCAACTGCCCACGGGACCGGATGGCGTCGAGGGTCGGGCTCGGATTGGTGTTCTGCTGCGCCTGGGCGGCGCCCGCCAGTGCAACGCCGGCAGCCGCGATGGCGACCGCGAGGCCTCGTCTGAAAAACATGAAACACTCCCGTATGCTTGTTTGCGCCGGGATCGTCGCCGCCGCATCCCGCCGCTGTCAACGGCGGCGGGATGGACGAGGCATCAGCGCATCGGCAGGGCGTAGAGCAGGCCGCCGGCGGTCCAGATGTTGTTCGGGCCGCGCGGCAGGCCGACCGGCGTGTCGGGGCCCATGGTGCGCTCGTAGATCTCGCCATAGTTCCCGATGGTGCGGATCACGTTGTAGGCCCAGGCCGGATCGAGCTTGATCGACTGGCCGAGCTCCGGCGTCACGCCGAGCAGGCGGCGCGTATTCGGGTTGGGGCTGGTGCGGCGCCGTTCCTCGACATTGGCGCGCGTCAGCCCCTGCTCCTCAGCCTCGATGACCGCATTGGTGTACCAGCGCACGATGTCGAACCAGTTGTCGTCGCCACGGCGGATATAGGCGCCGTAGGGTTCCTTCGAAAACCGTTCGGTCAGCACGGTCCATTCCGCCGGGTTGGGCATGGTGGACCGCATCGCGGCCAGCGAGGAAGCATCCGTGCCATAGGCATCGCAGCGGCCGGACAGCAGCGCGGCCTGGGCCTGGTCGCCGCGCTCGAAGATCACCGGCTGGAAGGACACGTTGATCGAGCGGAAGTAATCCGCCGTGACCTGCTCGTTCGTCGTGCCCTGCAGCAGGCAGATGGTGGCTCCCGCCATGTCCCGGGCCCGGGTCACGCCGGAATTCGCGCGCACCATGAAGCCATGGCCGTCATAGAAATACGTCGTCGCGAAGCGCAGGCCGAGCGTGGTGTCGCGCAGCATGGTCTCGGTCGAGGTGCGGAACAGCAGATCGACCTCCCCCGACCCCAGTGCGGTGAAGCGCGTGGAGGAGGAAAGCGGCACAAAGCGTACCTTGGTAACGTCATTGAAGATCGCCACCGCCAGGCCGCGGCACATCTCGACATCGAGGCCCTGCCACACGCCCCGGCTGTCTGGCAGAGAAAAGCCGGCGACGCCCGTATTGATGCCGCAGATCAGCGTGCCACGCGCACGGATCGCATCGAGGGTGGGGCTGGGGACAGTACTCTGCGCCAGTGCGCCGCCGCCCGTCACGGCGGCCGACAGCAGCGCGAACGCGGCCGCAAGGCCTCGTTTGACCATGATGAATGCCTCTCTGTTGTATGGGTCTCCCGCAGCAATGCTCGCCGGCCGCTCGACGACCTGTCAACAATGTTGCGATATCCAGGGGAGAACGTTATGTCCGACTGCTTCGCTCGGTATCCGAGCCTTGACGGGCGCCATGTGCTGGTCACCGGCGGGGCGACCGGCATCGGCGCGCAGATCGTGACCCGCTTCGCGCGGCAGGGCGCGCGGATCAGCTTCCTGGATTTCGACACGGGGCATGGGACACAGGTCGCTGCGGCGGCGGGCGCGCTGTTCCTGCCCTGCGACCTGCGCGACATCGCCGCCCTGCGCGCCGCCGTCGCCGAGGCCGCCCAGCGCCAGGGCGACATCACCGTCCTCGTGAACAACGCCGCGCGCGACGACCGCCACAAGCTGGAAGACGTCGAACCCGACTATTGGGACGAGCGCATGGCAACCAACCTGCGCCATCACTTCTTCTGTATCCAGGCAGTGGTGCCGATGATGCGGCGCGCGGGCGGCGGGTCGATCGTCAATCTCGGCTCGATTTCCTGGATGAACCGGTCCGGCGGTATGCCGGCCTACACCGCGGCCAAGGCGGCGGTACGCGGACTGACGCGCGGCCTGGCGCGCGATCTCGGCCCCGACCGCATCCGTGTGAACGAGGTGGTGCCGGGCTGGGTGCATACGGAGCGGCAGAAGACACTGTGGCTCACGCCGGAAGCCGAGGCGCGGAGCCAGGCGAACCAATGCCTGAAAGGGCCGGTGATGCCGGACGACATCGCCCGGATGGTGCTGTGGCTCGCCGCGGATGACAGCGCGATGGTGACGGCGCAGCATTTCGTGGTGGATGGAGGGAGCAACTGATGTGCGGAGGCCATGGCGCGGTGCGTGACAGCGTCACGGCAAGGCTTCCACGGTCCGACGGCCCTGTTGCGGTTGGAGGGGCTCCCGCCCCCCCAAGCCTCCCCAGCAAAGGCTGAAGGGCCTTTGCAAACCTCAACTTGGCGCCAGGCGCCACTGTCAGGATGAGTGCCGAGATCCGTTCTTGCGCACGAAGCGCGCTTGGCGGGTGCGGCATATCTGTGGTGCCAAGCGCCAGAAGACTGCGGTCCAGGATGCCCAGCATCCTGGCGGGGTGGTTCGGAGGGGCAGAGCCCCTCCGATCGCACCCTTACGGCTTCGCCATTCCCGCCTGCCGCAGGATCGGCCCCATCTGCTCGAAGCCCCGCGCCAGCAGTGCGGCGTATTCGCGCCCCGGCAGCGCCTGCGCATCGACACCGGTCGCGGTGATCTGTTCAGCCACGGCGGGATCGCGCAACGCGGCGAGCGCCGCGGCTTCCAAGCGTTCGACGATGGCACCCGGCGCTCCGCGCGGGATGGCAACACCGAGCCAGGAATCGATCTCCACCGCGTATCCGGCCTCACGCATCGTCGGGATGTCGGGGAATTCCGGCCAGCGCATAGGGCTTGCCGAAGCCAGGAAGCGCAGCGCGCCGTCGCGGATCTGCGCGACCACGTCCGAGGGGTTCTGCACGATCACATCCACATGGCCGCCGAGCAGCGCGGTCACCGTCTCGGCACCCGAGCGGAACTGGACCTGTTCGAACTTCCCGCCGGTGAGGCGCCCGAGCTCGAACATCGCGAGGTTGTTCGGCGCCGACGGTGCGCCGACGAACAGCCCATTGCCCGTCTTCGACGCGCGCACCAGGTCGTGCAGCGTGCGGTGCGGGGAATTGGCGCGCACCACGACGCCGTAGCGGAAGCGGCCATAGCCGGCGATGAAGTCGAAGCTGTCGATTGTGTAGGGCACGTCGCGGATATGCGGCTGGATGGCGACGGTGGAGTAGGTGACGACGCCCATCGTGTAGCCATCCGGCCGCTGCGTGGCGACGAAGGCGGGGCCGATGGTGCCCTCGGCGCCAGGGCGGTTCAGCACCACCACGGGCTTGCCGAGCTGGCGTTCCAGCCCGCGCGAGAAGGCGCGCGCGGAGACATCGGTATTGCCACCGGCGCCGTAGTTGACGACGAGCTGGATCTCGCGTTCCGGCCAGGCTGCCTGCGCCTGCGCGGTGCCCGCCAGGCCAAGCCCGGCCATCAGCGCCGGCATCTGCCGGCGCCCGAGGATATTGCTCACGGATCGTTCTCCCTTGGTGGAATGCGCGGGCCGGTCAGGGCATGTAGCTGCCGCCGCCGACATCAATGGTGGTGCCGTTCAGGTAGGAGGCGGCATCCGAGGCGAGGAAATGCACGACCTCGGCGACGTCTTCGGGTTCGCCAAGACGGCCGAGCGGGATGCGGGCGAGGAAGGCCTCGTTCATCCCCGGCGCCGCGCCCGAGACCATGTCGGAGCGGATGCGCCCGGGAGCGACGCTGTTCACCGTGATGCCGAAGGGGCCGAGCTCCGCGGCGAGGTTGCGCGCGAAGCCCATCAGCCCGGCCTTGGAGGCACCGTAATAGGAGCCGGTGATGGTGCTCGGCACATGCGCGGCCTGGCTCGTCATCATGATCACGCGGCCCCAGCGGCGCGCCTTCAGGACGGGGATCGCCTGGCGCGACAGCAGGAAGGGGGCGGTGAGGTTCACCGCCATGACGCGCTGCCATTCCTCGGTGGGGATTTCCTCGACCAGGCGCTTGCGGCCATTCACCTTGGGCGAGATGCCGGCGTTGTTCACCAGCACGCCGAGGCGCGGCCACCAATCGCCGAGCGTGTCGGGCAGCGCGGCGATGGCGGCTTCGTCGGCGACATCCAGCCGGATGGCGCGCGCCTGATGGCCCGCCGCGACGATGGAGGCGGCAGTGTCCTCGACACGGTCCAGCACATCGGCCAGCACCACGGGATGACCCGCCGCGGCGAGGCGCCGCGCGATGGCCGCGCCCAGTCCGCGCGCGGCACCGGTAACGAGGGCGACACGGTCGGCGTTGCTCATGGCGTCAGGATCACCTTGCTGGCCGCGCGCTGCCGCGCGAGTTCGAAGCCTTCGAGCCCCCGCGACAGCGGCAGGCGATGCGTGATCATCGGGCGATAGGCTTCAGGGTCGCGCGCCAGCAGCGCGATGACGCGTTCCCAGGTGCCGGGTTCGGACCCGTGGGAGGCACGGAGCTGATGCCGGTTGCGCACGAAAACCGTCAGCGGCAGCGACAGCGGCGCGGCATGGATGCCGGCGACGACGAGCACGCCCTCCCGCTTCAACACCGGCAGCGCGTCGGTGATGGAGGGTGGATGGCCGGTTGCCTCCAGCACAACATCGACGGGCCTGCCGCCGCTCAGCGCCAGCACCTGGTCGCCGAGCGGCCCATCCGCGACATCGACGATGTCCGCGAAGCCGAGCTGCCGCAGCACGGCATAGCGCGGCTCGTCGCCGCGGCCGGCGACGATGACGCGTGCCGCACCGGCCGCGCGCGCCATCAGCGCCAGGCCCTGCCCGATCGTGCCCGGCCCCAGCACCAACACCGTATCGCCGAGACCGACCCCACCAACCAGCACCGCCTCGCCCGCGACGGCGAGCGGTTCGACCAGCGCGCCGAGCTCGGCATCCACGGCCCCGGGCAGCGGCAGCACATTGCCGGCCGGCACGTTGAGCAGCGATGCGAAGCCGCCATCCGTGGTCAGGCCGATGGTCAGGCGATCGCCGCGCGCCCGCGGATCGCCGGGCCAGGCGATGGAACCGTCGCCGCGCGTGACGCGCGGATAGACCGACACGCGTGTGCCGGTCGGCACCGCGGCCCCCTCCCCCGCCGCGATGACACGGCCGGCGAATTCATGGCCCATCGTCACCGGCAGGTAGGGGATCATGTGCTGGTAGCCATCGGTCCATTCATAGGCGTGGACGTCGCTGCCGCAGATGCCCACCGCCTGGACCTGCACGGTCACCTGGCCGGGACCGGGCGCGGTGGGGGATGGCACTTCCAGCGCCTCCAGCCCGAAGCCCGGCTGCGTCTTGCGCAACGCCAGCATGGTCGGAGCCCCGAGCATGGTCAGAACGGCTCCGGGTAGTTCGCATACATGGTCAGCGGCGGCTTGCCGTCCGGGTCGGTCATGACCTCGATCAGCGTGGGTGCGCCGGAGGCGAAGGCCGCATCCAGCGCGGGACCGACGTCCTCCCCGCGTTCGACCCGCACGCCGGCGATGCCGCAGGCGCGCGCGATGGCGGCGTGGTCGACCTCGGCGAAATCCACCGCATCGGTGTGCTCGCCGAACTTCGTGTCCTCGGCGTGCTTCTGGAAGCCGAGGATGCCGTTGTTCAGCACCACCACGGTGACGGGCAGCTTCAGCCGGCGCAGGGTTTCGAGCTCCGCCCAGGAATGGCCGAAGCCGCCATCGCCGCAGAGGCAGACCACGCGCTGGCCGGGGGCGGCGACCTGCGCGCCGATCGCCATCGGCACGCCCCAGCCGAGGCCGGCGAGGCCGCGCGGGGAGAGGAAGCGCTGACCGGCGGCGCGCGCGGTCATGTAGATATTGATCCAGTTCGAGGAATATGACGCGTCGGCCACCATGATGCCGTCGGGCGGCAGGCGGCGGTCGATCTCGGTCGCGACGCGTTCGGGGCGCACCGGCCCGCCATCGCGGGTGGTCACGCCGGCGACCAGGCTGCGCCAGGCCGCGATGCCGCGGGCGATCTGCGCCTCCACGCCGGCGCGCGCCGCGGCGCGGGTGGCGAGGTCGCCGGCCAGCATGGCGTCGCGCAGCGCGGTGAGGGTCAGCTTCGCATCGCCCACCAGGCGCAGCGCCTCATAGTTGCGGCCGACCTCCAGGCCATCAGGGTCGATATGGATGAAGCGCGCATCGGGCGGATAGAGCGTCCAGCTGTCGGTGCCGTTCTGGTTGGTGCGGTTGCCGACCAGCAGCACGACATCGGCATCCGCGATCATCGGGCGCAGCGCATGGGCGCGTGCGCCGCGGCCGAGCGTATTGCCCACCACGCCGATCGACAGCGGATGCGTCTCGTCCACCCCGCCCTTGCCCATGAAGGTGGTGGCGACGGGCAAGTGCGCATCCTGCTGCAGGGCGGCGAGCTCGGCGGCCGCGCCCGAGATATGCACGCCGCCGCCGGCGATGATCACCGGGCGCCTGGCATCCGCCAGAAGGCGCGCGGCCTCGGCGATGCGAGTCGGATCGGCGAGGGTGCGGTCGAGCGGGAAGCTGCCAAGGGCGGCGCGGCGGCGCGACAGCGCGGCGGCCTTTTCCACCAGCAGGTCGGCGGGCAGCAGCAGCACGGCGGGACCCGGCCGGCCCGAGGTCGCGGCCGTGATCGCCATGTCGACATAATCCTCGACGCGATCGGCGCGGTCGATGCGGCGGACGAACTTCGCGACGCCGTCGAACAGCTTGAAATGGTCGAATTCCTGGAAGGCGTTGCGGTCCGTGCTGTCGCGCGTGACCTCCTGCACCAGGGCGAGCACCGGGATCGAGGCCTTCAGCGCCTCGGCCAGCGGCGGGACGAGCAGCGTCGACGCCGGCCCATTCTGTGCCGTGACCACGCCGATGCGCCGGCCGATCCGCGCATACCCGTCGGCCATGGCGCCGCCCATGTTCTCCTGCCGGTAGACGGTCTGGCTGATGCCCGCATGCGGCGCGGCGAGATGGAAGGCCGAGGGCAACGACTGGCCGAAGGTGGTGACGACGCCATGGCGGGCGAGTGCCTCGGCCAGGCGCAGGGCGACGGTGGCATTGGCGGGCTGGCCGGTATCCGGCATCGGTTTCCTCCACAGCGCTTGCTGTTTGCTATAGCAAATTACAAATGCCTTGACAGGTCAACCGGGCCGCCGGGACAAGCGGCCATGGCATCCGAGACCACCTTCGCCCCGCTGGAACGCGACGAGACCCTGGCCGAGAAGGTCCATGCCCGGCTGCGCAGCGCGCTGGTCGGCGGCCGGCTGGTGCCGGGGCAGAAGCTGGTGCACCGCCAGCTTGCGCTCGAACTGGGCGTCAGCCCGACCCCGGTGCGGGAGGCGCTGCTGCGCCTGGTTTCGGACGGTGCCCTCGAGCTCGACGGACGTGGCGTCGCCTCGGTGCCGCGGCTGCATCCCGACCGCTATGCCGAGATCATGGAGCTGCGCGTGATGCTCGAAGGCCGTGCCGCGGCCGAGGCGGCGCGGCTGGCGCGCCCCGAGGACATCGTCGTGCTGCGTGACATTCACGCGCGCGTGATGGCAGCGCGGCGCAGCGGCGACGGCGACGCACTGCTCGCCGAGAACGAGCGTTTTCATTTCGGCGTGGTCGATCTCGCGCGCATGCCGGTGCTGCGTCGTATGGTCGAGACGCTGTGGACGCAGGCCGGTCCGACCATCACCCTGCTGTCCAATCTTGCGCGACCCGTCTCGCCGAACGGGCATCCTCACGATGAATTGTTGCAGGCTTTGGCACAGGGTGATGCCGCGGCGGCGCGTTGCGCAATGCAGCGAGACCTTCGCGAACACGCCGCCATTGTGGTCCGGCTGCTACGCTGAAGCCGATAGCGCACGCATCCGCGCAACTTTCCTTCAACATGTGCGGTGTACGAATGCGAAAGCGTGCAATATGGCTCACCCACATCAGGGTGAGGTTTCCTGGCCATGACAAGGAAACCACAACGATCGCATACAACCAGTTGGTGATGGGTGCGTTGAGACGGGTGCGTGAGACCATGGAGAAGGGTGGCGTGGCAAAACCCCATGCGACCCGAAGACGCAGCTTGGCGACCGGACTCTCGGCGCTCGCTTTGTCGTGGCCGGCTCTCGCGCAGGACGATGGCGAATGGGGCGCCTTCCGCAGCCGCTTCATCGATGGTGGGCGCCTCATCGATACCGGCAACCAGGGCGTGTCGCACAGCGAGGGCCAGGGCTGGGGCATGATGCTCGCCGTCGCGAACGATGACCGCGCGACCTTCGAGCGCCTGTTCGACTGGACGCGCAGCACGCTGAAACGGCCGCGCGACAATCTTCATTCCTGGCGCTACCGGCCCAATGCGACGCCGGCGGTCGATGACCCGAACAATGCGACGGATGGCGACCTCTATATCGCCTGGGGCCTGCTGCTGGCCGCCGAGCGCTGGCGCCACGATCCCTATCGTGCCGAGGCGCTGGTGATCGCGCGCGACCTCATGCGCCTCACGCAACGGACACTGCACGGCCTGTCGGTGCTGCTGCCCGGCGTGCAGGGTTTCGAATCGCCGGCGGGGATCGTGCTGAACCCGTCCTATATCGTGCTGCCAGCCTTCGCCGCGCTGCATCGGGCGGCGCCGCAGGCGGGCTGGAACCGCCTGGCCTCGGATGGGCTGACGCTGTTGCGCCAGGCCCGCTTCGGCGCCTGGGCGCTCAGCCCGGACTGGGTCCAGCAGGCCCATCGGACCCGCGCGGACTATATGCTGCCCAACCGCTGGCCGCCGCGCTTTTCCTTCGACGCGGTGCGCGTGCCCCTGCTGCTCGCCTGGGCCAATCAAGGCACGCATCCGGCGCTGGTCGGCGCCCATCGGTTCTGGAGCGATCCGCGCTGGGGCGCGCCGCCGGCCTGGATCGACCTCGTCACCGGTGAGACCGCCGAGTACCCGATCTCACCCGGCGTGCGTGCCATTGCGGCCTTTGCCGCCGCCCGCATGGCCGGGGCGCCAGGCGTGCCCGCGCTGCCGAGCGTGGCCGAATCGCCCGACTACTATTCCGCCACGCTGACGCTGCTGGTCCATATGGCCTGCGACATGACGGGAATGCGGGTCGGATGACGCGGCGGAACCGGCATCAGATTCCGACGAAGGCGCGGGCCCGATGAAGCGGCCCGGCGCATCTTGCTGTCTCACCTTGCCTGGAGGACCGCCGGCATGACGGCCAGCGACCCCGACATTGCAGCCCTGGCCAAACGACTGCACCTGCGCGGCCTGCGCTATCGCAGCTTCGTGCCCACCCCGCTGCCGCCCACGCCCGTCGCCGAACCGGACATCGCGGTCGAGCCGGCCGCCATGGCGGCGGATATCGAGGC
>Ga0075012_10004954_pt1 | contig 12295 bp, 10 predicted proteins | sample All_14_2_FD_71474 | JGI IMG/M metagenome (GOLD analysis project Ga0075012, IMG submission 71474) | Freshwater microbial communities in response to fracking from Pennsylvania, USA - Allegheny Zone_MetaG_DW_15 | ecosystem: Environmental > Aquatic > Deep subsurface > Groundwater > Drilled...
TCGCCTTCGAAGGCGGTGTCGTGTCCCGCGTGCTCAAACAGCCCTCGCTGGTCCGGTTGGGCGAGATTTCATACTCCATCTATCTGGTCCACTATCTGGTCGTGCTTGCGGCGTTCGGTGCGGCGGCCGTGCTCGGACGCATTACTGATCTGGGCGCCCCCTGGATCGACGCCTCGGGTCGTCTGTATGGGGACCTGTTGACCGTCGTCTATCTGGCGGTCGTGATCGGGCTGTCTGCGGTGACCTATGCCCTCGTCGAGTCGCCGGGCCGGAACTGGTTCAACGGCCTGGCCAACCGGCCCCCGCGCAGACGACCAGAGGCGTCAGGGGGCGACTGAGCCGTCGCGTCCGGCGGCGTCGCGACGCAGAAGCCGCTCCAGTCCCATGGGGATCAGCACGGCGCCGATGCCGGCCATGTCGGCAATCCAGTCCTTCCAGTCGGGCTCCCGGCCGACAAAGCCCTGAACGATTTCGATGCTGCCCCCGACCGCAATGAGCGCCGCAGCCAGGGCCCCTCGCGGCACGCGCGGCAGCGCGGCCGCATACAGCACGGTCAGCACATAGAAGCTGAGGAAATGTCCGGCCTTGTCCCACGGGATCAGACCCGGACCGTCGCCAGACGGCGCGAACGCCAGCCACAGGGTTGCCACAGTCGCCAGCCCGGCCGCCAGCCGCGCGAGCCACAGAAGGGGTCGTCCGTAGGCGAATTCACTCACGCGTCAGCAGCCTCTTCACATCCTGCGCCCGCGACAGGTCGCAGACCAGTACGGCGTCGCGTTCGACGATCACGGCCAGACCGGAGACCCCCAGCGTTGCCACCGTCACCCCGTCGGGTGCCCGGATCAGGCATCCGGCGCTGTCGAGGGCGAGATGCGCAGTGCCCTCGCCGTCGCTGACCGTGGCGACCGCGTCCCAGGCGCCCAGATCCGACCAGGCCAAGGTCAGCGGCAGGACCGAGGCCCGGTCGGTCTTCTCCATCACCGCGTAGTCGAACGACAGGCGCGGCGCGGTGCGAAAGCCTTCGCCCAGCAGTCCGCCGTCCGCCGGCACCGCCCCGGCGACCGCCCGCCAGATGTCCGGCGCGTGGCGCTCCAGTTCTTCGCGGAGGGTCCGGGCCGTGGCGATGAAGGCCCCGCTGTTCCACAGGCAGCCCTCAAGGATCAGTTGCGCCGCCCGGTGCGGATCGGGCTTTTCGATGAAGGCCTGAACCGGGGCCAGCCCCGCGTGCTCGGGTCGAATATATCCGTAGGCGGATGACGGCTGGGTCGGGGCCACGCCCAGCGTCACGATCCGCCCGGTCTCCCCGGCTGCGTCTGCCGCCGTGACCAAGGCGTGGCGGTACCCCGCCTCGTCCGGGATGTGGTGGTCCGAGGCCAGGATCATGACCCGTCCCTCCGGATCACGCGCCTCGACCCAGGCCGCGGCGGCCGCCACCGCCGCCGCCGAATCCCGGCCCTCGGGTTCCAGCAACACCGTGGCCTCGGCGCCCAGCGCCGCCAGTTGCTCCGTGATCAGATCGGCATGAGCTTCGGCCCCGACGACCAGCAGCCGTCCGCCGTCCGCGATCAGGGGCACCACCCGCCCCACCGCCAGCTGGAACAGCGACAGCGGCCCGGTCAGGTCGAGGAAGGGCTTGGGCCGATCCGGCCGCGACGCCGGCCACAGCCGTGTGCCCGCTCCGCCGCACAGGATGACGGGGTAGAGGTGACCCTGGCTCAAGCGGGCCGCCCCTTGACCAGATCGTCGACCACGCCGGGATCGGCCAGGGTGGAGGTGTCGCCCAGCGCGCCCAGCTCGTTCTCGGCGATCTTTCGCAGGATGCGCCTCATGATCTTGCCCGAGCGCGTCTTGGGCAGGCCGGGGGCCCAGTGGATCACATCCGGCGCGGCGATCGGCCCGATCTCGCCCCGCACATGTTTCACCAGCTCGGCCCTCAGATCGTCATGCGCGTCGACGCCCGCATTCAGGGTCACATAGGCGTAGATGCCCTGACCCTTGATGTCGTGCGGATAGCCGACGACGGCGGCCTCGGCGACCGACGGGTGCAGCACCAGGGCGCTCTCGACCTCGGCCGTGCCCATCCGGTGGCCCGAGACATTGATGACATCGTCGACCCGGCCGGTGATCCAGTAATAGCCGTCCGCATCCCGCCGACATCCGTCCCCGGTGAAATAGCGCCCGGGATAGGTCGAGAAATAGGTGTCGAAGAACCGCTGGTCGTCGCCATACAGGGTGCGCATCTGGCCCGGCCAGCTGTCGGTGATGCACAGATTGCCCTCGGTCGGTCCGGTCAGTTCGTGGCCCTCGGTATCGACCACCTGAAGCTGGATGCCGGGCAGGGGCAGGGTCGCCGAGCCGGGCTTGAGGTCGGTCGCCCCCGGCAGCGGCGTGATCAGATGCCCCCCGGTTTCGGTCTGCCACCAGGTGTCGACGATCGGACAGCGGCCGTCGCCGACCACCTCATGATACCAGCGCCAGGCTTCGGGATTGATCGGCTCTCCCACCGTACCGAGCAATCTCAGCGAGGCCCGCGAGGTGGCCTTCACCGGCCCGTCGCCCTCACGCATCAGGGCCCTGAGCGCGGTGGGCGCCGTATAGAAGATTTCGACCTGGTGCTTGTCGACGATCTGCCAGAAGCGGCTGTGGTTCGGATAGTTGGGCACGCCTTCGAACATCAGCGTGGTCGCCGCATTGGCCAGCGGGCCATAGACCAGATAGCTGTGACCGGTGACCCAGCCCACATCGGCGGTGCACCAGAACACCTGTCCCGGGCGGTAGTCGAACGTCACCTCGTGCGTCCAGGCGGCCCAGACCAGATAGCCGCCCGTGGTGTGCAGCACACCCTTGGGCTTGCCGGTCGAGCCCGAGGTATAGAGGATGAACAGCGGGTCCTCGGCTCCCATGGGCTCGGGCGGACAGGCCGCCTCGACCGAGGTGGCCTCGGGGCCATAGTCGATATCGCGACCCTCAACCCAGTTGATCTTCGCGCCCGTCCGACGCACGACCAGCACGCTCCGGACACTGACCTTCTCGAGCGCCGCATCGACATTGGCCTTCAGCGGAATGGTCTTGCCGCCGCGCAGACCCTCATCGGCGGTGATGACAAAGTCCGAGCCGCAGTCCTCGATCCGCCCGGCCAGGCTGTCGGGCGAAAAGCCACCGAACACCACCGAATGGACCGCCCCGATCCGCGCGCAGGCCAGCATGGCATAGGCGGCCTCCGGGATCATCGGCATGTACAGGGTCACGCGGTCGCCGCGCTTCACCCCGTGCTTCTTCAGGACATTGGCCATCCGGCACACCGCCGCATGTAGTTCGCCAAAGGTGATGGCCTTGCTGTCGGCCGGATCATCGCCCTCCCAGATGATGGCGACGTCGTCGCGCCGTTCGGGCAGGTGCCGGTCGATGCAGTTGACCGAGACGTTCAGGATTCCATCCTCGAACCAGCGGATGCGGAAGTCGGCCTTGTTGAAGCTGACGTCCTTGATCCGGGTCGGAAAGGCCGTCCACTCCAGCCGCTCGGCCACCCCGCGCCAGAACCCCTCCGGGTCCGTCTCCGCCGCCTTGCACGCATTCTCATAGCGCGCCCGGTTCACATGGGCCGTGCGGGCCCACTCCTCGGGGACGGGATAGATCGCCGGTTCGTTCATGCCTCACCTCTCGTTGAGGCGGCATCCAACAGCATGCGGTCGCGACTGGCCAGACGTAGAGGTCACTTTGGCGCTCTTAAAAGACGAAGCTTTTCCAATCGGTCTTCCCGTTGGTAGGGTGACCACGACTGTATCGGGAGCGGAGGGGCGCCATGGGGTTGCGGACGATTCTAGGCCGTGTGGCTGGAGCTATGGGGATGGCTGTCCTGATGCTCGGGGCGCTTGCCGCACCGGCGAAAGCACAGATTCTGCCGGTCGAGGAATTCGCGCGCCGACCCGCCCTCGCCCATGTCAGCCTGTCTCCTTCCGGTCGCTATCTGGCCTATGTCGCCCAGGACGATACAAACGCCGCCCTGGCTGTGCGCGACCTTCAGACAGGCGTGACCTCGACGCTGTTCGGGTCCGAGTCGAGCGAGCGCTTTGGCGGAGTCTTCATCGAGTGGGTTGACTGGAAGGGAGATGATCTTCTGATCGTTGCCGCCACGCGCATTGATCTGACCCGCTATCGTGGTGATGCAGATGGCCCCATCCGCCGGGCCAATTTCGGACGGTCTCTCTTGGCGATCTCGCGTGACGGGGGAGACATCCGCCCGCTGCAGGGGCCGCGGGCGCGGCCCGGTCATCCCGGCGACCTTCTTGACATGCTGCCCGATGATCCCGTCCATATTCTGATCACTCACCGGGATGCACGGGGCGCGCTGGATGTCGCCCGCGTTGATGTCCAAACGGGCGAAGCCGAGCTGGTTATCGAAGGCGACAGCCGCGTCATCAGCTATCTGACCGATGTCGACGGGGCGGTGGTCGGGCGACTGGTCTATCGGGGCATCCGCGGGCGAATTCTGATCATGCAGGCGAGGGCCGCCGACGGCGAGTGGATCGAGACCTTCCGCCTGCATCGCGACGAGGTCCGCGATCTCCCGCGGTTTCGCTTTCTCGGACCCACGGATCAGCCCTCACAGGTCTATGTCGCCATGCGGCCCGACGCCGGCGAGCAACCGGATACCTACGGCGTTCACGTCTTCGACTTTGCCACGCGCACCATGGGGCCGGCAATCTGGCGTCACGGCACCTATGATGTGGCCAACATCGTCCTTTTCGGAGATGCGTCCGGTCTCGCAGCGGGATGCTACTGGGTCGATGTGTACCGGTGCGACTTCGTTGACCCGGCCCAGGCGCGGGTCATGAGCGCCATCAGTCGATATTTCGGACCGGAGTTCAGCACGTCGATCGTCTCCCAGTCGCAGCTCGACGACAAATGGCTGATCTGGGCCAAGTCCCCCACCAATGCGGGGCAATACCATCTGTTCGATCTGAAAACCCTGCAGATGGAACTGGTCGGTTCGGTGTTCCCGGGCCTGCCGGAGGCCAGCCTGGGCCGGATGCGCCGCATCGACTATACGGCGGATGACGGTCAGGCGCTTGTCGCCTATCTGACCCGCCCGCCGGGAGCCGAGGACGACGATCGCCCGCCCTTGATCGTCATGCCCCACGGCGGTCCTGAATCGAGCGACCATATGGCGTGGGACACCTGGGTGCAGTTCTTTGCCAACCGGGGCTATCAGGTCCTGCAGCCGAACTTCCGAGGGTCCAGCGGGCGAGGTCGCACCTTTGCCGAGGCCGGATATCGCCAGTGGGGTGGCCTGATGCAGAACGATGTCACGGATGCCGTCGAATATGTGGTTGCCGAGGGACTGGCCGACCCAGAGCAGATCTGCATCGTCGGTGCCAGCTATGGTGGCTACGCCGCACTGATGGGGGCCGCACGTCAGCCAGATCTCTACCGTTGCGCCATCTCCGTGGCCGGGCCCAGTGACCTGATCGATATGCTCAACCGCGAACGCCGCGAGGCGGGCAGTGACGGCACCGACCGCTACGAATACTGGGTCAGTTCGATCGGTGATCCTCGTGAGGATCGTGATGCCCTGCGGGCGGTGTCACCGGTTCAACTGACCGAAGGCTGGCGGATACCCGTATTGCTGATCCATGGGGAGCAGGATGACGTGGTTCCCGTCGACCAATCGCGGGACATGGAGCGGGCGCTGAGGCGAGCGGGTGCAGATGTCGAACTGCTCCTTCTCGAGGAGGCCGGTCACTCGGACTGGCAGCGTCGGGAAGAGATCACCGTCATGAAGGCCATGGAGGCCTTTCTGGCCAAACATCTGCCTGTCACGCCTTCACAGTGAGGGCAGAGGGGGGATTCAGCGGCGGGCGGCGGCGCCGTCGCCGCGGGCCAGGGCCTCGACCTCATCGAGCGAGGTCATCGCATTGTCCCCCGGCGTGGTCATGGCCAGGGCCCCGTGGGCGACGCCCAGCGCCAGCGACGCCTCCAGCGATCGTCCGTCCATCAGGCTAAAGGCCAGGCCCGAGACAAAGCCGTCGCCACCGCCGACCCGGTCCAGAATTGCGACCTCGCCCGGGGCATGGACCGTCAGGGCGCCGTCGGCCCACGCCGCCGCGCCCCAGCGGTTCATCGAGGCCGTGACCGGATCGCGCAGGGGTGACGCCAGCAGGCGCAGGTTCGGCAGCTGCCCCATCAGTCGCTCAGCCGCCGCCGCAAACGGGGCAGGGTCACAGGGGTCGGTGCGCACCTCGGGCGTCTCGATGCCCAGACAGGCGGCCAGGCTGTATTCGTCGCCGATCAGCACATCGACCTGTTCGGCGATGGCGCGGTTGACCCGCCGCGCGGCCTCTGGATCGGGATGCGCCGCCCACAGGCTGGCGCGATAGTTGAGGTCATAGCTGACGATGGTGCCGTGGCGCCGCGCCGCCGTCACCGCCGCCAGCGCCGTCTCCGCCGTCGATTCCGACAGGGCCGAAAAGATGCCGCCGGTGTGAAACCAGCGCACGCCCTCTCCGCCGAACAGGGCGTCCCAGTCGACGTCGCCCGGCTGCATGGCGGAGGCCGCCGAATGCGCCCGGTCTGACACGCCCAGCGCCCCGCGCGGCCCGAACCCCCGCTCGGTGAAATTCAGCCCCACCCGATTCTCGCGCCCGACCGGATCGGCCTCGCGCCACAGGATGTGGGCGTCCGACACCCCGCCCTGCAGGATCAGCTCATGCACCAGGGCGCCGAGGTCATTGCGGGGCAGGGCGGCGACCACGGCGCTGCGCAGGCCAAAGGTCTTGGCCAGACCGCGCGCGACATTGTACTCGCCGCCGCCCTCCCACACCTGGAACTGGCGGGCGGAGCGGATGCGCCCCTCGCCGGGGTCCAGGCGCAGCATGACCTCACCCAGGGCCACCGCATCCCGGCGGCAGCTGTCCTTTGGCTTCAGACGGGGCAGCAGGGTCATTTCATCAGCGAGGGCAACCACAGCGACAGCGCCGGGATGAAGGTCACCATCATCAGCACGACCATGCAAGCGATGTAGAAGGGCCAGATGGATCGCAGTGATTGCGTCATGGGAATCTTGGCAATCGCACTGCCGACGAACAGCACCGATCCCACCGGCGGCGTGATCAGGCCAATGCCGCAGCTGAGCAGCAGGATCACGCCGAACTGCACCGGGTCGACGCCAAACGCCTTGGCCACCGGCAGGAAGATCGGCGTGACGATGATGATCAGGGGCGCCATATCCATGAAGGTGCCGAGGAACAGCAGGCAGCCGATGATCATCAGCATGATGAGGACCGGATTGTCGGTCAGGCCGTTCAGCACCTCGATCATCATGCCGGGCACCTGCAGATAGGCCATCAGCCAGCCGAACGCCCCGGCACAGCCGATGATGAACAGCACCGCGCCCGAGGTGCGGGCGGCACCGATGCAGGCCTCCTTGAACGCCGCCCAGCGCATGTGGCGATAGACGATGCCGGTGACGATGATAGCATAGACGACGGCGATCGAGGCGGACTCGACGGCGGTAAAGATGCCCGCCCGGATGCCGCCAAAGATGATGACCACCAGCAGCAGACCGGGAATGGCGGCAATCAGCCGGGTCAGGACGGTGCCGAACCCGGGGAAGACATCGGCGGGATAGCCGCGCTTGCGGGCCACCCAATAGGCGGTGACCATCAGGACGGCGGCCAGCAGCAGGGCCGGGACGATACCGCCCGCGAACAGGTCCGAGATCGACACCCCGCCTCCGGCCGAGGCCGAGTAAAGGATCATATTGTGTGAGGGCGGCACCAGCAGCGCCACCAGCGCCGCCGAAATGGTGACGTTGACGGCATAGTCGCTCTCATAGCCGCGCTTCTGCATCTGCGGGATCATGGTGCCGCCGATGGCCGAGACGTCGGCAATGGCCGAGCCGGACACGCCGCCGAACAGGGTCGAGCCGACCACCGTCACCTGGCCCAGACCGCCGCGCACATGGCCGACCAGCGACGAGGCGAGCGAGATCATCCGGTCGGACAGCCCGCCCTTCATCATCAGCTCGCCGGTAAAGATAAACAGGGGAATGGCCAGCAGCGCCACTGAGGCCATGTCAGACCCCATCTGCTGGAACACCACGATCGGCGGCAGCGCCAGATACAGCACCGTCGCCAGCGTCGCCCCCATCAGACAGAAGGCGACCGGCACCCCCAGGATCAGCAACAGGGCCAGAACCCCGAACAGGATGATGAATTCCATGCTCAGTCCTCCCGCACGGGCTTGGGCGCGCCGGTGAACAGGCGCTCGACCGCAAAGACCAGGATCAACACGCCGCCCAGTGCCAGACCCAGGAATTTCAGGCCGGAGGGCAGGGGGGCACCGGCCAGCGGCACGGTCCAGTCATCCAGCATCAGATAGCCGCCCATGGTGGCCAGCCCCAGTCCGGTCGCCGCCGCGATCAGCCGCGACAGGGCCGCCAGCCCCGACCGGATCGGCCCCGGCATGGCATGGGCAAAGGTCTGAAAGGCAAAGTGGGTCTCGTAGCGGACCCCGACGGCGGCCCCGAACATCACCGCCACGCTCATCAGGATCAGCGCCACCGGCTCGGTCCAGCCGGGCGAGTCGTTCAGCACATAGCGGGCGAACACCTGCCAGGCCTGCACCAGGGCCATGGCCAGCAGGGCCGCGCCGGCCAGTCCCAGCACGATGCGAGACAGGTGGTCCAGCAGGCCGCGTTTCGGCGCGTCGGATGATGTCATCGGTTCCTCCCCGGAGCCGTTGGAGCTCGGGCCGTTCAGCCGGCCGCTGTGATCTGGTCGTAGAGGGGCTTCAGGCCGGCCCCCGTCGTATATTTGGCATTCACCGGCTCGACCGCGCGGGCAAAGGCGGCCATCTCGACCTCATTCACTTGGGTGCCTGCGGCGATCACCGCGGCCCGGGCGTCGGCCTCGCGCTTGTCCCATTCGGCCCGCATCAGTGGCACCGAGCGCCGGGCCACGTCACGCACCAGATCGCGGTCGGCGGGCGTCAGCGCATCCATCGACGCCTTTGAAATCAGCAAGGCATCCGGCGAATACAGGTGCCGGGTGTCGCTCCAGTAGCGGGCCACTTCATACTGGCGGCTGGACTGATAGCTGGGCCAGTTGTTCTCAGCCCCGTCGATCAGATGGGTCTGCAGCGACGAGAACACCGCCCCGAATGTGAGCGGCGTGGGATTGGCGCCCATGGCCCGGACCGTGTCGAGGAAGATGTCCGACTGGGGCGCGCGGATCTTCAGTCCCCGCATGTCAGCCGGCTCGTATACCGGGCGGCGGACGTTGTAGACGCTGCGCGGTGCGGCATCGTAATAGGCCAGCCCGACCAGGCTCCGGCCTTCGAATACGTTCAACAGCTGCGTGCCGATATCGCCATCGACCACGGCCCGCATGTGCTCGACCGAGCGGAACACATAGGGCAGGCACAGCAGGCTGGTCTCGGGAAAGGCATTGTTCAGCGCGGCCGCGGCCACCCGGCAGATATCGATCGCCTGAAAACGCGCCAGACCGATGGAATCGTCCTCATTGCCCAGTTGGCCGGAGGGGAAGGTCCGGATGCCCAGCCGCCCGTCGGTCAGCCGGCCCAGCTCCTCGCCCATCCAGTTGACGGCGGTGACGGTCGGATAGTCGGCCGGGTGCACATCGGCGGCATGCAGCAGGCGCGGCCCGCCATTGCCCGTCCCGGCTCCGGTGCCACAGGCCGACAGGGCAGCGGCGCCGGCCCCGATCAGGCCCGTGCCCAACAGGCGTCTGCGTGTGGGGGTCATGGGGTTCCTCCCTCGGCGCGGATGGCCCGGCAGGCGATGATACCATGGGGCCCGAAATCGGCTTCGGCGGTCTGGCCGATGGCGATGCGGTGCACCCCCGTGGCCGCGCCGGTCGAAATCCACTGGCCCGCCCGGGGACGCAAGCCCCGTTGCGACAGGGCGTTCAGCAGGAAGGCCAGCGAATCGAATGGCCCGCCCGGAATATGGGTCGCGCCGCCGGTGCCGACCGTCTCGCCGTCGATGCGCATGGCGCACGTCAGATCGTTCAGCGCCCCGGGATCACCGGCCCAGTCGCGCGCGACCTCGGCGCCCAGGATCAGGCCGGCATTGTTGCCAAAGTCCGAGGCGGTGACCGCCGGTCCATGGTCATTGATGCCGGGAAAGGGGCTGCCGGCGATCTCGACGCCGACGCGAATCTGGCTGACCAGCCGCGTCGCCTCGGCCACCGTCCAGCTGTCTCTCAGCGGCGGGGTCTCGGCCATCAGCAAAAGGTATTCCGCCTCGACCGCGCCAAAGCCGCCCTCGATCAGCGAGAACTCGGTGACGTCTGCGGCAGTGCGAACACTGGCGGCAAAGATCGGTCCGGCCAGCCGCCCAGCGTCGAACTGTGCGTCCAGCGGCGGCGGAATCCGGCCCAGCTTCCAGCCGGCGACCTCGTCCGGCATCAGGGCGATGGCCGCATCCTGGATGGCGTAGGCCGCGTCCAGAGTGTCGGGCGGGGTGCCCGGATAGGTCGGCAGGGCACGGCCTGACCGGCGCGCCTCGACAAAGGCGCGCGCAATGGCCCGACTGTCCTCCGACAGGACCGCCGCCTGGGGCACAGCATGGGCCGTCATGACGTCGACTCGGGCGAGAGGCGCATACAAACTGTTGAAATTGTTAGGGACAGGCGCACGCGTCCTCCGTTTTTCTTTTAACAATGCGCAGGAAGGAAACCGGTGTCAATTTGAATCCTGTAGCCCTGACTGGCGCGCGGGTGGATATGGATTCTTCAGGCGTGCGCGGTGCTCCGGGCCAGGTCGCCTTTGAGCGCTTGTTCAGTCAGGCCAGTTTCCGCAGGCGACCGAGGGCGTGGTCGAGCTCCGGTCGAATGAGCCGTTCGGCGTAATCCCGGCCTGCGTCGCTGATCTCGCCGCGTTTGGTCTGACCGTCGCTTTGAAAAACCGTATTGAGGCGCGAGGTCTTGGAGGGGGCCCTGGCGGCCTCCATCATCGCGGCCCGATCCGGGGGCGTCAGCCTGAACCCGAAATGGGGTGCCAGGCTTTCCCACGCGGCCCCGGGTAGCAGGTTGTAGTTCAAGGTTCGAAGCGTGGAAGCTTCCGACACCCGCCGGCAGGCCTTGCCGATCATGCTCGCGCAGAGTCGCACGCTGTCGGACGGCCTGGCCCGCACATCCTCGTCCAGCAGGTAGTCGTCGCGGACGTTTCGCAGCCGGCCGAGGGATTCCCGTTCTATCGAGGCCATCACTTCGACGGGATCGCGATGCAGAAAGATCATCGGGGAGGTGCTGAGCGCTTCGGCAACCTCGCTCGCGCGGTGAGACAGGCACAAGGGCCACTTGATGACCAGATGGTCCGCGATCGGAGATACGGAACCTGCCCAGGCCGCGGCCAGCTTGCGCAAGCGTCGTGCGAGAAGCGCGTCGGGGCCGCTCGGACCTTCCAGAAGCTGCTGGAAGGAGAACGGCTCGCTCAGGACCGCCACCCGCTTCAGCGCCGCGAATTGACGGCATAGCAGTGTCGATCCGCATCGCGACATGTGGAATATCGCCCCGGCGATCGACACGGATGGCGCTTGTTCCGGCAACTCGTCCAACGGGGCCAAACCGACCGGAACCGCCTCGCGAAGCGCCTCGTGAAGGAAGGGGCGGGACTTGAGGGCCCTGGCATCGATCCGTCCGAAAGTCACCACCGGGGCGCTCTGGATCCAGAGTAGATTGATCGGCACGACGAGCGCATAGCCAGCGGCGGACGAGGTCATCGCAGCGCTCCCGGAACGACAAATTGGATGACCGTGAGGAGTGTAACAAATCATCGCCCGCTGCAAGGCGGGCACCCGTGCAACCGCTGACGATCCGCGCACCGGACAGCGGCAGCGCATAGCGACGGCATCACCTTTGAAGGTTAAATCATGAGACCTGTTGCATGGGGAAGGAAACCGGTGTCATTTTGAATCGAGACAAAGGGCGTCACAGCGGGCCGAGGCTCGTGGCAAGATGGCGTCCGAACCGGGAAGGAAGCCGATGAACCGTCGACACACTCTGATCTCCGCCTGTCTGGGCCTCTTCGCCGCCCTCACGCTCAGCCTCGCAAGCCCCGCGCCCTCACAGGCACAGTCTGGCCCGCTGGCCTTCCCGGGCGCCCTCGGCTGGGCCTCGGCCACCCCCGGCGGACGGGGCGGGGAGATCATCCGCGTCACCAATCTGAACAGCGAAGGCCCCGGCTCGCTCCGCGCCGCGATCGAGGCCGATGGCCCGCGCATCGTGGTGTTCGAGGTCGGCGGGGTCATCGATCTGGAGATGAAGACCCTGCG
>Ga0075012_10004956_pt1 | contig 12294 bp, 8 predicted proteins | sample All_14_2_FD_71474 | JGI IMG/M metagenome (GOLD analysis project Ga0075012, IMG submission 71474) | Freshwater microbial communities in response to fracking from Pennsylvania, USA - Allegheny Zone_MetaG_DW_15 | ecosystem: Environmental > Aquatic > Deep subsurface > Groundwater > Drilled...
ACCGGGGGCTGGGCGACAGGTTTGTCAAAAATCTTCCCTTGACCTCCGGCGCGGGCCGCGGACGATGCAGAGTGTGGATTTTTCAGACAAAGCCTATTTCATTAATCGCGAGCTGAGCTGGCTGGAATTTAATCAGCGGGTGCTCGATCAGGCGCTGGACGAATCGAACCCCCTTCTCGAACGACTCAAGTTTCTTTGCATCGTCAGTTCCAATCTGGATGAGTTTTTTGAAGTGCGGGTGGCCGGACTCAAACAGCAGAAGCAAACTCATTCCTCCGAGGCCGGACCGGATGGCCTGACCGCCACCGAGTCGCTGGTCATCATCAGCGAGCGGGTGCGTCGCATGGTGGACGAGCAATATCGCTGCTGGCGCGAGGAACTGCAGCCCCAGTTGGAGGCGCAGAAACTCCGTTTTCACACGTATCCGAAGGTGCCCAAGGCGGAGAAAGGCCATTTCAAGGAATTTTTTCAGAAGCACATTTATCCCGTGCTGACCCCCCTGGCCATTGACCCTTCGCACCCTTTTCCGCAGCTGCTCAACAAGAGCCTCAATGTCATTGTGGAGTTGGAGGGGGACGATCTCAATACGGACATCGCCGTGGTGCAGGTGCCCCGCATCCTGCCCCGGGTGGTGCCGTTTTCCAAACAGCAGGACGGCGACGACTTTGTTTTTCTGGGTCACATCATTCAGCACCACGTGGAAAGCCTCTTCCGCGGGGTGAAGGTCAAGGGGGCCCATCTGTTCAGGGTCACCCGCAACAGCAACCTCTATATTGACGATGAGGAATCGCACAATCTGCTCCATGCCATCGAGGCCGAACTCCGCAAAGTGAACCGCGGGGCGGCGGTGCGCCTGGAGGTGGAGGACCATTGCCCCGGGCCGGTCATTCAGCGGCTGCTGGAGATTTTCAACCTGGAGGAGGGGGATGTTTTCCGGATCAAGGGGCCGCTGAATTTTGTGCGGCTCATGCCGCTGGTTTTTCAGATCGACCGGCCGGATCTCCGCTACAAGCGCTATTCTCCCAACACGGTGGTTTCCCTCGACACCGAGTCGGATATCTTTTTTCACATTCGGAAGGGCGACATCCTGCTCCATCATCCCTACGACAATTTCCAGACCGTGGTGGATTTTCTGGCCCAGGCGGCGGAGGACCCGCATGTGCTGGCCATCAAACAAACGCTCTATCGTACCAGTTCGGACTCGCCCCTGGTTCAGTCGCTCATCGAGGCGGCCCACAATGGCAAACAGGTCACGGTGGTGATCGAGCTGAAGGCGCGCTTCGACGAGGCGGCCAACATCAAATGGGCCCGCATGATGCGCGAAGCCGGGGTGGATGTGGTTTATGGGGTCACCGGACTGAAAACCCACGCCAAAGCCATGCTGGTGGTGCGCAGCGAGGGTGACGGCATTCGGCGGTATGCCCACATGGGCACGGGAAACTATCATCCCTCGACGGCGAAGTTTTACACCGACCTGGGATTGCTGACCTGCCGGGAGGAACTGACCAATGAGCTGGCGGAGGCCTTTAATTGCATGACCGGGGTGTCGAAGTTTCCCCACATGGAGGAGCTTTTGGTCGCGCCCTTCAATCTGTTTAATGAATTTGAAAAGCTCATCGAAGCGGAGATTGTCCACGCCCGGGCGGGCCGTCCATGCGGCATCTATGCCAAGGTCAATGCCCTGGTTGAAGAGGGCATGATCGAGGCCCTCTACCGGGCCTCCGCCGCCGGGGTGCCGATCCGCCTCCTGGTGCGCGGCATGTGCGCGGTCCGGGTGGGGATTCCCGGGGTGAGTGAAAACATCGAAGTTCGCAGCATCGTGGGACGGTTTTTGGAACACAGCCGCATCTATCGCTTCGAAAACGGAGGCGATCCCAAAATCTATCTGGGCAGCGCCGATTTGATGCCACGCAATTTGTTCCGCCGCATCGAAACCATTTTCCCGCTGGTCAGTCCCGGCACCCGCGAGCATGTGGAGGAGATTCTGGAGTGGTTCTGGCGGGACAATGCCAAGGCGAAGGTCATGCAGCCGGACGGAACCTACAAGCTGCGGGAAACCAGCGAACCGTTGTTTAACGCGCAGGAAGAGTTTATTGCCGACGCCCAGCGCCGTCGAAAAAAACGCGCCGCCGCGGTGTAGCCAAAGGCGGGAACCGGAGGGGGGCGGGGTGAGATGGGAAAACTGGTTTTTCTGAGGAACCAGTCCGTTATCAATTGAACCCAACTGGTTCAGGGGCACAGTCTGTCTGGAACAGCTCATGAACCGTTCTCCTTCCACTCAGAATCCAACCGGCGGTTTCCTCGTCCGGGAACTCTTGCCATGACCCTGACTTTGATCAGTGCGGTCTTTTTGGCCGTCTCGCCCCTGACCGCGGACCTGCAATTTTCCAGCAGCTACCACGGTGACGAATTGCCGGAACACGCCGATCCCCGCTGGACTGTAAAAGGCCGGCCTGTGGAAGTGACTGCCAATGACGGGGTGCTCAGCGTCAAAAGTGCGGGACCCGGCATGCGGCATTTCTATGTCATCGACCAGAAATCGGGCAGTTGGAACATGGAGTCGGGTCTGGCCACGGTGGAGTTCCGGATGAAATGTCAATCGGATGCGCCGGAGGATGAGGTTTTTCGGGTGCAGTTGAGCGATGGAAAAAACATCTGGCGGGCTGCCTTTTACCCGAGGCGTTGCAACGGGGTGCGCGCTGAGACGGAGGATTGGGATACCTACACCCTGACCGTGCGCGACGGGCGGATGCAGATCGTTTCGGAAAAACTGGGCGTGTTGGGAAGCGAACTGGAACCTTCCCCGCTGGAAGATGATCCGGCTTTGCTTTTCGGAACCTTTAAGGGATCCGCCGAGTCGGCCAGCCGGAGCTGGGACCTGGATTTTATCCGTTGGAGCAATGAGGACCTCTAGTCGATTTGCGATTCGGATGAAAACTATCCTCACCCTGACTGTTCTGTTCGTTCTCGCCGGACCGGCGATGGTTTCTGAAGCCCGGGCTCAGCATGAGATCTGGTCGGAGATTGATATTGTCCCGATGCCAAAGGAAATTTCCCTGACCGGGGAAAAACCCGCGCTCAGTCCCTCGCGGTTTGCCTTGGTTCTGGGTGACCGTCCCTCACGCCAGTCGCAACGGGGTGCCGAATGGATTAACAAACGGCTGCAAAAACTGGGAGGAGCGCCTTTGCCGATTCTCAAAAACGGAGAAACCGCGGACCCCCAGGTCCGTCAGATTGTCATTGGCTCGAAGGACGACAATGCCCGGGTGGCCGGAGCTGTGGAAAAAGGTCTAGTCAAAGTGGGGGACAAAGACCCTGGGGTGCGCGGATATGAAATGCGATTTGATGCCGACGGGACCGTCTACCTGGCCGGGGCGGATGATATCGGAGTGCTCTATGCCTGCGTCACCCTGGGCGAATTGCTCGAGAAACAGGGGGAGGAAATTCTTTTGCGTGAAGCCAATGTGCGCGATTGGCCGGACATTCAATATCTCTATGTGCTCGATATGGAGCCTCCCTCCAATGTCAAAAAGGATCCCGACTCTCCCCAGGTTCGACAAATCTATCTGGACCGTCTGGCCCACATGTATGAAGGCATGCTGCGCCGCAAATTGTCCATGGTCTGGTACAAGCCGCTGATGTGGGGTGACACGGCTTTCCGCGACATGTCCCCTTATGCCCGGGAGACGGTGCGACTCGGGATCGAGGCGGGCAAAGAATTAGGCATTGAGGCTTTGTATTACCACCTTTCGCCTTTTGTCGGATTGCGCAGTGACCACCCTAATGTCGATCCAGATCTTTTGGAACAAAAGCCAAAGGCCCGGTATGACAAATGGTTGCAGTCCTGGTCGATGGATGACGAACGCCGGGTTTACGCCCGGGAACTGGCCGCGTGGGTGAAGGAAGTGGGGTTCACCGATGTGGGGTTTCACGACACCGATACCGGGGGGTATCTCAACCCGGCCAATTGGAATCATCGGGGGCCGGTGGATCAAAAGCGGTGGGGGGACGACTACACCGCGGCCACCATTCATAAGTTCAGGATCTTTTTTGACGCTCTCATGGAGGCCAATCCGAAAATTCGGGTGAATCTCACTCTCTATCCTTACAATTCTGAGATTTTCGATCCTTCGGAAGCGGCCAAAGCGGATCTCAAGCGCATTCTGAACATTGATGCAGAAAAACTGGAATATTATCGCAAACGGTATGTGACATTCTGGACCCAATTGAATGCCGCCTTTCCGAAAAAGGATGTGTCCTTTGCCATCCGGGAACCTTGGTCGGCCGATGGGGGGCCGGGGTTGAAGGCGTTTCTTTCGCTGATTGAAGGGCGGCCCCTCTTTGCCTGGTATGGTCTGGCGGCGGCGGAATTTTACAGCAATGTGCCGTCCTGGTTGCGAACTCTGCACAGCGGGAGTGTGGACGACATCGTTTTCACCCAGAACATCTATGTCGACCGCGGGTTTGTGCCGATTCTTTCCTATGCCATGCGGGAATACAGCTGGAACACCCGGGCCCCTGGGGCGGCCACTTTTCAGACGCGGGACCGGGCGCGGATGCGGGAGTCGGCGGCGGGGGACAATACCACGCTTTCGTACACTGTGGTTTTGCCCCACTTGGTGCGTAACTATTTTGGTCGGGAACTGGCTCCGGAAATCACCAAGGCTATCAGCCTGAATGTGTCGCCCTTTATTGTTTTGGGCGGACGCCCCGATCGGAACATCATCGACGAGACGGAAGGCCGGATGAAGTGGGAGGCGGAGAATGCCGCCGTGGCCGCCCAGGCTATGGATGTGGCCTGGGATCGGCTCGGGGGCGCAAACAATGTGCTCGGCCTGGAAACGGACGTGTTTGCCCGGGTGGCGTACCTTAGGCAGGTCTTTCATGCCACGCAGCTCACGGCGGGCGTGAAAGAGGCCATTTACCGCAGCCAAAGATTGTCGTCCCTCAATCAGTATGAGGAAGCGGCCGCCGCGGTCGAGCAGGGACGGGTGTTGCTCGAAACGGGCATCCAGCACTTGACGGCTTTGGAGGCGGAGAGCCCCCCCGCGGCGTCGCCTGTGGCCGGAAGTGCCCGGTCCACTCTGGACAAAGTCGTTCCGGTGTTGCAGGGGCTGCTGGCCCAGCGGACCGAGGTTGTCGCGACGAACCGTCGGTCCGGCGGCATTCCGGCGAAGGTGTTGGAGTTGCTGGCCGAGGAGACGAATCTGCCCGTGACAAAAACGGACCGTGCGCCCGTGGTGGACGGGGTTTTGACGGACGAAGCTTGGCAAAAATCGTATCCGACCGAGGCCTGGTTTCTGGTTGGGCCGGAGCGCCTGGTGGCCGATGTGGAAACCCAGTTTCGCGCCGTTTCGGATGAGGAAAATCTCTATGTCGCTTTCCGCTGCCAGGTGGGGGCGAACACCGAGGTGGGGATGGAGGATGCTGACCGGGAGTTTGTTCGGGTTTATATCAAACGCGACGTGAAAGGGGAAAAGAACCTGTTTGCCGTGGCGGTATGGGCCAACGGGAAGGTTGAAACGACCGACCGCAGTGTGCCCTTCACCAGCCGGGTCACGGTCGAAAAGGGGCAATGGCAGGGGGAACTTCAGATTCCGCTGAAGGCTTTGGGTTCCTTGGAAAATTGCCGGATGGGACTTTTGCGGGGTTATAGTAGGGTGGGTTTTAGCAACATGAGTGCCACCGTACCCCTCGACGCCTCCATTGGCGGGTCCTTCGAAGAAGCGCGGACCCAATTGGAAAAATTTCCCCAAGCCAAACCTGTAGAAGACGGGTTTCAGGCCTCGGCGCGAATCCGCATTGCTAATCCCAAAGTGCGGGAGGTGACGCTGGATGACCGCATTGCCACGATGGTGGATTTTGAAATTTCGGCCGAGTCGGACTGTGTTCTGGACAATGTGGTGATTGAGGCCGAGGCCGTTACCCCCGACGGTCAGGTGGAAGGGAGAAAGCAGATTCTTGGCGAATCTTCCATGAAATACCGTCTCCGTCCGAGCGAACCCTTTAGTGTCACTTTTCTGCAAGCGGTGGACAAGGGGGCTGTGCGGGTGCGTTTGAAATCCGATCAGGCCACGGCGGAGGCCTCCTATCAATTTGGAAAATGAAAGCAAGGGCTCATCAGATTTCCAAAAGACGAACGGCCTCGGAAAGGGCCTTCACTCTGATTGAGATTTTTGTGGTGACGGCCATCCTCCTGGTTCTGCTGGCCCTTGGGTTGGGACCCGGCGCACAGATCCTTCGGGAAGGCACGTCCTCGGCCGGCTGCGTTTCCAACTTGCGGCAGATTGGAACGGCCTTCCACATGTATGCCGCCGAACACAATGGGGATTACCCCCCCATTGCCGGCGACTCATCCGCGGATTCCAAGGATGCGCAGGACGGCAAAGGGTTGCAGTGGGATCAGCAGTTGGTGCCCTATCTGGGCATTCCCGTGCAGAAAGCCAAAACCCCCCTGCGGAGGACGGTGTATTGTTGTCCGGCCAGCATTGCAGACCCCAGCTATGCCAATAAGCCGGTGGTTCTCCTCAGCTATACCTATAATATCAACATCGGGAAATCCGAAGACACCCCTGGGGTTAAGGCGGGTAACGCTGCCAACGCCTCCTCGGTGATGTTGCTGGCGGATTTGCAGCTGGCCTCCTCCACGCCGGGACGCAGCTATGTGCCCCAGACCGGCCAGGGGAGAAACAATTCCATCGTTTTCCGTCCGGCGACTTCTTACTATCGTTTCCTGGCCGATCGCCACCGGGATCGCATGAACATCTTGTTTTTGGACGGCCATGTGGATCCCCGGAGTCGGGTGACTGAGGGGGATCCGACTTCTCCGCCCCGGAACGTGCGCTGGACTCCGGACGGTCCGCTCACTTCCCAGCCCTGACGGCGAGCCGACTACTATGGAAACCCATCTTATTGAGGACCATCGGGACAGCGATTTTCGTTCCGGCGAGGGCGCGGCGGTTGTTTTGCGGGATGGGAGTCTGCTGGTGATGTACTCTGCTTATCGCGGGGGAGGAAATGCCGACCATAGCCCGGCGGAGATTTGGGCGCGAACCTCCGGAGATCAAGGCCGGACGTGGTCTGCTCCCCGGGTGGTTTTCCGTCCGCCTGAAGGGGCGATGAATGTCACATCGACCAGTCTGCTTCGGCTGGCGGACGGAAGGATTGGGTGTGTGTTTGCTGTCAAATGGTCCACCACCCATTGTATTCCCTATTGGACCTCGAGTTCCGATGAGGGCGAAACCTGGACCGTGCCGCGCGCGGTAACGAACGAAGAGGGGTATTTTTGCATCAACAACGACCGGCTGGTTCAATTGCGGGACGGCTCTTTGGTCCTTCCTTATGCGCAACTCAAAGGCATCGTCCGGTTCAGCAATGACAAGGAATTGCTCAAGGAGTTTCTCAATGGATGGTGTGGTCTGATGTGCTCGGACGACGGGGGCGAGACCTGGGTGATGCCCGATCATGCTCGGAAATTTCAGAAAGAATGGCATATCCGGCCCGACCCGTTTTGCCTCGAAACCATGCCGGCTATCGAACAGCAGGCGGTCCGGGAAAAATACGATGTTTTTCAGGAACCCGGCGTGATCGAGTTGCAGGATGGTCGGCTCCTGATGTGGGTGCGCAGCCTGTGTCATATCTTCTGCTCCGTCGCGGAAAACAAGGCGGGAGCCTGGTCGGACTACACGGCCATTCCCGGCATGAATGTCTCGTGTTCCCCGCAGACCATCAAGCGGGTGCCCGGCCGGGCGGAGTTGGTGATGCTCTACAATGACCGCGGAAGGGTGGCCTTTGGATCTCCGACATTTCAATACCGGACCCCGCTTTCCGTGGCGGTGTCCGGCGACGAGGGCCAGACCTGGCGCAAACTGTCCCCGATGGAGGCCGACGAGAGGCGGAACTATTGTTACGCCAGTCTTTTGTTTTTCTCCGACCGGTTCCTCGCCACCTACTATGAGAGCGTGCCCGCGCGATGTGAGGATGGCACAGTTCGGCGGCGCAATCTGGCCTCGTTCAAGGTTTGCCTGGGTTTTCAGAGGGAATTGTTGGTGGAGGAGGGGTGAGGACCGGGGGGCAACTGGTCTCAGGCGGAAACCAGATGATTCCGTTTGTCCGGGAAAAGCTTTTCAGGAAACTGGATGAAATGAGCGACGTGTTATTGGAGTCGGGCGGGGATTCGTCCCGGGAGTATTTTTCCAGCATCCACGCGCTTCTGGAGCAGTTGTACACCAAGGAGGCGGCCCCTGTACAGGCGGCGGCGGGGCTTTTGGCCGAGCAAATCGCGCGGGGCCGGGTCATTCACGTCTTTGGTGTGGGCGGCCACTCGGTAATTGGCTGCGAGGAGTTTTTCTGTCGGGCCGGGGGGCTGGCCTGCATTAATCCCATGTTCGAAGCCAGCTTGCTGCTGGCGAGCGGCGGGATGAAGTCCACCATGATTGAGCGTTTGCCCGGTGTGGGAGACAAGGTGGTACGGTCCCATCACCCCCAGGCGGGCGAGGTGTTGATCATTACCAGCATTTACGGAATCAACGCCGCCTCGGTGGACGCCGCTCTTGAGGCAAAACAGCGGGGAATGCGGGTCATTGCCATCACGTCCCGGGATCATGCGGAAAAAACGCCGCCCGATTTCCCAGCCCGGCATCCCTCCCGCCGGAATCTTTTTGAGGTGGCAGATCTGACCATCGACAACCATGTGCCCCACGGGGATACCCTGGTGGTTTCCGCGGGGACGCCCCAGACGGTGGGGGCCAGCAGCACCATTTTGGTTTCCGCCTGCGTGCAATGGCTGTGCATTGAGACAGCGAAAGCCTGTGCCGCGTTGGGAGTGACCGCCCCGGTCTGGCAGAGCGCGAACACGGTGGGCGGGGATGCCCGCAATGCCGCTTATGTGGCCCAGTACGCCCCCCGGGTGAGGGCGCTTTAGTTTTCGGTTCATGATCTCGCTCACCTCTGATAGTCGTCGGGCCAAGGTCATGCGCCCGTTTCGTCCGGATTTTATCTCCTCGGTGGTGGATGCCATGATGCATTCCATCAAACGCGGCGAGTGGGGCGAGTATCTCCCGGCGGAGCGTCAGCTTTGCAAAGACCTGCAGGTCGGTCGGTCCGCGTTGCGCAAGGCCATCCTGGTGTTGCAAAAAAACCGGGTGGTGGAGGTCGCCCACGGAAAACGAACCCGCATCCTCAAGGTCAAACTGCGGTCCCGAACCCGGAAATCCAAAATGGTTGCCGCCTTGGTCAAGGGCAGCCCGGAAAACATGGACGCGATCACCTCCTGGCGATTGAACAATCTGCAGCACGACCTGCATCAGGCCGGCATGACGCTGGAGATTTTCAGTGAGGGGAACGAGATCCGGGGCCTGGCCTCACTGCACATCGAAAAACTCCTGGCAACGCGCAAGGCCGCGTGCTGGATTGTTTTTGCAGGAAATCATCATATCCAGGACCTTTTTAGCCGCCACCCTGTGAGTAGCTTTCTGGTGGGAACGCCCCATCCGGATATCGACCTTCCGTATATTGACATCGATTTTCGGGCGGCCTGTCGTCATGCGGCCGGCCAACTCCTTCGGTTGGGTCACCAAAACATCGCCCTGATCGCCCGTGATGTGAAGTTCCCCGGCACCATGGCCAGCATTGAGGGATTCCTGGAGGTGGCAGGGCTGCATTCTTCCAGTGAAGTCTCCGCCCAGGTGATCAAATTTGACGATGATGTGCGCTCCATCTCGTCCCTGCTGAAAAAGATTTTCAAGTCGTCCTCCGCTCCCACCGGGGTTTTGACGATCTCGGCGGAACTGGCCTTGATGACTCTGACTTCCTGCATCACCGCCGGACTCTCCGTCCCCCGGGATTTTTCGCTGATCAGCCGGGATTTTCGTCATTTTCTGCAATACACCGAGCCCTCGATTGTGGGCTACGACATCAATCACAGCGTGTTTCGAAAGCGGCTGACCAAGTCGGTGTTGGAACTGGTCGATACAGGCACGGTCACCACCAAGGCTGGCCTGGTGGTTCCGGAGATGCGGGAGGGCGACAGTCTGGCCGCTGCTCCGGTTTAGGAAGAGGAAGACGGAACATTCGCGTCAGCCAGGTTTGCCGGACCACTTCGATCCGGGAGCGGGCTCAGGCCCGGCGGCGGCGAACCGCCAGGGCTCCGAGGCCCGCCAGACCCAGCAGACCAACCACGCCTGGTTCCGGAACGGCGGTGTAAACGAGGTAAAGCTGGCTGTCATCGCCTCCAATTCCCCCGGTGTTCCCCAGGGCCACCCCAAAACTTCCGTCAAAGGTGTTGGAGAAGTCCGCGGTGTTGATGAAAAATTTGTCCGCAGAGAATCCCAGAATCGGATTGGCGGCATCTGCGATAAGCCACTGGTAGCTGAGGGCGGCATCGAATCCCACGGCGTCCCCGGCAGTGTTGTCCAGCTTCAGGCTGACGATGTGGATTTCAAACCGGCTGGCCTCCGTGGCGGTGAGAGAGAGGGTGCCGCTGAGCTCGAGCAGGTCCCAGCCCGGATCATTTCCCGCGGTGCCACCGGTGGCCTGGTTGATTTCCCAATTGTAGGTCCCGAGGCTGGCCCAGGTCTGACTGGTGGTGATGGCTGTGCCTGGGCTGTTGCCGGGATTGATGGTTTGATCCGCGCCGATGGTGAGATTGCCCAGGGAACCATTCCAGTTGCTTCCCCCGAGATGCCCGGAGGTGAAAGTGAACGCTCCGGTGTAGTTTGAGGCGGAGTTGTAGATGAACGTTCCCCCGGTGGTGACGGCAACGGTCCGGTTCAATCCCACCGTGCTGTCGTAGCGGAGGCGGGAGGACGTCCCGCCTATCGAAACACCGCTGCTGCTATTAATGGAGCCTCCTCCGCTGATCACCAGCGTTCCATTGGAGACGGTGGTCGTTCCGTTGTAGGTATTGGTGCCGGAGAGTGTGGTGACACCGGTGGTGTTATTCGTGAGGCTGGAAGCGGTGGCCGTTCCCCCGTTTGCGATTGTTCCAATGATCTTTGTATCACCACTTCCGAGAAGCTCGAGGTTGCGATTTCTGTCAGTGCTGCTGATATCGAGATCCGTTAATGTCAACGATTTGCCTGCTGAGATATTATTTGTGATTCTGCGGCTTCCATTATTGGCGATCAGTTTGCCAGTGAAAGTCAGGCTTTGGCTGCCCGAGAAGATGGGGGTGATGAAGACCCCGGAGTTGGCCAGGGTAATGTCCGCACCCTCGGCCTGCATGGTTACGGCAGCTCCCAGATCGACCGTTCCCGTGCCGAGGGCGCTATTGTGGCCCACACGCAGAGTGGTGGTTGTGCCTACCAATGTGGTGGATCCACTGTAGGTGTTGCTTCCCGAAAGCGTGATGATTCCGGGTCCGGTGACCGTAACCCCGTTTGCGCCGCTGATGATTCCACCTACAGTAAGGTTTCCCCCTCCGGCTCCGGCCGTGAAGGTGCTGCTGCTCACCAGTGCCAGCCCGAGATTGATGGTTTGAAGGTTGCTGCTGCTATTGGTGATGTTGCCCGAAAGGGAGATGGAGTTTCCGGAAAGTGTGAATGCTCCGGCCCCGGATAAAAACGTGATGGCAGGGACGCCTGCCGCGGTGTAGCCGACTAGGTCATTGTTGGTTGAGAGATTCGTTGTGCCGGCAAAGAACAGTTTGTCGACGCCAGAATCGGCCGCGGTGCCGCCGTTCCAATTGGCGCCGCTCCAATTGGCATTGGTGGTTCCCGTCCAGGTAAGGTCGGCGGCCGCAGCCGGGGCCAGGGTCAGGAGCCCAACGGCCAGTGCGACCGTGGAGAGATGAAGCGATGGGGTTTTGGCCTTCTGTTTCATAATAATTTTTGATTGCGTTTAGGCATGGGGGAACGCCTGGGAACGAGGATGCGGGGACCGAAAAGAAAACGTGCCCGGTTCCGGAGATACGATGGACTCACCGTATCGCCCTCTGGCTGCTGTCTCCTGGCCGCCCGTCTCGTGCATTCTCCGAACTGAACAACCGCACGCCGGTTGGCACAATGGGAATCATCTGGTTTCCTTGGAAAACCAGTTTGGCTGGATTGCTGCTGCTGAAGGGGGGGCGCGATATTTTTCGATTTGTCGTTTCGGCACGTTTCCCTCTGCTATGATCTTCCCATGCGACAGCGTTTTCTTTGCGTCTTTCTTGGTTTGGCCGCGGCAGTGTGTCTGAGTTCCTGTGCGACCTCGGAAATGATCGCCCGGGCCCAGGGCACCCCGGGTCCCATGGATCCCCCGAATCAGCCGCCACTCCCGCCCAATCCTGCCTACTATGCGCTCGTGCCCCTGGTC
>Ga0075012_10004959_pt1 | contig 12286 bp, 10 predicted proteins | sample All_14_2_FD_71474 | JGI IMG/M metagenome (GOLD analysis project Ga0075012, IMG submission 71474) | Freshwater microbial communities in response to fracking from Pennsylvania, USA - Allegheny Zone_MetaG_DW_15 | ecosystem: Environmental > Aquatic > Deep subsurface > Groundwater > Drilled...
GAACAACTGCTGCCGCACTACCAGCAGCGCGAAAAGAGCGGCATCCTCGACCGCGAACTGATGCGCGAAATGGGGCGCCTGGGCCTGATGGGCGTCGAGATCCCCGAGCGCTTCGGCGGCCTGGGCCTCGATGCGGTCACCACCGGCATCATTGCCGAAGAGGTGGCCTACGGCGACTTCAACATCAGCCTGCTACCGGTGGGCATGTCGCTCAACGCGGCCATCCTGATGCGCAATGCGCAGCCTGAATTGGTGGACGAATGGGTGCCCCGCATGGTGCAGGGCGAGGCGCTGATCGCCATCTGCCTGACCGAACCGCGCGGTGGCTCCGACGCGGCCAACCTGCAACTGCGCGCCCGCCGCGAGGGCAACGAATACGTGCTGAACGGCGAAAAGACCTCGATCACCTTCGCCGACCGCGCCGATGGCTACGTCGTCTTCGCCCGCACCGGCACACCAGAAAGCGGTGCCAAGGGCGTGACCGCCTTCTTCGTGCCGGCCGATCGCCCCGGCATCCAGCGCACCTGCTTCAACGACGTGGGCAGCGCCATCGCCGGCCGTGGCTCGGTGTTCTTCGACGACGTGCGCATCCCCGCCAACCACCGTCTGGGCGACGAAGGCAAGGGCTTCACGCAGGTGATGCAGGGCTTCGACTACAGCCGCGCGCTGATCGGCCTGCAATGCGTGGGCGCAGCCCAGGCCTCGCTGGACGAAGCCTTTGCCTACAGCAAGGAACGCGAGGCCTTCAACCGCCCCATCGCGCAGTTCCAGGGCGTGACCTTCCCACTGGTGGAAGGCGAATCGCAGATCGCTGCCATCCGCCAGCTGTGCTTCCATGCACTAGCCTTGCGTGATGCCGACCAACCCCACACGGCCGAAGCCGCCATGTGCAAGTGGATGGGCCCGAAGACGGCCTTCGACGTGATCCACCAATGCCTGCTCACCTTCGGCCACTACGGCTGGAGCAAGGACCTGCCGCACCAGCAGCGCCTGCGCGACGTGATGGGCCTGGAGATCGGTGACGGCACCGCCGCCGTCATGAAGCTGATCATCGCCCGCGAAAAGATCGGCCGCGCCGCCGTCCAATACCTCTGACCCCCCAACAACATCCCGGAGCCCACCCCATGCCTTACCGTTCCGTCTTCGCGCCCGAGTTGTTCAAGGGCCAGGTCATCATCATCACCGGCGGCGGCAGCGGCATCGGCCGCTGCACCGCGCATGAACTCGCCTCGCTGGGCGCCAGCGTGTCGATCTGGGGCCGCACCGAAGAGAAGCTGCTGAACGTGCAGCGCGAGATCGAGGAAGACTGCGGCGCCACCGTGAGTACCCAGGTCTGCGACATCCGCGACGAAGCCCAGGTGATTGCCGGCCTGGAAGCCGTGCTGGCACAACATGGCCGCATCGACGGCCTGGTGAACAACGCTGGCGGCCAGTACCGCACGCCGATGGAGACCATCTCCACCAAAGGCTTCGAAGCCGTGGTGCGCAACAACCTCACCGGCGGCTTCATCATGATGCGCGAGGCCTACCTGCGCTGGATGAAGGACCACGGCGGCGCCATCGTCAACATCATTGCCGACATCTGGCACGGCTGGCCCGACTTCGCCCACTCGGGCGCAGCCCGCGGCGGCATGCTCACGCTGAGCGAAACCGCGGCCTGCGAATGGGCCGCCTCGGGCGTGCGCGTCAACACCGTGGCGCCGGGCGGCATCGCCTCCAGCGGCTTTGATCGCTACAACGCCGAAGGCCAGGCCAAGATCCTCGAATTCCCCCCGGGCGTGCCGCTGCAGCGCTACGGCACCGAATCGGAGATCTCCGCCGCCATCGTCTACCTGCTCTCGCCCGCGGCGGCCTACATCACCGGCTCGTGCATCCGCGTAGATGGCGGCACGCCCAACGCCCGCAACACCTGGAAGCTGCAGCCGTCTGACCGCAGCAAGCCATTCCAGGGCTTCCACCGCGCCGAGCTGCCCAAGCTGCTACAACGCAAGCCGGGCGAAGCGCAATGAGCCAGGGCGCCGCATCGGGCCCGGTGCCCTTGAAGGAACGTTACTTCGAGGACTACACCGCGGGCGAGGTGATCGAGTTCGGCGACCGCCTGGTCACACAGGACGAGATCATCGAGTTCGCCCGGCGCTACGACCCGCAGCCCTTTCACACCGACCCAGTCGCCGCGCAACAATCGGCCTTCGGCACGCTGGTGGCCAGCGGCTGGATGACGGCATCGATCGGCATGGCATTGTCGGTCGAGCACTTCGTCTCGCCGCTGTCGTCGATGGGCTCCCCGGGCGTGGACAAGCTGGAATGGCTGCAGCCCGTGAAGCCGAATGATCGACTGCGCATGCGCATCACCGTGCTGGAGACCAAACGCTCGCGCAGCAAGCCCGATCGCGGCGTGATGCGCCTGCGCCAGGAACTGATCAACCAGGCCGACCAGACCGTGATGCGGCAGGAAGGCCTGATCATGCAACGCTGCCGCGACGCGGCACCCCAGGCCTGAGGAGACCCGATGAGCACCCAACACTTCCCTGAAGACAACCCCGTGATCCGGCTGGACATCGAAGGCGGCATCGCCACCTTCACCTTCACCCAGGCCGCCCGCGGCAACCCGATCGACGGCGTGTGCTGCCGCGCCTTTCGCGAAGCAGCGCTGACGCTGTGGAACACCCCCGGCCTGCGAGCCATCCACCTGCGCGCCGAAGGCCCCAACTTCAGCTTCGGCGGCGACATCAAAGCCTTCTACCCGCTGCGCGACAAGCTCAGTGGCCCCATCCGCGAATGGACGGCTGATCTGCACACCGGCCTGCAGCGCTTCTGGCAGCTGCCGGTACCGGTGGTGGCCGAGGTCCAGGGCTTTGCCATGGGGGGCGCGGTAGGCGTGCTGGCGGGGGCTGACTTTGTGGTCGCCGCCAAGTCAGCCAAGCTGGGCTCGGCTTTCGCTCAACTGGGTTTCAGCTGCGACTCGGGCTCCAGCGTCACGCTCACGGCCCGCATGGGCGCCGCCCGGGCCAAGCGCTTCATGATGCGCGCCGAGGTGCTGACCAGCGAACAAGCCCAAGCAGCGGGCCTGGTGGACGATGTGATCGACGATACCGCCCTGGCCGCCGAAGCCCGCGCCCTGGTGGAGAAGCTCGCTGCCGGCCCCACGCTGGCCCTGGGCGAGATCAAGCGCCTGTTCCTGCGCACCGGCTCGCAGACGCTGGAAAGCCAGCTGGAAGACGAAGCCCTCACGCTGGCCCGCATTGCCGGCAGCGAAGATGCCCAGGAAGGCATCGCTGCGATGGCTGAGCGCCGCAAGCCGCAGTTCAAGGCGCGTTGACGCGCTGCTTCTGAAACTCAGAAACGAAGGGGCGCTGCATGGCAGCGCCCCTTCTCATTTGTGTTGCCGACCGTCTGCTCAGTAGGCAACGCCGTACAGCAGGTACAGGCCCACCAGTGCCAATCCGCCGTGCCCGAGGGCCAGTACCAACCGGCCTCGTCTCACGGCCAGCAGGCGAAACAACGTCACCCCGCCCAACAGCGCCGCCACCAAGACGGCCAGCGCCCAAGTGGCTTGCGGAGCCACCGGCGCATCCGCCAGCAAAACCGCCTTGCCCAACACGCCACAGGCCGCCAGCCCCAACAGGCCATGGCCGGCACCGAACCAGCGCGGGTACCGCACCTTCAAGACACCCAGCACCACGAACAGCACGCCGCCACAGGCGCCGGCAGCGAAAAGTAGAAAAGCCAACTGCAGAAGGGTCATCGTCGACTCCCGTGATCAGCGCCGCCAGGCTTGGCGAGCAATGAAGAACACCGCCACCAGCGACAGCACCACAAACACCAGCGCCGGCACCAGGCCGATCAGCGCGGCCGCATTGGTGGCACCGAAGCGGTTGTCGCCCAGCGTCAGCGCCCGGTTGGGCGCAAACAGCGCAGCCCAGTAAAACACCGTGTTGGCCCAGCCGGTGCCCACGATCCACAGGCCCACGCGGCGTGCGCCGGCTTCAGGGAAATTCAGCACCGGCAGCAGCAACGCCACCACCATCACCAGCAAGGCATTCAAGATGCCGCCCACATGGGTGCGTGCCCAAGCGGACGAGTTGGCCGGCATGTCGACCGGCAGGATCAGGCCAGGCCATACCTCCAGCCCGCCCAGCAGCGACACCAGCAGGCCCACGCCCGCCATCATCGCCACCAGCAGGATCCAGGCACCGTGGCCCACCATGCGTCGTTGTTGTTGTTGCAAGTTCATGCGTCTCCTCGTCATTTGAATCAAGTTTTGGGTTGGGTTGATTCCGCCGCCACCTCGGCGTCGAAGTCCCCTCGGCCCAGGCGGGCCAGCGTGGGGTAGTGGTGCAGAAAATCGGCGCGGATCTGTGCTTCGGGCACGTCGGTGAACTCACCGCGCATGCGCACGTATTCCATGTGGCGACGCCCCTGCGGGTCATAGGCTTGATAGAGCGAATCGCTACGGCCATCGAATTCAAGCGCAGCGATGCCCAACTTCGCGCACAGGCTCGCATTGAAGGCTGGCGTCGCCTTGACCCAGCGCCCTTCCAGCAACACGCTGGTGTAGCCATGCCAAACGTAGTCGTTGGTGCCGATGGCCGCGCGCAGCCGCTCGGTGGAGAGGTGGTTGCGCACATCGGCGTAGCCCACCACGGCCGGCAGGCCTGACGCCCGGTACACCGCAGCCAGCAAGGCGGCTTTGGTGACGCACCAGCCATGGCCATCGGCCAGCACGCGACTGGCTTTCAAGCCCTCGTGACTGACATCGAGCTTGTAGGGGTCGTAGCGAAAGCCGTCACGCACGGCCAGGTAGAGGGCGACCGCCTGCTCGACCGGGTCGGCGGCGCTGCCGCGATGCTCGCGCGCGAACGCGACAACGGCGGGATGGTCTGCGTCGATCAGCGCCGTCGGGCGCAAGGCATCTTCAATCTGCATGGCACAATTCATCCAGGATGGGTGCAGGCTTACCGCACCAGGTAGAGAGATCACTTCTGCGCGACAAGCCAAGTGAGTGATTGTCAGGACCGACCGAGACAGTCGTTACTTGTCCACATTCGCCACGGTCTTCCTGGGGAGACCCCCATGCAGATCAGACCCTCAAATCCGAAATCATCAGAACGTGAGCTAGTGAACGAATTCAACCTTACACCATGTTCAGACCAAACGCCATGAATCACAAGCTGCAATCACTGCGACTCTCCCATGTTCTGGCTGCAGGCTTCGGTCTGGTGCTGGCGCTCCTGCTCGTGATCTCGGGCACGAGCCTGTGGTCGATCGATCAAGTGACATCCGAGATGCGCACCACCGCCAAGACCCAGGCCACACGCCTCGAACTGCTGCGCTCCATGCGCGATGCCAGCAGCCAGGTGTACTCGGCCCTGCTTGGCACGGTAGTGGCCGGGCCCGACGACATCGACTACGAAGTAGAACGCCTCAGCGAAGCTCGCAAGCAGCACGACCTGCTTTACAAGCAGTTTCGGGAGCTTGCCAAGCAGGACGGACTGACGAAGGACATGGAGAAGGTCTTCACAGCGATCGACACGTCCACCCGCAACGTCTACAGCATGTCTGAATCCCTGGTGGAGCGCGTCAAGAGCGATCCGGAAGGCACCAACCGCCGTGGCATGGCGTCGATGATCACCAACACCATCGGCGGCCACTCGTTCAACTGGCTCGAAGCCATCAAATCATTGACCGCTCAACAATTGGCCAAAGGCGATGCCGCCAACAAGGCGGCAGAGGAGCAGGTGGCCCGAGCACGCATACAGACCATGGCGATTGCCGCTGTGGCCGTTTTGATCGGTATTGCAACGGCCGCGCTGATCTCTCGCGGCGTGGGCAAGTCGATTCAAGGTGCGGTTTCTTTTGCGCAGCGTGTCGCCGGCGGCGACTTGAACGTACGGCCGCCCCAGGTCAGCGGCGCCGAAGCGCATCAGCTCTTCCACGCCCTGGGCGAAATGCAGACATCGCTGCGACGGCTGGTGCACGACATCCGCCAATGCGCCATGAACATCGAAACCGCCAGCACCGAGGTGGCGAGCGGAAATCAGGACCTGTCGCGCCGCACCGAAGAGACCTCTTCACGCCTGCAGGAAACCGCCACGCTGATGCACGAGCTCACCTCCAACGTGGAACACAACACAGAGTCGGCGGCCTCGGCCAATGCGCTGGCATCGACCGCCTCCCAGACGGCCACCAAGGGTGGCGCGGTGATGCAGCAGGTGGTGACCAACATGTCGGAGATCGCCACGTCGAGCCAGAAGATCAGCGACATCATCGGCGTGATCGATGGCATCGCCTTCCAGACCAACATCCTGGCGCTCAACGCCGCCGTGGAGGCCGCGAATGCCGGTGAGCAAGGCCGCGGCTTCTCGGTGGTGGCTTCGGAAGTGCGCACGTTGTCGCAGCGGGTGGCCAATGCCGCCAAGGAAATCAAGGGGCTGATCGGCGCCAGCGTCGACCGCGTCGAGACGGGTGCCTCCAACGTCAACGAAGCGGGCGACACGATGCACAGCATCGTGGATGCGGTTCAACGGGTAGGCGCCATCAACGCTGAAATCAGCGTGGCCTCGCAGGCGCAGCGCGAAGCCATCGCCTCGGTCAGCCAGGCCGTCTCGATGGTGGACAACATGACCCAGCAGAACGCCGCGCTGGTGGAACAGAGCACGGCTGCCGCGGAGTCCCTGCGCAGCCAGGCCCAGGCGCTCACGCAACTGGTGCGGGTGTTCCAGATCGACGAGGAAGCCCAGCACGCCTGAGCGTTGCGCCCCAAGAAACAAGAAGGGCCGGCCCCGTTTCTGCGGGGTCGGCCCTTTTTTGATCAGCGCTCGTCTCAGCTCGCAGCGCCTGGCAGCGGCGCGAGCAAAGTCTCGATGGCCGGCAATGCCTCAGGGTTCGGCTCCCAGCGTTGCGCCAGCAGCCAGGACCGGTCACGCTGCAACTGCTCATGGCTCGATGCCATCACCAGTTGCTCGACAGCGCTCAGATCGGCGCGCTTCTCGTCCGTACACACCTGGGTGACCACGGCAGAAGTGGTGCCGCGCAGGGCACGCAAAGCCTCCAGCACCTCGGCAGGATCGGCTTGGGCACGAGCGTAGACGCCCTGCCCCTGCGCGATGGTCTTGGCCAGGGCCTGCGCGGTCGACTCGTCAATCGGGTTCTTCGTCACGGCGGTGTGCAGCTCGTTGGCCAGCCCGAGCAAGCGGCCCAGTTCGTCCACATCGAAGCGGTATTGCAGCGGCAACTGGCGAGCCATCAGGTCGAGCAGGCCCATGCACAGGCGGGCCTGTTCCTGGGCCAGCTGGTTGCTCGGGTCGACCGCGGGCAGCACCACATCGGCCATGGCCTTGAGGATGCTCTTGATCTGGATGTCGGCACGGAGTTGCATCTCAGGCTCCCTTCTCAATCAGGTCACGCAGATCGTCCATCAGCATGTAGCTGATGCCCATGAGCCACGTGACCAATACGTCTTGGTGGGTCTTGCCGTTGCGGGCAATGCGGTAGCCAGTGCCCAGCGTGAGCGCCACCATCGAATAGGCATTCATCACTTTGTACCAGTGCACGGCATGCGGGTCGATGCGGCGGCCGCTGGCGCGCTCGTAGGCTTCGTTGAACTCAGCTTCGGGGATCAGGCCGCAGACGAGGAAGCGGCCGCGCTCGTCGTAGCTGCCAAAGGCCGGGCTGGTGGTCCAGGCGATGTCCTGGTGCGGGTCGCCGATGCGGCCCAGCTCCCAGTCAAGCCAAGCCGAGATGCGACTGTCGTCTTCGGTGAAGAGGAAGTTGCCCACGCGGTAGTCGGCATGCACGATGCAGGGCTTGTCGAGCGTGGGCATCTTGCGGCGCAGCCAGGCAGCGGCCAGGCGCATCATCGGTGCGTCTTCTTCGCAATCTTCTTCCCACACACGCTCCCACCAGTTGACCATCCACTCAGCCGCCTGAGTGCCAGGCTTGGGCACGTCGAAAGCGGAGAGATCGGCCTTGGTGTAGTCGAATGAATGCACACGGGCCAGGTGCTCGATGAACTGCGGCGCCAATTGGGTTCGCAACTCCTCAGGCAGGCGGGTGCCCAGGCCGGACACATTGCCAGCGGCCGAGCTGGGCTTGGTCACGCCCTCGGCAAAACCGTAGATCAGCGCCGGGTAAGGCAGGAACTCGCCCTGGTCGTCGCACCAGAACACAGGCGGCACCGGCACGGTGTTCTGCACGGCCAGGATCAACTGAAACTCGCGCAGCCGGCTGGTCTCGACGATGGATTCCGCCGGCTCCATGCGCAGCACCATGCGGGTCTGCTCATGGCCCACACCCGGGCGATGCCAGTCGAGCACGAAGGCCATCTGCAACTTGGACGCGCCGCCCGAGAGCCAGCGTGGCTGCAGGATCTCGAAGTGCTCGCCGTGGCGCGCCCGGATCAGCGCACGCACACCCTCCACCAGCTTCTCAAGCGGCAACGGCGAGTAGCCCGGGCCGGCACGCCGATGCAGGCGCCGCGTCAGCACGCGGTCGATTTCGTGTTCGGTGGGATAGCGCTGGCGCAGGTGCTCAATCCACTTTGCCGAGGGCTGGTTCTTGTCAATGTCGATGAACATCGCTTGTCTCCGGGGTGCGCCTATCGTCCAGCCCGTCGCAGCGCGTCGGGCTGGAAGTCATTCATCTTGGCCTGGATGTCGAACACCCAGGGGGCTTTGTATTCGTTGTCGAGGCCGGTGAGCACGTAGCTGTCGTTGGTGAGGTCGAACCACAACTCAAAGCGGTACCAGGGCACCTGCGCGTCGTAGTACTGCACCAGCGAATGCAGGCCCACGCGCCACAGCGCGCCCCGCGAGTCGTAGGCCTCGCTGATGAGCACGCTCCAGCTGTCTTCGTCGATATAGAAGAGGCGGCGGGCATAGAGGTGGCTCTGGCCCGCCTTCAGCTTGGCCTCGACCACCCAGACGCGGTGCAACTCGAAGCGCAGCAGGTCGGGGTTGGGCGAGCCCTTCTTCACGATCTGGCTGTAGGGGATGCGCTTGTCGGCAATCTTGTAGTTGTTGTATGGCACCAGCATCTCGCGCTTGCCGCGCAGCTGCCAGTCATACAAGTCAGGACGGCCGTTGTAGCCGTCGTACTGATCGACGACGGCCAGGCCATCGGAGCCGTTCTGGACGTTGTCGAAGGCCAGATCCGGCGCGCGCCGCACGCGGCGCTGGCCAGCGTTGTAGATCCAGGCCTTGCGTTCCTGGGCGGACAGCGGGCTGAACTCGTGCACCAGGTAGATCGTGCCCACCAAATCGGCCGGGCTGATGAAGTAGCCCAGGTAAGAGAACAACCGATCCGGCATCGACTGATCGAAGTTCTCGTCGTACACCCGCTGGTCGTGGAAGCCGATCTTGTAGTCGCCGCCGGATGGGCGCACCACGAACGAATCGAAGGTGCGCTCAATGCCGCCGCCGAGGTACCGCAGCAGGTGGTTGGAAATGGCCTCCAGGCCCGTCTTCGGCTCCGGGTAGGGCACCGGGTCGCGGTTCATCGCCCGCTGGCTGCCAGGTCGAGGCGCACCCTTTTCAGGGTAGGCTGCCGTGCGGTGGGTGGGATACACCGGTATCGCAAATTGCGGCTGCTTGGCCAGCACCGCCTGCAGGCCGGCAGAAAGCCGCTCGCGGTGCTCTGCCACAGTGGCGGCTTGCACACGGTAGAGCGGCTTTTCTTCGGGGAAGGGGTCGGTGTACCCCTGCTCCTTTTTCCACCCTGCCGGCGGCGTCTTCATGCCGCCGGTCCACGGCGGGATCGTGCCCGCCGCATTGCCGGCTTGTTCAGCGCCCACGGGGGTGAGCCCGGGCGAAGCGGCCTGCGCCGCACCGCCCGTCCATCCGGCCATCAACAGACCGGCAACCCAATACCAACGCGACAGGCGGCCCACCACGTGCGCGCCTTCAGGGCTTGGGCGAACGCACGATGTAAGCGGCCAGTGCGGGCAGCAGCAGGATCGCGGCGAACACGTTGACCAGGAACATGAAGGCCAGCAGCAGCCCCATGTCGGCCTGGAACTTCAGCGGCGAGAACGCCCAGGTGGCCACCGAGATCGTCATCGTCACCGCCGTGAACAGCGAGGCCGTGCCGCGCTGCTTCAGCGATTCGACAAAGGCTTCCTGCAGATTCAGCCCGCGCTCATGCATCTCGTGACGGATGCGTTCGAACAGGTAGATGCCGTAGTCCACCCCCACGCCCACGCTGATGGCGATCACCGGCAGGGTGTTCACCTTCACGCCGATGCCCAGCATGGCCATGATGGCGTTACATAGCAGGGTGACCAGTGCCAGCGGGATCACGATGCACAGCGTGATCGGGATCGAGCGGAAGGTCACCAGGCACAGCAGGCTCACTGCGGCGAACAGCGTGACGTTCACCACCTTGTCGGCACGGTGCACCACCTCGTTGGTGGCGGCCATCACACCCACGTTGCCCGAGGCGAGGCGGAAGTTCAGCGTCTCGGTGTCGTTCTTGGCCTTGAAGAGTTTGATCTGGTCAACCACGGCAGCGATGGTGGTGGCCTTGTGGTCGGCGGTGTAGATAGACACCGGCACCGCATCGCACTTGGAGTTGCGGTACTCGTTGCCGAAGCGGGTGGCAAAGCCCACCGCCTGGGCGATCTGCTCCTTGGTCTCCGGCAGCATGCGCCACTTCACCCAACCTTCAGCGAAGTCTTGCGTCACCGCCGTGGTGAACGACGACAGGCTGCGCACCGCGGCCACACCATCGGTCTGACGCATGGTGAACTCGAAGTTCTCCAGCTTGTCCTGCACGTCACGCGCCAGACACGGCGAGCTGTCGCCCTTGGCTTCGGCAATCACCTGCAGCAAATCGACGCCGATGGCGAAGTTGCTGGTGATCATCTCCACGTCGCGGTTGTAGCGTGAGTCCGCGCGCAGCTCGGGCACACCCTTGCTGGCATCACCGATCAGCAGGTGGCGCACTTCAAACATGGCACCAGCGGTGAGCAGCAGCGAGATGCCCAGCGGCAGCAGCGCCCCCTTCTTGGTGGCCAGCGGGCCCAGGCGTTCCCAGATCCAGTCGCCTGCCGTTTCCTTGCCGCGCAGCTTCTGCGCCGAAGCGGCAGAGATCTTCATGTACGACAGCAGGATGGGCAGCAGGATCTTGTTGGTGGCGATCATCACCGACACGCCGATGGTGGCGGTGAAGGCCAGCTCGCGCACGATCTCGATGTCCACCACCGCGATCACCATGAAGCCCAGCACGTTGGCCAGCAGCGCGGTGGCCCCGGGGATGAACAGCTTCAAGAAGCAGTTACGCGACGCGGTCACGCCATCGGCCCCGGCCAGCGTTTCCAGCTTCCAGGCGTTGGTCATCTGCACGGCGTGTGAGACGCCGATGGAGAAGATCAGGAAGGGCACCAGGATCGACAGCGGATCCAGCCCCAGGCCCATCAGCGGCAGGATACCCAGCAGCCAGATCACCGGGATGGTGGCCGCCACCAGCGTCCAGGCGGTGAGCATGGCCGAGGCGGAGTACCAGTACAGCAGGATCGCCGTGATCACGAACGCGGCGATGAAGAAGATCAGCACGTTGGACGCGCCGTTGGCGATGTCGGAGATCGACTTGGCAAAGCCGATGATGTGCACCGAGACGCGGTCACCTTCGTACTTGGCGCGGATCTTCTCCAGCTGCGCGCCCACTTCACGCAAGTCCAGCCGCGCACCGGTATCGGGGTCGAACTCCTGCAGCGTGGCCACCACCATCGTGGCGGTCATGTCGGCCGAGACGATGCGGCCCACCAGGTCAGACTTCAGCACGTTCTCGCGCACCAGCGCGATCTGCTCGGGCTTGCCGGCAAAGTCGCCCGGCATCAGGTTGCCGCTCTTGAAGCCTTCTTCAACGACTTCGTTGTAGCGCGCATTGGGCGTTGAGAGCGATAGCAGCGAGCTGCGCTCCACGCCCTTGATGTAGAAGACGTCTTCGGTCAGCGCCTTGACGGTCTGCAGCACGTCCGCGTTGTAGATGTCGCCCTTCTTGACCTTGATGGCCACCAACACGTTGTTGGCGCCACCGAAATCACTCTGGTAGTCCTTGAAGGTCTGCATGAACTCGTGGTTCATGGGGATCATCTTGGAGAACCCAGCGGTCACCTGCAGGCGCGTGGCGAAGAAACCTAGCACCACCGTGATCAAGATACCCAGGATCAGGATCGGCAGGCGCCAGTGGAAGATGTAAAAACCGCAACGGCCGATGAAGCCTTTGTCGAATTCTTCGGAGACAAACTCGCCGTGGATCTTTTCCCCGAGTTTCCCGGGTTGCGTAGAGG
>Ga0075012_10004960_pt1 | contig 12286 bp, 10 predicted proteins | sample All_14_2_FD_71474 | JGI IMG/M metagenome (GOLD analysis project Ga0075012, IMG submission 71474) | Freshwater microbial communities in response to fracking from Pennsylvania, USA - Allegheny Zone_MetaG_DW_15 | ecosystem: Environmental > Aquatic > Deep subsurface > Groundwater > Drilled...
GGAGCAGCCCACCGTGGAGGAGACCATAGAGATCCTCAAGGGCCTGCAGGACAAGTACGAGAGCCACCACAAGTGCAAGTACACCGACCCGGCCATCTTCGCCGCGGCCCAGCTGTCCGACAAATATATCACCGACCGCGCCCTGCCCGACAAGGCCATCGACCTGCTCGACGAGGCCGGCAGCCGCGCCCGCCTGAAGCTCTCCGTCGCCCCGCCGGAGTTCAAGGAGAAGGAGGCGGAGATCGAGGAGACAGCCAAGGAAAAGAACGCCGCCATCTACGGCCAGGAGTACGAGAAGGCCGCCAAGCTGCGCGACACGGAGAAGGAGCTCAAGAAAGCCCTCGAAGAGACCAAGAAGAAGTGGCGCGAAGGCCGCGACAAGGTTTTCCCGGAGGTCACCGAGGACGACATAGCGCAGATCGCCTCCAAGTGGACCGGCATCCCGGTCACCCGCATGACGGAGACCGAGACGCAGAAGCTGCAGCACATGGAAGGCGCCATCCACCAGCGCCTCATAGGCCAGGACGAGGCCGTCACCATCGTGAGCCAGGCCATAAAGCGCAGCCGCACCGGCATGAAGGACCCCAAGCGGCCCATCGGCAATTTCATCTTCCTCGGCCCCACCGGCGTGGGCAAGACCGAGCTCGCCCGCGTGCTGGCCGACTTCATGTTCGGCAACGAGGAGGCCATGGTGCGCATCGACATGAGCGAGTACATGGAGAAGTTCTCCGTGAGCCGCCTCATCGGCGCGCCCCCCGGCTACGTGGGCTACGAGGAGGGCGGCAAGCTTACCGAGCTGGTGCGCCGCAAGCCCTACTCCGTGGTCGTGCTCGACGAGATCGAGAAGGCCCACCCCGACGTGTTCAACATCCTCCTCCAGATCATGGACGAGGGCACGCTGACCGACAGCCTCGGCCACAAGGTCTCTTTCAAGAACGCCATCCTCATCATGACCTCCAACGTCGGCGCCCGCCTGATCTCCAAGGGCAAGACGCTGGGCTTCATGCCCACCGAGGACAAGGAAAAGGATTACAAAGAGATGAAGGACACGGTGATGGACGAGGTGAAGCGCGTCTTCAACCCCGAGTTCATCAACCGCATCGACGAGGTCATCGTGTTCCGCCCGCTCACCGAGGCCGACACCGAGAAGATCCTGGAGCTCAGCCTGATAAAGGTGACCAAGAAGCTCGACGCCAAGGGCGTGAAGTTCACCATCACCCAGGCCGCCAAGACCTTCCTCGTGAAGAAAGGCTTCGACCCGAACTACGGCGCCCGCCCGCTGATCCGCACCGTGCAGAAGTACCTCGAGGACCCGATGGCGGAGTTCCTGCTCAACAGCACGATGAAGCAGGGCGACGTCCTGAAAGTGGATTACAAGGGCGAGGGCGACGCGCTGGAACTCAAGGTCCAGTAAGCCCTCCCCGGGGACTACAGCGTGCAGCCTCACCGTGCCCACAGCCAGCCCCATGCCCCGACCCCCGCGCGCAAGCCGGGGGGCGGCGGCTTTTACAGGCTCGCCGGCAAGGCGCTGCTGGCGCTGCTGATAGCCGCGGGCGGCGGTTTTGCCGTCTACCGCGCCGTCACGCTTATCACCGGCGCCGAGCCGGAGCCCAAGCGGGTAATTGAAGCCCCGATCCGGGACGCCGAGTGGCTGCGGCTGGTGGAAGATCTTGAGAAGGCCTCGCGCGCCTATAACGGCCGCGTGGGCATCTACATCAAGGACCTCGAGACCGGCAAGTCCTGGGAGTACAACGCGGACCGCAGATTTCCTTCGGCCAGCCTGATCAAGGTGCCGATCATGGCCGCGGTCTTCGAGAGCATCCGCGCCGGGCGGCTCAGCCTGGATACGCAGATAAAACTTACGCGCGGCCTGCGCGTGGGCGGCTCCGGTTCTTTGAAATGGGTGCGGGAAGGCACTTCTCTCTCCGTGATGGAGATCATCTACAAGATGATCACCGAGAGCGACAACACCGCCACGAAGATGCTGATAGACGCCGTGGGCATGGACTACCTCTCCGGCGCTTTCAGGGCGATGGACCTGGAGCAGACCAATATCACCCCGGAGGGCATGAGCCTCTCCTCGCGGCCGGTGCGCCGGGAGAACTATACCACCGCCCGGGAGATGGGCGGCCTGATGGAGCGGATCTACGCCGGTAAGCTGGTGGACCGCGAGGCCAGCGAGTTCATGCTGGACGTGCTCAAGCACACCAAGAGCCGCAGCCGCCTGCGCCGCGGCCTGCCGCTGGGCTGGGAGATAGGCCACAAGACCGGCCTGCTGCGCAAGGCCTGCCACGACGTGGGCGTGGTGTTCTCGCCGCGCGGGGATTTCGTGATAGCGGTGCTCACCTCCGAGGTGCCCAGCTACGCCAGCGCCAAGGCTTTCATCGCCCGGGTGGCCAAGCTGACCTACAAGTACTACAAGATCGACGCGGATTTCGCCGGGGGCTCGGCCCCGGGCAGGGCGGGATGAAGCGGCGCGGCCAGCCCCAGCGCCCGCCGCGCAAGTTCGTGAGGCTGGTGCTGGGCCTCCGCCTGGTCTGGCTGCTGCCGCTGACGCTGGTGGCGCTGCACTATACGGCGCTCAACCTCTACCGGCTTTCGGCGCTGCTGGCCGGGGGAGGCTCCTGGCGGGAGATAGCGGACCCGCTTACCGGCTGCGCCGCCGGCGGCGCGGTGCTTTTCTTCGGCTGGCGCATCTGGCGCAAGACCTGGCTGATACTTACGGACAGGCTTTACCCCGAGCGCAGCGCGCTGCCCTGGCAGGTGGTCTGGATCGCGCTGACGCTGCTGCTTCCCTACTGGATATATCATGGCTGAAAAAATAGAACTCCTCGCCCCCGCCAAGAACCTGGCCTGCGGCATAGACGCGGTGAACTGCGGCGCCGACGCCGTCTACATCGGCGCCGAGCGCTTCAGCGCGCGCGTCTCGGCCGGCAACGACATCGCCGACATAGAGCGGCTGGCCTCCTACGCGCACAAGTACCGCGCCAAGGTCTACGTGGCGCTCAACACGATCATGCACGAGGAGGAACTCTCCCGCGCGCGGCTGCTGGTGCGCCGCATCTGGGAGGCCGGCGCCGACGCGCTGATAGTGCAGGACATGGGCCTGCTCGAGGCGGGCCTGCCGCCCATCCCGCTCATCGCCAGCACGCAGACGCACAACACCACGCCCGAGAAGGTGCTGTTCCTGGAGAAGGCGGGCTTCAAGCGCGTCATCCTGGCCCGCGAGCTGTCGCTGGAACAGATCAAGGCCATCCGCGCCGCGACTTCCGTGGAACTGGAAAGCTTCGTGCACGGCGCGCTGTGCGTCTGCTACAGCGGCCAGTGCTACCTCTCCAGTACGCTCGGCGGCCGCAGCGGCAACCGCGGCGAATGCGCCCAGCCCTGCCGCAAGCTCTACACGCTCAAGGACGGCTCCGGCGACGCCATCGCCGTCAACAAGCACCTGCTGTCGCTCAAGGACCTCAACCTCTCCCGGCGCCTGGCCCACCTGGCCGCCGCCGGCGTGACCTCGTTCAAGATCGAGGGCCGGCTGAAGGACCGCGACTACGTGCGCAACATCGTCTCCTTCTACCGCCGCGAGCTCGACAAGGTGATTGAGAAGAAGGGCTACGCCCGCGCCTCCATCGGCCGCAGCTTCGCGGGCTTCGAACCCAACCCCGCCAAGACCTTCAACCGGGGCTACACGGAATATTTCATAGACGGCAACCCGGCCGACGTGGCCTCGCCCGACACGCCCAAGTTCGTGGGCGAAAAGCTGGGCCCCGCCACCGACGTCAAGAACGGCTCGTTCCGGCTGCACGGCGCCGAGCGGCTGCACCCCGGCGACGGCATCAGCTACTTCGACAAGACCGGCACGCTGGCCGGGTCTCTGGTCAACGGCGTGATGGACGGCCGCGTGCGCGCCGACAACCTCAAGGGCATGGAGAACGGCGCGCTGGTGTACCGCAACCTGGACAAGGAGTTCATGCGGGCGCTGGAGCGCGAGGGCGCGCAGCGCAAGTTCGCGCTGCGGCTGGAGTTCTCGGACTGCGACGGCGGCTTCCTGCTCAAGGCCTCCGACGAGCGCGGCGCCGCCGGCGAGGCCAAGTGGCGCGGCGTTAAATCCCAGGCGCAGAAGCCCGAGCAGGCGCTCGACACCATGCGCAAGCAGCTCTCCAAGCTGGGCGAGACGGATTTCTACCTGGAGGCGCTGGAGCTGAAGCTCTCCAAGCCGTACTTCCTGCCGGTCTCGGCCCTCAACGACCTGCGCCGCGACGCGCTGGCCGCGCTGGAAAAAGCGGCGGCGGAGCTTGCCTTCGCCCGTGAGCAGATCAAGCTGGTTCCCAACGACTATCCTTACCCCACGGACAAGCTGGACTATACCGGCAACGTGCTCAATTCCCTGGCCGCGGCCTTCTACAAGCGCCACGGCGTGAAAGAGATCGCGATGGCGGCCGAGGGCGGCGCCAGCATGGACGGCAAGCCGCTGATGACCAGCAAGTTCTGCCTGCGCCGCCAACTGGGTCTGTGCCGCAAGGGCAAGGACGTGGAGCCGCTGTTCATGGAGGACGCGGAGGGGCACAAATTCCGCCTGGAGTTCGACTGCGCCCGCTGCGAAATGAAGCTGTACCTGGAGGGTGGCCCCGTTGAGAAAGAGTAACCTGCTGCCGCTGGCGCTGGCGCCGCTGCTGCTGGCCGCCTGCTCCCAAAAATTACCGGCCGTGCCCGAGATGGGCAGGCTGGAAACTTTCGCCTACACGCCCGGCTCCAGCCTCGAAAGCCGCATCGGCCCCATGCCGGAGCGGCTGCTGGAGATCTACCGGGAGATAGACGGCCGGACGGACTACCGCAACTACGCGCCCACCGCGGCCGACAAGGCGCTGGTGCTGAAATACCTGCGGCTGATGCCCCCGGCCCTGGAGCGCGTCTTCAGGGAGAAATGCGCGGGCCTCTATTTCGTGGAGAACCTGCAGGGCAACGGCGTCACCAGCTGGGTGGTGGACAAGGCAGGGAACCTTTACTTCCACATGACGCTCAACCCCGCCGTGTTGAAGCGCAGCCTTTCCGAGACGTTGACCGAGCGCGAGCGCAGCTGCTTCGTCCCCGGAAAAAACTGGGGCCTCGCGGTGGATGCCGGCGGCAAGCATAAAGGCCTGGCCTACGCGTTGTTCCACGAAGGCGCACACGCCGCGGACTATATATACGGCGTGACCCCGCTGGTGGACGAGGGTCTGCCCGAGGCTTACAGGCCGGCCGCCCGCCCGGACGGAGGGCTGTTCACGGAGGCCTGGGGTTCCTATTCCAAGCCCTTCCCGCGCAACGAGTTCCTGTTCCGCGACCAGCTGACCTTCTACGGCTTCGGCGGCGGGCCGAAGATACCGCTGGCTGACGCCGACGGCGTTTACGCCGGCCTGGCCGGCAGCCCGTTCGTCTCGCTTTACGGCGCCAAGTCCTGGGCCGAGGACTTCGCGGAGCTGACCGCTTACGGCCTGATAACCGGCCGGCTCGGCCAGCCGTACAGGATAACCGTCACCGGCCCGGGCGGAGTTAAAAACACCGTGGAGCCCCTGAAGAACCCGGCCGCAGCGCGGCGCGCCGCCGCGGCGCTGGCCCTGCTGGAAAAACTTTAATATGACCCTTCGCTGCGAACTCAACATCAATGGCGGCAGCCGCCGCGTGATCATCGTGGGCAACGACGAGGAGACGCACGAGCACCTGGCCCTGCGCCTGACCGCCGCCATTCTCTTTTTCGACGGCGAACCTACGGAGCCCGGCCCCAACGACCCGGTGCTGGCGGATATCGGTTTCGTGCCGGACCTGCTGGTGGCCGACGGCATAGGCGGGATAACGACCTGGGTGGAATGCGGCAACGTGGCCGAGAACAAGCTGGTCAAGGTGGCCCGCCGCATCAAGGAAGGCCGCCTGGTGGTGCTCAAGGAAGACGTGCACGCCGGCCAGCGCCAGCGCGATGTCGTGAATAAAGAGATCCGTAACTCGGACAAGGTGGACGTCTGGGCCTGGCCCCGCGAGGAGTTCAGGCGCTGGAACGCCGCCCTGCAGGAGAGCAACTACGTTTACGGCGAGGCCGCCGGCCAGAGCCTGAATTTGGTGCTCAACGACGCCGCCTTCAGCGTGGACCTGGTCAGCTGCTGACGGGCCCAGGCCGGAGGGGGCCCTATGGCCCTCGCGCCCGCCTGGCCAGGTTGTATAATATACTGTCGCAACATCACGGTACAGGGGTGAACTGATGCTGTCAGAAAACAGGTTTTTCCGTTCCTTTCCGGCTTTCCTTACTCTCTTACTTTCGGGCCTGCCTGCCCTCAACGCCGGCCCCGCCGCCGACCTGCTCCGCGAGCAGGCCGGGCCCCGCGACTTCAGCTTCGCCGAACCGGCGCCCTCCCGGCTGGAGAACTCGCCGCTCAGCGTGCCGCGCTCCTATTGGCTGGACGCCAGGAACCGCTACTCCGACTCCGCCTTCAAGCCGCCCAAGCAGCAGCGCCTGGACACCGAGAACAGCAAATTGATCCTGCTGCAGGGCTTCCACTGGTACGCCGACGATTACTGGTACCACCCGCCCAAGGGCTGGTGGGGCGTGCTGGCCGACCGGGCCGGCGACGTGGGCCGCGCCGGTTTCGACCTGGTCTGGTTCCCGCCGGTCTCCAACGGCAGCTACTATCCCAACCAGTGGTACAACCTGGATTCGCAGTGGGGCAAGAAGGAAGAGCTGTTCAGGGCCGTGAAGGCCATGCACGGCGCCGGCGTGAAAGTGGTGGCCGACATCATCCTCAACCACCGCAACGGCACCAAGGACTGGGCCGACTTTACCAACCCCGACTGGCCCACCACCGCCATCGTGCGCAACGACGAGTGGCAGGGCTCCCCGAAAAGCATGTATGACGACGAGGGCCAGGGCGACTTCGGCTGCCGCGACCTCGACCACCGCCTGCCGGTGGTGCAGAACGACACCAAGGTTTTCCTGCGCTGGCTGCGCAATACCGTGGGCTTCGACGGCTGGCGCTACGACATGGTGAAGGGCTACCCGCCGCAGTACGTCGGCCAGTACAACGAGGCCTCCAGCCCGGTCTTCTCGGTGGGCGAGTTCTACGATTCCAACCGGCAGCTGCTGGCCAACTGGGTGGACGGCACCGACAACGGCCCCGGCAAGAAGAACGCCTCCACCATCTTCGACTTCACCACGCGCTACAACCTGGTCTCCGCGGTGGAGAGCGAGCGCTACGAGATCCTCAACGAGGGCGGCCGCCCTTCCGGCATGATAGGCTGGTGGCCCGCCAAGTCCGTGACCTTCATCGAGAACCACGACACCTCGCCGCGCGACGTGAATTTCCTGCCCAACGCCTCCCAGGAGTACCGCACCCAGCGCCTGATGGGCTACGCCTACCTGCTGACCCACCCCGGCATCCCGTCGGTGTTCTGGCCCCATTTCTTCGACTGGGGCTCCGACTACCGCGCCCGCATCCAGGCGCTGATCGATATCAGGAAGGCCGCCGGCATCACCTCCACCAGCCGCATGCTGGTGCTGCAGGCCACTAACGAACTCTACGCCGCCGTGATAGACGGCGAGAACAAGCGCGTAGTCATGAAGCTCGGCCGCAACTGGGGCTGGAACCCCGGCGACGGCTGGACGCTGGCCGCCACTGGCGAGCGCTACGCCGTTTGGACGCAGCCGATGCCGCGGTAAGGCCGCCCCGGTCAGGGGCGCAAAAAAACCGCCGGGACCTCCCGGCGGTTTTTTGCTTTATATAACCGTTATGCTATTTCACGGTGGCGTCTATCTGCGCCAGCACCTTCTTGAAGTCTATGCGCGCCGCCCAGGCTTCCACGTCGGCCGCGGGGCCCTCCAGCTCTATGGTGATGGAGGAGACGCTGGTCTTGGCCGGCACCGGGCCGGTCTTGAGCTCTATTTGCGAGAGCGTCTTGGTCTCCTTGAGCGTGACGGGCTGGAAGTAGAGGGTCACGGTTTCCTTCGGGTCCCCTTCCTCGCCCTGCTGGGTCTTGAGCCCCAGCACGCCCTCCTGCTCCACCAGCACCAGGTCCGGGTCTATGCCGGTCTGCTCGGAGCGGTTGAATTCCACCTGCACCTCTATGGGGAGTTTCTTTTCCTCCTGCGCTTTCACGCCGGCCAGCGTGGTCTGGCTGGTCTTGGTCTGCATCTCCTGCATGATGCGGGTCATCTCCTGATAGTCGCCCTTGGCCTGCGCCTCCAGGATCTTTTTCTGGTAGTCCACGCCGGCCTGCTTGTTGGCCGCCTCGGCTTCCTTCAGGCCCTTGATGGCGAAGTGGCGCCTGGCGCCGGCCTGGTTGGACACCAGCTTGCCTTTCTCCAGGTAGAACTCCGTGGGCAGGTTGAAATCGTCCTTCTGCTTGGCGAAACCGGCCGGCGGCAGCCCCAGGGCGTCCAGCACGGTGACCAGTTTTTTCTTGAAGACCGTCACCTCGTCGCGGGTGAGCAGGTTCTTTTTCTGCGCGGCCTCTTCGCCGGCCTGGCAGAGGCCGGGCGCGGCCACGGCCAGCGCGAGCGCTATGTTCAATAATATTTTCATTGTATCCTCCTAACCTGAATTCAATGATAGGAAATAGGGGCCGCTCCCGCAACTCCGGCAGGGCCGCCGCTGTGTTTACTGTGCCGGCGCCGCGGCGGGGGCGGTGCTGGTCTCGGGCGCTGCGGCCGGCGCGGGTTCGGGCTTGGGCGGGTGGTTGATGTACCACACGTAGTTGGCCAGGTCCCGGTGTTCCTTGGGCATGGTCTCGGGGCAGGCGGCGGCGGTCTCGGTGTAGAAGGAGGCCTGGCGCACGCCTTTCACGCGCGCCTTGACCGAGGCGGGGATGGCCGCGTTGTAGAGCAGGTGGCCGTTGCCGGCCACCACCAGCACGGCGTAGCCGGGGTTGGCCGTCAGGAAATCCGCCACGCGCGCGCCCATGCCTTCGTTCCAGGCGGCCATCGAGGCCAGGTAATTCTCGATGGTGAACATCTTGGCCATCGGCGAATCGCCGTGGCCGCCGAAAGTGGCCTTCAGGTACTCGTTATATTTCTTGTGGCCGGTGATCTCCACCTTTTCCGGCAGGAAAGCTTTTTCCTCCGGCGTCAGGCTGGCCAGGCCGGTGCGCGCCACCTTGCCCACCACCTTGCGCGGCACGTTGAGCGCCAGCGCGCGCAGCTTGTGGGTCACGATGAAGTCGAACAGCGGCTTGTACATGCTGAAATCGAAGCCCCATTCCTTCTTCCAGTCGGCCCGCAGTAAAAATTCCTCTTCGGTGATGCGCCCGGAGGCGTAATCGTCCAGCACGGGCTGCAGCGTCTGGTTGAGCATCTCGAAGCCGACGGCGATGCGCGAGCCGCGCGCTATCTTCATGGCCTTGAGCGCCTCGTACTGCGCCAGGTGGTCCAGCGCCTGGTCGTGGGTCTCGCCGACGTAGACCACGTCGTTCTTCCAGACCACGCTCATGAAGGCGGCCTCGCTCTTGGCGGGCTTGCCGCTCTGGCCGCCGAACAGGCAGAAATTGGGGGAGGAGGTGGTAAGCACTATCGGGGCCTCGGCCGCCGCGGCTTTCCGTTTCTCTATGTTGGCTTCGGGCTTCTTCACGGGCTTGGCCGAGAGCGCCAGCGGCAGTACCAGCAGCAGGGAAAAGAGTAAAGTCTTCATGATTTAATTATATTAAAAACTGGCCGGCCCCTTTCCGGAGCGGCGGTCAAAAATGGTAAAACTAAGTTGGCCGCGCGGCGCTCAGCCGGCGGCCAGGGACGGAGGATCATGAAAAAGAACAGTTCGGCCGAACTCAAAAGAAGAGAAAAATTCCTGCTGGAGGTCACCTCGCTGCCCACGGCGGCCGCGCAAGAGGGGGCCGTGACCCGCTTCCTCGGGGCCTGGGTGGAGAACAGGCGCCATCTGGCCCTGGCCAGCGACAGGCACGGCAACCTGCTGATAACCCGCGCCGACTTTAAGCGCGCCTGCCGCCGTACGCCCCCGCTGTTCATCACCGCCCATCTCGACCACCCGGCTTTTATCGTGCTCTCGGCCGAGGGGCTGGACGTGAAGCTTGAATTCCGCGGCGGCGTGCAGGACCCTTATTTCAAGGGTGCGGTCATAGAAATTTTCAGCGAAGATCTGACCCGCGCCTATAACGCCCGCATCACCTCGCTGGACCCGGCGGCCAAGCCCTTCAAGACCGTCACCGCCCGGCTGAGCAAGCCCGCCCAATTGCGGCCCGGCTGCCTGGGGCGCTGGAAATTCCCCGCGGCTTCCATAAAGAAAGGCGTGGCCTATACCCAGGCCTGCGACGACCTGGCCGCCGTGGCCGCGGCGCTGACCGCCTACGACGGGATCTCCAGGAACGAAAAACTCGCGCATACCGCCCTGATGTTCACTCGGGCCGAGGAAGTGGGCTTCGTGGGCGCCATCGGCGCCGCGCGCGGCGGCACCATACCGAAGAACGCCAGGCTGGTCTGCCTGGAATGTTCGCGCAGCTTCCCGCACGACTCGCCCATAGGCGGCGGCCCCATAGTGCGCGTGGGCGACAGGATGAGCGTCTTCACGCCGGAGCTGACCAACACGGTCTCCAACGCGGCCGCGGCTTACCAGAAGGCCAACCCGGCTTTCAAGTTCCAGCGCAAGCTGATGCCCGGCGGAGTCTGCGAGGCCTCGGCCTTCTCGTTCTACGGCTTCAGTTCCACCTGCCTGTGCCTGCCGCTGGGCAATTACCACAACATGGCCGACATCGACGGCGTGGCTAAAGGCAAGAAGGCCCGCGTGGGCCAGGAGCATGTGGCGGTGGCGGATTTCCACGGCCTGGTGGAACTGCTGGGCGTCATAGCCAGAGAACTGGACGCGCCGCGGCCCACGCCGCGGCAGTCCATGGAAAAGATCTGGGCAGAGAAGGGCGCGCTGCTGGCCTGACGCTCCGCGGCATAAAAAGAGCCGGGCCCCGCGGCCCGGCTCTTTGTTTTCCGGAGTCTCAATACCTGAAGACCGCGGCCGCCGGCGCCCGCCCGGGCATGCGCTCCGGCTCCAGCGCGTACACCTGGCCGCCGTGGTCGAGCGTGCGCGCCGCGCACATTTCCAGCAGGTCCATGTCCGCCGGGTCCGGCTTGGCGTGCAGGTCCATCACGCCGGAGGCGTCGTCGAAGATGCCCCAGCGCTGGTCCCGGGCCGACACCAGCAGCGTGGCCACCCGGCCGTCGTTGGCGGCCGCGAGTATGGTCTTGAGGTGGTTGGAGGCCCGCGGCGTGCCCTGCAGCTGTTCGAATACCGCCGCCGCCGCCCGGGCCCCTGCTTCGAAACCGGGCCGCACTATCTCCCAGGCCCTGTCCTTGAGCTCTTCGGGCCGCAGTTCCGCCGGGTTGCCGGTTATGCGGCCCTCGGCCAGGCGGGGATAGGTGTTGGCTTTCTCGTAAATACGCGTCAGGTAGTCCACGCCGGCCAGCACCAGCGGCCCGTTCGTGCCTATCAGGGAGTTGACCGCCCGGTTGACGCCGTGGAAATAGACCAGGATGTTCTCCTTGGTCTCGTCCGTGTCCTCGGCGTGGCCGTGGAACATGGCCGCCCCGCCGCCTCGCGCGCCGCGCCCCGCGCCGTTGGCGTGGAACTGCAGCTGCTTCTCGCCCTCGTTGAGCTCCAGCAGGTCGGCGACGCCCTTGGGCGCCTGGCTGAGGTCCGCTTCGGCCACGCTGTGGCGCGTGCACTGGAACAGCCGCACCGAGCGCTGGCTCAGCGTCAGCACGCAATAGCGCCCGTCCTCGGCGAAGAACGGCAGCAGCTGCCGCACGCAGAACCTGTCGTTCACGGCGGCCATCTCGGTGAAGGACAGCGGCAGTGTGTAGGCCCGCTTTATCCGGCTGGACAGGAAAACGGCCAGCCCGCCGCTCTGGTACTGCCAGAACAGGTTGTCCTCCAGCATCTGCCGCGCCGGCGCCAGCAGGTCCTTGGCGTCCAGCGTCCTGGTCCCCGAGGCCAGCAGTTTGTGCTCGGCTTCCTTGAGCAGTTTGCGCAGCCGCACCGGGTTCTGCCTGGTCTCTATGCTGCCCTTCTCGGTGGGCAGATAGATCGAGACGCAGGGCCCCGTCCTCACGTCCATGAGTTGCTTGAGTTCCTCTCGTTTCATTATCATGACTTCCCCCTTGTAAATGGGGTTATGGCCCGCGAGGCGGACCGGTGGAAAGCTTGTTGTTCTTCTTAACCCTTACCCAAGCACAGAATACAATATTTCGGGGCCGCCGGCGCAAGTTTTTACGCGGCGGGCGCGGGGGAGCGCACGGCCCAGCGCAGCTTGGCGCAGGCCGAGCGGGGGT
>Ga0075012_10004961_pt1 | contig 12285 bp, 13 predicted proteins | sample All_14_2_FD_71474 | JGI IMG/M metagenome (GOLD analysis project Ga0075012, IMG submission 71474) | Freshwater microbial communities in response to fracking from Pennsylvania, USA - Allegheny Zone_MetaG_DW_15 | ecosystem: Environmental > Aquatic > Deep subsurface > Groundwater > Drilled...
GTGCTGCACGACCCGGCCACGGCCCACCAGAAGGCCGGGTCGTGCAGCACCGGCCAGCCCAGCGTGGCGGCGGCCGCGGCCACCTGGCCGGCCGAGAGGGTGACGTGGCGCACCTCCAGGTCGAGCCCGAAGAAGGCCAGCACCGCGGGCACGATGCCCAGCATGAAGCCCAGCGAGATGTTGGCGGTGAGGCCCGAGATGTTCTGCCGCAGCCAGGCACCCCACCGGCCCGCGCGCGCACTGCCCAGCACGCGGGTGAAGCGCGGGTTGTGCTGGATGGCGGAGTCCAGCTGGTGGAACACGAACCAGTTTTCCACCCAGCCGGCCACGATGCTGGACGAGAACAGCAGCACGCCGGTGAAGGCGGCGAACAGGGCGGTGGGGCCGAGCAGGTGCATGTCGTGCAGCACGTGCTGTGCCTTTTCGGGACCGATCATGTGCGCGCCCTGCGCATAGAACAGCCCCAGGCTGATGAGCAGCACCACCGGGATGACGGCGCCCACGTTGCCGATGATGGCGGCGATCTGCGAGCGCAGCAGGTGGGCCACCTCGTCCACGAAGTTGCGCACCGCGCCGGGCGCGCGGATGTCGCGCAGCTTGGCCACCATGGCGGGTGCGGTCACGGCGGGCTGCTTGGTGGCCACCGTCCAGTGCAGCAACTGCACCAGCACAAAGAAGAAGGCGTAGTTCAGGCCGGCGGCAAAACCGCTCCAGAACGCCGACAGCGCCAGCCCGTAGAGTGCGAACTTGGCCCAGGTGGTCAGGCCGATCAGGGCGCCGCCGCCCGCGGCCTTGCCCAGCATCTGCCGGTATTCGGTCGCGTCGCGGGTGATGTAGTGCTCGCCGCTTTCGGCGCTGCGCTCGGCCACCTTGGCGGCGGTCAGCTGCGTGCTGCTGGCGATCAGGGCCCGCAGGCTGCGGTTGTCCTGGCCCATGTGCACCAGGTCGGCGATCAGGGCGGCGGTGGCGCGTTCGGTCTGCTCGGCCAGCAGGCAGTCCAGCAGCTGCTGCACGCGCACGGTGCGTTCGCGCAGCTGGCGCAGGCGGAACACGATACCGACCGAAATGCCGTGCGCCTCCAGGTGCGCGTAGACGGTGTTGGCGTCTGCGCGGCAGCGTTCGAGCTGGTCGACCAGGCGCCCGGCCGCGGCTTGCGCCGTTTCGCTGCGTGCGCCCTGCGTCAGCACCGCGCGGCGCAGCGCTTCAAAGTGCGCGGGCAGGGCGTGGAAGCTGCGCGCGGCCCGCGCCGGCTCGGCCATGCGGGTGCGGATTTCCGAGGCGAAGCCGGTGGCGCTGACCTGGCTGATGCTGAAGGTGAGCGCGTCCAGCAGCGCGGACTGCCAGTGGTTCGGGTCGCTGGCGTTGTCGTCGTCGAGCGGGTCCGGCGGCGCCAGCAGCAGGCTGCGCAGGCGTTGCAGGGTGTCGGTGTCCAGCGCCTGTATCCAGCGCGCGTCAAAGCGCGTGGGCAGCAGCAGGCCGAAGAGTTCGGTCAGGTCGGTGGTTTCGGGCGTGCCGGGCAGCAGCTTGCGGCGCAGCCGGTGGCCGAACTCGCTGAGGAAGGCGGTGCGCGGCGCAAATCCAAAGTCGGCCAGCAGCGGCGTCAGGTCCACCGCCTGCACAAACAGCGCCCACCAGCGTTGCCAGCGCGCGCGCCATTCGGGGCGGGCCTGGGCGGCGTCCAGCAGCAAGCGCACCCGCGCCACACTGGCTTGCGGGTCGCTGGCGTCGCCTCGCACCCAGCGCAGCAGGTCCATCAGCCACAGGTGGCGCTGCGCCAGCGGCGCGTCGGGGTCCAGCTGGTCGAGCAGGGCGGCCAGGTCCATCTGGCGCCCCATTCAGTGCAGCACGCGCGGCGGGGCTTCGCCAGCGCCGCTGCCGTCGGCCACCAGAGAGAACTCGGGCACCAGGGCCTCGAAGCGCTCGCCGTCTTCGGCCACGCAGAAGTAGCTGCCGCGCATGCTCCCCTGGCGGGTGCGCAGGCGGGTACCGCTGGTGTACTGGAACGATTCGCCCGGCCGCAGCAGCGGCTGGTTGCCGACCACGCCCAGGCCCTTGACCTCTTCGGTGTGGCCCAGCGCGTCGTCGATCACCCAGTGGCGCGCGATCAGCTGCGCCGTCACATCACCTGTGTTGGTGATGGTGATGGTGTAGGCGAAGGCGTAGAGGTCTTCGTCGGGCGAGGATTGCTCGGCGAGGTACTGCGGTTCGACCTCGCAGGTGAACTGGTATTTGGCCATGGGCGGCATGTTACCCCGGGGCAGCAAGCCCTTACCGGGCCTGCGAAAATGCCGCCTTTCCCCATCGACCGGCCCGAACATGACCACCTACCGCATCGCCCCGTCCATCCTGTCCGCCGACTTTGCCCGCCTGGGCGAGGAAGTGCGCAACGTCGTCGCCGCCGGCGCCGACTGGATCCACTTCGACGTGATGGACAACCACTACGTGCCCAACCTGACCTTCGGGCCCATGGTCTGCCAGGCGCTCAAGCCGCACGCCAAGAAGCCCGATGGCACGCCCGTGCCGATCGACGTGCACCTGATGATCCAGCCGGTGGACGCGCTGGCCGGCGCCTTCATCGACGCCGGGGCCGACCTGGTGAGCTTCCACCCCGATGCGTCGGCCCACGTGCACCGCAGCGTGCAGGCCATCAAGGCCCGCGGCTGCAAGGCCGGCCTGACCTTCAACCCGGCGCAGCCGCTGGACGTGCTGGACTGGGTGATCGACGACCTCGACCTGATTCTCATCATGAGCGTCAACCCCGGCTTCGGCGGCCAGAGCTTCATCGACTCCGCCCTGCGCAAGATCGAAGCCGCGCGCAAGCGCATCGAAGCATCTGGCAAGGACATCCGCCTGGAAGTGGACGGCGGTATCAAGGCCGACAACATCCGCCGCGTGGCCGATGCGGGCGCCGACACCTTCGTGGCGGGCAGCGCGATTTTTGGCAAGCCAGACTACAAGAGCGTCATTGACGACATGCGCAAGGCGCTGGCGTAACACCCCCCGCGCCGCTGCGCGTCACCCCCCCCCCCTGGGGGCGATGCCTGCGGCCTGGCAAAGCCAGTTCCGCGGCATCCCTGGATACAGCACTTTCTCCGGAGTCGTTTTGAAGTTTGCAGATATTCAGGCCGTGATCGTCGACCTCGACGGCACGATGGTCGACACGCTGGGTGATTTCGTCGTGGCGCTGAACCACACGCTGGACGACCTGCGCCTGCCGCCGGTGGACCGCGGGCTGGTCGAGCGCTCGGTGGGCAAGGGCTCCGAGCACCTGGTGCGCACCGTGCTGGACCACCAGCTGGCCCTGCCCGAGGTGGCCGGGTCGGACGCCCTGGCCCTGACCTGGCCGCGCGAGCAGATCAACGCGCTGGCGCTGGAGCGCTACCAGCATCACTACCTGTTCATCAACGGGCAGCATTCGGACGTGTACCCCGGCGTGGTGGAGGGCCTGCAACGCCTGCAGGCGTCCGGCCTGCCCATGGCCTGCCTGACCAACAAGCCGCTGGCCTTTGCGCAGGCCCTGCTGGAGATCAAGGGCCTGGACGGGTTCTTTTCACAGGTGTTCGGCGGCGACAGCTTCGAGCGCAAAAAGCCCGACCCGCTGCCCTTGCTGAAAACCTGCGAAGCGCTGGGCACCTTGCCCGCCCACACGCTGATGGTGGGCGATTCCGAGAACGATGCGCACGCCGCGCACGCGGCCGGCTGCCCGGTGGTGCTGGTCACCTACGGCTACAACCATGGGCGACCGGTTCGCGAAGTGCCTGCACAGGGCTTTGTGGACAGCCTGCTGGAGCTGGACCACCCCGCGTTGTGAACCGTCAGGCCGGCGTGCCTGCCAGCAGGCTGGCTTTGAGGCGTGCGTCCACCGGCGCGCTGCCCAGCCAGATGCCCAGCAGGGTCTCGAAGAAGACCGGGTCTGCGATCGGGGCGCCCTGGGCCTGCCCCTTGACGCTGATCACCGTGCCCTTGCCCGGGATCCATTCGATGGCGAGCACGTCGCCCGCTGCCAGGCGCTTGTGCTGCGAAAAAATCTCGCTCATGCGGATCAGCCCCGGGATGGTGCGTGAAAACTCCTGGCGGTTGCCGCTCTTTTCCATGCCGCGCGCGAACAACTTGCCGAGTTCGTCCGAGGACATCTCGCGCAGCATCTGGAGTTCCAGGCGCTTGCCGCCCTGGGCCTGCAACAGCTGGTCCAGCGAATTCGCGGGCTGGCTGAGATAAAGCGCCGCGCGGTACAGGTCAGTGGCGCCCTGGGAGCGCACACCGTCGCCGTTGCGGACCATGGGGCTGGTGGTTGCGGCGACCGTGGTCTTGGCCGATGGCACCTGGGCCTGTGCGCCGGTGGCGATGAACAGGGCGGTTGCGGTCATCAGCGCGCAGGTCAAACGGGTGTAAACGTGGGTCATGGCCATCGGTTGGTTGGGGTGTCGGGCGGGCAGCATGTTCAGAGTTTGGCGATGCGGTCGGTCTCGGACTTGCCCAGCAGCGCATCCTTGAGTTGCCAGTCGGCCGGCGACTTGCCCAGCCAGATGTTCATCAAGGCGCCAAAAAACTCGGGCGACTTGAAGATTTCACCTTGGACCTTGCCGCGCACCGTGATCTGCATGCCTTGGGCGGGCAGCCAGTCGATGACCAGCTGTTCCCCAGGCATCAGGCGCTTGTGGGCAGCAAATATCTCGCCCATGCGGGCCACGTCCGGCAGCAGCTTGCCTTGCGCGCCGGCCGAGGTGTTCTTGAGGATGCCGTTGATGAACATGCGCCCCATCTCGGTCGAGTCGACCTCGCGCAGCATGGTGATTTCCATCCGTTTGGCGCCGGTTTCGGCGTGGAAATCCTCTGTGGAGTCCACCTTGCGGGCGGTGTACAGCGCTGCGGCGTACACCTTGAAGGGGCCGCGGTAGCGCAGCCCGACGCCATTGAGTTCCAGGCTCTTGCCGGACAGCTTGAGCGACTGGGCGACTTTCACCCCGGCGATTTCACGGTCAGCGGCCTGGGCCTGGGGGGCGGCAAACGCTGCGACGGTGGCGAGCAGGCAGACAGACAACCAGCCCGCGCAAGCGCTGCGCAGGCTGGGCATGGGGGTGTGGAGCGCGGTGTTCATGACCCGCACTGTGGCCCAGGCCGGGGCCTGGTGGGCGGGTGCGGTTGAAGTTAAAAGTACACATCGGTGGGGTGTCACGAAACGGGTTCAACCGCGCTGTTTCCCCACCACAAGTGCGTGATGTATTGCTGTGACACCCGCCACGGGGGCGGCGGGCTGGCCTCAGGACTTGCCCAGCAGCGCTTCCTTGAGCTTCCAGTCGGCCGGCTTGGGGCCGAGCCAGATGCGCATGAGCGCCTCGAAAAACGCTTCTTCCTTGAAAGGCTCGCCCTCCACCTTGCCTTTGATGGTGAGCACGGTGCCGGTGCCGGGCACCCAGTCGATCACGAAGTTCTCGCCGGTTTTGAGCACCTTGTGGTTGCTGAACACCTGGCTCATGCGCAGCACGCCGGGCACCAGCTTGGCAAAGCTGCCCTTTTCCATGTTGTCTTCCATCCCGCGCGAAAACAGCTTGCCCAGTTCTGCCGAGTCGATGTCGCGCAGCATGGTGATGGTCATGCGCTTGGGGCCGGGCTGGTCGAGCAGGCCGTCCGTGGTGTTGGCCGATTTCTCGACGTAGAGACCGGCGGTGTAGACCTTGAACACCGCCTTGTAGCGGACGCCTGCGCCATTGAGCACCAGCGGCTTGCCCGCCACGGTGACACGGTCTTCGAGCTTGACGCCGGCCACGTCCACCGTAGCGCTCAGCGCCGGCAGGGCACTGAACAACAGGGCGCCGACCAGTGCGGTGTGGGACAGGGAACTGCGCGAGAAGAGCTGCTTCATGGCGTGCGCTGAAAAAAAGAACGATCGTTCGGAAACGGCATTGTCCGCAAAGTGGGGTGACGGTACAAGGTGGTACCTACCCTCAGAACATGACCTGTCTCACAGACCGGTCGCGTGGGCGACGGGCTTTGCTACACTGACCGCACCATGTCCTGTTTCAGCACCGTCTCCGCAGGTTTCGCACCTGGCCGCAATGGCCGGGGAGCCTGGCCCTGGCGCAAGCCAGCGTAAACGTGCAAATCCCCCGCTGAAGGGGTGCAGCCCGACCCGGCAACGGTCGCCCTGCACCTGCCACGAACGCAGCCCGGCCAGCAGGCTGCTCCCTCCCCCGAGATCAACGTTTCGCCCGCGCCCTGCGGCCGAACCCCGGAGAAAACACCGTGATCACCGAACTCGAATTCAAGAGCCTGGCCCAGCAGGGCTACAACCGCATCCCGCTGATGGCCGAGGCCTTCGCGGACCTCGAAACCCCGCTCTCGCTCTACCTCAAGCTGGCCCATGGCCGGGGCGACGGCGCCCACAGCTTCCTGCTCGAATCCGTTGTCGGCGGCGAGCGCTTCGGCCGCTACAGCTTCATCGGCCTGCCGGCCCGCACCCTGCTGCGCGCCAGCGGCTTTGGGGCTGAGGCCAAGACCGAAGTCGTGCGCGACGGCGCCGTGGTCGAAACGAACCACGGCAACCCGCTGGATTTCATCGCCGCCTACCAGCAGCGCTTCAAGGTCGCGCTGCGGCCTGGCCTGCCGCGTTTTTGCGGCGGTCTGGCCGGCTACTTCGGCTACGACGCGGTGCGCTACATCGAGAAGAAGCTCGAAGCCAGCTGCCCGCCCGACACCCTGGGCACACCCGACATCCTGCTGCTGCAGTGCGAAGAGCTGGCGGTCATCGACAACCTTTCGGGCAAGCTCTACCTGATCGTCTACGCCGACCCGGCCCAGCCCGAGGCCTACGCCAACGCCAAGCGGCGCGTGCGGGAACTCAAGGAGGCGCTGAAGTATTCGGTGGCCGCGCCGGTGGTCAAGCCCAGCCAGGGCCACCCGGCCGAGCGCAGCTTCGCCAAGGCCGATTACCTGGCCGCCGTGGACCGCGCCAAAGAGCTGATCGCCGCCGGCGACTTCATGCAGGTGCAGGTGGGCCAGCGCATCAGCAAGCGCTACACCGAGTCGCCGTTGAGCCTGTACCGCGCGCTGCGCTCGCTCAACCCCAGCCCCTACATGTACTACTACCACTTCGGGGATTTCCACGTGGTTGGGGCTTCGCCCGAGATCCTGGTGCGCCAGGAGCACACGGAAGAGGGGCAGAAGGTCATCATCCGCCCGCTGGCCGGCACCCGCCCGCGTGGCACCACGCCCGAGAAGGACAAGGCCACCGAGGTCGAGCTGCTGGCCGATCCCAAGGAGCGCGCCGAGCATGTGATGCTGATCGACCTGGCCCGCAACGACATCGGCCGCATTGCCAAGATCGGCTCGGTCAAGGTGACCGAGGCCTTCGTGGTCGAGCGCTACAGCCACGTGATGCACATCGTGAGCAACGTCGAGGGTGTGCTGAACGACGGCATGACCAATATGGACGTGCTCAAGGCCACTTTCCCGGCCGGCACGCTGACCGGCGCACCCAAGGTGCACGCGATGGAGCTGATCGACCAACTGGAACCGGTCAAGCGCGGCATCTACGGCGGCGCCTGCGGTTACCTCAGCTACGCCGGCGACATGGACGTGGCGATCGCCATCCGCACCGCCATCATCAAGGACCAGACCCTGCACGTGCAGGCCGCGGCCGGGGTGGTGGCCGACTCGGTGCCCGAGATGGAATGGAGGGAAACCGAACACAAGGCGCGTGCGCTGCTGCGCGCGGCGGAACTCGTTGAGGAGGGGCTGGAATGAGCAAGAAGATTCAACTGTTGATGATCGACAACTACGACTCGTTCACCTTCAACATCGTCCAGTACTTCGGTGAATTGGGCGCCGACGTGACCGTGGTGCGCAACGACGAGATCACCATCGACGAGATACAGCGCCGCCTGGACGCCGGCCAGATCGACCGTCTGGTCATCTCGCCCGGCCCCTGCTCGCCGGCCGAGGCCGGCATCTCGGTGCCGGCCATCCAGCACTTTGCCGGCAAGCTGCCCATCCTCGGCGTTTGCCTGGGCCACCAGAGCATCGGTGCGGCCTTCGGCGGAAAAATCGTCCGCGCGCAGGAGCTGATGCACGGCAAGACCAGTGTGATCACCACCACCCAGGAAGGCGTGTTCGCACACCTGCCCGAGCAGTTCACCGTCAACCGTTACCACTCGCTGGCCATCGAGCGTGAGAGCTGCCCCGACTGCCTGAAGGTCACGGCCTGGACGCCGGACGGCGAGATCATGGGCGTCAAGCACAAGACCCTGGCCATCGAAGGCGTGCAGTTCCATCCGGAAAGCATCCTGACCGAGCATGGCCACGCGATGCTGAAGAACTTCCTGGAACAGGCATGAAGACCGTCGACCTCCGCAGCGACACCGTCACGCAACCCACGCCGGCCATGCGTGCCGCCATGATGGAGGCAAAGCTGGGCGACGACGTGTTCGGCGACGACCCGACAGTCAACGCCTTGCAGGAGCGCATCGCCGCCCTTACGGGCAAAGAGGCCGCGCTGTTCATGCCTTCGGGCACGCAGAGCAACCTCTGCGGCATCCTGGCGCACTGCGGCCGGGGCGACGAGTACATCGTTGGTCAGCTGGCCCACACCTACCGCTACGAAGGCGGTGGCGCGGCGGTGTTCGGCAGCGTGCAGCCGCAGCCGCTGACGCAGGAGGCCCAGGGCCGCATGGCGCTGGCCGACATCGCGGCGGCCATCAAACCCGACGACCCGCACTTTGCGCGCACCCGCCTGCTGTGTCTGGAAAACACCTGGAACGGCCATGTGATGCCCGACGATTACCTGCGCGGCGCCACGGCGTTGGCGCGCGAGAAGGGCCTGAACACCCACCTCGACGGCGCGCGGGTGTTCAACGCGGCGGTGGCCTCGGCCGCGCCGGGGCAGGGGACTTTTGGTCGCCTGCGCGAGATCGCCGACCACTTTGACAGCCTCTCGGTCTGTTTCAGCAAGGGGCTGGGCGCGCCGGTGGGCTCGGCGCTGTGTGGCACGCACGAGCTGATCGCCCGCGCCCGCCGCATCCGCAAGATGGCGGGTGGCGGTCTGCGCCAGGCCGGCCTGCTGGCCGCCTGCGCGCTGCATGCGTTGGACCACCATGTGGACCGGCTGGCCGACGACCACGCGAACGCGCGTCGCCTGGCCGATGGTCTGCGTGGCATCGACGGCCTGGCGGTGAAGTCGGCCGAAACCAACATCGTGTTCGTCGATGTGGCCGACGGTCGCGGACCGGCGCTGCTGGACTTCCTCAAGACACATGGCATTCTGGCCACCGGCCTGATCGGCCTGCGCTTCGTCACCCACCTCGATGTGGACTCGGCGGGCATCGACCACGCCATCGCCACCGTGCACCGCTTCTTCGCGGAGGCGCCCGCCCCATCGGCGGCTGCCGGTCGCACCGGCCCCTACTGATCTCAGGCAGGTCCACCGTGCCCGATTCGACGCAACTCCTGGTGTTCATCGCGGCGGGCTGGCTGCTCAACCTCACGCCTGGACCCGACGTGCTCTACATCGTCAGCAGTGCGCTGCGCAGCGGCGTGCGCGCCGGCATCGTGGCGGCGCTGGGCATCGTCAGCGGCTGCTTCGTGCACGTGCTGGCCGCAGCGCTGGGCGTGGGCGCCTTGCTGGCCACATCCGCCACCGCGTTCACCGTGCTCAAGTGGTTGGGCGCGGCCTACCTGCTGTGGATGGGCGTGAAGCTGCTGCTGGCCCGAGGCGGTTCGTCTTTGGTGCCGGCGGTGGCGGACAGGCCCTCCACCCCGACGGACCTGTGGCGGGTGTACCGGCAGGGCTTTCTGACCAATGTGCTCAACCCCAAGGTGGCGCTGTTCTTCCTGGCTTTCGTGCCGCAGTTCATCGCCCCGGGCACCGAGGGCAAGGTGGGCGCCTTCCTGCTGCTGGGCCTGCTGTTCAACCTCAATTCGCTGCCCATCAACTTCGGCTACGCCTGGCTGGCCGGCTGGGCCTCGCGCCGCGTCGGCACCGTGCAGCGCGCCATGCACTGGATGGACCGCGCCGCTGGCGTGATGTTCATCGGCTTCGGCCTCAAGCTCGCCCTGTCCGACAATCCTTCCCGCTGATTCCCCGGAGACACCCATGCCCAACGCCCACAAGATCACCCCGCAGGAAGCCCTGCAGCGCACCATCGAGCACCGCGAGATCTTCCACGACGAGATGCTGCACCTGATGCGCCTCATCATGAACGGCGAGATGTCGCCGGTGATGATGGCGGCGCTGATCACCGGCCTGAGGGTGAAGAAGGAAACCATTGGTGAGATCACCGCGGCCGCCCAGGTGATGCGCGAGTTCTCCACCAAAGTGCATGTGGGCGACAAGACGCACCTGGTGGACATCGTGGGCACCGGCGGCGACGGCTCGCACACCTTCAACATTTCCACCTGTTCCATGTTCGTGGCGGCGGCCGCGGGCGCCAAGGTCAGCAAACACGGAGGCCGCAGCGTCAGCAGCAAGAGTGGCAGCGCCGACGTGCTGGAAAGCCTGGGGGTCAACATCAACCTGCCGCCCGACGTGATCGCGCGCAGCATCGCCCAGGTGGGCGTGGGCTTCATGTTCGCGCCCAACCACCATCCGGCCATGAAGAACGTGGCCCCCGTGCGTCGCGAGCTGGGCATCAAGACCATCTTCAACATCCTGGGCCCGCTCACCAACCCGGCCTCGGCCCCCAACATCCTGATGGGCGTGTTCCACCCCGACCTGGTCGGTATCCAGGTGCGTGCGCTCCAGCGCCTGGGGGCTGAACACGCGGTGGTGGTCTACGGCCGCGATGGCATGGACGAGGTTTCGCTGGGCGCCGCGACCATGGTGGGCGAACTCAAGAACGGCGAGATCGCCGAGTACGAGATCCACCCCGAAGACTTCGGCCTGACCATGGCCAGCAGCCGCGCGCTGCGCGTGGAAACGCCGGACGATTCCAAGGCCATGCTGCTGGGCGTGCTGGAGAACCGCGACGATGCGGTGCTCAAAGCCGCGCGCGACATCGTGGCGCTCAACGCCGGTGTGGCGCTCTACGCCGCCAACGTCGCGCCCGACATGGCCCAGGGCATCGCGCTGGCGCGCCGGACCATCGAGTCCGGTGCCGCGGCTGCGAAGCTGCGGGAGCTGCAGGCCTTCACCCAGTCGGCCACCGCCGGCGCGGGCGTCTGAGGCGCGCCATGCCGGTCTGGCTGCAGAACGAAGGCGCGTGGATCGCGCTGGGCGTCTCGGCCCTCTTCATCATCGTCGGCGTGGTCATGCACCGCGTCGTCCAAAAGGTGCTGCAGACCCCGCAGCCCGAGAAAGCACACGAGCATGAGTGACATCCTGAACAAGATCGTGGCGGTCAAGCACGAAGAGATCGCCGCCGCGCGCAAGAAGAAGCCGCTGGAGGCGGTGCGCTTCGATGCCGAAAGCCGCGTGCTCACGCGCGACTTCGAAGGCGCGCTGCGCGCCAAGATCGCCGCTGGCCAGGCGGCGGTGATCGCCGAAATCAAGAAAGCCAGCCCGAGCAAGGGCGTGATCCGCGCCGATTTCATTCCGGCCGACATCGCGCAGAGCTACGCCGAAGGCGACGGCCGTATCAGTGCCGCCTGCCTGTCGGTGCTGACCGATCAGCGGTTTTTCCAGGGCAGCACCGACTACCTCAAGCAGGCCCGTGCCAGCTGCGACCTGCCGGTGCTGCGCAAGGACTTCATGGTCGACCCCTACCAGGTCTACGAAGCGCGCGCCATGGGCGCAGACTGCATCCTGCTGATCGCTGCCTGCCTGGACGACGCCCAGATGGCCGACTTGGAGGCCATCGCCCTGGGCATGAACATGTCGGTGCTGGTGGAGGTGCACGACCGCGAAGAACTGCACCGCGCCCTCAAGCTCAAGACCCCCTTGCTGGGCATCAACAACCGCAACCTGCGCACCTTCGACGTGACGCTGCAGACCACGCTGGACATGTTGCCGGACGTGCCGGCCGACCGTCTGCTGGTCACCGAGTCCGGCATCCTCACCCGTACCGATGTGCAGACGATGCGGGCGGCCAACGTGAATGCCTTCCTGGTGGGCGAGACCTTCATGCGCGCGCCCGAGCCGGGCCTGGCGTTGGCCGAACTGTTTGCCTGAGCCTGGCGTGCAGCAAGGCTTGTTCGACGCATCCGCGGCACTTGCAAGCCGCCTGCTCAACGCCGATCCGGCCGCCTGGCCCGTGCGGCCCGGCTGGGCGCCTGTGCTGGAGCCGTTCTGGCGCGGGCCGGCGGGGCAGGGCCTGCAGAGCTTCCTGCACCAGCGGCTGGCAGCCGGTGCGGTGG
>Ga0075012_10004963_pt1 | contig 12284 bp, 11 predicted proteins | sample All_14_2_FD_71474 | JGI IMG/M metagenome (GOLD analysis project Ga0075012, IMG submission 71474) | Freshwater microbial communities in response to fracking from Pennsylvania, USA - Allegheny Zone_MetaG_DW_15 | ecosystem: Environmental > Aquatic > Deep subsurface > Groundwater > Drilled...
AGCTGATGCCCCTCTATCAGACGCTGGGGCGCGTGCTGATGGAGCGCTTCCGCGGCTGGCGGGTCGGCATCATCGCGACTGACGCAAGGCTCGCCCACGCCACGGGCCTGCCCTTCCTGCCGACCGATCCCCCGGTGCCGCATGGCGGCCTGCGCGTGACGCTGTTCCGCACCGCGCCCTTGCACTGACGCGCAACCGCGCTTTCCTGCCGCGCCGACCCGCTCCACAATCAGCCAGACCACGAGGAGGGAACAGCCGGATGGATGCGGCACTGCGCGAGCTCTACGGCGTCGAGGGCCAATGGGCGCTGTGGAAGGAACACACCATCCGCTGGGCGGAATGCGACATCTACGCCCATGTGAACCACGCCGCCTATCTGACCCTGTTCGAGGATATGCGCATCGACTGGTGGCTCGGCGCCGGCGGCGGCTTCTCGCCGACCGCGCCCGGGCCGGTGGTGGGCTCGCTGGAGGTGAAGTACCATCGCCCCGGCCATTTCCAGGACAAGGTGCTGCTGACGGCGCGCACGGCGTCCTTCCGCCGCACGTCGTTCGTGCATCAATACGCGATGTGGCGCGACGGGCTGCTGTGCTCGGCCCGCGCGCTCTGCGTCGTCATCGACAACGCCACGGGCGCGAAGGCCGAACTGCCCGAGGAGATGCGCCGCCTGATGGCCGAACGCGACGGCGCGGTGGCGGAGGTCTGACGCCGCGCCGCGCTGCCGGTCAGAGGCCCCGGTCGGCCCTGGTCGCCTCCAGATCATCCTCGATGAAGGCGCGCACCAGGTCTTCCAGCGGCTCCTGCTCGGGGAAGCCGAGGCGCCGCGCGCGCTCGGCCTCGAAGGCCGCGGGCCAGCCGACGACGATGTCGAAGACCTCCCGGTCGAAGGCGAAGCCGACCTTCTCGCGTGCCGCATGGCCGGCCACGATTTCCAGCGCGCCGAGCAGCTTCGCGACCGTCGCGCTGCGCCCCGGCGGGTTGATGCCGCGATCGATGCCGAGCGGCGCTGTATCCATCGTCGCCGCGTGCAGGAACCATTCCATGGTGCTGCGCGGGGAGCAGATCCACACGGCGAATTCCGGCGGCACCGGGCAGTCGGTGGACAGGCCCAGCAGCGGCTCGCGGATGATGGCCGAGACGAAGGAGGACGCCGCCTTGTTCGGCCGCCCGGGCCGCACCATCACCGTCGGCAGCCGGATGCAGACCGCATCGAGGAAGCCCTTGCGCGACGCATCCTGCAGCAGCAACTCCCCGATCGCCTTCTGCGCGCCATAGGAATTGGTCGGCACCTGCCGCCCGTCATCGGGCACCACCGCGTCCTGGCCTCCGCCGAAGGAGGCGACGGAGGAGGTGAAGATCACGCGCGGCTTGGTCCCCAGCGCCCGGCAGGCGCCCAACACGGCGAGGGTGCCATGCAGGTTCACCTTCATGCCGAGGTCGAAATCCGCCTCGGCCGCCGCGCTGACCACGGCGGCCAAGTGAAAAACCACCTCGGTCCCCGCGGGGATCGCCGCGGCGACGTCGGCCGGATTCGCGACGTCGCCGCCCAGGCACTGCACGGGGAAGGGGGCCTCGGGCGCCGTGGGGGCGTGCAGGTCGAACAGGGTCAGCCCGGTGATGGGCTTGCCGCCCAGCGTGCCGTCCTTGGCCAGCCGCGCGGCCAGCTTCTTGCCCAGAAATCCACCGCCGCCGAGTATGGTGATGCGCATGCCTGCTCCTCTTCCCCGTGCGGCAAGGTGCTCCGGCTTCGCCGCCGCGCCAAGCCCTTCCTAGGACCGCCCATGGCCCGCGACCCCTCCCTGGAAGACCGGCTGCGCGCAGCCCTGGCGGAGGCCGGCCCGCTGGTGTGGAAGTCGATGATGGGTGGCTACTGCGCCATGAAGGACGGCCATCTGCTGGCCTCGGCGACCCGCCGCGATGGCGAAGGCCTGTTCCTGTTCCGCCTCGGTCGCGTGGCGGCGGAGGAGGCGCTGCGGCGCGGCATCGTCCGGCCGCTGCGGGCCGGCCTGCGCACCATGCCGGGCTATGTCGAGATCCCTGCCGAATCCTGCGACGAGGCGGCGCTGCGCCGCTGGGTCGTGCTGGCCTTGGCGGAAGTCGGCCGACTGCCACCGAAGGGTTGACCGGGCGCCCTCGGCTGGCGCATGGCCGGGCCATGATCCCGACCCGCCCCTTCCGTTTCATGATGAACCGCCGCCATGGCACGCCGGGCTTGGTGGTCCTGCCCGATTCCGGCTTCCGGCGCGCGCGGGAGGAGATTGCCTCCTGGCCCGGCTATGAGGCGACCCCACTGGTGGACCTGCCGGACGCCGCCGCCGCGGCCCAGGTCGCATCGGTGCACTACAAGCATGAAGGCGGGCGCTTCGGCCTGGGATCCTTCAAGGCGCTGGGCGGCGCCTATGCGGTGATGCGCTTGCTGCAGGCGGAACTGGCCAAGCGCGGCGTCGCGAATGCCGCGACCGCCGCCGAACTGATGGAGGGCACCCACAAGGAGGCCACGCGCGGCATCACCGTCTGCTGCGCGACCGACGGCAATCACGGCCGCTCCGTCGCCTGGGGGGCGAAGCTGTTCGGCGCCGCCTGCGTCATCTTCGTCCATGAACGCGTCAGCCAGGGTCGCCGCGACGCCATCGCGAAATACGGCGCCGAGATCCGCGTCGTCCCCGGCAATTACGACGATGCGGTGCGCGAGGCGCAGAAGCAGGCTGATGCCAATGCCTGGTTCGTCGTCTCCGACACCTCCTATCCCGGCTATACCGAGGTCCCGCGCGACGTGATGCAGGGCTATCGCGTCATGGCTGATGAGGCCGCGACGCAGATCGGCATCACGCCGACACACGTCTTCGTGCAGGGCGGCGTCGGCGGGGTCGCGGCGGCGGTTTCAGCCCAGATGCGCATGCGCTTCGGCGCCGCGGTGAAGGTGATCGTCGCCGAGCCCGACAAGGCCGCGTGCCTGCTCGCCAGCGCCGAGGCTGGCCAGCCCACCACCATCGAGGGCGATCTCGATACCCTGATGGCGGGGCTTGCCTGCGGCGACCCCTCGCTGCTCGCCTGGCAGGAGCTGGAGCGCGCCGCCTTCGCCTTCATGGCCGTGCCGGACGAGTCCGCTGTCGACTGCATGAAGGTGCTCGCCGAACGCACCCCGCCGGTGGTAGCGGGGGAGAGCGCCGTGGCGGGCCTCGCCGCCCTGCTGCTCGCCGCGCGCGAACCCTTCGCGCGCGCAGCATTGAGCCTCGACTCCAACAGCCGTGTCCTGCTGTTCGGCACCGACGGCGCGACCGATCCCGAGGTCTATACCCGGCTGGTCGGTCATGCCCCTTCATCAGAGTGACATCGTTCTGTAATCTATCTGAAAAGGCGCCCGGCTAAGCCGCCGCGTCGCCACAATGGGAGAGGACGACCCGATGCACCGTCGTACATTGCTGACCGGGGCGATGTCCCTTGGCGTCGCCGCGCCCGCGCTGGGTCAGACCCAGCCGATCGAGATCCAGTTCTGGCACGGCCTGGCCCAGCCGCTGGGCGGCCTGCTGGAAAAGCGCTGCACCGACTTCAACGCGACGCAGACGAAGTACAAGATCGTGCCGACCTTCCGCGGCTCCTATCCGGAGACCATGGTCGCCGCGATCGCCGCCTTCCGCGCCAACAGCGCCCCGCACATCGTGCAGATGTTTGAGGTCGGCACCGGTACCATGATGAATGCCGGCCGCGCCGTGAAGCCGGTCCATGAGCTGATGGCCGAGACCGGCACCACCATCGACTTCGACGACTACCTGCCCGGCGTGCGCGGCTATTACAGCCTGTCGGACGGGCGGATGATGTCGATGCCCTTCAACAGCTCGACCACCGTCGTCTGGTACAACAAGGACGCCTTCCGGGCCGCTGGCCTCGACCCCGACAAGTTCCCCGAGACCTGGCAGGCCCTGGCCGAGGCGCTGCCCAAGCTCAAGGGCGCGGCGGGCACCGAGGTGCCGATGTCGACCGCTTGGCTGACCTGGGCGCAGATCGAGAATTTCTCGGCCATCCACAACATCCCGCTGGCCACGCTGGCGAATGGCTTCGGCGGCCTGGGCACCGAACTGCAGATCAACAACCCGCTGGTCCAGCGCCACATGGGGAACCTGGTCGACTGGCAGAAGAACGGCCTGTTCCGCTATGGCGGCCGCAACAATGCCGGCGAACCTGCCTTCCCCTCGGGCCAGGCGGCGATCATGTTCACCTCCTCCGGCTTCCGGGCGCGCGTCTCGCGTGAGGCACGTTTCAACTGGGGCGTGGCGATGCTGCCCTACTACCAGGGCACGCCGGGTGCGCCGATCAACTCGATCATCGGCGGGGCCAGCTTCTGGGTGATGAACAAGGGCCCGGCCGCCGGCGGCGGGCGCTCGGCCGACGAGTTCAAGGGTGTGGCCGAGTTCTTCAAATACATCAGCCAGCCCGAGGTCGATGCGCAGTGGCACATGGACACCGGCTATGTCCCGGTGCGCCGCGCCTCCTATGCCATCGCGCGCGACAAGGGCTTCTACCGTGACAACCCGGGTGCCGACATTCCGATCGAGCAGCTGCTGCGCGGCGGCGGTGTGCTGACCGACAACAGCCGCGGCATCCGCCTCGGTGGCTTCGTCGAGATCCGCACCATCATGGAGGAGGAGCTGGAGCGCGCCTTCCAGGGCCAGCAGACGGCCGAGCAGGCGCTGGCCGCGGCCACCTCGCGCGGCAACCAGGTGCTGCGCAACTTCCAGCGCGCCAACCGCGGCTGATGACAGGCCCGGTGTCGCGGAGGATGGCGTGAGAAAAAAGGTCATCTTCCGCGGCGCTGCGCTGCCCTATCTGCTGCTGCTGCCGCAGATGGCGGTGACGCTGGTCTTCTTCTTCTGGCCCGCCGGCATGGCGGTCTGGCAGTCGGCCCAGCGCGAGGACGCCTTCGGCCTGTCCACCGAATTCGTCTGGTTCGAGAACTTCACGGACCTGTTCCACGATCCGATCTACCTGAACGCGGCGTGGAACACGGTCATCTTCTCGACCTCGGTCGCCGCGCTGGCGCTGGGGGCGGCGCTGTTCCTCGCCGTGCAGGCGGACAAGCAGATCCGCGGGGCGGGGCTCTACAAGACGCTGCTGATCTGGCCCTATGCCGTCGCACCCGCGCTCGCGGCCGTGCTGTGGCTGTTCATCTTCCATCCGTCCATCGGGCTGGTCGGGCGCGCCTTCGCGGCGATTGGCATCACCTGGGACTTCCGGGTGAATGGCGGGCAGGCGATGACGATGGTCATCATCGCCGCCGCCTGGAAGCAGGTCTCCTACAACTTCATCTTCTTCCTTGCGGGGCTGCAATCCATCCCGGCCTCGGTGCTGGAAGCGGCGGCGATCGACGGGGCGCGGCCGATGCGCCGCTTCTGGACAGTGGTCTTCCCGCTGTTGTCCCCCACCGCCTTCTTCCTGCTCGTGGTGAACCTGGTCTATGCCTTCTTCGACACCTTCGGCGTCATCCACGCCCTGACGCGCGGTGGTCCCGGCAACGCGACCGAGACGCTGATCTACAAGGTCTACGTCGATGGCGTGCAGAACCTGAATTTCGGCTCCTCCGCGGCGCAATCCGTCGTGCTGATGATCATCGTCATCGGCCTTACGGCCATCCAGTTCCGCTACATCGAACGCCGGGTGCACTACTGATGTCGGCTACGATCGACGTCGAGGCCCTGGCGGCCGCGTCCCGCCGCCGCCGGATGCGGGAACGGGTGCTGACGCATCTCTCGCTGATTCTTGGCGTCGCCATCTTCGCCCTGCCGATCTGGATCACGCTGATCGGGTCCACCCATGACACGGACACGATCGGCCGCGGCGACGTGCCGCTGCTGCCCGGCGGCGAGGCCTGGAACAACTACGCGCATGCCTGGTCCCAGGGCGGCGGTGGGCGCAACACCTTCGCCGTGCCGGCCAGCACCATGCTGTGGAACAGCTTCATCATGGCGATGCTGATCGCGGTGGGGAAGATCGCGATCTCGCTGCTCTCGGCCTTCGCGGTGGTGTTCTTCGCCTTCCCGCTGCGCATGGTCTTTTTCTGGATGATCTTCATCACCCTGATGCTGCCGGTCGAGGTGCGCATCATCCCGACCTTCCAGGTGATGACGAGCCTGTCCCTGATCGACACCATGACAGGGCTGACCCTGCCGCTGATCGCCTCGGCCACTGCGACGCTGCTGTTCCGCCAGTTCTTCCTGACCATCCCCGATGAGTATGTCGAGGCCGCGAAGATCGACGGCGCGGGGCCGCTGCGCTTCTTCAAGGATGTGGTGCTGCCGCTGTCCGCGACGAACATCGCGGCACTCTTCGTCATCCTCTTCATCTATGGCTGGAACCAGTATCTCTGGCCGTTGCTGATGGTGACCGACCGTGACCTGGAGACGATCATCGTCGGCCTGACCAAGATGATCGGCATCGGCGACACGCAGAATGAGTGGAACCTGATCATGACCACGGCGGTCTTCGCCCTGCTGCCGCCGGTGGCCGTGGTGGTGCTGATGCAGCGCTGGTTCATCAAGGGCCTGACCGAGACGGAGAAGTGACCGCGTGGCGAGCCTCGACATCCAGGGCGTGACGAAATCCTTCGGCGCCACGCGCGTGCTGCACGGCATCGACCTCGCCATCCATGACGGCGAGATGGTGGTGATCGTGGGCGCCTCCGGCTGCGGCAAGTCGACCCTGCTGCGCATCGTGGCGGGGCTCGAGACCTCGACCTCCGGCGCGGTGCTGATCGACAAGGTGGATGTCACGCCGCTCGAACCCGCGGATCGCGACATCGCCATGGTCTTCCAGACCTACGCGCTCTATCCGCACATGACGGTCTTCGACAACATGGCCTATGGCCTGAAGATCCGCCGGGTGCCAAAGCCCGAGATCCGCCGCCGCGTGCAGGAAGCGGCCGATCTGCTCTCGATCGGCCAGTTGCTCGACCGCAAGCCGCGCCAGCTTTCGGGCGGCCAGCGCCAGCGCGTTGCCATGGGCCGCGCCATCGTGCGCGAGCCGAAGCTGTTTCTGTTCGACGAACCGCTGTCCAACCTCGACGCCAAGCTGCGCGTCCAGATGCGCGCGGAGATCCGCGGCCTGCAGAAGCGCCTCGCCGTCACCTCCCTCTTCGTCACGCATGACCAGGTCGAGGCGATGACCCTCGGTGACCGGCTGGTGGTGATGAATGAAGGCCGCGCGGCCCAGATCGGCACGCCGATGGAGGTATGGTCGCGGCCGGCCGACACCTATGTCGCGAGCTTCATCGGCAGCCCGGCGATGAACATGCTGCCCGCGACGCTGGTCGAGGGCGGTGCGGCGGCGCGCCTCGCCGATGGCACGATCTGGCGTTTCGCCGATGGCGCGCGGCCGGGTGGGGAAGGGCGCGCGGTCACGATCGGCATCCGGCCCGAGCATCTGTTCCCAGATGCGGGTGGCCTGTCCGTCAGCATCGAGCTCGCCGAGCCCTTGGGCTCCGAAACCGTCGTCCATGGCCGCCTGCCGGACGGCACGGCGCTGACCGCGCGCCTGCCGGGCGGCATTCCCGCGGAGCCGCTGGCCCTCGCCCCGGACCTCGCCGCCCTGCACGTCTTCGACGCGACGGACGGAAAGCGGCTCGATCCGGCCTGAAATCGTTGACGTAGCGCGCCACCGCCTCCCAGATTGCCCGCAAGCAATCGGGAGGACACGAAATGAACCGTCGTCATGTGCTTGGCCTCGGCGCCGCGGGGGCCATGGCGCCTCTTCTCGCGCAAGGCCAGACCACCACCGCCTGGCCCAGCCAGCCGGCCCGTCTCGTTGTGCCCTTCGCCGCCGGCGGTCCTACGGACATCCCGGCCCGGCTTCTGGCCGACGAGATGTCGAAGTTCCTGCCCAACCGCGTGATCGTGGAGAACCGCACCGGGTCGGGCGTGCTGATCGGCACCGACATGGTCGCCAAGGCACCGAAGGACGGGCTTACGGTGCTCTACACCACGGTCGGCCACGCCTATCTGCCTGGCCTGTTCGAGCATCTGCCCTTCGACCCCCTGGCCGACTTCACCCCCTGCGCCTTCGTCGGGCAGATCCCGATGATCCTGATGGTGAACAAGGACTTTCCGGCGCGGACCCTGCCCGAGCTCATCGCCCTGCTGCGCGCCAATCCGGGCAAGTACGACTATGCCAGCAGCGGCAATGGCGGAGCGGTGCATCTCGGCACTGAACTGTTCCTGCACATGGCGGGCGGGCTGCGGGTGAACCACATCGCTTTCCGCGGCTCCTCCGCCGCGACACCGGAGGTGCTGGCCGGCCGCATCCCGATGATCTTCGATGTCGCCGCCGGCGCGCTGCCCTACATCCAGCGCGGCGAGCTTCGCCCGCTGGCGATCAGCACCCGCACCCGCATGCCCTATGCGCCCGACATCCCCACCTTCATCGAAGGCGGCGTGGCGAATTTCGAATGCTACACTTGGCACATGGTGCTGGTCCCGGCGGGCACGCCGCGCGCGGCGGTGCTGGCGATCAACGCCGCCTTCAATCGCGCCCTGCAGGTCCAGGCCGTACAGGATCGGCTGAAGCAGCTCACCATGAACGTCGTGACCGACAGCACGCCGGAAAGTGCAGCCGACTTCCTGCGCAGCGAAACGGCGAAATGGACGCCCGTGATCCGCGGCGCCGGCATCCGCCCGAGTTGACCGGCGGCCGCCCCTTGGGGCGGTTGACGCACCGCAGCACATGGGCCACCTGTCCCTGCATTCGGGAGAATGCAGTCATGAATCGTCGTCACCTGCTGGGCCTCGGTGCTGCCGCGGCCTTCGCCCCCGCCGCCGCCCGCGCCCAGGCCCCGGCCTGGCCGACCGCCCCGGTGCGCCTTGTCGTGCCCTTCGCCGCCGGCGGCCCGACCGACGTGCCCGCGCGCCTCTTCGCGGATGAGATCTCCAAGATCCTGCCCCAGCGCATGATCGTCGAGAACCGCACCGGCGCCGGCGTCGTGGTCGGCACCGATGTGGTGGCCAAGGCGCCGAAGGACGGCCAGACGCTGCTCTACACGACCGTCGCCCAGTCGGTGCTGCGGCCGCTCTTCCCGCGCCTGCCCTTCGATCCGGTGGCGGATTTCGCCCCCATCTCCCTGATCGGCGTGATCCCCATGGTGATCACGGTGAACAAGGACTTCCCCGCCCGCACCCTGCAGGAACTGATCGACAAGCTGCGCGCCGAGCCCGGCAAGCACGACTACGCCAGCAGCGGCAATGGCGGGGCGCTGCACCTCGCGACCGAGTTGCTGCTGCGGCGGGCCAATGTGCAGGCTAACCACGTGCCCTATCGCGGCACGGCAGCGGCCATGCCGGACGTGCTGAACGGCTCGGTGCCGATCATCGTCGATGTCGCGACCAGCGCGCTGCCCTTCGTCCAGCGCGGCGAGACCCGCGCCCTGGCCGTGATGGACGACCAGCGCCTGCCCCAGCTTCCGAATGTGCCGACCACGGCCGAGGCGGGCTTCCCGGGCCTCGAAGCCTATACCTGGCACATGGTGCTGGCGCCCTCCGGCACGCCGGAGCCCATCATCGACGCCGTGGCCGCGGTCTTCGGTCGCGTCGCGAAGGAACCCTCGGTGCGCACGCGCCTGTCGGACCTTGCCATGCGTATCGTCGACAACCAGTCCCCGGCCTACGCCAAGTCGTGGCTCGAAGCCGAGCGGACGAAGTGGGAAGCCATCATCCGGGAAGCCGGGATCCAGGCGGACTGACCGGTACCGCATCGGCGCGGGCGGAATTGAAGGGGCTCTGCCCCTCCAAGCCACCCCGCCATCGGGGTCCCATTGACGTTGCTCCGCAACGCCAATGGGTGCCCCTGGATGCTGGGCATCCTGGACCGCAGTCTATTGGTGCTGGGCGCAGTAGGCATTCTGCTCCCCGCCAAGCGCGCTTCGTGCACAAGCGCGGGTTTCGGCGCCATTCTGCCCGTGGCGCACGGCGCCAGGTCGAGGTTTCCAAAGGCCTTTCGGCCTTTGGTGAGGAGAGTCCGAGAGGGGCAAAGCCCCTCTCGGTTCCACAACCTCAGGACGCGCGCAGCGTGCCTGGTCCTACTCGACGCTCGTCATCACCGGCGCGGTCGCGGCCCGTTCGGCGAGTTCGCCCAGCACCCGCCAGGCCCCGCCCATCAGCACTTCGCTCGGCCGGAAGCGCGCCTTGTAGGCCATCTTCCGGCTCTCCGGCACCCAGTAGCCGAGATAGACATAGGGTAGCCCCAGCTCGCGCGCCCGCTGCACCAGCCACAGCACGATGAAGGTGCCGGTCGACCGTTTGTCCTCGCCCGGCTCGTAGAAGGAATAGACGGCCGAGAGCCCGTCCGAGAGCTGATCCGTCAGGCAGGCGCCGACGAGCCGGTCCGTCGGGTCGCGCAACTCGACCACGCTGGTGGTGATCGGCGTGTCCTCGATCATGGCGCGGTAGTCGTAGAAGCCCATTGCCGCCATGTCGCCATCGGCGTGGCGCGCCTTCTGGTAGCGGTTGAACAGCGCGAATTGTTCCGCCGTGGCGCGGGACGGCATCTCGGCGGCGCTGATGTCGGCATTGGCGCGGGCGACGCGGCGCTGGGTGCGGTCGGGCTCGAAGTCCGAGACGACGATGCGGATTGGGATGCAGGCCTGGCAGCCTGGGCAGACCGGCGAATAGGCGATGTTGTGACTGCGCCGGAAACCGGCGCGCGACAGCCGGTCGTGCAGCGCCTCGGCATCGGTGCCGGAGAGTTCGGTCACGACCTTCCGTTCCGTCCGCCCGGCCAGATACGGGCAGGGCAGGGGCGCGGTCGTATAGAAGAAGTGCGGGCGACGGGCAGAGCGCTGGTGCATCGGATTGTCTCTAGTGTCGGCGTCCGCGCGGCGGGAATCAACCATCCGTCCGGATCATGGCAAAAGACGGATATGCCCGGCCGGCTCACCGGCGATCGGACCGAGGCGCAGCAGCGTGCCGTCGCGCCAGGCATCAAGCTGGTCCGCCCAGTGCGGGCTCATCGGATGGCCGGACTGGCCGGTGGCGATCACCACCCAGGCGCCGGCCGGGTCCGAGAGGTCGAAGACGCCGCGGAACCCCGCGCCATGGATGTTGCCGAATCGGCCTTCGAGCTCGGCGCGCAACCCGGCGCGGCTGACCGTCTCGCCATCCCCGGCGGAGGGGGTGGTGATGCGGGTCAGGGCGTCGAGGCCGGGGATGTAACGCAGCATCGGATGCTCGAAGCGCGCCTGATGGGCTGATCCCCAGCGCCAGGTGGCGGGATCGGGCCCATGGATCGGACCAAGTTCCGCCACCGCCTGGGCCAAGGCCGCGGAGAGCACCGGCCCGCAGCCGGCCTCCCCGCACCAGGCCCGGCCGCGCGCCGGGTCGGTCAGGATGCGATGGAGGAATTCGGCGCTGGCGCGCTGTGCGTCCTCGGGCACGCCGGCCCGGGTCAGGATCGTGCGGGCGAAGCGGCCAATGGTGGCGTGGAAGATCAGCGGCTGCGGGCGCGGGCCTTCCATCTCCCCGTCCCAGGCGGCGAGCAGGTCGAAGGCCGCCCCGCCCGCGCCATCCGGACGCGGGGCAGCGCGCAGCACCGGCAGCACCTCCCGTGCGAAGATCGACACGACATCGGCCTGCATGGCCGCGAAGTCCCCCGCCTGGTGCTGCGACCGGGCGGCGAGCATCTCGCCGATCCGGCGGAACCGCCAGTCGCCCGGCCAGTCGCGGGCGAGGAAAACGCCGCTGCCGGCCGGCGCCACGCGGTTGTTGGCATTGGCGAGCATGCCGCTGGCCGGGTTCTCGACATGGGGCAGGGCATCGAAGGGGGCGAAGCCGGTCCAGTCGGCGCGCCCGTCCCAGCCGGGCACCGGATGGGTGCCGTCGCCGGACCGGCGCAACGGCACGCGGCCGGTCAGGTAGAGCGCGATGTTCCCCTCGGCATCCGCGACCATCATGTTCTGGGCGGGACTGGTGATCAGCCGTGCGGCCTCCCGCGCCGCGCCGATGCTGCCGGCCTCGTTCAGCGCGAGCAGCCCGGCCGCGGCCGTGTCCCCCGGCGCGAGATTGGCCATGGCGACGGCGAGCACAGTCCCGTCCGGGCGTCCCTGCGGCGCGTCGAGATCCGAGATGACCGGCCCGTGCCGCGTTTCGCGCACCCGCAGCGTCACCGGATCGCCGCCGCGCACGCGGATCACCTCCTCCCGCACCGTGAAGGGGCGGTGGCCGTTGGGCGTTTCATAGGCGTCGGGCCCGGCCAGGCGCTCGATGAAGACGTCCTGGGTATCGGAAGTGGTGGTGGTGAAGCCCCAGGAG
>Ga0075012_10004966_pt1 | contig 12275 bp, 6 predicted proteins | sample All_14_2_FD_71474 | JGI IMG/M metagenome (GOLD analysis project Ga0075012, IMG submission 71474) | Freshwater microbial communities in response to fracking from Pennsylvania, USA - Allegheny Zone_MetaG_DW_15 | ecosystem: Environmental > Aquatic > Deep subsurface > Groundwater > Drilled...
GCACTGCTTGCGACCCATTCCGCAACCGAACTGGCAGCGATCGCCGGCAGCTCGAAGGCCGCCGTAACCCGATTCATCCAACGCCTGGGCTACGACGGCTTTGCCACTGCCCGGCGCGAGGCACGCGAAGCGCAGCGCTGGGGTGCCCCCAACTTCCAGGCCGCGGCAGAACTACCCGCGGCGGCGGAAGAGGCCTTCGGCGAGCACCTGCGTCGTGACCTGCAGAACCTGGCCGTCACTTTCGAGCGACTCACCCACGGGGTAGTCGAGCCCGCGCTCGCCACCCTGGCCCGCGCCCGCCGCGTCGGTATCGTCGGCTATCGCAACAGCCACGCTCTGGCGCAGTATTTCGCCCGCCAACTGGTGCTGCTGAAAGATCAGGTGGTGCTGCTACCCCAGGCCGGCCAGACCCTGGGCGAAGACCTTGCCAGCTTCGGCCCGGACGACATGCTGATCATCCTTGCCTTCCGCCGCCGCGTACCCGTAGTGGCGCAGATCGCCCGCCTCGCCAGAAAAGCCGGTGTGCCGGTCCTGGTGCTGATCGACGCCACCACGCCGACCAGGGAGGTCGATGCCACCTGGCGGATCGCGTGCGAAACCAGCGGATCGGGGCGCTTTGACTCCTATGCGGCAGCAATGAGCGTGCTGAACCTGTTGGTGTCGATGCTGGCGAGTGCCCCGGAAATTCAGGCGGGGAACCGGCTGCGAATGGCCGAGCGCTGGCACGAGGGCCTGGAGGAGCTGTAGTCCAGGGAAAAAGTCCTCCGCCCTTGACCGCCCGCTTTTGAAGCGAGGATCGATACGACCAGTCCGTCACTCCGGGCCTCCATGCCACACTCGCCGGATGATGCCTTTGCAGGCATCAAGCATATGGCATGAATCCTGAAAATTAGAATACAATGATTCGCGTGATGCATCCCGCATTACGTCTGCTGTTATCCCAGCCAGCCAGCGACACGCGCGCAAGCCAGCCAGAACCCGCCTCCCGGAGGATTCATGCCGCGCGCCCGTCTGACACCCATTGCCCTAGCCCTTGCATTGTCGTGGCCCAATGCCCACGCTGCCGACCGCGAACTGAGTGAAGTCACGGTTGGCAGTGGTCGCTCCGTCGGTAGCAAGCCCATGCTCCGGGACGAGATCATTACCACCGAATCCTTCAGTGCCAGGGATATCGAAAAGAGCGGTGCAACCACGCTGACCGAGGCCATCGACAAACGCCCGGGCCTCTCGGTGCAAACCGAGTGTTCGATCTGCAACGTCCGCAACATCGTGCTGAACAATCTGCCGGGTCGCTACACAACGCTGCTGATCGATGGCATCCCGATCTTCTCTTCGGTCTCGACGGCCTACGGCCTGGATAGCGTCAGCCTGGGCGGACTCGAACGCATCGACATTTCGCGAGGCGCGGGAACCAGTCTGGTTGCACCGGAAGCCCTTGCTGGTTCGGTCAACATCGTCACCCGCCGTCCGCTCGAGAACGAACTGATGATCAACCAGCAGTTCGGCAGCCACGGTCATGCCAACACCGAACTGTTCGGCGCAAGAACCTTTGACGGCGGGGCGCTGACCGCGAATTTCAACCACAACCGCCACGATACGGTCGACGACGACCATAACAAGGTCTCGGAGTACTCCGGTTACAAACGCAGTATCGGTGGCATTGGCTATTTCATTGACGACCTTGGCGGGTTCAAGCTCAAGGGCCGTCTCGACATTGTCGACGAAAAGCGCATGGGCGGAGCCATGGGCTCCAACTACAACCGCGTCAAGACCGACGGCACCGGCAACCCTTTCGACTGGAGCCGGGGCAAGCATGCCTCGCCCGACCCCAGCGGCTGGATCGACCCTTCCAGCGGCACCGTCATACCTTATGACGATGGCCGCGCCGGCATGTCGGAAATCATCTTCACCGACCGCAAGCAATTCATCACCAGCGCAACCCACAAACTGGGCGAAGGCAACCTGAGGCTGGCAGTGGGCTACGCTCACCACAAGCAGGACTCCTTCTACGAAAAAGCCCTTTACAAAGCCGAACAGACCCAATATTACTTCGAAGCCAGTACCCAGCAGCCTGTCGGCGCCACGCTGGTCACCGCCGGCACCAACTACCGCTACGAAGACCTGGAAAGCACCGGCACCGATGCAAGCGGCACACCAAACGACGGTATCGACAACTACAAGTACCGTACTCCAGGCGTGTTCCTGCAGGCCTATCATGCCTTCCTCGACGGTGCCGTCGAGGTCAACGCCTCGGTGCGCTACGACAACCATAACGTATTCGGCGGCATCACCAGCCCACGACTGAACGTACTATGGACACACAACCATGAGTACAGCAGCCGTTTTGGCGCAGGACGCGGCTTCCGCGCCCCGACCTCGTTCTTCGAGCAGGATCACGGCATCCTGGATACCTCGCGCATCGTCCGCCAGATCGACAAGGCAGAGGTCTCCGACAATGTGTCGTACACCTTGTCCTATGCCAGCGATCGACTGGCCTGGGCGGGCTCGCTGAACTACAACCGCATCAAGAACATGGCGCTGCTCGACTCAGGCGCCACCGATCCGGACACAGGCGACGCAATCACCCTGTTCACCGCAGCCAGAAGGCCGGTGACAGTGGCCGGAGGCGACATCACCATCACCTACAAGCTGACGCCGCAATGGGAAACCACGGTTGCAGCCGAACGCTTCAACTACCGCTTCTCCGAGCCCGGCACCCTCGCCTTTGCCCGTCCGGAAACCCGCGTCTATCTGCGCCTGGACTACGACAACGGCCCATGGACTGGCATGGTGCGCGCCACCTGGACCGGGCCGATGGACCTCGCCAAGTTCTACGATTACGCCAACAACCCGCGCTACAACATGGACGGCACCCCCAAGCGGAATACCAGCCCCGCCTACTGGATTACCGACCTGCGGGGTGAATATCGGATCGACAGGCAATGGAGTGCCTTCCTCGGCATCGACAATGTGTTCGATTTCAACCAGGCCGACAAGGAAAGCATGCTCTGGATCGACGGCAGCGGCGCACTGGACGTCACCCAGATCTGGGGGCCGAACCGGGGGCGCTTCGTCTATGCTGGGGTGAAGTTCGCACTGTGACACCCGCTCGCCACCTATCCGTGTGCAGCATGCTGATTGCCCTGTGGGCGAGCAGCATGCCGGCACACGGCGCCGGGGCATCCCCAACAGCGCTCGATTTCGAACTCTCCGATGGACAACGTTTCGTCCGCCTTGCCGAGTTGCCGCCACAACCTACGGTGGTCAACTTCTGGCGCTACGACTGCCCCCCCTGCCTGCGTGAAATGCCTCTGCTTGCCACACACGCGGCACACGGCCAGGTACGCGTCATCACCGTCGCACTGCACCGGCCCGCCGAAACAGCCATGGCACCATCCGGCGTCCGCCAGGCCCTCAGCTCGGTCATGACGCTATACGCGCCGAGCACGCCACAGGGCGTACTCGCGCGCTTCGGCAACCCGCACGGCGCGCTCCCCCACACGGTCGTGCTCGCGGCGGATCGTAGTCTCTGTGCCCAGCACACAGGTGAGATCGACAGCGCATGGCTGGCGCATGCAACCCAAAACTGTTCGGCTCACGGTACACCGACCTCGGCACCCGCTGCGCGCCAGCAGATAAACCCATGAAGCCGGGAACCTACCCTGCGGCGCGCCAAGCCACCTCGTCCAACCCCCAGATTTCCGCCAGCACGGCCCTCAGACCGCGGATCACCGGATCATTGGTACGACTTCTGAGGTATGCGAACCTCAGGGCAAGCGTCGGCAATGACAAAGGCAGTACATGCATCTGCCCTGCACGCGCCGCCGCCTCGACCTCGCTCCGGCGCATGATGCCCAGCCCCACGCCCGCGATGACCATGGCCTTCATCGCGTCCTCCTGATCTGCGAGCATGGTCTTGACTGGTGTGCAGCCATGGGCTTCGAACAAGGGCTGCATCAACCGGTAATAGGCACAATCCGGTGAGGTATAGACCCACGGCAATTGGGCCAGCGCGCAAATATCAGGCGCCACGACCTGATCGCGCAAAGCGTGCGGCACCGCAATGGCCAGTTCTTCCTCGCGCAGCACATGTGATATGAGCAGCGGCTCATTACAGTCGCCACTGATGAAAGCGGCGTCAAGCCGACCGATGCGTAGGGCCGGAATATTTGCTCCGGTACGGCCGGACAGGAACTCGATACCCAATTGCGGATGGCGCGCGCTCAGCTTCGACTGCAATTCCACCAGGCGCAGGAATTCGGCGTCGGTGTTCAGCCCGATCCGGACACTGCCGAGAACCTCGTCATGCAATCCCTTTGCAGCATGCATGAAGTCACCCGCAGCAGCGAGTGTGCGTTGGGCACGCTCAAACAGCTGCTGACCAGCTGGAGTCAATTGCATGCCTTTCGGGGTTCGGTCAAACAAGGTCAGCCGCAGCTCTTCCTCCAGCGCCTTGATATGGGCGCTGATCGCCGGCTGACTGGTAAACAGACGCTCCGCCGCACGCGTAAGGTGCTGCTCCTCCGCCACGGTGACAAAGGTCCTGAGGTGATAGAGCTCCATGCATTTCCTCCCGTCGCTGCATCCTCCGTGCAAGTAAAGCGCAGATCCGGGAAGCTCGCCATCACATTTCCTGAACGGAGAAATCCCGAAAAACGATTGGATTCGCTGCCGTCCATCCGCCAGGCTTTCATCACACCCAGCGAGGAGGCCGGCATGGCACAGACAGGACATCATTCGACAGCAAGCGCACCGGACCGGCCACTGCCGGCGTCCCCCATTGCCCAACGGGTCGGGCAACTGCTTTCGCGGTTACACGCTTGGCGGACGCGCGCCAGGCGGGCTCGCGAGCTGCGCGAGATTGACGATGCGACCTTACGCGACATCGGCATGAGCCGAACTCAAGCCAGCTTTCTTGCCGAACACCCACATGACGGATCACGAATCGGGACTTGAGACCCCCGCGCGGTTTCCGAGTCTGGCGTCAGCCCGGATCACGTCACCCCAGGCTTCGGACCAACAGCGCTGGCACCTCGTTCGCAGCCACCGCCGGACTACACAGGAAGCCCTGGTAAACATCACAGCCATGACGCCGCAAGAACTCGAGCTGCTCGACGGTCTCGACCCCCTCGGCGACCACCTTGAGCTCCAGTTCGGCGGCGATGCCGATCACCATGCGCACAATGGCTGCATCGTTGGCGTTGTGATCGACATCCCGCACAAAGGCGCGATCGATCTTGATCTTGTCGATGGGAAAACGCTTCAGATAAGAAAGACTGGAATAACCCGTTCCGAAATCATCGATCGACAACCCCACACCCAGGGCTTTCAGGGCCTGCATCAACCGTACCACCCGTTCCGGGTCCTCCACGATCACGCTTTCGGTGATCTCAAGTTCGAGGTACCGTGGGGCCAGGCCGGTTGCCTTCAAGGCCGTATCCACAATGTCCACCACATCGGCACCGTGGAACTGTAACGCTGACAGGTTGACCGCCACCACACGCGGCGCCATGCCGGCATCCTGCCAGGCCTTGTTCTGGCGACAAGCCTCCTCCAGCACCCAGGCACCAATCGGCAGGATCAGCCGACTTTCCTCCGCCACAGGCACAAACACCGCCGGCGACACCTTGCCCAGATCAGGATGGTGCCAACGCAGCAGGCTTTCGAAACCGACGATCTCGCCGCTGAGCAGGTCGACCTGCGGCTGATAGTGCAATTCCAGCTCACCACGCCCGAGCGCTCCACGCAGATCGCTCTCGATGCGCAGCCTCTCGGCCATGCGTTCATTCATGTCAGCCGCAAAGAAGCGAACGCAGTTCTGCCCGGCACCACGCGCATGACGCAAGGCCGCATCCGCGTTGCGCAGCAGCGTGGCCATCTCGCGACCATCTTCGCCCAGCACGCAGATGCCGGCACATGCCGTCAGCACCACATCGCTGCCCTCGATACCGACCGGCTTGGCAATGCTGTCGAGCAAGTGCCGCACCACCACATCTTCGGTCTTGATCAGCCCGCCTTGGTCCAGCAACACGCCGAACTGATCGTTACCCAGCCGTGCAAGGATGTTTCCTTCACCCAGGGCACGATTCAAGCGCGCAGCAAGCCGGCGCAGCACGGCATCGCCCGCCGCATGCCCAAAGGCATCGTTGATGCGCCCAAGCTGGTCGTCCAGCTGGAACACTGCCAGTACCCCGGTGCGCCCGGCCTGCAGCCACTGCTCGACGAGACGGCCAAAGCCTTGACGATTGGGCAAACCGGTGAGCTGGTCGAAATGGATCAGTGCATCGATACGTGCCTCGACCGCCTTGCTATCGCTGAGGTCGATGACAAACACCGACCAATTGATCACCTCACCGCGATCATCGTGAATCGCGCTGATGCTGCAATCGACCGGCAACAATCGCCCATCCTTGCAACGCACCTGCAACTCACCCTGCCAGCGCCCCTGCAAGGACAGAATCTGCCGCATACCCTCCAGCCAGGCAGGATCCTGCCCACCTTCGATCAACGCGCACGGCGTGCAGTCCTTGAAATCCTCCAGTGCATACCCGCTGGCCTCAGTGACCGCCCTATTGACCGTCAGCACCCGAAAGGCCGCATCCAGGATCATGACTGCATCGCTGGCATGGTCGAAGAAATGGGTGATCAGACGCTGGCGCTCCTCGGCCTCGAAACGCTCGCTCAGATCCCATGCCACGCCCGTCAAACCACGAATCTCTCCATCCTCGCCGTACACCGGTACTCGCAGGAACTCCAGCGGGCGCAACCGTCCATCGAGTTGCAGGCGCACGATCTGTCGCACCGGAGCCCCTTTACGATAGGCCTCGACCTGACCCTCACGAAGGTTGCGCGCCTCGTCAGGCGGAAACAGCGCTTCGACCGTGTGCCCGACGATCTGATCCATGGGCCGCCCACGATAGCGGCAAAACGCTTCATTCACCGCGACAAAGCGTCCATCGTTGTCCAGTAACCAGGCCGGATCAGGGATGGAGTCGAGCAGGGCTCGAGCCTCGAGCGCCTTCTCGGCATAGGCCTGGCTCATCTGGGTCGCCAACTGCTCGGCCCGCCGGTAGCCCCTGCTCCAGGACATCATCAACGCAAGCAGGGCTGCCAGCAACACAACGCCCAACACGCCATAGATGGTCGCCCGACGCTGCCATTCCAGCAGCACTTCATGTTGATCGAACCCGACCGTGATCACGAAAGGATAGCCCTGGACCGCGCGATAAACGAACACACGCGACCGACCATCGAGCTCTCCCTCGCGGCGAAAGCTACCTTCGAGTTCACCCGCCGCGACACGTGCTGGAATCGGGCTGGTCTCGACCCGGCGTCCCTGCCCCACGGCCAATCGAGGCCATCGTGCAAACAGCTTCATGTCCCGACTCCACAAAGCGATGATGCCTTGTTGCCCGACCGCCAGCCCTTGGTAATAACGTTCGTAGTAATCGGCGCGCAGTACCGCGAACACGACACCGCCAAATTGCCCCTGACGATCCTGCAGGCGGCGGGCAAAAACGATTCCGATCTCGCCTGTGGCTCGAGACACCACCGGTTCTGAAATCACCAGGCCTGCTGACGGGTTGTCCCGCAAATGGATGAAATAGTCGCGATCGGCAACAGAGGCATCCGTCTGCAGCCCTGCTGCGTCATAGACATAATGTCCCTTGGCATCGACAACGCGGAAACTGTACAGCTCGGGGAAGCGCTCAAGGTACTGCCGCAAGATCGGGTCGATACGCTCACGTGGCAGCCGGTCGGCTACGTCGTTCTGGAAGCCCCGAACGAAATCGGAAAGGTGGTGATCGACCTGCCGGCTCGTCGCCTGAAAGTGGCTCTCCAGCAGGCGGGCCAGGGTACTGCCCTGCTGCTCGGCAACCTGCAGCTCACGCTCGCGGGACTGCAGCAGATCGAGCGCAACCCAGCCCAGCAACGCAAAAAAACCGAGCATGACAAACACGGCGCCCGCACGCCACGCCTTGTTGCTTGTCATTATTGATTCCACCTTCCATGCCAACTGCAGGTCGGTACTCTACCACGGCATATGCCATTCCTCACATTCGAGCCGCCTCCCTTGCCCCGGGGCCAACCCGTCTTGAACGCGGCACGCACCCGAGCCATGACATCGGATGTTGATGAACGAGGCCGTCAGTAAACAGGCCGTGTCATGGATCAGCCTCGCCTGCTACACAGCCGCCCTCTCACCCCGCTGACGGGCCGCCAGCCAGATCAGGGCAATCCCGATGATCGCGACGGCTGGGATCGAGCCCAGGTTCAACAAGGTCCAGCCTTGCGTGGTCACCAGCGCCCCCGACGCGAAAGACGTCACCGCCATGGTGGCAAACACTGCGAGATTGATCGCCGCCTGCGCCTTATCCTTCTCCTCCGGGCGATAGGCCGCCATGGCCAGCGTGGTGCTGCCGGTGAAGAGGAAATTCCAGCCCACACCCAGCAGGAACAATCCAATCAGGAACTGATGCAGGTCCTGCCCCGACAAGGCAACCGCAATGCAGGCCGCATTGAGCACCACCCCAACACCCATGACCTTCAGCACCCCGAAACGCTTGATCAGATGACCGGTGAAGAAGCCGGGTGCAAACATGCCGATTACATGCCACTCGAGCACCAGCGCGGCGTCGGAGAACGGCATGCCGCAGACATCCATCGCAAGCGGCGTTGCTGCCATCAGCAGGTTCATCACCCCGTAACCCAGCGCGGCCCCCAAGGTCGCCACGATGAAGACCGGCTGGCGCACGATCTCGCCAAGCGGACGCCCACCCTCGCCCTTGCCACCACGGGCCGGCTCTGCGGGAAAGCGGATGGCTGCCATGATGGCCATCGCCAGCAAGGCCACTGCGGCCAGTGCCAGATAGGATCCCAGGAAAGGCGCAGCCAGCGTTTCACGCGTGAAGCTGGCCAGATTCGGGCCGACCACCGCGCCGATCAGGCCGCCTGCCAGCACCAGGGATACCGCCTTCTCACGAAAGGACGGCGGGGCCAGTTCACCCGCAGCAAAACGGTAAAGCTGACCATTGGCGCTGTAGTAGCCGGCAATCACCGTCCCCGCCACCAGCAGCCAGAAACTGCCGATCGACAACGCAAAGGCGCAGAGCAAGGCCGTCAGGAAGGCCACCAGCAAGCCGAGCTGAAATGAAACCTTGCGCCCCCAGCGCTGCTGGCTGGCCGCCACCAGTCCGGTGGACAAGGCTCCGCCCACCACATAAGCCATGACCGGCAGCGTCGCCATCCACGCCACAGGAGCCAGCCGCAAGCCAACCAGCCCGTTGATCGCGATCAATACCACGTTGTTGGTCAGGAACAGACCCTGCGCAATGGCCAGTAGCCAAAGGTTCTTTTTCATCTGGATCATCAATCAGAAATCACGTGATCAGAAGCACGTGGCGAACTCAGGAGGGTAGCAAACACCCGAAGCGGTCAGGCGCTGTCGTCCGCAAGCACCCAGCGGCAACGTCCACCCGCTTTGGCGCGATAGAGTGCGGCATCGGCGTCGGCAAGCAGACCGCCTGCAGCGTCGGGCGCCTCCGGTATGCGGCTGACGGCTCCGACACTGACCGACACATGGGCCGCCACATCGGATGCAGCATGCTCGAGCGCCAACGCCGACACCGCCTCCACAACCTGTGCCGCAATCAGGCAGGTCCCCTCGACGTCAGTGTCGGGCAACAGCACGGCCAGCTCCTCACCGCCGTAGCGCGCAACCAGATCCGTGGTGCGGCGCGTGGCCTCGGTCACGGCGCGTGCCACTGCCTGCAGACAGGCGTCCCCGGCCTGATGACCGTAGGTGTCGTTGTAACGCTTGAAGAAATCGACATCGATCAACAGCAGGCCCAGCGGCGAGCGGCGGCGAAACGCGCTGGCGCAGAGATCCTTGAAGCGATCATTGAAATAGCCCCGGTTGGCAATATTGAGCAAACCGTCGGTACGCGAGAACGCTTCAAGCCGGATATTGGCCTCACGCAGATGCTGGTTGGCTTCGGCAAGCTCAGCGGTACGCTGGGCGACGCGTTCCTCCAGGTTGGCATTGGCGCGACTGAGCGCAGCATTCTGGATCGACAGCACGTGGTAAAGATTACCGATCACCTTGAGCAAGGCCTGGGTGGCCTGATCATGCTCATGCGCCTCCTTCTCCAGCGCAGCCTCTGGACTCATACCCCCGCGGATGGCGGTGATCTGCCGCGCCATCGATTGATCGATACCGAGAATGTGCAGCCCCAGCCAGCCAGTGAGAAAACCGACGACCGTCTCCGGGTGATCGACCAGCACTGCGCGCTGCTTGCGCATGCCCTTGATCTGCTCGACGAACTGTTCATGCAGGTTGCGGTGCATGTTGAGGTGCCGCGGCGCCAGGCCCTCGGCCACCATCATGCCCTCCTCGTCGGAGAAGTGGTACCGGGTGTAGTCGATGACCTTCTCGAAGGTCTCTTCCAGCACCGCGTCCCGGTTCGCATCAGCCGACATCAGGGTGTCGTTGAGCTTGTTGAACAGGTCGACGAGGATGTGGTGCTGTTCGTCGACCTGGGCGAACCCGGTCAGAAAGTTTTGATCCCAGACAAAAGCGCCCATCGAGGGAATCCGTGTTTTCGGCTATTCGGGCATGCAAGTATGCCTGACAACGCATCCCCTCACCGACTCGTCGGGCGATACGTCCTTGAGCCCGTCACGTCTCAAGGTAGGGCTCGACCTAAGAGGCTGCACTCAACAGTTCGGAACACTCAAGCCCCAAGCTCGGCAACCTGTCGGGAGCGAGATCCAGCACATCCAGGCAAGCCGATCCCAACTTGAGCCACTCGCAAGTCTGCCCCTGACCGGTCTGTGTCTGAACCAGGTACTCCGCCAGCTGTGCGAGCGCCACCATCAGGCGCCCTCGCGGTGTCAGCCCTTCCACCTCACCGCTCAGGCAACCGACATCATGATGCAGCTCGATCGCCTGTACCATTTCGTCCGGCAATCCCCATTCAACCGCAAGCCGTGCGCCCATGACGGCATGGTTCATACCCAGCACTGCGTCCTCGACTTCGGTAAACGCGCGATCACGCGCCGCATTGGCCTCCGCCAGCACTGCACGATATTCGGCGAAGGGCCCCATCAACAGTGGAATGCCACAGTCCCGGAACAGCCCAAAGGTATAAATGTCGCCCGGACGAACCCGCCGCTGCAGGTCTAGCCGCTGCACCAGCCAGCTGGACACACGGGCCACTGCGGCCGAACTGTCCCAGAAACGCTCCATGCCCGGCGAATACCGGAACACCCGCTGAAGCACGATGCCCGCGACAGTCTGCATCACGGGGCTGAGACCGAGCAGCACCACGGCCTCGGAAATCACGCCAACCTTGCGGCTCAGGCCGAAAGCCGGTGCGTTGGCCGTCTTGATCACTGCGGCAGCCAGGGCGACATCCGAACTGATCAGATCAGTCAGGCGCTTGAAGTCCGGCTCGGGTTTGGCACGCTCCCGGTCAATCTCCTGCAGCACGCTGGGGCGTGGCGGAATACCAATCTCCCGAAGGGAGATCGTCACCTGTTCGCCGACGACAGAGGAAGAGAAAGCTTGAGGCCCGACCACAGGGGTTTCCGTTACAAGGTTCGACAAAGTCAGGATTCGCCCAATATTTTAAGTGAAGAGTTTAGCGTCCGTGCCGTCGTTCACGCGTGACGGAAGTCCGGGCAACCGTGCGTTCCAGCGTCCCACGTCGTGCCATCCCCTGGCATCGAATCTGCTTATCAAGGCAATGCCCCGCATGGAACACCGCATTTTGTCGCGCTTTTGTCGCAAAACTTACTCTGGAGAGCACCGTGCCTGCATTGGTCGAAAACACCGTTTCGATTGAACTGAAAACAGCCAAACCCACCGGACTCAGCATCACCCAACTCGGGGTGCCCGTGAGTGAAAGTACTTCTGTCAAGAAAGGCAAACTGCATGAACTCATTCAGTTGCTCGACGATGGCAGACCCGGCCGCCGTTTCCAGAACATCCGTATTACTGGCGTAAAAACCTGTGAAGGCGGCATCGAAAGCGCCAAGCTGTTCGTCCAGCTCGAAGCGTTTGGCGACGACAACGTCCCGGTCGCCAACAACAGCGGCTTTGCCGTGGCACCAAGTGAGACGGCACAGCCGCTACAGGCGCTACCGGTCACGACGCTTTTCCTGCCCTATGCTCGCTACTGGTTTGAAAGTCAGTCCGTATTTGAAATTCCACTCGATGTCTTCGATCGCATGGACAGTCTGAATTTCACCGTGCTTGCCGACCAGGTTCGCAT
>Ga0075012_10004968_pt1 | contig 12275 bp, 8 predicted proteins | sample All_14_2_FD_71474 | JGI IMG/M metagenome (GOLD analysis project Ga0075012, IMG submission 71474) | Freshwater microbial communities in response to fracking from Pennsylvania, USA - Allegheny Zone_MetaG_DW_15 | ecosystem: Environmental > Aquatic > Deep subsurface > Groundwater > Drilled...
CGACGTGGCGATGCTCCGCCGTTTCGAGCTGTCCTTCCAGCCGGTGCGTCGCTCCTGCAATCAGTTCCCCGCCACGATCAAGCTGCTCGAAGAGAAGCCGGACCTGTTCCGGAAGCTCGTCGGCGGTACGATCAAGTTCGAAGACTTCGGCGGTCTGATGACGGGCGACAAGAAGGAAACGTCGACGGGCACGGGTGGTCCGAAGACGGTCGTCGTGAAGTAACGGAACGGCGCAAGCTGTTTCGCACCCAAAGCCGGGTGGAATCGGGGTTCGCAAGACCTCGACTTCCACCCGGCACCGCTGTTGGTGGCAGCAGTTGGGAAACCGACTGCAGTCACTTTGGTCTGTCAGAAGAAGGAAAGTTGCATTGAGCAATCGGACTCGTAACCGCAAGCCCCGCTTCCCGCGCATCGACACGCTGCTGCTGGCGAAGTACGGCATCATCCAGCCCACCCGCCTTGCGGAGGGGATGACCGTGATGACGCCGCTCGACAAGCTGACCAGCGAAGACCGCGAGGACCTGCTCGAATTCGCGCAGTTCCTCATGGCGCCGGAACGCGAACATGACCTCGATTTCCTCGAGGAAGAACGCGCCGCGGAAACGGTGCACGACGAGCCGTAATCGGACGACCGCGGCGGCGGAGGAAGTGAGAGACCTTCCTGCGCCGCCGCAAGGCGTCCGGCTATTAACTTCCACAAACTCGAACAATTCGAGGAGGTTTTTATGAACAACCAACGCAGAACCGCCGACACCGCCCATGGAAGCCCGAACTTCCATCAGCCGGTCGTCAACATCCCCTCGCCGGACGGCAAGGGCACCACTCTGGCACGCATGATCTTCCGCGAGCGTCCCGTCATCGACGAGATGCTCCAGAAGGTCCACCCGTCCAAGGTCTACTTCGACGCGTTCTACATCGTCGAGACGCTGCGCGGTCCCGCCGCCATGCTCATCTCGTCGACCATCGTCGACACGGCCGTTCGCCACTAACGGAACTCAGCACGGAGTCCCCGGACTCCTTGTGCGGAGCTATATATCTATTTAACTCAGCAAAGGAGTTCAGCCCATGGCCAAGAACCGCATGCATCAGGTCTCGACCAAGCCCAAGAAAAACAAGAACCACTGCGGCACCATCACGGTGGAAGACCAGCTCCGCATGGCGCGAGCCGGACGACGCGACGCCGAAATCGCCAGCGGTCACAACCGCGCGGCGGGCACCGGCATTCACGGCGGCGACAAGGATGCGCGCAAGCGCAAGGACCGTCGCCAGTCCAAAGCCGACCTGCGCAAGGAGAGCTATTAACCAGAAGTTCCCGAAGGAGGGAACCGCTATGTTCACGACACTCATCTCGAAAGTCCGGGCAAGAGCCAGAAAACAGCGTCTCACCAATCGCAAGTGGGCACGCAAGACTCTGGTAATCGGCCCGGCTCAACCGGTTGATGGTGACTCCGTTGCCTGCACGGCTGCTGTCCTCGCCCATCTTCGCAAGAAGGGAGTCGAGGCATACACGCTTCCGACGCTGGCGATGTACAGCCAAATCGATTGGATTCTCACTCGCGACGACATCCACCCCGCCTGCCGCACTGCGATGAACGGCAACCTGACCACCGCCAACCTGCAAGCTGCGTACGACGCGATGCTCGCAGAATGGCGACCGGACGAGGTTGTGCTCGTGGATGGACACATCCCGGGCTTCGATCTTCGCGGCATCAAGCAGTACATGATCGACCACCACATCCGTGAGGGTGTCGGAGAAGTCGATGACAAGTCAGCCTTCATAAAGCTGGCTCCGTCGGTTGGTTGTTTGCTCGTCGAGTATTTCGGCATCTACGAGCCGATTCTCGCGGTCAGCATCTTGACCGACACCTACTGGTTCCGCCAGAACCTCCCGGCACAGGCGGTCAAGACAATGGCTGTCCTCGTCGAGAACGGGCTCACGGACCAGCTTCTCTCCATCTATCAGAAACGCCTCATGGTGCACAAGGACTCCAACATCCTCGTCGCCATACGCAAGTCCGACATGCGCTTTGCGCTGAATGGAGAGGTTGCTTTCGTTGTTCTCGACGAAACCGACCCCGAAATTCATCGCGGCGTCATGGGCGAACTCGGCTACTTCTGCCACCACATGTGTGTTGTTCGTGGCGACGGCTATGTGTCGTTTCGCACCACGGACGATATCATCGACCTGCGCCCTCTGGCGACCCGTTACGGTCGTGGTGGTCATGCGAAACAGGCTGCCGGTCAGGTAGACCCGCGTGACAAAGCCGCGCTCGACAGGCTGTTCGAGGAGTTCGTAGAAACAGTGGCACCGGCAGAAGCGCAAGCTTCAGCTGGACGGTAGAAGGAAGAGCAAAATGCACGACGATGTGCACAAGGCTTGTGATACCCATCACTGGCCTGTCGGGAGCGAGATGCGATTCGCTGCCCGGCTGAGAAGACGCGAAGAAACCGGCTAACCAAGCCGCTCTCTTCCGTCTCCTCATTGAGAAAACCTCTACTATATGCCATACTACGACCAGAGTCTCCGGAACCTGGTGGTTTGGGCTTCGCCAGACCGCGTAACTTTTTCACACCCACCCGTGTCTATCGTACGATGCCGAATTTATCAAAATCCGTCATTCTCAGATAGACAACCGCGGAGCTCAAGCCTGGCGAATTCGAACACGTTTCGGAATCCTGTACGAAGCGACCAGCAACGCTCCAACACGTTCGGGATCCTGTACGAAGCGACCAGCGCGGTCTCGCGTCGCGGAGCGAGCCGACCCGCGACTCAAATCGCAGAAGCAATCCCGCATCTGTGTTTACACAAAATCAAAACAAATCCTCCGTCAATCAGGGAGCGACGGAATTCGCTAAATCCGTCGCTCTGGGATTGACAGGGCTCTATCTAGAGTCCGTCCGTCAATCTGTCAGCGACGAAATTCGCTAAATCCGTCACTCTGGGATTGACAGGGCTCTACCTAGAGTCCGTCCGTCAATCTGTCAGCGACGAAATTCGCTAAATCCGTCACTCTGGGATTGACAGGACTCTATCTAGAGTCCGTCCGTCAATCAGCGAGCGACAGAATTCGCTAAATCCGTCGCTCTGGGATTGACAGGGCTCTATCTAGAGTCCGTCTGTCAATCAGGGAGCGACGGAATTCGCTAAATCCGTCGCTCTGGGATTGACAGGGCCGCTGTTCCTCAAGTTCCGAGCCAACAGAAGAAACCGTTGCCTCACGAAATTTCCAACCCAAAACAAGAAATCGGATTCTCGAGAAAAAAACAGTGATCTCGTTTACTTCATGAGATAGTAGCAGCGGGCACAGAGTATAAATCCTGCAAAGGCCACGGTGACCATCTTCCAGACCGGACTCTATTCAGTTTTATGACAGCGATCAGATTTCCACCAGCTATCCGTCCATTAGTTCACCGCTTATAAAACCATGCGTCTGGTTTATAGATTTTGGACAGTGCAACACGTTTGCTTACTAACCGAAAAGCAATCGCCATCAACCTTTCCTAGCAAACAGGCTTTTAGTTAAGCAAATTTCCATTGTCAGCCACTTGGAAGTGTGTCGCCGTGTCAGCCTGTGACGCACGAGATCGGCTTGACAAGCCATTTATGGGAACAACCCAGGCCCGAAATATCAATTAAATCTGCTCCGTTACAGCTCGTACAAGACACTCCGTCATAAAAATTCCGGATATCGGCAACAGGATTCACTCTCGGCTCTTTCGACAAACATTATCGCTAGCACATCATTACAACTATAGGTACGAAACCGCTAGCTGCGGCTAAATAAACGCACTCCAATCACAACTTCCTTTCTTCAAACAGTCGCTCTGCTATATCAATAACGCCACTTCCCCGCAATCGCAACGACTCGCGAAGCAGCGTCAACGCAACATGACACAGAACCGTTTCGAGCCGGTTGGAAATTAAACGAGGCAACGGCTTGGTTCTGTATCTGTTGCACACTCGCGTACCAAAGATGTGCCTGGATCCTTGTCTATCGTACGTAGACGAATTTCGCTAAATCCGTCTACGACTATAGACAAAAACGCGTCAACGCCCTTTAAAAGAACCGCAAACCCTTACCAGATCAGCAGAAATACAAGCTTGGCATCACGATACTATCTAGTAGGGAAGATTCGAGAACCGCAAACCCTTACCAGATCAGCAAAAAGACAAGCCTGGCATCACGATACTATCTAGTAGGGAAGATTCGAGAACCGCAAACCCTCACCAAATCAGCGAACTGGCATGCTGCGCAGCACGATACTATCTAGTAGAAACCCATGAGACTTTAGCGGGGCTTAAGAAACCTATCGCGCGTACGCTAACTCTAAACTTTTCATCATGTCTTAGAAGAGAGCAGGACTGTTTTAGCTCTAAAACTAAAACTAGTCCTGAAAAGAGTAAGTCTGGCAAGTACTTCAGCCTTATTTAGACAAGTTCTTATAGCTTGTCTACGCCTTGTCAAAGCGGCGATGTTTTCTATATGGTCAAAGCATACTTGTTTCTTGACAACCAATTCGGGAATTTAAACAACAACCCCCGTTTCCACAAGTAAGACCCTTAGTTTTGGCAGTTCCAGTTCGCATCCGTGCGTTCTGTTGGTCATCGGAATTCAGCATCTGCATCGCTTGCAGCTGATGAGTTCCTAACTGCTCGTTGGTAGTCGCTTCGGCGGCTCGAATGTGTTCAAGGCGTTTCAAGCAAAAGCAAACTAGCTCCACGAGATGGTTGTCTCCGTGGATGACTTAGCTCGCGCTTGAGGTCGTCGAGGGCACTCTTTCTAACCGGTTCGCAAAGCATTCCGCCTAGCGAATCTAACTCTAGACAGGAGTTTACGACCATGGCAAATCGCAACATCAACACCTCCGGCATTCCGCAGCTCACCCCCGCGCAGCTGCGGAAGATCATCGCCCTCGAGAACGCCTACACCGCCGAGGTGAAGGCCAACCCGATGGTTTGGCTGCCCAACAAGGACATCGTCACGCTCGACCAGTCCGTCGCGCCCGACTTCGGGTTCTCCGGCTTCGTGCGTCACTCGGACCTCGGCGACATCGACTTCAGCCAGCTGAGCGTCGACGAGCTCGAGAGCTTCACCAAGCGCAGCCGTCGTTCGGCCAAGGGCGGCAAGGGCAAGGGCAAGGGCGGCAGCGGCGGCGGCGGTCAGCAGGGTGCGCCCTCGGCCGCGGTCGCGGAACAGGTGGTCGGTTCGTACTTCAAGGGCATGCAGCCTGCGGCGAACACCGGCAACCTGCTGCTCGGCGAGCAGAACGCGCTGTTCGGCTCGAAGCAGAAGGCCATCACCTACCGCGACGCCTGGCGCCACATCGTCGAGCCGCACCACATCATGTTCTGGTCCGAAGTCTCGGCCGAGTTCCTCCAGGAAATCGGTCAGGCGTACGGCCACGGCTACTGGTGCAGCAAGGCGAACACCCGCGACCAGGCGGTCGGCATCACGGCTCACCCGCGTCTGAAGAAGATCGCCGGCCCGTTCTCGTACGACCGCGTCGCGTCGGTTCAGGGCATCCCTGACCTGCGTCCGGCGTTCGTCGTCATCTTCGAGGACCTCTGGTCGGGCGTCATCATCAAGGCGGTGGTGAACCACCTGAAGTCGATGCGCGGCGGTCCGAAGCTGACCTCGCCGGTCCGCTACCAGCAGTGCGTGGAAATCGTGAAGGCGCACGGCGTCTCCACGAGCGGCGTCAAGCCGGCTCTGAAGAACCAGCAGACCCGCAACATCTGGCGCAACAAGGTGTTCGGCCGCGGGTTCACCGACCACGGCACCACGACCGTGACGATGCCGCTGTGCATCCTGCCGGACGCCGAGCGCAAGCTCGACCTGCAGGAGCGCATCAAGCGCGGCATCACCGTGATGGCCGGCGACTGGAACTGCCTGCTCGGGCAGGTTACCGACGTCGACCCGCTGATCCAGGCCGGCTACCTGCTCATCGACCCGACGGGCAATGTCCCGACGCACTCGATGGGCAGCCGCCTCGACGGTTTCTTCGCCGAGAAGGGCAACTTCGAAGCGTGTGACGCCGACGTCGCGGACGGTCCGGACGAAGTCGACGGCGACCAGTAAGTCGCTGTTTCGGCAAGGGGAGTCGGTTTAACCACCGGCTCTCCTTGTAGTTCGTATCTGAGTACACGCGTTCACCGGGTGGTGGACGCGTTCTTTGCCAGCACCCTGCTGGCTGGGGAGAGCTTCGGGCTCACTCCATGTTTTCTCGAGAACCGCTCCAGTAACCAATCTGGAATCAATTCAAAGGAGAATTATGGCTACTGCAATTTGTTTCCGTCCTGACACCAATGGCTGGGAATTCGACGGTCAGTGCTTCTACAACGCGACCAAGACCTTCAGCCGCAGCAACCGCCTCTACGCCAACAGCAAGGAGAGCGGTTTTGCGCTGAACATCTGGCGTGCCGAGGAGCGCAAGGGACGCAAGTTCCTGAGCGACCGGGGTCTGGGAGAACTCATCGGGTTCTGCCTGGGCCATGGAATCAACTGGGTTTCGTTCAAGGGATGCTCGGTCTCGGTCAACTACCTGACCAAGGCGCTCGCATTCAAGGCGAAGCACGGCTGGTTCGTCGACTTCCTCGTCAAGGTCGAGGACCACGAGTTCGACCCCAACGTTCCCACGCCCGGCGGCAGCTGGGGTGAGGGCAAGCGTCTCCTCGCGGAAGCGGCGGAGAAGTCCAAGTACGCGACTCTGTGCCGGGCGGCTTGCCGTCTGGACGAAGCCGCGGATGCCGACGCCGAAATCGCATCGATGAAGGCGCGTGCCAAGGAGCTGATGTACGCGAAGCGCTGAGCTTCGCGGCATCGGCTGTCCTGTGTTTCTTAACGCCGGGGAGTTCTGCTTCCCGGCAATTCTCAAACGTCAAAAAGTGAGGAAAACTATGAATCGCAAGAAGACCCCCAACATCAAGCTCAACGTTCCGGGCATGCTGCACATGAGCTGCGGTGCTGGTCACGAGGCGCACATCGACGTCGTCGGTGCCGGCTCGGAGAACTACCAGTGCCCCGACGTCGACACGCTGGTGAAGCGCAGCCTCGAGAAGAGCGCGCTCGCCCAGCCCAAGACCGCCATCGGCAAGGTCTCGAAGCGCCGCACCAGCCGCAAGGCTGCTGGCGCCGCGAAGGCCGCCAAGGATGCCGGCGTGCAGTCGTTGCTGCCGCAGGCGGTCACTCCGGTCTCCATCATCCCGCGCCTGCCGGATGAGCCTGCCGACCGGCTCTACAAGACCCTGCTGCTCGGCGCGACCGGTCTGCAGGACAACATGGTCAGCCGCCAGCTCGACGGCATCGTGTACGACGTCTTCGGCGCGGACATCGGCACCCTGAACTGGGCGTCGAACAACATGCCGGAGCAGTACCGCAAGGGCGCGACGAGCCTGCAGAAGCAGTACGACACCATCGTGCCGCGCTTCAAGCAGGCTCTGCTGCAGCTTCTGCGTGAGCTGGCCAAGCGCAACCCCAACGTGCCGCAGTCGCAGTTGCTGAAGCACGCCGTCGATTCGCTCCTCGAGCAGCTCGGCGGTTTCCGCTTCATCAGCAAGGTCTACACCGACTCGTTCGGTCAGTACCGCGACGGCGTCTACGCGTCGGAGCTGATGGCCATCAACTTCTTCTACAACCAGGCGGCGGCGCTCTTCAAGCGCGTCGACCCCGATGCGCCGGAGAAGAAGCCCGAGGGCCTCGAGTCCATCGTCTACCAGGTCGGCGACAAGTATCTCGCGCGGTTCACCAGCATGTCGCTGGCGACCATCCCGGGTTCGAAGGGTCCCATCGGCATCCACGCGTTGCAGATGCCCTTCGACTTCCAGGACATCCTCGCGATCATGCTGCCGCTCCTGGCGCACGAGTTCCGGCACAACCTCTTCGCCGACGTGAAGGGCTTGGACGACGAAATGCGGGCGGATCTCGCGAACTGCCTGAAGGCCGATCACAAGGCCGGCGTCTTCAAGTTCCAGTCGGAGGAGATCATGCTCGGCAAGCAGAAGGTGCCGACCATCGACCTCATGGTCAAGCTGATGGTGGACTCCATCGGCGAGATCGACGCCGACATCGCGGGTGGCGTGCTCTTCACGGGCACGGCGTACCTCTACAACATGATGCTGTCGTTCCCCGCCATGCTGGTCCGCGGCACCCCGCTGGCCAAGGCGAAGAAGCTGCTGCGTACGGAGTCGTACTTCAAGCTCATCAAGCAGCAGGATGGCAGCCATGCGCTCCAGTTCGAGCCGCATCCGCCGGATTACATCCGTGCGCACATCGTGGCCGCCGGTCTCGATGAAATCGGCTTCAAGGCCGAAGCGGACGAATGCCGCCGCCTCGCTGACCTCGCGGTCGGCACTCCGTTGCCCACGCACATCACGTGGAACGACGGTGGCGGTGACGAGCACGAGGACGAGGGTGAGGGCACGTCCGAGAAGTCGGACATCGTCATCGCCTTCACCGTCGAGGACATCAAGGCTGTCGCTCCCACGGTGGCTCGCGCCATCATCCGGAGCAAGCTGAAGAGCCTCGGCGGTCGCAGCACCTACGAGATGATCGACTGGAACGCGGCTCGCGAGGCCAAGGTCCAGAAGCTCACGGACATCCTGGTCGCCGGCAAGTCCGACGTGCCGGACGACATGGGCTCGGTGTACGCGACTTACGTGGGTGCGGCGGCGACGCTGGCCTACTGGCAGTTGCTGCACAAGGAGACGGATCCGAACGCGGATGCGTCTGCAATCGCGCGCGCGGTCAACGCCAACGCGATGAAGATGATCCACGAGCTCGAGGCGAAGGCTAGCAAGACCGCCTAACCAAGCGGCTCGAAGTGGCGCAAGTCACTTCGGGCTGTGAGGCGAAGCGATTGAGTTAGCTCAACCGGAGCCGGGCGACAGGTCTACCAAGACCTGCCGCCTTGGCTTTTCAAATCCGCACTACTAGATGATACAGTATCTACGGCTTCCAAAGAACCAGTCTCCGGGCGGCTTTCCGCCGGTCTGCCGAACAGCGAGCGAACCGTGTCTACGAGGCGTTGACGGATCTTCAAGAAATCGTCTATCAATGATAGACAGTTTGAGTTTGAGAATCTGCAGAGGCGGTCGCGACGAACAGAAGGTTTGTTCCATTTCCTGAATATGGCGTCACAATCTCAGCGCTGCAATCAAGATTGCAGGTTTCCAGCCAAATCCTGCAAACCAATTTGCAACATCTCAAATTTGACGCGAAACGCGCCGTTCCTGGTCTCTTCAACGGCACATTGCAAACCAGATTGCCGACTGAAGGTCAAAAGCTGCAAACCAATTTGCAACATCTCAAATTTGACGCGGAACGCGCCGTTCCTCGTCTCCTGAACGGCACGTTGCAAACCAGATTGCCGAATCCAAGCCAAAAGCTGCAAACCAATTTGCAGCACCTCAATTTTGACGAGGAACGCGCCGTTCCTCTTCTCCTGAACGACACCGACGAAGCGTGTCTACGAGAGAGCGACGGAATTCGCTAAATCTGTCGCTCTCTCGTAGACACGGCGTGGGCGAGGCAAGGAGAAGCCACCCAAAATCCTCTCAGGACCGGGAGTTACGGACCAAGCACGTACGCTTTCGTATAGTAGCAAATCTGCAAAAAGTGACAGGCACAGGCACGCGATGAAGATTCACCGCGTGCCTGCATCTGTCTAGTGTTCAGTCAGTTCACGCGGGAACGACCTGCGCCTCGACCTGCGAGACGAGGAATTCCTGCGCGCGCTTGCGAGCCTGCTGGAAGGCGCCGCCGGCGATCGAGAGAGCGAGGTTGCGAACCTGAGCAGGTTCGTCGAAGCCGACGCGCTTCACGACCTCGCCACCGAAGTCGGAGTAGGCGCTGCCCAGGGAGCGTTCGAAGGCCGCCCATTCGTTCTTCAGACGCTCGGGCATGTTCGGGTCCTGGACGCCGGCGGTGCGCGACAGGAAGTCGTCGAAGCTGAGCTCGGCGCTGTAGCCCTTCACCGCTTCCTGGAACCAGTGGAGACCACCGGTGATGTTCTGCAGGAACGCACCATGCGCGGTGGCGAGGGCGAGGATGGCGTTCTGCCCGCCGACCACGACGATGGCATCCGGCGAGGAGGAATCGAACTGAGCCTCGAACTGCGAGACCAGGAATTCCTGCGCCCGGCTGCGAGCCTGACGGAAGGCACCGCCGGCGATCGAGAGCGCGAGGTTGCGCACCTGAGCCGGCTCGTCGACGCCCATGCGCTTCACGACCTCGCCACCGAATTCGGTGTAGGCGTTGCGCAGGGTCTTGGCGAAAGCCGACCATTCGTTCTTCAGACGCTCGGGCATGCCGGCGTCGTCGAGGATGAGCGCGTTGCGCGAGTTGAACTCGTCGTCGAAGCTCATCTCGGCGCTGTAGCCCTTGACCGCTTCCTGGAACCAGTGAAACATGCCGGTGACGTTCTGCAGGAAGGCACCGTGGGCGGTGGCGATGGCGACGGTGTTCTGCTGAGCGATTTCGAGGTTCATAGAAGTACCTTTCAATGAGTTTCGTTTCGTGGAGGATGCGCCGTCATATTGACGAGCGCGTTGAAAGTCCCTGTCGGACAGGGCGGATTCATCGGTTCAAGCCGATGAACATTGTCCGCCCTGCCCCTGAGCGCTGAGGGATGATCCTCGAGAGCCTGTTGCCAGGCTGTTGTGCATCGGGCGCAGGCTGTTTCCAACCTGAAGCCGATTACTCCTCGGATTCGGCCAGGTGCTTGGCGTAGTCCGCGGAGGTCCAGAGCTTGTAGCCGCCGAGACCGTCGAGCTCGAGCACCGTGTCGTGGTGGTGCACGAGAGTCGGCCGGTGACCCACGCTCATGAAGCTCGTGCCGTTCTTGCGCAGGAGCTTGTACACCATCGCCTCGTTCTTGACGTCGAGGGCGCTGGTGGCTTCGTCCAGAATCGCGACCTTGGGCTTGAAGACGACCAGACGCGCGAGCGCCAGCCGCTGCTGTTCACCCGGCGAGAAGATGTCGTGCCAGTTGAGCTCGGCATCGAACACTTCCTCGTCGCTGATGGTCTGAGCGTCGACGTCGCGCATCTTGGCGAGCGCTTCGCGGACGTTCGAGACCACGTTCGGCAGATTCACCGTCTGGAGAATCTCCTTCAGTTCCGAAACCGAGATGGCGACCTCGACGTTCGGATAGGTGATCTGCTCGCGCAGCGAGCCCAGCGTCATGTAGGGCTTCTGCGAGAGGAACAGCATGTTGTTGAGCCCCTTGCGCTGCTCCGGACGCGTCACGGTGCCGCAGCCGTTCGTCCACAGACCGGCGTTGACACGCAGGAGGGACGACTTGCCGCAGCCGGACGGACCGACGATCAGCAGCGAACCACCGGCCGGCACCTCGAAGCTGAGGTCGGTGGCGAAGGTGCGAGCACCATCGGGAGTGCGGAGCGTGACCTTGTCGAACTTGACGCCGTCACCGAACTGCGTGACGATGCGCTCCTCGGATTCCTCGGCGACCGGCTTCTCGAGCGCTTCGACGAAGGTGCCGATACGGTTGACGTTGGCCGCGAACTTGGCGATCGAGGTGAATTCCGAGATGATCACTTCGAGCGAGCTCAGCACCATGCGGAAAGCGAAGGTCGCCTTCGTGATGGCGCCGACGTCGATCTCGCCGCGGAAGTAGAGCGGCGCGAGGAAGAGCGACGGGACGATGATCACCACATAGTCGAAACCGGTGGTGAAGAAGCCCAGGTTACGCGACGAGCCGATCAGGCGGCGGTAGTTGGTGTAGAGCGAAGCGAAACGCCCCTTCGACTGCTCGAGCTCCTTGGTCTCACCACCGTAGAAGGCGATGGACTCGGTGTTCTCGCGCGTGCGGGTGAGGCTGAAGCGGAAGTTCGCTTCGTAGCGCAGCTGGAGACCGTTGAGGGACGCCAGCTTGCGACCGAGCCACCAGGTGATGCCCGTGCCGACGAGCGAGTAGCCGATGACGACCCAGGTGAGGTCCTTGCTCATGCCCCAGAGTTCGCCGGAGAAGGCGACCAGCGTGATGAGCGCGCCGAGGATGGTGAGCAGGAGCGCCAGAGCGGCGTCGCAGAAGTTGCGGACGTCTTCGTGAACGCGTTCGTCAGGGTTGTCGATGTCGGCGCGGCCGTTGATGTAGTAGTACGCGCGGGTCGACGCCGAGAAATACTTCTCAGCGAGGTGGAAGGTCAGCCAGCGACGCCAGTGAGCGCCGAGGACTGCGCGCACCCAGCGGTTCGTGCCGACGATCGGAATCGCGACGATGAAAACGAGGGCATAGGCGTAGAGCCACTTCCAGTA
>Ga0075012_10004969_pt1 | contig 12274 bp, 9 predicted proteins | sample All_14_2_FD_71474 | JGI IMG/M metagenome (GOLD analysis project Ga0075012, IMG submission 71474) | Freshwater microbial communities in response to fracking from Pennsylvania, USA - Allegheny Zone_MetaG_DW_15 | ecosystem: Environmental > Aquatic > Deep subsurface > Groundwater > Drilled...
ATTGTACACTGAAATTTCGTTGACTGTCATGGACAGTGAGGTTTGTCGTTCTAACGACGAAAGAAATGGAAATGCAACCCGAAAGCGGTATCCGGTGATGATGGCTTTATTTGAGTCATCGGCCACCTTCTGCCAAGATGTGAGTGAGTTCTGCATGGGTCATGCAGGATTTTTTTCACAAAGTAAAAAAGGTCTGCAATCTTTCGATTGCAGACCTTTAAACTTGGTGCCCAGGAGAGGACTCGAACCTCCACGCCTCTCAGCGCTAGTACCTGAAACTAGTGCGTCTACCAATTCCGCCACCTGGGCTTTCAGGAAAGCTCAAATTATAACATTGAAAATGCAAGAGTCAAAAAATAGCTTCGAAGAGATTGAAGGCACAGTAATCGGCCATCGCGATGGTCATGGCTTCGTGTCTACAGGAGATCGGGCAGGGGACATCTACCTCGCACCGAACGAAATGCGTGCTGTTCTTCACAAAGACAGGGTCAAAGTTCAGATTATCCGCACTGACCGAAAGGGACGCCCCGAAGGACGCGTGACGGAAATTGTCGAGCGATCTGATACACCCATCATCGGGCGTCTGTTGCAAGAGGGTGGGGGGTGGCTGGTCGCGCCGGAAGACAAGCGCTATGGGCAAGACGTGCTTATTCCGAAAGGTGCATTGGCCAGCGCCAAACCAGGACAGGTCGTGGTGGTCGAATTGACCGAACCTCCTGCTTTGTACGGGCAGCCGGTTGGGCGCGTGTGTGAAGTGCTTGGTGAGGTTGATGATCCCGGCATGGAGATAGAGATCGCGGTTCGCAAATATGGGGTCCCGCACGTATTTTCTGAGCCCTGCTTGGCCCAAGCGCGGGGCCTTCCAGATCGGGTCATGCCAAAAGATCGGTTGGGGCGAGTCGATCTCACGGATGTGCCCTTGGTTACGATTGATGGAGAAGATGCCAGGGATTTTGACGACGCAGTGTTTGCCGAGCCTGCCAAAGTCGGCCGTGGCAAGGGATGGCGTCTGCTGGTAGCCATTGCCGATGTCAGTCACTATGTTGAGAACGGGTCTGCAATCGATGTGGACGCCTACGATCGCGCAACCAGTGTGTACTTTCCGCGCAGGGTGATACCCATGCTTCCAGAGAAGTTGTCAAACGGGTTGTGTTCTCTGAACCCGGAGGTTGAGCGACTCTGCATGGTGTGCGACATGCTCATCAACGCCAAGGGTGAGATCCATGCATACCAGTTTTATCCAGCGGTCATGTTCAGCCATGCGCGGCTGACGTACACGGAAGTTGCTGCCATTTTGGCCAACACTCGCGGACCAGAGGCGCTTGCTCGCAAGGCACTGGTTTCGCATTTGGTGAGTTTGCACGACGTCTACCGAGCCTTGTTGCAAGCCCGTCAAGCCCGAGGAGCTGTGGATTTTGAAACCACAGAAACCCAAATCGTGTGCGACGAATTTGGGCGGATTGAAAAGATTGTGGCCCGCACTCGAAACGAAGCACACCGGTTGATTGAAGAGGCCATGCTGGCAGCCAATGTGTGTTCAGCTGAGTTCATCGAGCACAGCAAACAACCGGGACTCTATCGGGTGCATGAAGGCCCTACGCTTGAAAAGCAGGAAATCCTGCGCTCATATCTCAAGGTGATGGGTGTGGGCAAAACCATCAGTGAGAGACCGACACCTGATGAGTTCCAGCAAATCGCTTTGTCAACCAAGGACCGCCCCGATGCCCAGCAGATTCACACCATGCTGCTGCGATCCATGCAGCAGGCCATCTACACCCCGTTGAACAACGGGCACTTTGGATTGGCATTTGATGCTTACACGCATTTCACCAGCCCTATCCGTCGTTACCCTGATCTTCTCGTACACCGTGTCATCAAATCAATTTTGAAGGATGGTCGCTATCTGCTGCCGAAGTTACCCCTGCCGGGGGAAGCTCAGGCCCAGCTGGGGAGGCGTCTGGCCAGCAGGAAACCGCAAGGCGAAGATCCGACAAAACAGCTCAAACTGACTCCTGACGTGCAGGCTTGGCAGGCGGCGGGGCTGCATTGCAGTGCCAATGAACGCCGTGCCGATGAAGCCAGTCGCGATGTGGAGGCATGGCTCAAATGCAAGTACATGCGGGAACATTTGGGTGAAGAGTTTTGGGGCGTGGTGTCATCTGTCACGAGCTTCGGCCTGTTTGTCACGCTTGAAGCCATGTTTGTGGAGGGGCTGGTCCACATCACCGAGTTGGGAGGCGAGTATTTCCGCTTTGATGAGGCCCGCCAGGAGTTGCGTGGAGAGCGCACCGGTATAAGGTATCAATTGGGTACCCGGGCTCGGGTACAAGTCAGCCGCGTGGATCTCGATGGTCGTCGCATTGATTTCCGCCTTGTTCAGGACAACGAGGCTGTTGGGTCTGGCGGGGGCCTTGACGGAATGATCAAGAAAACTTCCAAGAAGGTCAAAGGTACTGCCAACCCCGGATTTTCCCAGGCTGACTCTCCTGCGCCTCGGCTTGGGAAAGCTGAGATCGGCAAAAAAGATGCCGAAAAGGTAACAAAATCAGGTGAGCACATTTTTCCGCGCAGCAAGTCCAAGAGAAGCCGCCGTTGAACCACAGACTTGGGTAGCCAACCTCCTATGAATATTGTTTTCTTTCTGCTGGACACCATTTTCTTTTTCTTGGTTTTCCTCGCCTTGCTAAGAGCATGGTTGAACGGCGCTCGCATCAGCATGTCTCAGCAGCCTGGGCCTTTCATCATGGCCGCAACCGACTGGCTGGTGATGCCTTTGCGCCGGTCAATGCCGATGAGTTGGCAACGTTCTCGCTGGGACACAGCCAGTGTGCTGGTCGCCTGTTTGCTGGCATTGCTGCATGCCGCTGCAATAGCGCTTTTGGGTGGCTGGCTGGCAGGGGGCATGACACTGCTGAATCTTGCCATTCCGGTGTTGGCCTTCAAGTTTTTGGCCAAAGCCATGCTGCAAGGCACATTCATGCTGGTCTTGCTGTATGCCGTGCTTTCTTGGGTTCAACCCTATTCGCCTGTTCAGGCTTGGCTGGCGAGGCTTCTGAGTCCATTGCTGGCTCCTTTGCGCAAGGCAATTCCTTTGGTTGGCGGGATTGACCTGTCGCCACTCGCGTTGGTGGTTTTGCTTCAGGTGGGGTTGATGGTGGTGGGTTGAAGCCGGTCTGTCAACGCTGCGACCAACTGGCTGGCTGTTAACGTGTGCGGGTGAGGCCAGTTGTCTGCGATTTGCCCATGCGCAAAAACGGCCTCACTCACCGCAGACAATGCCAAGTCCATGAGTCCATTCGATGAAAGTTGAGAGCCCTCCACAGTGGATTGGCGTGCAAGTTCGGCGCCGATCATGCCTGCCAGTACATCCCCTGTGCCTGCGATGGACAACTTGGAGTTGCCGCTGGGATTGATGCTGATGATTCCAGATGGCGTGGCAATGATGGTTCCACTGCCTTTGAGGACGCAAATACTCTGATACCGTTGGGCAATCATCCCTGCTGCTTTCAGCCGATTGGCCTGTACCTGGGATGTTGTCCAGCCCAGCAGACGTGCGGCTTCCAAAGGGTGTGGGGTCAGCACTGTGATCTTGCCCTTGGGCAACCTGCCTTGCAAAACAGCAGCCACTGACTGATGTGTTGAAACGGTGTTCAAGGCATCGGCATCCAGCACGAGTAACACGGCTTGATCCAGCAGCTTGGGCAGGTATGCGATCACGGCTTCCCCGCCACCACATCCACAGACCCAAACGCCGTCTGGAAGTGGGGTTGCATCGTCGAGGAAGCGTGAATTTCGCAACATGAGTTCCGGTTGCATCGGGTCCCAGCTGAGGGCTGCATCGTCCAGCGTGACCACAAACACGCGTCCAGCGTGCGAGCACAGAGCAGCCCTGGCCGCCAACATGGCTGCACCCACCATAGCGACTCCTGATGGGTAAAGACCTTGCCCGCCCAGCACCCATACGTCACCAAATTGTCCCTTATGCGTATTTTCCCGACGGTGAGGGTTCTGCGGTGTGGCCGCCAGGCCCAACCAAGCCGTAGGGGGTGGCAAAAACACTGGCGCATCACTATCACTCAATCCCAGATCGTCAAACCAGACTTCTCCGGCCAAGTCTTTCCCATGCGCAGTGAAAAGTCCTGGTTTCAATGTTAAAAATGTAATGGTAAAAATGGACTTTACGCTTGATTTTATTGAATTGTCTGCTACGTTTAGCATACCGTTCTCAATATTCAAAGCCGTAGGAATGTCTACACAAAGAAGCGTATCTGCTCGCTCATACAGGCACTTGGTCCACGTGTCAATGGGATCCGTGAGGCCTTGTGCAGGGGGCTGCTTTTGTTCACGCCCCTGTTGGTTGGCGCCCAATCCCAGCAAGGCGTCAATAGCCAGGTCGCAATGAACAGGCGGCTCATCCGCAAACTCCACATGGGCAGCCTTTGCTGCGTGGAGAGCGAAAAGCGCATCGGATGGCAGATGCCTTTCGTTGCCGCACCAGCTGACCTGTACCCTAACACCGGCCGCCTTCGCCCAGGGGGCCAGCAAAGCGGCGGCCATCAAGCCGTCGCCGCCGTTGTTACCCGGGCCGCATGCAATCCAGATGCGGCGGGCATGAGGAGCCACCGCCCTGGCCATAGCGGCGACCGATGCGCCAGCACGTCGTATCAGAGTGTGCGCCGACAGCGTACTGGCCAAGCGGCCCTCAATGACTCGGGTTGCTGCGGTGTCGTACAGAGGGTGGCCAGTGCAAAACGCGCCGGGATCGATTTTTCGCGGATGCATGAGATAACGTTCCCAGTTGGATTGCGGTCAAAAAGCGCGTTGAACGTCAAAAGCTGTGGCGTCCATACACAATGATTTGCCCGAAAGCATGTCAGCGAGCAAGCGTGCGGCACCTGGTGCAAATGTCCAGCCGCGGGTCCCGTGGCCAACATTGACCCATACCCGTGGGTGGTGCGTACGCCCAAGCAGGGGCAATCCGTCTGGTGTGTGAGCGCAACTCGCTTGCCAGGACTGAACCATTGCCTGGCTGCCATGCAGCTGCGCGGCACCTGGAAACCAATCTTCAAGCGCTTTGTACAGCTCTTGAAAAATGCTCTGAGCATTTCCGCCAGGAAGAACAGCCGCAGCAGACGAGGCTCGGATCCTCTGGCCAATTCGGGAAATGAAGACCCGATTCTGGGCATCGATCAATACCGAATGGGGTGCGAGGAGTGGGTCCTTCACCGGTGTGGAAACCGAGCAGTGGTTCAGGGTCATTAGGGGTAACTCCATGCCCAGCGGACGAAGGAGGGCGGGAGCCCCTTCAGCCGCACAAATCACGATGGCATCGAATGGCCGTGCCCAGCTCTGTGTGCTGGATGTGTCAGTTTCTAACCGTCCGTCAGGGGTCACCCTCCGAACGATTGTGCGCATATGGAAATTTCCGCCGAGTTGGATGATTTTTGTTTTAAGAACGGTCAGCCACTGCCTGCCGTTGATGGCGAAGTCTGTGGGCAGCACAATAGAGCCTACCAGTGGTATATCCGAACTCAAAGCTGGCTCGGCCTTGCGCGTTGCGGCCTCGTCCCATTCAAGGACGGGCACACTCGTGAGTTTGAGTCGATTCAATCCGGATTGAGTCTCGCGTTGGATTTCCGGACTTCGCAGCGCAACCATCACCCCCTGGGTCGATTCGATACCAATGTGCAAATATCGCATGGATGCGTTCATTTGATGGCTTGAGCGTTCAGCCATGGCCCTTGCCGCTGTGAAAATTTCCTGTTGTCGGTCGGGCGACTGATGGCGGCCTCTTTTGATAAGCCACAACATGCCAGCGAGGCTGCGTACCCAGGCGGGAGGAGGCAGGATCGCCCTGATTCCTTCATGAGAGAGGTGCGGGCTGACGAAATCCCATGCAGTGAGTGACGAAAGCCCAATGCAGCCTAAGCTTGCGAAGCTTGCACCTGCTGCTATGCCACTGCTGGCCTCAAAAATATCGACTTCATGACCATCGCTCAACATTTCCCAGGCGGTTGTCATGCCTGAAACGCCTGCGCCGACAACGGCAACTCTCATTGACATGCTTTTCTTGGTTTTGGGTGGGGCAAACCCGGATTGTCACAGACCTCAGGGCTCTGTCTCGAGACCCCAGAAAGCCGGATGGCTCCGCACTGCTACAATCGAACAGTTTTGGTGAGTACGCCCTTCAGCGCGCCAAACAATCCCAGACCAAGCCACTCAGGTGTCATTCGCAGCCCCTTTTGTTGCAGTGATCAGGCTTGGATTTAAGAAACAACCTCCGAGAGAAATTTCATGTCTGTCTCTATGCGCGAAATGCTAGAAGCGGGTGTCCACTTTGGTCACCAAACCCGATTCTGGAACCCCAAGATGGCCCCCTACATCTTTGGTCACCGCAACAAAATTCACATCGTCAACCTCGAAAAAACGTTGCCGATGTTCGAGGATGCGTCCAAGTTTGTGCGCCAACTCGTTGCCAATCGCGGCACCATTCTGATGGTGGGCACCAAGCGTCAAGCTCGTGACATCGTGGTGGCAGAAGCAACTCGAGCAGGCGTGCCTTACGTCAGTCAGCGTTGGCTGGGCGGCATGTTGACCAACTTCAAAACGGTCAAAACTTCCATCAAGCGTCTCAAAGAAATGCAAGCTCAGAAGGAAGTGGGCTTGGATCACATGAGCAAGAAAGAACAGCTGACTTTCACCCGTGAAATGGAAAAGCTGGAAAAAGATATTGGTGGCATTCAAGACATGGCGGCCTTGCCAGACGCTATTTTTGTGATTGATGTGGGCTTCCACAAGATTGCGATTGCAGAGGCCCGCAAGCTGGGTATTCCTCTGGTGGGTGTGGTAGATACCAACCATTCTCCAGAAGGTATTGACTATGTCATTCCCGGTAACGACGATTCTGCCAAAGCTGTGGAACTGTATGCCCGTGGTATTGCTGATGCGATTCTTGAAGGTCGTGCAAACGCCGTCAACGACGTGGTGAAGTCCGTTAATGGCGACAACGGTGATGAATTTGTAGAAGTCAGTGAAGAGTCGGCTGCTTAAGTCGCCCTCGCTGTCTGATCAGGGGCTCATGTAGCCCCTTTTTCACAACTGAATGGCAGTGAGTTTGCTGCCTCTTTTTGGAGAATGAAATGGCAATTACCGCAAGCATGGTTGCAGAGCTGCGCGCAAAGACCGATGCACCCATGATGGAGTGTAAAAAGGCGTTGACGGAAGCGGACGGCAACATGGAAAAGGCAGAAGAGATTTTGCGTGTCAAGCTGGGCAGCAAGGCTGGTAAGGCGGCCAGTCGCGTGACTGCTGAAGGTGTTGTGGCCGCTCATGTGCTGGCTGATGTTGGTGCATTGGTTGAAGTTAACTGTGAGACTGACTTTGTCACAAAAAACGACAGTTTCCTTACCTTGTGCAAAAGCATCGCTGAATTGATCGTGATGCACAATCCAGCCAATTTGGAAGCTTTGGCTGCGCTGCCTCTCTCTGCAGAGGGTTTTGGTCCAACTGTGGAAGATGTGCGCAAGGGTCTGATCGGTAAAATTGGTGAGAATATGTCCATTCGCCGCTTCAAGCGCTACGCAGATGGTGGAAAGCTGGCCAGCTATCTGCATGGCACTCGCATTGGCGTATTGGTTGAGTTTGAAGGTGATGACGTTGCCGCTAAAGATGTCGCTATGCACATCGCAGCGATGAAGCCCGTCTCTCTCTCCAGTGCAGACGTGCCTGCTGAATTGGTCGAACGTGAGCGGTCTGTCGCCCAAGCCAAAGCTGCGGAGTCTGGCAAGCCAGCAGAGATCGTCGCCAAAATGATCGATGGTGCTGTTCAGAAATACCTTAAAGAAGTCAGTTTGCTGAATCAGACCTTTGTGAAAAACGACAAACAGACTGTCGAGCAGATGCTGAAAGCTGCGGGTACCACGGTCAAGAGCTTCACCATGTATGTTGTGGGTGAAGGCATTGAGAAGAAAGTGGACGACTTTGCTGCCGAGGTTGCTGCGCAGGTTGCTGCTGCCAAAGGCGTCTGATCGTCGCTTCCTGTGCTTGGATGAGCGTGATCAGCTCTGATCTGGGCACAGGTTCTCATTTTTCAATCATTTGGATCCTATGCCTGCATACAAACGCATACTGCTGAAACTCTCTGGTGAAGCCTTGATGGGCGACGATGCATTTGGCATCAACAGAGCAACCATCGTGCGTATGGTTGAGGAGATTGCGGAGGTCACCCGGCTTGGCGTTCAGGTGGCTGTGGTTATTGGTGGGGGCAATATATTCCGCGGTGTTGCAGGCGGCTCGGTAGGCATGGACCGAGCTACGGCTGATTACATGGGAATGCTGGCGACGGTGATGAATGCCTTGGCTTTGGCCGACTCTATGGACAAGGCCGGTCTGGTAGCTCGCGTCATGTCGGCCATATCAATTGAACAAGTAGTCGAGCCCTATGTTCGACCCAAGGCACTTCAATATTTGGAAGAGGGCAAAGTTGTTATTTTCGCAGCCGGCACCGGCAATCCGTTCTTCACAACTGACACGGCTGCGGCTTTGCGCGGCGCAGAAATCGGTGCTGAAATCGTGCTTAAAGCAACCAAAGTGGACGGTGTGTACACAGCGGACCCCAAGAAGGATCCTTCGGCTAAGCTGTACTCATCTATCACGTTCGATGAAGCTATGGTCAAGAACCTGCAAGTGATGGATGCAACGGCGTTTGCGTTGTGCAGAGACCAGAAACTCCCTATCAAGGTGTTCAGCATCTTCAAGCATGGCGCACTGCGCCGTGTGGTACTGGGTGCCGAAGAGGGCACGTTGGTTCATGTGTGACACCTTTTACAAGGCGTAAAAAATGAGCATTGCTGAAATCAAGAGCGGTATCGAGCACAAGATGCAACAGTCTGTGGAAGCATTCCGCAACAGTCTGACAAAAATTCGAACTGGTCGAGCTAATCCCGCGATCCTAGATACAGTGCACATTGATTACTATGGATCCATGGTGCCTTTATCTCAGGTGGCTAATCTTTCCTTGCTGGATGCTAGAACCATTGGCGTCGCTCCTTGGGAAAAAGGAATGGGCGCCAAGATTGAAAAAGCCATTCGTGAATCGGATCTTGGGTTGAATCCTGCCAGTCAAGGCGATCTGATTCGCGTTCCATTGCCGCCCATGACGGAAGAGCGACGCAAGGAGTTGACCAAAGTTGTGCGGGGCGAAGGAGAAAATGCCAAGATCGCGATCAGGAACTTACGCCGTGACGCCAATGAGTCTGTCAAGAAACTTGTCAAAGACAAACTGGCTTCAGAGGATGATGAACGGCGCACTCAGGATGACGTTCAGAAGCTCACTGACCGTTACATTGCTGAAGTAGATAAATTGGTGGCATCTAAGGAACAAGACATTATGGCGGTTTGAGTCCTGTGGTATCGAACGCTGCAAATAGCGCAATGTCAAGCCACCATAGCACGCTAGGGCATTCGGAATTTTCAAATGTTCCGGCGCATGTGGCCATCGTCATGGATGGGAACGGTCGTTGGGCCAAGCGGCGTCTGCTCCCTCGTGTGGCAGGTCACAAGCAAGGTATTGAGGCTTTGCGAAACACTGTTCAGGCTTGCAGAAATGCAGGAGTTCGCATCCTCAGTGTCTTTGCTTTTTCTTCTGAAAATTGGGGTCGCCCTGCCGATGAAGTTTCCGGGTTGATGGAGCTGATGGCCTTTGCCTTGTCTCGTGAAGTGCCTAGGTTGCATCAGCAGGGTGTGCAATTGCATTTTCCAGGTGACCGAAGTCGTTTGTCCCGCCGAGTGGCTGATGGCTTAAAAGACGCCGAATCATTGACCGCCGAGAACAACAGCCTTGTTCTGAACGTGTGTTTCAATTACGGAGGCCGATGGGACATTTGTCAGGCGGCTGAAAAACTGAGGGTTGCTGGACTGCCCATTACCGAGGATGCACTGAGTCGCCATCTTGCATTGGCCCATGTGCCAGATCCAGATTTGTTCATTCGGACTGGTGGGGAAATGCGAGTAAGTAACTTTCTGATGTGGCAAATGGCATACGCTGAATTTTATTTTTCAGACGTGCTATGGCCTGACTTTGGTTGTGCCGAACTTGAGTTGGCATTGGCCTCCTATCGATGCCGCGAGCGGCGCTATGGATTGACTTCTGAGCAGCTGGATCGGCATCAAGGGTTTGCCATGAAAGAAGCCATTTGATGCTGAAGTTGCGCGTCATTACTGCATTGGTGCTTCTGTCCGTACTCCTGCCTCTCCTTTTTCAGGCGTCTCCCAAGCCGTTCATGCTGTTTGCGCTGGTTCTGGTTTCCGCAGGCGCATGGGAATGGGGGCGATTGAATGGCTGTACCCATTTCTTTTCAGTGATTGGGGCGATCATTTTCGGGACAGTGTTGGCGGGTCTTTGGGTGTTCAATGGATTGGTATTCGCTTCATGGGTGTGGGCTGTTCCGGCGTTGATCTGGGTCATCGGCGGAGGGCTTTTGCTTCGGTCTGGAGTGGCTGGATGGTCTCGACTGGCTGCAGTGTGGAAGCTGTCGGCTGGTTTTTTGGCTCTTGGGGCTGCGTGGGTGGCGTTAGCCCATGCTCGGACATTGGGTATCAATTTCTTGATGTCCCTGTTTGCTCTGGTGTGGGCAGCCGATGTGTTTGCCTATTTTGGTGGGCGGCTTTGGGGCAACCGAAAGCTGGCTCCCACTATTAGTCCCGGAAAAAGTTGGGCTGGCGTTTACAGTGGGGTGGTCGGCGTGATGCTGGTTGCCGCTGTCTGGATATGGATTGACCGCACTATGGCTGTTGACTCTCCCAGTCTATACACCCGTTTGATGACCAGTAACTTTTTGACGGGCACGGTGTTTGTGCTTGTGTTGACTGGGATGAGTGTTGTCGGTGATCTGGTGGAATCGCTTATCAAACGCAGTGCTGGTTTCAAGGATTCAAGCAACTTATTGCCTGGTCACGGTGGTGTGTTGGATCGGGTAGATGCGTTGCTTCCAGTGTTACCCATTGCCATGCTATTCATCAGCCTTTGAGTGCTTCTTTATCTGCGTCTTTCGCATCTGCTGGGATGTGACTTTGGCGGCGCTTGGCATTTTCTTTGTCTTGTCTGTTTCGGGACACTCAGCCACTTGGTGGCTTTCACTCATGCAATCAGGTCACAATGAATAAGCAATCTGTCACGGTCCTCGGGTCAACAGGCTCCATTGGCGTCAGCACCTTGGACGTCATGCGCCGTCACACGGACTGTTACAGCGTTTTTGCACTGACTGCGAGTACACAGGTTGATCTGATACTGGCTCAAATTCAAGAGCATCATCCTCTGTTTGCCGTGATGGCAAGCCCAATCCATGCATCGATGTTGGCGGACAAAGTCAAAACGCTCGGGCTGGCGACGCAAGTGCTATCTGGACCCAAAGCCATCTGCGATGTGGCATGTGATGAACGCGTTGACAGTGTGATGGCCGCGATCGTGGGGGCTGCAGGTTTGCCCGCCTGCATGGCAGCAGCCAAGTCCGGAAAGAAACTGATGCTGGCGAACAAAGAGGCGCTGGTGGTAGGCGGAGTGTGTTTCATGGAGGCAGTGGAGCAGGGCGGAGCCACGCTATTGCCGATTGACAGCGAGCACTCGGCTATTTTTCAATCACTTCCTGATGAGAAAGCTTCTTGGCAGCGGCGAGTGAAGAAAATTGTTCTCACGGCCTCCGGCGGACCATTTCGAACAAGGTCTGCGGACTCGCTGCGGGATGTCACCCCAGCTGAAGCGTGTGCTCATCCTAACTGGGTCATGGGTCGAAAAATCTCCGTCGATTCAGCCACTATGATGAACAAGGCACTTGAAGTCATTGAAGCTAGCTTCCTCTTTACCATAGAACCTGGAAATATTGAGGTTGTGATTCATCCGCAAAGCGTGATTCACTCCATGGTTCAGTACCGTGACACGTCCATTGTGGCTCAGCTAGGGACTCCGGATATGCGTGTTCCCATTGCCTATGGACTTTCTTGGCCAGAACGCATTGCTTCTGGAGCCGAAGCCATTGATTTCACAACATTGCCTCCCTTGACGTTTGAGCCTCCTGACCTTTCTCTGTTTCCAGGGTTACCTCTTGCGTGGCAGGCTTTGAGATCTGCACCCGGCACCACGGCAGTGCTGAACGCCGCCAACGAGGTGGCCGTGGAGGCTTTTTTGGCCGGGCGCATTCGGTTCGACCAAATTCATGCCGTGAATTTTCATACATTGAATGCAGTTGCACCCCGCAATGCAAACTCCATTGATGACCTG
>Ga0075012_10004970_pt1 | contig 12274 bp, 17 predicted proteins | sample All_14_2_FD_71474 | JGI IMG/M metagenome (GOLD analysis project Ga0075012, IMG submission 71474) | Freshwater microbial communities in response to fracking from Pennsylvania, USA - Allegheny Zone_MetaG_DW_15 | ecosystem: Environmental > Aquatic > Deep subsurface > Groundwater > Drilled...
GACCATCGCATCGGCAACCGCGTGGCTGTTCATCGCCTCAATTCAGCTCTTCGTCCGCCGTATCGCAAGAGCATGAAATCTATCGCGATAATTTTGAATCAGACTCTTATATATCTCCTCGCGTACGCGCGCGTTTTAAAGGTAGAGAGGTATACCCCTATAAAAATAATAATAATTGAAAGATTATATATTACCTAGGTTACTCAATGGGTTGTCGGCTCCGATGTTTCAATCGGACCGCATGAAACCTCATAAAGATTCCGGGTGGAGAAGTCCGCCCCAATGACGACCTGACCAGACCCGCTTCGGGTCCGGGCGAGCTGCCAGCCTTCACCGGCCCACTGCCTCGCCCCGACCGCCCCACACGAAGAGGAGGTCGTCATGACCCTGCCTGAATTGCAGGCCGTTGCCTGCCCCAATCCAGCTCAAGCCAATGTTGGCGGAACGATCCGCCGCGGAGCCATTCTTGCCCTCGATCTCGGCACCAGCGCCGGGTGGGCGGTTCGGTCGCCTGATGGCCACATCAGCACGGGGACAGTGTCACTGAAGCACACCCGCTACGACGGCGGCGGTATGCGCTACCTTCGCTTCCGGCGCTGGCTCGAGCAGCTCGATATCGATGCCGGCCCGATCGAGGCCATCCACTACGAAGAGGTACGTCGGCATGTCGGCACCGATGCAGCGCACGTCTATGGCGGCCTGCTGGGAATGCTGACCTCGTGGTGCGAAGAGCATCTGGTCGCCTACCAGGGCGTACCCGTCGGCACGATCAAGCGGTTCATCACCGGCAAGGGCAATGCCGACAAGGCTGCTGTCATCGCGGCCGTTCAGGCCAAGGGATTTGCTCCCGCCGACGATAACGAGGCCGACGCCATCGCCATCCTGCTTTGGGCCATCGAGACCCGCGGAGGTGTGCGATGAGCGCGGTCGGTTTCCTGAAGCGCGTGGCGCAGGTGCTAGAAGATCGCGGCGCTGCCTACGGCGATCCCAAAGCTCAGATGGAGGCCATCGCTCAGCGCTGGTCGATCACCCTGGGAACACCCGTCACCGCACAGCAGGTTGCGCTGTGCATGATCGACCTGAAGCTGGCACGGCTCGCCCACGATCCGGGCTATGCCGACGGCCCGATCGATGTGATCGGATATGCGGCGCTCATCCCGGAGATCGTCCGTGGCTCGCGGTCGTAAGCGCAAGGCGGGACGCCGCCACCCCTGCGGCAAACTGGTCCAGCCAGGCAAGGCCGAGACCCAGCGCGAAGCGACCGCGACCGTGCTTGAGGCACGTCAGCGCCAGTATGGCGTCACTGCCAGGCAGGCGAAGGACGAGCGCCTCGGCTCTGCAATCGGGCGGCTAGCGTTCGCTGGTAAGATCACCCCGGAGCAGCTGGCAGCTGCGGAGCTCTATGGTGACCTCATGGCCCGCAACCGGGCGGTCATGGGGCTGCCGCCACTCCACCCGCATTCAGCGGGTGGTCTGCTCCTGGATGAAGGGATCTTCGGGCGCAGCATCACGGAATACGACCCGGACTATGTAGCCAAGATCCGCAAGCGTTCGGCAGCGACGATCCTGATGCTACGGACGGCCGACAGCGATGCCGTTGCTGCGACGGGTCGGCGCCCGAGCGTCCTGGTTCATGCTGTGGTTTGTTACGAGGTCGACGCATCGGCTTGGGGCGATGCTGACATTTGGAATCTGGGGCACGGGCTCGAAGCGCTGGTTTCCCTGTTCCACATCAAGAAGGACAGTTCGTAGACAGTACCGTCCGCCTACCATTTGAAATAACAAACTGTGATTCAGTGATAATTAGCAACAAATGCATTGACGAGGTCATTGCTTTGGTATAGATGTTTCCGAAATGTAGAGATGCGAGTTGCGCCCGGGGCTTTCCAGCTTCCGGGCGTTTCTCGTTGCAGGCGTTGCGCGATGGCTGAACGACTTCGGGGACGCCAAGGCATGGCGCAGCGCCTGCGTCGATTAAAGGCCGAACCCCTTTGCCGTGATTGTGCCTCCGCCGGGATTGTCCGCGAGGCGGCCGTACCTGACCACATTGTGCCGCTAGCCCATGGCGGATCGGACGAAGACAGCAACATCCGCTGCCTCTGCGCCGAGTGCCATGCCAAGCGGACTGCCGAACAATTCGGCCGACGCAGGACGGTTTCCGTGGACCCCGACGGGTGGCCGATCGGCTGACCAGGCCGGGGGGCGGCTCGAAAGTCTGGGCCCTCGGCGGCGGACACCGCGCTTGGCCCAAACTTTACGCAACCGCGAAACTCGGACCGGGGGTCAGATCCCATAAAGTCGATTTTTTCCATCGAATTGACTGGATAGTCGCCGCGATAAGAGCGGTAGTCGCTTCACGAGCACGGAGCGATGCAGATGACCAACTCGACCCTGCCAACTGCCAACCAAGCCTGGGGCTTCTACGGCACCAGCAGCGCATTCGCCGATGCGGATGCAGCCTGGGCCATTGCCTTCCCGGCGATTACCAAGGTCACGGTGGGCAGCGCGGAAGGGGTGCGGGATTTCCTCGACAGCCGCCACGGTCGACACTTCGCCGACGATGTGCACAACGGCATTCACACCGGGCTTGGCCTTGAAAGAGCCATCGACGCCGCCATCACCCGCTGGATGGGCTGGAAGATCGACCGCAACACTGCGCGGGAACATGGCATGCCAAAGGGCCTGCCTTACCTGACCGGCTTTGTCGGCCTTTACGAGATCATGGCAGACGCAGAATGAGCGCGGGCATCACCAGCACCATCCGCCTTGCGATCCGCACGCTGCCCGAGAACTTCGACCGCAGCCGGATCATCGCGGTGATCGAGACGATCGAACAGGAACTCTACGAGGGCGGCGTTTACGCCAGCGCGACCGCAGACAGCATGACGATCGAGATCACGGTCCAGACCGACCAGTTGCTCGACGCAGCGAAGGTGCTGAGCGAGCTCGAACTTATTTGATTGGTGGGCCCGGCAGGACTTGAACCCGCGACCTAGCCGTTATGAGCGGCCAGCTCTAACCAACTGAGCTACAGGCCCCGCCTCCAACGCCCATAGCGGCTTTCCAACATCGCAAACAAGTGCCGCAAGCCCTTACGGGCTCCTGCGGCCGAACCCGTTTCAAGGACATCTATGGATCAGAACTGGCCGGCCCAGAGCAGCGAGCTCTGGCCGATAGAGAAGATCACGCCCTATGCGCGCAACTCCCGCACGCACTCGGACGAACAGGTCGCGCAGATCGCAGCCTCGATCCGCGAGTGGGGCTGGACCAACCCGATCCTCGTTGATGAGGACGGTGGACTTCTGGCGGGGCACGGACGTTTGGCGGCTGCCCGCAAGCTGGGCCTGACCCAGATCCCGACCATGGTCGCCAAGGGCTGGAGCGAGGCCCAAAAGAAGGCCTATGTCATCGCCGATAACAAGCTGGCGCTGAACGCCGGCTGGGATCTCGAACTGCTGGCCGTTGAACTCGGCGATCTGCAGGGCTTCGACTTCGACCTGATGCTGACCGGGTTCTCGGATGAGGAGCTCTCGAAGCTGCTGGCCGAAAAGACCGAAGGTAACACCGACCCGGACGAAATCCCGGAAGCGCCGATTGATCCGGTCGCCAAGCCCGGCGACGTTTGGCTGCTGGGAAAGCACCGGCTGGTCTGCGGCGACAGCACCGATGCCGACACAGTGGCCAAGGCCCTGAACGGCGTCTCACCCCACCTGATGGTCACCGATCCGCCCTACGGCGTGGAATATGATCCCGCCTGGCGCGAAAAGGCGGGCGTTGCCGCTTCCGGCACTGCCAAGGGCAAGGTGCTGAACGACGACAAGGCCGACTGGCGCGAAGCATGGGCGCTGTTCCCGGGCGACGTCGCCTATGTCTGGCACGCCGGTCTTTATGCTGGTGTGGTCGGCGAAAGCCTCGCTGCCTGCGACCTTCTGCTCCGCTCCCAGATCATCTGGGACAAGGGCCAGCTCGTGCTCTCGCGCGGCGACTACCATTGGGAGCATGAGCCCTGCTGGTATGCCGTGAAGAAGGGCGCGAAGGGTCACTGGGCCGGTGACCGCAAGCAGACCACCGTCTGGCATATCGCCAAGCCCAAGAAGAACGAGACGGGTCACGGAACGCAAAAGCCAGTCGAGTGCATGAAGCGCCCGATCGAGAATAATTCCAGCCCGGGACAAGCGGTCTATGAGCCGTTTTCTGGTTCGGGCACTACCATCATTGCTGGTGAGATGACCGGCCGCGTTGTCCACGCCATCGAGCTGAATCCCGCTTACATCGATGTTGCCGTGAAGCGCTGGCAGGATTTTACGGGCAAAGCTGCGACCCTCGAGGGTGACGGCCGGACCTTTGACGAGATTGCAGGCGGGAGAATAGCTGAGGCTGCATGATTACCGGCAGAAAGCCGAAGCCCACGCAGCTGAAGCTTGTGACCTCCAACCCCGGCAAACGGCAGGTCAACCGCAAGGAGGCAAAGGCCAAAGCAGCCATCCCGGCACCGCCAGCCCATCTCAATACAGACGCGGTTGAGGAATGGAACCGGGTGGCGACCGAGCTCTACAACCTCGGGATCCTCTCCGAGATCGATCGGGCAGCGCTCGCCGCTTACGCCATGGCCTATGGCCGCTGGGTCCAGGCCGAACGCGCGATCGCGAAGATGGCCGAGAAGGACCAGCTGACTGGCGGCCTCATGATCAAGACATCGAACGGCAACGCGATCCAGAACCCGCTGGTCGGCACCGCCAACAAGGCGGCGGCGGACATGATGCGTTACGCCGCAGAATTCGGGATGACGCCGAGTGCCAGGAGCAGGATCGCGGCCCAGCCGCCAGAAGAAGGCACGGACCCCGCCGACCGCTTCTTCGCCTGACCGGACACTGGCCTATGCCAAGGCTGTTGTTGCAGGCGAGATCGTCGCGGGACCACATGTGCGCAATGCCTGCAAACGGCACATTGCGGATCTGAAGCGCAAGGACGGGATCTGGTTCGACCACGAGGCCGCAAACCACGCCTTCGCCTTTTTCGAGGAGATACTGAAGCTTTCCGAAGGCCAGTTCGAGGGTGAGCCCTTCCGGCTGGAGCCGAGCCAGGCCTTCATCGTCGGCTCGCTGTTCGGATGGAAGCGCAAGGACGGCCGCCGCCGGTTCCGGCGCGCCTACATCGAACAGGGCAAAGGCAACGGAAAGTCACCGGTCGCGGGCGGCATCGGCATTTACGGGATGACCGCCTGCAAGGAAGCTGGCGCCCAGATCTATGCGGCAGCCGCCAAGAAGGAGCAGGCCAACATCCTGTTCCGCGACGCGGTGCGGATGGTCCGGCAATCGCCGGCGCTGGCGCGGCGACTGGAGTTCTCCGGCGGGCCGGGGCGCGAGTTCAACATCGCGCATCTGTCGAGCGGCAGCTTCTTCCGCCCGGTCTCGCGCGATACCGGCAAGACCGGCTCGGGCCCTCGGCCATACTTCGTGCTGGTGGACGAGGTTCACGAGCTACCCGATCGCTCGATCATCGAGATGCTGGAGCGCGGCTTCAAGTTCCGCCGCGAACCGCTGCTGTTCATGATCACCAATTCGGGCTCCGACCGCAATTCGGTCGCATGGGAGGAACACGAACACGCGATCCGGGTGGCGGCTGGCAATCCCGATGCGGTGACCGACCCGACCTTCTTGGGCCAGGTCCTCGACGACACGACATTCAGCTATGTTTGCGCCCTCGACGAGGGCGACGACCCGCTGACCGACCCCGGCTGCTGGATCAAGGCGAACCCACTGCTCGGCGTCACGATCACCGAGCAATATCTCTCGGAAGTGGTGGCGCAGGCCAAAGCCATCCCGGGACAATTGAACGGGATCCTGCGGCTTCACTTCTGTGTGTGGACCGATGCCGAAACCGCCTGGATGGCGCGCTCGACGCTGGAACCGTTGCTCGCAGAGTTCGAACCCAAGGCCGGTGGTTCCATCTGGCTTGGGCTCGACCTCAGCCAGAACCGGGATTTGACCGCTCTGGCTGCGGTCCAGCGCAATGGCGAGAAGGACGGCAAGCCCTGCTTTGACGCGTGGGTCGAAGTCTGGACGCCGGGAGATACGCTTGCCGCACGCGTACTGCGGGACAAGCAGCCCTACGACCTCTGGGTCGCGGACGGATTTCTGAACGCACCGGCCGGCGAGAACATCAGCTTTCGCCATGTGGCGCAGGCGCTCGCCGAGATGGCCTCGGATTTCCGGATCGAGGCCGTGGCCTATGACCGTTATGCGTTCCGGCGGTTCGAGGAAGAGGTCGCCGAACTCGGGCTGGACCTCGCCTTTGTTGAACACCCGCAGGGCGGCACCAAGCGGGCCAAGCCTGTGGGCGACATGACCGAGGGCCTCTGGATGCCGGGCTCGCTCCGGCACCTCGAGGAGATGATCCTCGAGGGCCGCATCCGGCTCAGACGCAATCCGGTCCTCATCTCGGCAATGATGTCGGCGGTCACCGAGACCGACCGCTGGGACAATAAGTGGCTCTCCAAGCAGCGAGCCATCAACAAGATCGACGCAGCCGTCGCGCTGTGCATGGCAGTAGGGGCAGCGATGGCAGGCGACACCTCCGGCACCATCGACGACTGGCTGAAGAGCCTGGCATCATGAACCTGCTGCAAAAGGCGATCGGCTACCTCGCGCGCTCCATTGGCCTCACCGACCCGCGGCTGCTGCAAGCCGCAGGCGGGCGCACGACCACGACCGGTGAGGTAGTTTCGACCAGTTCCGTGCTGGGGCTTGCCTCGGCCTGGGCCTGCGTCAACCTGCTGGCCGGCACGATCGCCTCGCTGCCGCTGGTTGTTTATCGCACTCGGAATGGTGCCCGCACCGTTGCGGACGACCATCCGCTCTACCGGATCCTGCATGACAGCCCGAACGCTGACCAGACCGCGGTCGACTTCTGGGAGTTCATCTGCGCCTCGATTGAACTCAATGGCAATGCCTATGCCGAGATCACCCGGGGCAGCAATGGCCGGGTAGTGGCGCTGAGCGTGCCTATCGCGCCTGAGCTGATGACGGTGCGCCGTCTGCGCGACGGCAGCCTCGAATATGAGTGGTCCGATGGCGGCATTCGCAATGTCGCACCCCAAGACAACATGCTCCACATCCGGGGCTTTGGCGGCAACCCGCTGGGCGGTCTTTCGACCCTCAGCTTCGGACGCCAGACCTTCGGATTGGCGCAAGCCATCGAGCGGGCCTCGGGCGACACCTTCCGAAACGGGGTCCGGCCCTCGGGGCTGCTGAAGACCGCCGACAGCCTGACCCTCGACCAGCGTAAGCAGGCCGAGGAATTGCTGCAGGAAAAGTTTGCCGGCGCGATCAATGCCGGGCGGCCGATGCTGCTCGACCGGGGCATGGACTGGGTCCAGCTCTCGATCAGCCCGGAAGACGCGCAAATGCTGCAAAGCCGGGCCTTCTCGGTCGAAGAGGTCTGCCGCTTCTTTGGCGTGCCGCCCTTCATGGTCGGCCACACCGAGAAGACCACCAGCTGGGGCACCGGGCTCGAACAGCAGACGCTGGGGTTCCAGAAGTTCACGCTGCGCCGGCGCCTCAAACGTATCGAACAGGCGCTGGCCAAGCAGTTGCTGTCTCCCGCCGATCGGCAGGCGGGGCTTGTTATCGAGTTTAACCTCGAAGGGCTGCTGCGCGGTGACAGCGCGGCACGCGCCTCCTTCTACCAGCAGATGCTGACCAATGGCGTAATGACCATCAACGAGGTCCGCGCGCTTGAAAATCTGCCGCCCGTCGAGGGCGGCGATTTCCCCCGCATGCAGATGCAAAACGTGCCCATCACGCAGGCCGGTGCTCCTGCCGGAATCCTGCCCCCTACCGGAGCGAATGCCCCATCGGAGCCCCCTAAATGAAACATCTCACCCTGACCCTCAAATCCAGTGACCTTCAGGACACCGGGCAGTTCGAGGGCTACGCCTCGACCTTCGGCAATGTTGACCAGGGCGGCGATCTCATCGAACCGGGCGCTTTCCGGGAGAGCGTCGCCAAGGCCCGCGCCGAAGGCTGGGGCATCCCGATGCTCTGGCAGCACGACCAGCGCGAACCGATCGGCGTCTGGCGCGATATCTTCGAAGATGACCGCGGCCTGTTCGTGCGCGGGCAGCTGATCCTCGACGGCGATCCGGTTGCCCAGCGCGCCTATGGCAAGTTGAAGCATGGCGCACTTGGCGGCCTCTCGATCGGTTACACCATCCCCAAGGGCGGTGCGGCTCCTGATCCCTACAAGGCCGGAGTCTTGCGCCTCAAGAAGATCGATCTTCGCGAAATCAGCCTCGTCACCATGCCGATGAACACCGAGGCAAAGGTGACGGCGGTCAAGACCGTGACCGATGGGCAGATCCTGCCGTCGCTTCCCGATTTTGAGAATTTCCTGCGCGAGGCAGGGTTCTCGAAAAGCCAGGCCACCGCAATCGCGGGCAAAGGCCTCAAATCGCTGCTCCGGAGTGAGTCCGGCAGTGAGACCGCCACCGACTTTCTGTCGGCTCTCGCCGCGCACATCCGCGGCTGACCCCACCTCCTGCGGAGCAATTCCATGACCGAGACCAAGAGCGCCGATCAGCTGGCGCAAGAAGTGAAGGCTGCGTTCGACACGCGCCATGACCAGGTAAAAGCCATCGCCGAGGAGGCGCTGGGCAAGGCCGCCAGGGGTGAAGAGCTCTCGGCCGCGACCAAGCAGATGGCCGACGAGGCGCTGACCGCGCTCAATGAAGCCAAGGCCCGCCTCGACGAGGTCGAGCAGAAGCTCGCGCGCAGGAAGCAGGACGACGAACGCTCCGATTATCGGACCATCGGTGAACGCGTCGTTTCGTCCGACTCCATCAAGCCGTTCCTGAACAGCAAGACCGCCCGCGGCCGCGCCAGCGTCGAGGTCAAGGCGATCGTCTCTGCTCTTACGACCGATGCCAACGGCTCGGCCGGCGACCTCATCGTGCCCGATCGTCAGCCGGGGATCATCACTCCTGGCCAGCGGCGCCTGACGGTGCGCGACCTCCTGACCCCGGGCCGCACCAACAGCAACGCCGTCCAGTATGTGAAGGAAACCGGCTTCACCAATGCGGCGGCCACCGTTTCGGAAACGGTCGGCGCCACCAAGCCGCAGTCCGACATCAAGTTCGATGTCGTGACCAGCAGCGTCACCACGATCGCCCACTGGGTGCTGGCGACCCGCCAGATCCTCGACGACGTGCCGATGCTGCAGTCCTACATCGACGGCCGCCTGACCTATGGGCTGGCGCTCGTTGAAGAGAACCAGCTGCTCAACGGCGGTGGCACAGGCACCGACCTGCATGGCGTTTACACCCAGGCGACCGCCTTTGCGCCGCCGATCACGATCCCGGCGCCTGTCACCCGCATCGATGTCCTGCGCCTCGCCATGTTGCAGACGGCGCTTTCCGAGTTGATGTCGACGGGCGTCGTGCTGCACCCGTCGGACTGGGCTGCGATCGAACTGCTCAAGGACACCACCGGCCAGTTCATCATCGGCAATCCGCAGGGCAACCTGTCGCCGACGCTGTGGGGGCAGCCAGTGGTGGCAACGCAGTCGATGGCGACGGGCAAGTTCCTGACCGGCGCCTTCCAGCTCGGTGCGCAGATCTTCGACCGCATGGACGCCATGGTCGAGATCTCGACCGAGGACGACCAGAACTTCCGCAAGAACCTGGTGACGGTCCTGGCCGAAGAGCGCCTTGCGCTCGCGGTCTACCGCCCGGAGGCTTTCGTGAAGGGCGACTTCGCTGCTGCTGCCACCGCGGCAACGGCTGCGTGATGATGCAGGGGCCGGCTCGTTCCGGCCCCTGTCACCCACCGGAAGGGATGATCCATGATCCTCAAAGCCCTTGATACCCTGCACATCAGTTCGGTCAGTTCCAACAACATCCTTGCCGGCCAGAGTTTCGAGCTCGACGATCATTTCGGCCGCCAGCTGATCGAACGCGGTCTGGCAGTTGAGGTCGGTAATGCCGAACCGGCACCTGCGGTCACACGCAAATCGGGCTCCACGCACCGCACCAAGGCGGAATAATGTCCGAGGTCGTCACGATCGAGCCACCCCAGGACCGTGCCGTGACGCTCGAGGAAGCAAGCCAGCAGCTGCGGCTTGATGCCCATGACGAGGACATGCTGCTGGCCGTCCACCTCGATGCGGCCCAGGCCGAGCTCGAACGGCTCGCCGATCTGCGGCTGTGTCCGCAGACACTGGCCATGGTGCTCGATTCATGGCCCGATGAAATCACCGTGCCGGTCCGACCGGTGACGATTGCGGCCATCACCTACACTGCCACCAGCGGAACCACGGTCACCTTGCCCGAGGCCGACTATGTCGCTCGGGCACGCCATGGGTTCATGCGGATCCGGCCAGCTGCCGGCAAATCATGGCCCACGCTGGCACCCGACGGTCAGATCACCATCACCCTGTCGGCCGGATTTGCCGAGGGACACCCGGACCTCGCCATCGCCCGGGCTGCGATCCTCGTGAAGACCGCATCCCTGTTCGAGAACCGCGAGGGGGCGACCTGTCTCGCCTTTGATACCCTCGTCAATCAGCTGGCCGCGCGATGGGTCTAGCATCCAGGCTCGACACCCGGATCCGGATCGAGCGCAAAATCGTCACCCCTGATCCCCTCTACGGGACCGAAACCGTCACCTGGACCGAGTTCGCTTGCGTGTGGGCCGAAGTGCAGGACGTCCTGCCGAGCCGAGCCGAGCGTCTGGCCGACAGCATTGTCATCGCCAACCGGCCTGCGCGGATCCGGATGCGCCATCTCGCCGGGGTCACCCCGGACATGCGGGTGATCATCGGCAATCGCGTCCTGCAGATCGTGTCGGGGCCCGCAGAACTGGGCCGCCGCGAAGGCATCGAACTCATTGTCGAGCAGCACAGCAGCGAAGGAGCCGCGCCATGACGATCCGGCTCAAGGGCGGCCCTGAACTGCTGCGCCTGCTCGACGAACTGCCCAAGAACCTCGAGCGCAACGTCATCCGCGGCGGCCTGCGCGCCGGGGCCAAGGTCATACAGCAGCAGGCCAAGGCAAATGTCCCGGTCCGCACTGGTCAGCTCAAGAAGGCGATCGGCATTGGCACGCGCACCGCCGGCAGCCGGCTCAGTTCCTACGTCAAGCTGCGCGGATCCGGCTCCTATCTCGGCCTGTTCATCGAATACGGCGTCGCCCCGCACCTGATCTCGGTCGCCGAGGCCGACAAGCCCGTGCGCAACACCCGGCGGGGCCCCCGCAAGGTCAGCATCGGCACGATCAACAAGATGGAGAAGCGCGGCAGCCTGAAGATTGGCGAGAACTTCGTCGGTCCAGTCATCATGCATCCCGGCCATGCGGCCAAGCCGTTCCTGCGCCCGGCGCTGGACCAGAAGGCCGAGGAAGCCGTCAACGCCATGGGGGCCTACATCGCCCACCGGGTCCAGATCGGGAACCTTAAGGCACCTGCGCTTGAGGTCGATGACGAATGAACGGGGTGATTGCGGTCCGTTCGCTCCTGGTGGCTGACACCGGAGTGACGGCGCTTGTGCCCGCAGTGCGGATTGTCGCTGGAATGCTGGCGCAGTGCACCTCGCTCCCGGCGATCTCGCTCATGTCGGTCAGCAGCACCGACCGGAATATTCCCGCTCCGGGCCCGAAACGCAGGGTGACCGAACGCGTGCAGGTGACGGTGCTCGCCGCCAGCTATCCGGCCGCCAAGGCCATTCTCGCGGCTGTCCGCAATGCCGCAGCCGACAGCATGCCCGTAGTCGAAGGGCTCACCGACGTCACCGTCCACACTGACTCCGCCGGGCCTGATTTCCTCGACGAGGAGACCGGCATCCACATGCAAAGCCAAGATTTCCGCGTCTCATTCAACGAGGCGCGTTGAGGCCTCACCTTCAATAAGGAACCACTGCCATGACCGTTCGGACTTCCGCCGGCACCACGTTGAAGGTGTCGGCTTCCACCCCTGCGACCTTCGATCCCACCGGCTACAATGCGCTGACCATGACGCTGGTCGGCGAGGTGTCCGACCTCGGTGAGTTCGGCCGCGAATACAATCTCGTCACCTTCAACCCGGTCGGCAGCCGCGGCGTCGTCAAGAAGAAGGGCAGCTTCAACCAGGGCACGATGACCATCCAGCTCGGTCTCGACACCGACGATGCCGGCCAGATCCTGCTAGGCCGTGGACTCATTAGCTGCGATCCATAGGCGAGTTGAGAAGAGTTTGGCAGCGGCGAGGAAGTTGTCGGCGCGTTTGTCGTATCGCGTGGCCAAGCC
>Ga0075012_10004971_pt1 | contig 12271 bp, 8 predicted proteins | sample All_14_2_FD_71474 | JGI IMG/M metagenome (GOLD analysis project Ga0075012, IMG submission 71474) | Freshwater microbial communities in response to fracking from Pennsylvania, USA - Allegheny Zone_MetaG_DW_15 | ecosystem: Environmental > Aquatic > Deep subsurface > Groundwater > Drilled...
AAGTGCATTTCCAAGTAGCAAAGTGTAATTACCTTTACGACCGTAATGATTTGGTGATCATTGCTCATTTTGTCGGATGTATCGTTCGTTTACTTGATGATGATGATTGAATCCCTGAAAACAGGGAATTAAGAAAGGCTTCAAAAAGACTGATCGTGCGTCCACTCTATGCTTGCGCAGAGCGAACAGGGTCTTCCAGCGGGCGAACGCGCTCTACATCCCGAAAGAGGCAAAAGCGCATCGCAAGCGACTCTCTACTTCCCCGAAAGGAGCGCAAAAGAGCCATCCGCAACGTCATTGGTACACGACAGCCGACATATTTTCATCAGCCATAGAGAGACATTTCATTTTGAAAACGAAAAGATGACACAACCACTCAGGAGTGATCCCTAGAGTTGGTCACGGCTTGCAAGGGCGGAATCGAACCGCTGGGCGTTTGCACACCCGTCCTCTCGTACAAAAGGAGGACCTTTGCTACCAGCAAAGAGCCCCAAGCAAAAGTCCAGTCGGGTTGGGCCGAGACGAAGCACGAAAGGAAGCTGTGAAGACAAGCGATAGGCGTCAGCTCAGCGAGAGAAGACAGACCCGGGCACGCAAGTAGTCCAGCTTCGCATCGTCATCTCTCAGGAGCAAATTGGAAGTTAATCTTCAGACTCGTCCCACCATAGAACAAGTTCAGAGACTCTAGACTGATAATACTCGTCACCGAGAACGGCACCACTGGCTCACGTTGCGCGACCGGGTTTCAAAAAGCATGATGGCAGACACATACCAGTTTAGTTTGTGAGCCTCAACTGAGTTAAGTGAGGTTCAAGTCGCTCCTCAGGTTTCAGGTTTCGGGTTTCCAACCAAAGCGTTTTGCCTAAGGCGAAGGCGAGCACGATCCACCTAAGCAGCGCTTGCGAAGGCGAGACGCCTCTGCGATGTCCGTTGAACGATGGTCATCTCTTTGCATTCTTCGCTGATTGAGAGCTGAGAGATTGAAAGTACCCGGGTACCAACTACTTCGCGAAGGATCCGAAGCCTATGCATGGCCATGAATGCCTGATCATTGTGTAGTCAGTCACCTCTTTCTGTTTATTCTCTTGAAGCGAGTGAAGGAGTTTTGTGTGATTCCCCTTAGGACCTCTCCTTCAGCACTAGCCACCATCAAAGTGTGTGTAGTGTGGGCTTGCGCTCACGAGATAGCAAGGAAACCTCTCCCCGCCATCATCTTCGTCAACACGGCATTCCCTCTCAAGGGTTTCTTTTCAACTGTCAAAGCGCGGATATTTCAGACGGAATGGCGGCTCGCAGGTTAGGGTTCACGACACTGTCCTCAGTGGCCATCGGGTTGGCTGCCTCGCAACACCGGCTTCGATTCGCTGTCAATGAGCCGTCCGCGGCCACAACCTCATCGTCTACTTCGAGCTCGACAACAAAAGACCCCAAGGACTGCAAGGAAGCGGCTTGCCGAAGCAAAGTGGACGACCTCAAGGCGTCATTTGGGAAGGCCGGGGTCGGCGCCGTGGCTGGTAATTCCGATTGGAAAAAGGCCAGCGAAGAGCCTCCATCTCGAGAGGTTCTCGGTCGTGCGGGCTGGACCGTGCTTCACTGCTTCGCGGCATACTACCCGGACGAGCCCACCGAAGATGAAAAGCGCATGGCGCTCGCGTTCCTAGAGGCGTTTTCGCACTTGTACCCCTGCAAGGACTGTGCTGAGGGTCTTCGAGTGGCTATGGAAACTTCTCCGCCGCGGGTAGAGTCTCGCAAAGAGTTTTCGTTGTGGGTCTGCGAGACGCATAATCATGTGAATGAACAGATAGGCAAAGCGACCACCCCATGCGATCTTGCGGCCCTCGACAAGCGATGGAGAGGAAAATAACGCGTTGTAAAAAGCAGTTGGCGACCATGAGTGTACAAAGTAAGACTGGCTAAGATGAGTTTACTTTTTAGAAAGAAGCATATTCCAGTCCACGACGACACTAATTGGCGCCGCGGTAGCCAGTTAAGTGTAATCATTACCAAGAAGATTACTCCCCTAACTTTCTCCCTGCTCTCAAAAAACCTCTCGTGTGTACTATCTGCTCGTCAAGTGGCATATGATTCATTTCGCAGGAGGGCCTATAAAGCCGAAGCGCTCAAATGATTATTCGCAGCAGCTTCGGCTCTTGAAGGCTACACACTTTCAGGCTTAACTCATAAATAGCGAAGCAGAACTGACTCAATTGGGTACGTCTCGCTTCTTGGCAATCGAGTCTCAACGCGTCTCAACACTATTAACTCAAAACTATAAGGTTATAGAGAAATATAGGTTGGATCGACACTCCATCGTCATTATATCCTGGAAGCAGTCAAAGTCAGAGCTCATGCCAAAATACGGTAGTGGCCATAAAACACTGCAGAACGGAAAGAACCGGTGCGGAAAGTTCCTTGCTGTAATGTTTAAAAAAGGTTTCACAGGAAGACACTACTCACTTGTGAGAATGGATCGCCTGTATGAGCTCTGTCTGCGCGAGCGCCATGAGGAGATAGACGCTCTTCTGGCCTCTTCCGCTTTTGAAAAGCGAGGTTTGGCCGGTCTGATCGGCAGCGAAAAGAACTTCCAAGAGAGCTTGAATGGGTTCCGCGGAGCTTCTAATCGGACTGTTCTGCACTGTGCGGTGTCTGGGATGACAATCCATACGGGTCTCGTGAAGGCGTTCATCCAGCACGGTGCGGACGTCAACGCTGTCGATGTAGGTCCTCCCTTACAAAGGTCAAGTTGCGATGCATTCGCATGCTGGAATGCTTGACACTATTCCTGATTTGGACTAACTCATCTTAGGTATATGGGGAGACGCCTCTGTTTTACGTGTGTAAGAGAAGGTAGGGCACATGCTGGATGATGATGTACGGTGGCGACCGTGTGAGACTGATCATGACTCGATAAACCAGAAATCAATCCGGAACCAGGCAGACGGTTCGTCTACTCCTGAAGAACGGCGCGGATCCTGCACATAAGAATGTGAGTCGTCGTCATTATGGCGATGTCCATCTACACGCAAACTAACCCGAAAGAGAATCCCAGCGGAAGGGCGAGACGGTCATGACCGTGGTGGCTCTGAACCCTTACCTGCCCTTTGACGTGGTCGGTCTCTTGCTCGGCCACGGGGCGATCACGAAGGACGTGCGACACAACGGCAAACTCGTGACGGATCTCATCATTCAGAACTGGCGACGACGGAATGTCCAAGAGAGATACATGACGATGCTGAACGAACACCACTCCTTGGAAGCGTTCTGCGCTGCATCAAAGAGCTCGCGCGAGTGCGCTTGCAAGATGCTCCCCACGGACGTCATCTTCGCTCTTCGAACGATGCTATATTAAAAGCGGAGCGTTTCCATCATAATGTTTTTGATTTGTACAATAGTAATTGAAAAATTCGATACAAAACCCTTCTACTTACATGCACCCTCTCGTGTGTCATCATCACTCAAGAGTAACCCTGCTGAGCCTCTTCTGTTTGAAAGTCGACCCCACTGAATGGGTTACGCTCTAAAAGGAAAGTGTGGTCACCCACTATTATTGGCTGGACTTGTTGAGGCGACTCCGGATGGAGTATGCCTTTCGATGGCCCGCCGGGTCGCCCTCACATATTTCGCACGTGTCATGGAGACTCTCGCCCCACTGGGACCGGGAAGGTCTTAGTAAGGTATTGACACAAGTGCATCGGGAACACGTCCATTGCTCTCCCACTTTGGTATAGCAGAAGAACTTGGTTTGCTTTTGCGAGACCTCGGTCCAGGAAGTCGCCCCAGGTTCGGACAAGTAATCACGACGTTCAAAGCACGGGGCAAAGTGGGGATGTTCAAGATCCGTTAGAGCCTCGAATGTGACCACTCGCGACCCCACGCGCATTCCACACGCGAGCCTGGCCACGTGCCAGTCTAGCGTATAACTGCCCTCCGCAACCGAACGCATCCCGAAGATGGATTCGGCGTTGTTCACAAACAGAACATCCGCATCACGGCATTTAGAAAAGATGGCATGTTCCCGAAAATCCCCGGAAAAGAACTCGACTCGGTCGGCCAGCTCGCCGCGATCCTTAGCGACGACCCACTGGTTAAACGACTCCTTGAGCTGCATGGCAATTTCGTGTCGGCCAGCGCATAGCTCCACCCCTATGGAAGACACACATCCAATCGTCGCCGCGACCTGGAGGACGACGGTGCCAATGCCCGATCCAATGTCGGCAAATTTTTCATGAGATTGCAGTTTCGCAGCAGTCACAACGGCCTGCTGCACAAATGTGTACTTTGCTCGACCATACTGGGCTTTAGTCATCGTCTTCAGAGCCATTTTCGAGCCCGCCTGGCTGCTGACGTGCTTGGCCTCGAGCTTCTTGTTGCCATCCGTCACTTTCTTGGAACGTTCCAGGCCGTTCCACCCGTTGAAATTCTCCTCAACCTCCTTATCTAACCAAAGTTGAAACTGCTTCAAAGTAAAGACGCTCCGCCGCCTACCTGGAGAGCACTCTTCTTCGTCCTGACCGTCCTCCTCCTGCTCCTGGTCGGCGCAGTCTGCCTTCTCCGCTCGATCTTGACCCGCTCGGTGGCGTTTCGAAACACTGGAAGGACCTCGATTGGACGATGATGGCGAAGCGTTTCCAAAGGCTGCATCCCCCTTCGGACGTTTCGGCGGGGATGGAGATGGCTTTACCTTGCTTACAACTAACGGGGACGGCGACTTAGTCTTGCTCACGATACGCTTCGAAGAGGACCCTTTACCAGCAGACATCAGGCGAAGGTGCGCTGGACTATGCGTCGTCGGTGATTGAGGTGAAGTGACTGAGCAACTTCTAGATGCAAGCACATCCGATGAACCATCTTGCCTAGGAGTCTCCGGTACAACCAATTGCGAAGGCGAGGCTTCTATGATCAGATGCGGTCGAATCCGGTCCGAGGAGGAGGATGCTGTGGTCGGTGGGGGCGTTACGGAATGCAGACGTTTGGGCGTCGATTCAAGCTCGTCTGAGAGGGAACTCTCCAAAACGATCGGACTTGACTGTGTTCCTCGACTGTGTTGCCGTTGACTGGGAGTTGTTGATGCTGTTGCCGATGCGGGCGATCCGCTCGGCACTCGCCCTTTCAACGACACGCTCGGCGACCGTGGAACCGCCTTAGTGGACATTCCTCCACCCCTCTCACTCACCCTGTACCTAGCTAAGTAACAACGCCTCTATCTCTTGGCACGCAACGAGTGTTGTTCACATCGACGGTGTATCGAGGTCACTCACGTTTGTGGAAGCTTTTAAGTAATATATCATTCCGACTCCCATGATCCTTTTGCCAACGTCGTCGACCGTGGAGATCCGATGAAGGGGACGCACGGGCCCGTTGTCAAAAACAACTTGGTCTTTCCCAAACAAGACGTCCCACGGCTCATCACAGTAGTCACTGTTTCACTGCATGCGAAAATGCTTCGCTTACTTATTTCTGAATTCCGCTGCTCCCAGTGTTTTGAAACTTTTCAAACATGTACCTTGGTACACTATGTCAGGGATTTTTGAATCTTTCAATTGCCAATGTCAGACCTGTCTCGTCTCATAATATATAAACACTAAACCACCTCAACGCGATCGCGCTCTGATTCTCGTCTGCTCCCTTCGCACCCCACCTTCTACAACCACACATGGAGCTTCTCACCTTCCTCGGGGTTGTCAGGTTGGGTGCTTGTGAATGAAATTGAGTCGAACGAATAGTGAACGAAGACATTGACCAGGTAGAGCCACACTCAGCGTCTGAACAGGTTTTTTACTAGTTCACGTGTGTAGTTGTTGGTCCAAGCGCTCTGAAGATGACTACCGCCGGTAGGGCGAAGCAAGAGTTTGACGAAGATGAATTCTTGTACGCGGATCAACCAGATTTATCCACAGGTGGCTGGCTAAAAACAACCAAGGCAAGGGCGAGTGCATCTTCCTGTGCTGCTACAGCAGTAGCATCGGAGGACGCGAAAGGAACCAAGTCATCTACAAAGAAGCGAAAGGTCGACGCAGTGACACTGTCTTCGGGTCCTGGTTGCGCGGCGTGCGTGTTATGCTTTGGTGGTCTTGAGGGGCTGCGTCAATGTCGAAAGTGTTATCTCAAGGTTTGCTCCAACTGTAGAAGCACCCGAGATGTGAACGGAAGGGGAAATGATCGCGATTGGCTCTGTGAAGATTGCAGCCAGGGAGGAATTGGACTTGAGGTGTTGCTGTCAGCCCCAGCCCCAAAGCGTTCTAAGGTAACGAAGTCCGGCGAGGCTCCTCGCAGGTCAAAGGGAGGACGAAAGTTCTATCGAAAGCGTCGAAAGTGAAGTGAGCTTCCGCGATACGCCCGAAAGGTCGCCACCAAACTCCTCACGAACAGAACGAAATGTCGCCTTCAGGTTGCTTTATGATCACCCACCCAGAACGACTCATCAAATGACCCAACCATGGTCTACCTGTGTATACATCTCATTCACCGATTCGGGAGTCGAGTCCTCGGCCAGAGAATGACAAAGATATTCAAATTGAGCCTGTGCAGTGTGTGTCCTTTACAAACGATCGGTTTATGAGTTTGACTTGATCCTGAGCCCTGGCTATTACTAATTAGGCTGTAACTTGGAATAACGCGTCTTATAGCCAGCGACGACGCTGGTCGCAGGGCGGCTTGTGTAAGATTGACATATGAACGGTCAAGGAGCTGGTACTTCCTAGACACCCTAGCCATGGCATTTGGAAGTACGAGTAGGGTGGCATTTGGAAGTACGAGTACCCAGACCAGACTATTATTGTTGAAAAAGTGCACCACAGCGATTGACAAGTCTACGCATGGCTATTCGTTCGCAGTCCATCCACACCCGAGCGACGTGCCCCACATGCTCCAGTAGCTCATCGCAGCTCATGCAGTAGCAGTGCCTGAAGTGATTTGACAGATACCTACCAGGTAGCTACCAGTAGCATTCGGGACCGACGCAAAGCTGCTGAACTCGAAGTTCTTTTTTGGTGTGACCCCCCCTCACAATTACAAACAACACTTTTTGCTTTGAAGACAATAAAGAGAGAAGATGGGAAGGCCTAGCAGTCCCACAAGCCTCGGCCTTCTCGCCGCGGCCCTCTTCCTCCTTGCCCTGTCGGGCTCCCTCCGCCTCGTTATGGCGTTGGAGGTGGAGGACGAATCGGGACTTTCCGGGGCGACTGCCCAGTCTCTGGAGGAGGCGGCCGAGTTCGCTGCGTACTTCCCCCAGCTTTCGGTGGCGCATTTTCGGGACCGCTTGAATGAGCTCTTGGCGAAGGGTTCTAATAAGACGGCTATTCAGGAGCTGCTCGCCAATACGACTCAATCAAGGATCCGCTCCCTTCAACAGAACGCAGATATCAACGCTGCTGCTATTCAGGTGCCGTTGTTGGCGCTCAAGAATGAAGACGCGTACAACAAGCTGACCTCGCTCAAATTGTTCTTGATTGGGCGGGACTTTGCAAACCTGTCCAGGGTCAACGAGCTGAGGGACTTCGGTTTGGCCCATTTGATACAACATTACCTCGATAGTGTTGCCAAGGTTGATCCGGATACACAGGAAACTAGGATTACTCCTTACAATAGGATATACCGTGCCCTGCTACTTGGGTTGAACGCCCTCATCGTCCATGTTCACAACAATATGTCGACAACCAGCAAGCTTGCTTTGAACCATCTTTCCCTGCTTGATCCCTTTGAGCTGAAGTATTTCCAAGGATATATTTTGGATCCCAGCCGTGTCCGCAACTTCACCGATTCGCCAGCTTCGAATGACTCATCTCAACAAGATGGGAGTAACTCCTTAATTGCCGTATCTACTTCGGCAGTTATGGGTCATGGCGAATCTCTCCCCGAATCGGTGGATTGGGTGGCTGCAGGGTACCTGGGTCCAGTGCTGAATCAGGGCTCATGTGGATCCTGCTGGGCCTTTACTGCCGCCACGGTCATCTCAAGCAGGCTGGCCGTTTCCGGGAAAGCCAATGTGACTGATCTCTCAGAGCAGCAGTTGGTGAGCTGTTCAACCTCGAATCTCGGTTGCGCAGGTGGATCATACGAAAATGCCTGGTCATATGTCCAGGTCAGTGGTCTAGTGTCCAGTGCGCAGTATCCTTATACCTGCCAAAGTACCACGCAGACCCCTCCGTGCGATACATCAACGCTTAATCAGCCCGTGGTTTCGGCGACTCCGTTCAAGCTCGGTCAGGCCCCGGGCCTAAAAACAGAGGCGGATCTAAAAGCGGCACTTGCGACTGGGGGCCCAATCGCCCTGGCCATATCAACTCCGAGCTGCTTCAAACAGTATTCTTCGGGTGTCCTGATGCAAAGCGACTGCCCATGCTATGCTGGACCGAGCTCGATCAATCACGCCGTTACACTCGTCGGGTATGGAGTCTCGAACGGAATCAACTACTGGCTCATCCGAAACTCGTGGGGCGCTGGCTGGGGAATGAACGGAAATGTCATGCTGCAGATGGGCGTGTCAGGCGCGGGGATGTGCGGAATGCTGACCGATCCCAACTATCCCAGCTCTGTGGAGCTCAGTCCAGAATGTCAGGCGGCAACCCCGCCAAGTTACTGCCAGGCGCCCTACCCCGCCACCGATGAATCCTCGAGTCTACCAGCATGGGCCTGGGTGCTAATAGGCCTGGCCATTGCGATTGGTTTGCTCCTCTGCGTCGGGATTACCGGCTTCTGCTGCCAGAGGTACGCACCCTCGGATGCCTGGTACAACATTTTCGCAAAACCCGAGCCTGAAGGTTACAAGCTTCTCTCCAAGGATGAGGTTAACGCCGGTGTTGGTCCGGTTCCCAACAATGATCCAAGGGCGTTTGGGGGCCAACCACCAGCGACGACTACTACGACCGCACTAGGGCAGGTGTAAATCAGGAGCTTTTTGGTGGCGGAACTGTGCGAAATCGTTTGTACTGTACTTTACGTCCGCGTCTTGGGTCAATGTAGCAGAATTTGGTGGGTCCATGTGTCATGATTTTGTCCCTCGTCACTGTGCAGTGACGCGATCCGATGTGATCTTTCAGGTGGAGGGACCACACAGTGTGCATGATAACAGAGAATAAGGAGGAGTCTACATCTGGGTTATGCATGTAACTATACGGTAGATTAGAGATCTTTAATGTGTCGACTACCGACCAGCGGAGAAATTCATCCAAGCGAACACTGCAACTAATACAGAATTTTACATGTCATATAAGCATATAAGCGTAAGTTGTCGTATTCTTAGAGTAACCACTGCTCATGGCAGGACCAACCCTGTTGAGACGACAAGGAAGCACATGGGACCGGGGAGAGTCCATGCAGAGACAAGAAACAAACCCTCCTGTGCCGACTCCCATCTCTTTCGGGTCTTCCAAGTGGTCGCCTGTGGAAGCTAGAACGAGCGAGAGAAGGTATCAAATCTCGAGGGAAACGTTCCAGCACCCTCTATCAAAAGTTTCGGAGAAAGTGCCACCTTCGATTTGAACAGCAGCAGTAGCAGCAGTTGTGTATGAGAAGGATTAAAAAGGACGCGAAAGTCCGTCACGACGGGAGGTCAACTGTGTGTGTGCAAACGTTTTTCACCAGCGGAGGTCAGCGACAGAGAATGGCGTCAGCGTCACTTCGGGACAGAGTTTCGGCTGTCCTGAACGCGATTGTCACAACGATCACGGTGGTGGTGACGTTGTCGTACCTTCTCAATGGAAACGTCACTCTTATCGTGGTTCGAACTGAGCCAACCGATGATCTGCTTCCGCATGAGTGTTTCACTTCCTCCATTGACTTCATCGTAAGCAATACCCAATTGGGTGGATTCGAGTTACAAGTGGTCCACTTCCAGACGATCACATTCAATCGATCCGACATGAACCTGCTCGATCCAAACGTGACCTACACATTCGGTAATAAGATGATCGCCTACGACACCTTCAAGGAACCAGGCTCGCCCGCGCAAGTGACTTACAATTATTTTTTAGTCGACACTGGCACCAGTCGATACTACACCGAGGACCAGGAGATTGTTCAGTTTGCCGGGAATAACAGAGCGAAAATCTTTACCAAGTCGTCAAGAACCGAGGTGATTATCATCACTCCAATCACGCCGTTCAACATTACAACCTGTCGACGTACTATCGCGTCCTCGACACTGCGCTGGGGCAAAGAACGAAATCGATGCTCTTTCGATGCAAGGCGGTCGTCCCCATCAGTGATGCTAACTCGGTTGAACGAATGGCGTTTTGGCCGCTGATCATCCTTGGCTTCTTCTCCATCGCAGTCTCTGTTTCGACCTTTTGCCCCACCAGATGTTGCAATACAAACAGCCCTCGACCAAAGCCTTCGACGGTGCTCACGACGCCTACAGGTGAATCCAGAGTGTAAAGGGTCTCCCAACCGACTGAAGGGTGTTTGGATGCAGTAGATAGAGCCTACTGAATGATTATTAGAGAAGAATGCACAAAAGTGTCCTCATAAACCATATAGGACGAAGAGTCGTCTTCAACGCCTGCGCAAGTGAACAGGCAACCAGATGCACCTTACCGTTTATCTGAGTTAAATCATGTAAGAGCTTCTACGAGTACAAGGCTGCCGTCTGCACTCGCAGTACGTATAAAACGCTGCTAGTCCACTTTAAATATCAATGAATAGATGAATAGCGTACCCAACCAATTTCGCTCACGCATTGCATCTATATTCCTGGCGTCGATCCTTGTAAGGTGTATTTGTGCGCCTGGAGCAGTCAACCTTTCAACAGGATTAACGGTACTCGCTGCAGAAGAGCCCGCTCAACTTTATTGACATCATCATCTACGTTTATTCGTACTACAGACGGAGGATTGTATGGAACATGCTGTGCGTCGGTTCAGCAGTTTAGTCAGATGCAAGCAAGAGCTACATGCTGATCCCATGGAGGTACCGCGGTACTTGACAATCAATCCTTCCTTCTGCTCTGATGCATCTAAACTACTAATATCATAGTGGAATGTAGAATATTGGAGTGTTCTTTCAAAAGCAATCACCATCCGACGTGTCCCATTCATGCACCGAAGCTCCCTTGCTTGTTTGCTTCTTTAAAGAAAAACCTCTTTAAAACTACCCACAATTACATTAACTGCTTGAAGGATTCCCAAAGCTTCATTTCCTCTTCAAACAGAACTCAACATCCTGGCTTTATACTGATGAGATCGGTCTCTTCACTAGTATACCTTTCATTGATCGTCTCAATTTCTTCTTTGATCGAAACCTCACCTCAAGCAAGACCTTGTCTGATCTAATAAAATGGAATCGAAGGCGATTGAAGCGCTGCCGGTTTTTAAGGAGGCCCTTATGCGGCTGACTGCGATGGAGAAGTATGCCGCTTTGAATGCGTTTACGCACAGGGTTCCCCAGCAGGTCGTGCTTGATCAGGTAATGCGGAGCCTTGAAAGCAACGCAGGGTCGCCTGACCTCAGAGGGAAGCTAGTAGCACTCAAGGCCAACTTTTGCGTCAAGGACTGGCCCTCAGACGCTTGTTCAAAGGCGTTGCGGGGGTACGTAGCCCCCTTTGACTCAACCGTGGCGGAGAGACTTCGGTCGAGTGGAGCGGTGCTCTGCGGCCTGACGAACATGGACGAATTCGGAATGGGGAGCACCGGGGAGACTTCGATTCACGGACCGACGATCAACCCGTGGGGAGCGCATCTTAGTTGCGGAGGGAGTTCCAGTGGGAGCGCAGTAGCAGTTGCGACCGGTTCAGTGTTCTGCGCCATCGGGAGCGACACGGGAGGTTCGGTTCGACTTCCCGCTTCACACTGCGGAGTGGTGGGGATGAAGCCCACCCGAGGGGCGATTTCCCGATTCGGATTAATCGCGTATGCAAGCTCCCTGGATATGCCAGGGATTATGTGCCAGAACGTACGGGACGTTCAGCTAGTGCTGGATGCGCTCGCGGGTCCTGATAACCGAGACTCCACTTGCCTCTCGTCAAAGTGGAAGCTCACATGGCTTCAACAGTCCATCAAGAACGAGGGCATAAAGGTGGGTCTTGCGAAGGACTTTTACCTCCCGGAGCTGAGTCCCAGCGTGGTTCAAGCGTGGTCGGACGGAGCAAGCTTCCTCGCTAACACCGGGATGGATGTGGTGGATGGCCTTGAGTTCCCCACGCTCCCGGACTCGCTATCGGCCTACTACGTGATTGCCCTGGCGGAGGCCTCATCGAATCTTGCGAGATATGATGGAGTGAGGTACGGTCATCGTGCGAGCAATACTGATAACGGCAATAACGGAGAGCCCATGGACC
>Ga0075012_10004972_pt1 | contig 12268 bp, 18 predicted proteins | sample All_14_2_FD_71474 | JGI IMG/M metagenome (GOLD analysis project Ga0075012, IMG submission 71474) | Freshwater microbial communities in response to fracking from Pennsylvania, USA - Allegheny Zone_MetaG_DW_15 | ecosystem: Environmental > Aquatic > Deep subsurface > Groundwater > Drilled...
CCCACGCCTTTGTTAAAATAGTCAAGCGTCCCCACCCCCGCTTCAACCGCTATCTCAATCGCCTTCGCCAACCGGGGTGTCATGAGTTCATTTTGACAGTGCTTTTGTCACATGCTGAATATCTTGGTCTTTTGGGTAGACTTTCGTCTATGCATGAGATACCTACTATTCTTGTGAAAATACGCGAGTTGGAAACGTGCCTGCGGGAAATAGTCACTTGTTCTCCCATATTTGATGAGGTGCGAGTTTCCACGCCTAAATGGAATAGATTATGTTCTGCCATGGATATCATTGGTGACTCAACATTAGCCTTTGAAGCATATGTTCAACATGAAACAAATGATGATGGCATGCTGTACTTAACAGTCCACGGACTATTTCAAACTATTGCCCAGCAATTAAGCGCTTGCCTAAGAATAAGTCAGTCTTTAAACATTAAACCTAGAAGCTTGTTAGAGGTAAAGGCAAAAGAACTTAAGGAAATACGCAATATTGCGAGCGGGCATCCTGACGAATTTCGAGATAACTCAAAAAGAATGGGAACGTCAGGCATTTCGCGGGTTACGCTTAACAAAGAAGGCTTCACATTAGTTCAATGGATGGATGATGATACTCAGTCATTCAACGAAGTTAATATCAAGAAAATGCTTATAACTTGTGCAAGGGTTGTGCGACTTTACCTAATTCAGGTTATAAATCATTTAGTGCGAAAAAAGCGTATATTTTCAAATGAATGGAACTTGAATCCGCTTACGGATCATATCAAATTACTAGGATATTATTCGGAGAAATTGGGTGACGGACTTCGCAATTACAAAGGCATTCCCTTAAACACAACTTTAGATTTGATTGAATGCCAAATCTCAAATTTGACCTCGGACTCCAGATATACTCTCGATTTTTGCCGATACTTGAAAATGGACGTTGAGAATGCACAAAATGCAATCCAATTAGTTCGGACTCAAATATCAATCCCATCTTCAATTCATATTGACGATACTCAATTAGAAATCAATGTCGAGTATCTTCAATGGAAGATATGTGAGATAGACTCGCAGGTTGGCAAGATTGACCAATCAATGAGGAGTGATGAAACGACTTCAGTGGATTTGGACACCGTGATTTTGGACTAGAAATACACGCTCAGGCGACAGGAATTGGACGGCACCATGCCATAATCATCCCAACCCCAAAATGCTCTCCGCCATCCTCACCCTCATGATCCAAACCACCGGAAACCCCGTCTTCCCCGGCAACTACGCCGACCCCGAACTCCACCTCTTCCAAGACAAATACTACATCTACCCCACATTCTCCGCCGCCTACGAAGACCAAACGTTCTACGACTGCTTCAGCAGCGACAACCTCTCCAACTGGCAAAAACACGCCAACATTCTCAACTTCGCCGACGTCCCCTGGTCAACCAACAAAGCCGCCTGGGCACCATCCGTCATCGAGCGAAACGGGACCTACTACATGTACTTCTCCGCCGGAGACGGTGCCGGAATCGGAGTCGCCTCATCAAAATCCCCCGCCGGACCTTTCAAAGATGCCCTGGGCAAACCCCTCATCAAGGAATACATCAACGGTGCCCAACCCATCGACGCCCACGCCTTCATCGATGACGACGGACAAGCCTATCTCTATTACGGCGGATGGAAACACTGTAACGTCGTCAAGCTCAAAGAAAACATGATCGAAACCGCAGGCGAATTCCTCGAAGTCACTCCCGAAAACTACGTCGAAGGCCCCTTCATGCTCAAAAAAGACGGCAAGTACTACTTCATGTGGTCCGAAGGCGGATGGACAAACTCATCCTACGGCGTCGCCTATGCCATCGCCGATTCCCCCCTCGGCCCCTTCAAACGCAAAGCCCACATCCTTGATGGCGTCCCCACCATCGGCATGGGTGCCGGACACCACAGCGTGCTCAAACTCCCCCGAACCAACGAATACGTCATCTGCTACCACCGACGCCCCGCCGGCTCAACCGCCCGCGATAACCGCGTCACCTGCATCGACAAACTCATCTTCGAACCCAATGGCGATATCCGCCCCGTGGTCATCACCAACGAAGGCGTCCCCGCCTGGCCCGCAGTAATAAAATAAAAAAATCAGGAAAAGTCATGTTCGCTCTTGACTCTCACCTTGCCCGAGACTCGCAAACTGCCTTTCGATGATCAAAATCGGCGACTTTGCAAGAATCAGTGGTGTGACTGTCGCAACGCTTCGGCACTACGATGAATCCGGCCTTCTCAAACCCGCACTCGTCGTAGAGGCTTCGGGATACCGCTACTATCGCATGGAGCAACTCCCGAAGCTCAATCGCATCATTGTTTTCAAAGAACTCGGTCTCACACTAAATGAAATCGAACACTTCCTTTTAAGTAAACAAGATGCCGGTGAGCTGCGTGATCTGCTACGCCAAAAACGAGCAGAAAGCGAGAAACGCATGACCGAGGAGTTCGCAAAGCACCAACGGATCGAGCGCCGAATCCAAATCATCGAAAAGGAAAATGCAATGCCAGAACTCGAAATAGTCGTAAAAACGGCCCCCTCAATGACACTTGCCACAATTCATGTCCATGTCCCAACAAACGAACAAGTCCCTGAACTGCTAAGCAATGCCTATGGCAATATCTGCCAATTCTTGCAACAAAAAGGACTGACCCAGAAAGGCCCGTGCCTCGCGATTTGGTACAGCTCACCAAATGACTTCACCGAAGAAGAAGTCGATGTAGCAATCCCCATAGACAAAACAACTACTGGCGAAGGCAACGTAATAATCCAAGAAATCCCTGCCACTCAAGTTGCCTCTGTCGTCCACAATGGCCCATTTGAAGAGTTTCAAGAGTGCCACCGTGCGCTCATGAATTGGATCGAGGATTCTAACTACGAAATTTCCGGCCCATACCGCGAAATCTATCACGAAAACAGCGAAGAATCCGCAACAACCGAAGTCCACTACCCAATCACACTCAAAAAATGATCTTGCGGGGGAGACGCGACAGCATCTCCCCCTACCTGAAAGCCCAAAAAAGGATTACGCTTTCTTTCGAATCAATGCCGCGCCAGCAGTAGGCAACCCTACCACCGACGCCCCGTCGACATCACCAACGAAGGCGTCCCCGCCTGAACCACAATAATCAAATGAAAGTCGACATCGCAAAATTCGAAGCCGAACCCCAAGGCTCTTTCCATGTGCTCGAACAAGAAAAAGCCGAGCGCATGTCCGCCAAGACCCTTTATATCCCCAGTCCCCTCGATGTCGCCAAAGCTATCCAGGACATCCCATCCGGCAAAACCCAAACCATCTATGACCTCCGCGAAACCATCGCAAAAGCGCACAACGCCGACACCGCATGCCCCGCCAAAATCTTAAAATACTGGAAGTGGATGGCCCAATTCAGCGACGAAAACCCCACCACAAAAACCCCCTATCACATCCCCTGGTGGCGAGTCCTCAAAGATAACAAACCCAGTCGGCACATGCCCGGCGGCATCGAAAATCAAAGCAAAATCCTCCAATCAGAAGGCGTCTCCGTCAAATAACCAGCCCCGCAGAAAATCCCGTAGTCACTTGCAACTCCCCCCGCCAAAACGCGTAATATCTCGCTGAGCATTGATGAAAAAATCTCAATCCATAAAACTTGGAATCGTCTCCCTCTTCAGCGTGGCCCTCCTCGCCGGATGCACCTCGCCCGAACAATACTCTCGCCGATGTGTCGACAAAAAAGACAAACTGCAAGATGACCAACAATGCCGATCCGGCGGAGCCGGTCGCTGGGTCTACATGGGCAGCCATTCCCGAATCACCAACGGCATCATCTCCGGCTACCACTCCACCGAGCCAAAAACCGGAAGAATCGTCAGCTCCAACGGATCAACCGTCCGATCCGCCCCCTCATCACGAAGCGGTTTCGGGTCGTCCGGCTCGTCTTCGTTCGGAAGTTAATGCGCCGACAAATCCAAATCCCCCGGACAAATTGGCAACAAAAAGTCGAAGAAGTCGGACTTGTCTTTCACACGCACCAAAACCAGCCGTATTGGGATGAGTCCGCCGCCTATATATTCACCTCAAAAGAAGTCGAAAAACTTGAGTCCGTCACCAACGAACTCCACCAACTCTGCCTCCAAGCGGTCGGATTTGTCATCTCAAACAACCGATTCGCCGATTTCGGAATATCCCCTGATCTCGCAAAAGTGATCACCTCCGAGTGGGAAGCCGAGCCGCCCACCCTCTACGGCCGATTCGATTTCGGGTTCGATGGCAACTCCGAACCAAAACTCTTCGAATACAACGCCGACACCCCCACCTCACTCCTCGAAGCTGCCGTCGTGCAATGGCACTGGCTCCAAGATGTCCACCCCGGAGCCGACCAATTCAACGCAATCTGGGAAAACCTCATCGAACAGTGGCAATGGCTCAAAGATAACAACAAACTCAAAGGGCAAACCGTCTATTTCGCCTCCCAAGATCACTGGGAAGATCTCATGACCGTCGCCGTCCTCCGCGATACCGCCGACCAAATCGGTCTCCAAACCGAATCCCTTCTCATGGAAGAAATCGGCTGGAACGAAATCGCCCAAGAATTCCGCGATCTCAAAGAAAAACCCATCGAAACCATCTTCAAGCTCTACCCCTGGGAATTTATGGTCAAAGATAAATTTGGCGAAAACGCCATCGCAAATCTCCAAAAAACTCAGTGGATCGAACCGATCTGGAAGATGATCCTTTCAAACAAAGCGCTCCTCGCCATCCTCTGGGAAATGGCCCCCAACCACCCCAATCTCCTGCCAACCTATCTCGATTCCCCCCGCGATCTCACCCAATACGTATCAAAGCCCATCCTCGGCCGCGAGGGTTCAAACGTAGAAATCGTCTCCAATTACGAAAGCGCAAAAACCGATGGCCCCTACCAAAACGAGCGACGCATTTTCCAAGAATTCTACGGCCAAAAAACATTCGCCGGAAACCGCCCCGTCATCGGGAGCTGGGTCGTCGGAGAATCATCTTGCGGAATCTCTATCCGCGAAACAACCAATCTCGTCACCGATGACCTCGCCCGATTCATCCCCCACCTCATCGGCAGCTTCTAAAAAAAAAAAAACTGGATGAGCCAGCCAGCTCATCCAGCAAAAAAAGCTAAAAACCCAAAAAGGCTTACGCTTTCTTCAGTTTCTTTCGAATCAATGCCGCGCCAGCAATCGCCAAACCAACCATAGATGCCGGTTCGGGAACCGCTTCAGTCGTGATCTTCAACTTAACACCATCGTTAAAATAGTGGCAGTCAGGATCAAAAGTCAAAGCAAAATATCCGTCCGAAGCATATTGTTGCAGTTCGTCCAAAACGCCCTGTGCTGCAAAGTCAAACTTCAAATCAAAGCCCGTGTTCACGCCACCAAGCGGATCGCTCCATGTGCCAACCCGAACGCCTTGACCAGCAAAGTAGTCGCCGCTAGCTTGGTTGTCATAAAAGCGTTGAACGCCAACCGGCGTATTGCCCGAACCGTTTGTGTTCAGCAAGTCAACATAAAGAATGTCTTGCTCAACTGTCCAGTCCCAAATGTTTTTGATTTCAAGACTTGCGCCCGTAATAACTTCGTTAGCCGGCACATTAAACTTAATGCCCCACTTATAAGCGTCGTAGTGATCCAAGTCGCTCAAATCTGAGTTGCCCGGAGGTGTAAAGGTGTAAGTGCCAGCGTTCGCAATTCCGACCGCGAGCATTGCTGCGAGTAGTGTGGTGTGTTTCAACATTCCGTTTGACCTTGCCGCCTAAGAGCGACCCTCAACCAACCTTCGCAATCCGCGTGCCAATCCAACCAAATCCGTCAAAAAACTTTATTCCCAACAACCACAGACTCAAAAATCATGCAAAACTCAACCCATGACGGCCGCTTCCATCGTCGCCCTTTCATTCATTCTTGCCACTCCGAAAGTGCCACAACACGCTCAAACCGCCGATCAACTCCTCAATTCATACGGCAAAAGAGAAGATTTCCCCGCCATAATGCGCGACTCTCTGACGACATTCCTAACTGTCGAAGACCTCTACGCAAAAGCCCAATACAAGCAAGCAAAAAAAACACTTGACCAGTTCTGGACAAAATATCCCCCCGCCACAACCGAATGGCGAAATTTCTACTCCCAATCAGCCAGCATTTCCGCAACGACAGGCATCAATATCGGCACCCCAACCTGCTACTACGCCCTGCGCATGTACGATGAATGCCTCCGGTGGCGCACCGGCCCCCAAAGCACCGTGGCCCCTCTCACAACCGCCACCCTCACCGTAGTCATCGTCGGCCAAAGCCAAGGCATTCAACCTTCCAACAAGGCCGAGCTCGCCAACAAAACCGGATCAAACATCCTTAACAAACTCGACCCCCAACTCGACAAAGAAATTAACGAACTCATCGGCGAATCAACTGAGCTCTTCGCCGAATACATTCGCGCCGCCAGCCTCGGAAAACTCGCCGTCAAAATTCAAATCGTCAAACTCCCAGACCTCACCATTCCTGTCAGCGTAGAAAATCAATTCGCCGGAATGACCGGCAACGCCATGGAAATGATCTGGAAAAACCTCCCCGCCAAAACCCTCAATTCAACCGATTGGTGGTGGGTCATCTACCCATCTCACGTCCCCGAAAAATACCCCGACTTCAAAACCACCGAGTTCATCACCGGAGGCATGGGAACCGGCCCCGATAGCAACTCCCCTTGCTTCATCTCCGATGACCGCTGGATCACCCGCAAACCCCCACACCTCGGCCAAGGCCCCTACACAACCTTCGAACGCCGCGCCTACCTCCCCCAATGGCTCCAACACGAAATGGCCCACCACTGGTTCCGAACCTGGCCCGAATTTCAACTCGAAGCAAAAGATCACCAATGGTTCGATCGCTCCACCTGGCCCGAAAACTTTGTCGGCCACATCGAACCCGATTATTACGCCGAGGCCCTCAACAAAATCCTACAACCAAAAGCCAACCCGCCCATCCACGTCGCTTTGCTCTATGCCCCACCACCAACCAAACTCTTTCAATCCATCGATCCCAAAACAATCGTCGGCAAATACGAACACCAACCAAGGCAAAACGATTGGCACACCGGCGAAATCCAACTCGTCAACGGAAAATACTTCTGGCAAAACCAAGCCGGTGCCCGATGGAGCCTCATCCTCGACCTCTCCACCGGAAAACTCAAAACCGCCGCCGACTGCCCCTACACGCCACAGGGATCAAGTGAGGGCCCGCCATTCAACATCACCCTACAGCGCAATCAACAAGGTCAATTCACATCCGAATTCATCGGATTCACATTCAACGGCAGCCTCTACAAAAAAGTCAAATAATCGCCCATCAACCAAATGTTCAAAGCCAAACACCCACCCGCCTGCCAATCCAAAAGTCGCTCCCAATGCCCATTTCAAACAGGGGCCTAGCCCATCCATCCTAGGAGCCTTTTAAACTTGGGTATATTTTATTTCCTCCGAGTGGGGGATTAGCTCAGTTGGGAGAGCACCTGCCTTGCATGCAGGGGGTCAGGGGTTCGAGTCCCCTATCCTCCACCACTCTACAGATTTTAAGTTTTGACGAATATTTCCCCTATCTCCATGGTCTGAGCAAGCCTCCAAACGATTCCCTTGAGCATCAAATAAAAGAACTTCTGCTGCTCACTCCGAATCTCACCATTCACCTTCAAATATATTTATAGATGACTACCTGCTTTCTTCACCCACGAAAACAAACAATTTAATATATAACCACCTCGTACATGTCCATACGAGATTCAATCCGACTCACCATAATCTTTCCGATTTTTTCAGTTTCAAGTTCTCCTCAGACATCTTAAGAACATCTACTTCAACTCCTTCTTGATTAACGCAAAGTAAATTTCCACCGCGGTTATCTTTAAGTCTAAGTCGCATGTGCCAGCTATTGATCCCAATCATATCATAGGAGACACTGAAGCTCCTTACTTCTACTTGATCATTTAAAGTACAACCGTGAAAAGAGAGTTTTTCGAATGCATCTTCAGGCGGTAGATCCTCACCCCGAACATAGTCATCTCCCCCACAGTAGCTAAGAAACATAGCCGTAGCACCAACGCAAACAACGGTCGTACCCAGTAGCAATTTTTTCACTTCGTCACCGTTGCGGCGGAAAGCATGGCATGAAATTACCACGCTCTTGCCTCATTTTTCCTCTATTGTTCCAATATCCCCATAGCAATCTTCGTCCATTTATTTCAAATTCTCCGTGTCGGCCACACTATCCAGGTCTCATCATGCTTACAATCTCACTAGCAAGGTTGCAAATCACATCAATTCTGTTTGTCCCTCTTAATCATCAGAATAACTCCACTCCCATATTCCCTTTTAATTATTCTATACAGAAAGCCTCCAGATTTAAATATAACGAATTTGCATTCTGCAGATTGCTGGTTAGACCTGGCATTGTTGTCATTACTGGAATCGCATGGCAACCATTCTTGTTTCGACTCAAAACTAGATATATCCTCAGTAGGATGGTACTCCAATGTCTCAACAGTAGGCGAACCTTCTACGAAAAAGTCTGGTGTGTATTTCGCAACGTTTTCAGCTCTAACATTGAGTCCTACATCATTACCTACCGAACGCAAGACAGACAAAGGAGCCCTTTTAGCCAAACATCCTGCACAGTTTAACAATATCGCGATAAAGCAAAATGCCAAACAACAGCGATATGACAGTTGTTTAAGGACAAGAGCGCACATCACGCTCTTAAACACAACTAGCTCTCCTTGCATCAACGCAACCAATGACCGCAACCAGTAGCACTTTTTTCATCTCGTCACCATCGAAGCGAATAACGCTGTTTTTATTTCACTCTTTCGCCATTCAGGTCAAGAGCTGGTTCACCGTTAATTCTAGCTGTAACTCCATGAATGCCTGAAGCATCATCGTAAACTTCAAAAAGAGAACCCGATCCTCTGCGAAAAATGGAGAATCCAAAGTCTTCGTCTTGAATCGAGAATTGTGCTCTAAGTCGTCCATCACTATCGCAGAATTTCATTGCGATTCCATTAGTATCTAGTTGGTCGAACTCAATTGCACTTGCATCACTGCCTGAAAATTTGAAAATAATCTTATCTTTATTTGCAGATAATTGTGCCACAGAGTTGCCATCGCTATCCTTGAATTTGATAGTGGAAACGGTCACCTCGGAGGCATTCACCTTATCACTGTTGTGTATCCCCAATGAATGCCCTAGCACTCCAGATACCAGGCATACGCTTAGAGCCATAAGGCCACCATTGATGTTTGTTAATTGCATAGTTCATTACCTCGCTTTTCCGCACATACCGAGAATTCAGCTTTGGCCTTTAATGTGAAGCTTCCCTTCACATCAGAAATTTTGAAAGTAGGTATTGCGACGCTCAGCCAAGAACCAACTGCCCGCGAATAGTGACGAGCACGGACATAAACAGAGCTGTATTCAGTAAAGGTCTGGCGATAACCCCAAGCTCCACCCCAAGTAAAGCGGTAACCACCATTACCCATGTTCCACTGGGTGTAAAGCTCACCATAAGGATCATAGCTCGCATCTGCCTGAAGCCAGCCATTACGATAAATCCCAACCACATTCCCAGAGCCGTCATGAACATAGTCACGAGAACCAGATTCACCAGAGCGCTGCTCACTCCGAATCTTTCCATTCACCGTCAAATATGTTGTTACTGCCATTTGCTTAACTCTCTTAAAATCCCATCACTACGCCCTACTTTTTTTTATCGCGAGGGTCTGGCCCAATATTCTCCTCAACCCACCTTGACAACTCCGTGTTCTTAGCAATGTAATCGCGAGGAGATCCGCCACGAGTATTTACATAGTCAATTGTGCCGCCTTGCGAGATCAAATATTTGGCCAAATCGTATTGACCACTTAACAATGCACATCTTAGTGGAGTATCTCCATTTGAATCCTTTGCATTGACATCGACTCCTTGGGCAAGAAGCGTTTTCACTTTACCCAGATCACCTTGACTAGCTGCAAAATGAATGTCTTGCTTTTGAACACCACAAGCAAGGCAAAGACTAATGAAGCTAAGCAGTAATAAATAATTTACTACTGACCTATTTTTATCAAATATTCTACTATTGCTCAACTCTTGGCCCCCAGCGTATCCATGTGATTGGATTTGAATCAGACAACATTCCAATCGTACTGTAGGCTAGCATCATATTGCGCTTTGCAAACTGACATGTTTCAACCTCCCTGACGTGAGAATACATTTGATTGCAATCGCATTTCAAGAGATCATTGAAAACAGTGATTAATTCATTCATACAGACCGCCGGATACAGCATGGTTCCATGCCAAGAGAGAGAGAGAACATGGCACTCCTGCGAGCGGAATATATACCGCGAAAGTTTCGAATACTGACTGTGCAGATAATGGATAACCTATCAAACTTACAACTGCATGAACAATAATTGTTAAAATGCAAACTGTAACAGATAGTCTAACACGGCTTTCCTGATCGTTAACACCAATTATTTTCCTGAACGCTGCTACCAGTGGAAGAGCAATAACAAACGTCTGAAGCATCATAATAATTGAATTCGATAAGTAGTTTCGATCCACCTCATATAGTCCAATGATTCCGGGAACTAGAACGGCAACAGAGATAAGTATATAGAACAATTTAGCTTCGCTTCCAAAGCCACTATTTGACATGTTGCATCACCCCACATTTACGATGCATGCGTAGTATGAGACGCACCTTTGGACTCACGCCCTGTCCTCCGATACCCGCTTTCACACAATCATCCAGGCAGCGACGAACACCAACGCAAACCGAACGCCAGTCCGTAATGGACTGACTATATTCCCAAACACGTTCCCAAGTGAAATCGCAAAGACGACTGTAACAAATTTCAAAGGCATTACCTCTCACATCTTCAGATTAACCCGCTTCCAAACAATCCTCAAAAACCGCCCGTGCCAAAACCACGATAACTCAGAGTACACCAACACCCCCCAAAAACCTCCCTAAACCTCCTCAAAACGCCCGAAAACTCCTCAAAACTCCTCAAAACTCCTCAAACCTCCCCAAACCTCCCGCAAAAAAAGTCGACTTCCCTCACTCCCGCACCGGCGGACCAAGCTTCTTCCCCCAAGGATCCTTCACCCACCAAACATTGCGATACCGAACCGGACCCTCCGCTTCCGTATGATGGTCTTGCAAAAGCAAAGGCAACTCATTTGCCCCTTCCGCAACCGAGAGCCCCGTCTTATCCAAAATCTCCTGGTCATCCTGAACTAAAACCCCGTTCCAATAAACCGAAACCCGCGCATTCTCAACCTTCTTCCCATCCTTCCAGCGCGCCGATCTAAACCAAACATCATAAGCCTGCCAAACCCCAGCTCCAAAACTCGCATTAACCATCGGTGCCGTCTGTCGATACACCGAACCTGCCTCATTGAACCTAGTATCGCCCCCATTAACATCCGGAATCCCTGGTCGATTCATAATCTGAATCTCATACCGGCTTTGCAATTTAATCCCACTATTCCCATTCGTCTGAGACTCAACTTTTCCACCTGCTGGAGAAAGCCACTCCAAATGAACCCAAACATCGCCATGCGGCGACTTCGTATAAGCATCACCGGCCCCAATATCCGCCTTAGCGTCATGAACAACTTCGACAAATCCCTTACTCCGCTTCCAAGCCGAAGCTTTCCCACTCGCATCCACAAGCTGAGATTTGCCCTGATCATCAATCAGCGTTTCCGCCCCACGAGGTCGATCAAAACCCTTCCCATTGCGCTGCAAACCAAACCCCATAAATTCCAAAAGAGGAACCTGCGAAATCGTATACCAACCCTCCGGACTCCACATTTCCATTCCCGAATCGCTCTTCAAACCCCTCAAATTGAAATAAACAACATGGCCGGGTTTCAGCCCATCGACCGAGAAGAACGCCTGCTTACCATCCTCAGAAACCTGCACTGATCGAACCGCAAGTCGCTCATCATCAAGCTTCGGCCCACCATAAATCAAATCCGATTCATAACGCCACTGCCGAATATTTGCTTTCACCAATAGATCAGTCGAATTAGCCGGAATCGAATGCGTAAACGACACCACAAATCCGTCCTTCCGTATCGAGATATCATGCATTTCAAACGGTACTTTGCCCGTCGGCTTCAACCGCTGCAATCCAAACCGATGACCCAAATGGTTCCAGTTCCCATTGCTTCCCACCCCACCCACAAAG
>Ga0075012_10004978_pt1 | contig 12257 bp, 9 predicted proteins | sample All_14_2_FD_71474 | JGI IMG/M metagenome (GOLD analysis project Ga0075012, IMG submission 71474) | Freshwater microbial communities in response to fracking from Pennsylvania, USA - Allegheny Zone_MetaG_DW_15 | ecosystem: Environmental > Aquatic > Deep subsurface > Groundwater > Drilled...
CGTGCCCTTCAGCGCGATCCGGCGCCGTTCGGCAGCGGTATTATTGCCGGTCAGCGCCGCGAAGAGCACGGCGACATCGGCAGGGCCGATGGTCGCGAAGAATGTGGTGAAGGCGATCAGGAAGGTTTCGATCATGGACGCCCCGGCACAAAGCCCAACTCTAACCATCAAAGAACGATCCTGTCCCGCCCCGATTCTCGGGCACCTGGCCGGGAAACCGGGCGAGGGGTTTGAAAAGACGGGAATTTATAATAAATTTCAATGACTTATGGGGGGTGAATTGGTGCTGGTCAGGTTCGTGTCGGTCTTGCTACAGTCCGGCCACGGATGAGGCCCGCCGCCGGCCTTCCCAGACGCCGACCACCGGCGCAAACAGCAAGCATTTCTCTTGAGCGAACCCAATACCGCAGACCAGCCGGAGCCGCAGGACGCGAGCACCCCGAACGGGGGTGGCGTGCCGCCGCGCCAGGATATCGCGCCGATCTCGATCGAAGACGAGATGCGCCGTTCCTACCTCGATTATGCCATGAGCGTGATCGTGTCGCGCGCGCTGCCCGATGCCCGCGACGGCCTGAAGCCGGTGCACCGCCGCATCCTGCATGCGATGAACGAAAGCGGCTATGCCTGGAACAAGTCCTACCGCAAGTCGGCGCGTATCGTCGGTGAAGTGATCGGTAAATACCACCCGCATGGCGATAGCGCGGTCTATATGGCCATGGTGCGGCTGGTGCAGCCCTTCTCCATGCGCCTGCCGCTGCTCGACGGCCAGGGTAACTATGGTTCGATGGACGGCGATATGCCCGCCGCCATGCGTTATACCGAAATCCGCATGGGCAAACCCGCCCACGCCCTGCTCGAGGATATCGAGAAGGAGACGGTGGATTTCCAGCCGAACTACGACGGCAGCGAGCGCGAGCCGGTGGTTCTGCCCGCGCGTTTCCCCAATCTCCTGGTCAATGGCGCCGGCGGTATCGCCGTCGGCATGGCGACCAATATTCCGCCGCATAATCTCGGCGATGTGATCGACGCCTGCCTTGCCTATATGGACAATCCGCATGTGCCGATCGAAACCCTGATCGACATCGTGCAGGCCCCCGATTTCCCGACCGGCGGCTTGATCATCGGTGGCGGCGGCGCGCGCCAGGCCTATCTCACCGGGCGCGGCTCGGTGCTCATGCGGGCGCGCACCCATGTCGAGGAAATCCGCAAGGACCGCTGGGCGATCGTCGCCACCGAGATTCCCTATCAGGTCAATAAATCGACCCTGCTGGAGAAGATCGGCGAGGAGATGCGCTCCAAGCGGATCGAGGGGATCGCCGAGCTTCGCGATGAATCGGATCGCGACGGCGTCCGCGTCGTCGTCGAGCTGAAGCGCGATGCCATTGCCGATGTGGTGCTGAACCAATTGTTCAAGCACACGCCCTTGCAGCAGAGCTTCGGCATCCAGATGCTGGCCATCGATCATGGCCGGCCGCAGACCATGACCTTGAAGCAGCTGATCGGCGCCTTCGTCGAATTCCGCGAAGAGGTCATCACCCGCCGCACCCGCTTCGAGCTGAACAAGGCCCGGGACCGGGCCCATGTCCTGGCCGGCCTTGCGGTCGCCGTCGCCAATATCGACGAAGTGATCCGCGTGATCCGGACTTCGCCCGATCCGGCCTCGGCGCGCGAAGCCTTGATGAGCCGCGACTGGCCGGTGGCCGATGTCGATGCCCTCTTGAAGCTGGTCGAGGAAACGGGCCATGCCGGCGCCGTGGACGGCACCTATCGCCTGAGCGAAGTGCAGGCCCGCGCCATCCTCGACCTGCGCCTGCAACGCCTGACCGCGCTTGGCCGCGACGAGGTCGAGGAAGAGCTGAAGCAATTGGGCGAGCAGATCCGTTATCTGCTTTCCGTGCTGCGCAGCCGCGATGTGCTCTTCGGCGTGATGCGCGACGAGCTTCTGGCGGTGAAGACGGAATTCGCCAATCCCCGCCGGACCGAAGTCGTCGCCTATGCCGGCGATCTCGAGGACGAGGACCTGATCGCCCGCGAGGATATGGTGGTGACCGTCTCCCACGGCGGTTACATCAAGCGCGTGCCGCTCACCGCCTATCGGGCGCAGCGCCGGGGCGGCAAGGGCAAGACCGGGATGTCGACGCGGGACGAGGATTTCGTCTCCCGCGTCTTTGTCGCCAATACCCATACGCCGGTGCTGTTCTTCTCGTCGCGCGGCATTGCCTATCAGATGAAGGTGTGGCGCCTGCCGGAAGGCCTGCCGCAGTCGCGTGGCAAGGCGCTGATCAACCTGCTGCCGCTGGAGCCGGGCGAGCGCATCGCCACCGTCATGCCCATGCCGGAGGATGAAGAAAGCTGGGAAAAGCTCCACGTCGTCTTCGCGACCAGGAAGGGCAATATCCGCCGCAATGCGCTGTCGGATTTCGTCGATGTCCGGGCCAATGGCAAGATCGCCATGAAGTTCGAGGGCGAGGATGCGGACGATGAACTGATCGCCGTCGCCCCCTGCGATGTCGAGACTCAGGATATCCTCCTCGCCGTCGACAGCGGCCGGGCGATCCGCTTCCCGGTCGATGAAGTGCGCGAATTCGCCAGCCGCCATTCGACCGGCGTGCGCGGCATCCGCCTCGACAAGGACGACCATCTGGTCGATCTCGCCCTGCTCGATCATGTGGAGGCGACCCCGGCCGAACTTCGCGCCTATCTGAAGGCGGCCAAGGCCGGCGATGACGAGGCGATCGACCTGCCGGACGACGAGGAAGAGGGCGAGGACAGCACCGAGGTCACCCTCACCGACGAACGTTTCGCCGAACTCCGCGACCGGGAGCAGTTCCTGCTCACCGTGACCGAGAATGGCTATGGTAAGCGCACCTCGGCCTATGAGTACCGGCTGACCCGGCGCGGCGGCAAGGGCATCATCGCCATCGCCACCAGCGCCCGCAACGGCAGTCTGGTGGCCGCCTTCACCGTGACCGACCGCGACCAGTTGATGCTGGTGACGGATGGCGGCCAGGTGATCCGCTGCCCGGTCCACGACATCCGCACCGCCAGCCGCAATACCCAGGGCGTCACCCTGTTCCGCACGGCGGAAGGCGAGCGGGTGGTTTCCGTCACCCGCCTTGAAGATGCCATGGATGAAGTCGAGGCTGACGCCGATACCGAATCCGAGGGCGAGGCCGAGGCCGGCGAGGGGGGCGACGCATGAACCGTATCGGCGTTTACCCGGGCACTTTCGATCCGCCTACGCTTGGCCATTTCGACATCATCCGCCGGGGTGCCAAGCTGGTCGACCGCCTGGTGCTGGGTATCGGCATCAATTCGAGCAAATCGCCGCTCTTCGATTTCGAGGAGCGGCTGGAGATGATGCGCGAACTGGTCGCCGGCCTTGCCGACGAGCCGGGCGTCGGCGAGATTGAGGTCGTGCCCTTCAGGGGGCTGGTGGTCGATTTCGCCCGTGCCCACAAGGCCACGGTGCTGCTGCGCGGGCTGCGCTCCGGCACCGATTTCGACTATGAATTCCAGATGACCGGCATGAATGCCACCATGGCGCCGGAGGTCGAGACCGTATTCCTGATGGCCGATCTCGCCCATCAGGCGATTGCCTCCAGCCTCGTCAAGGATGTGGCAAAGCTGGGGGGGCGCTACGCCTCTTTCGTGCCGCCCGTCGTCGCGGAACGGCTGCGCCTGAAGCTCGAATCGCTCAAATCCGCCTGACGCGGATCCTTTACCCAAGACCTGCGGGAGGAGTTGGGGTATGAAGCGCCTGTTTGCCATTCTATTAGCGATGTTTGCCATGACCACTGCTGCGGCTGCCGCCGATCCTGAAAACACCCTTCTGCTCGAACTGAGGGACGGCACCGTCGTCATCGAGCTGCGCCCGGATCTGGCGCCCATGCACGTTGCCCGCATCAAGGAACTGACCCGTCAGGGCTTCTATGATGGCATCGTGTTCCACCGTGTGATCGAGGGCTTCATGGCCCAGACCGGCGATCCGACCGGCACCGGCATGGGCGGTTCGGGCAAGAAGCTGAAGGCCGAATTCACCAATGAGCCCTTCCTGCGCGGCACCCTGGGCATGGCCCGCGCGCAGAACCCGGATTCGGCGGATAGCCAGTTCTTCATCTGCTTCCAGCCGGCGCGTTTCCTCGACAACCAGTACACCGTGCTGGGCCGGGTGATCTCGGGCATGGAATTCGTGGACAAGATCAAGCGCGGCGTCGGCCAGTCCGGTACCGTGACCAATCCGGACAAGATCATTTCCATGAAGGTTCAGGCCGACCGGAAGTAATCCTGTCTGCATGACGGATGGCGATGGCCGGGGAACCCCCGGCCATCGTCTTTTGGGCCTGCTGTCTTTGAGTGACATGAGATGAAAGTCGCCGATTTCGATTTCGACCTGCCGGCCGACCGGATCGCCGTTCGTCCCGCCGTGCCGCGCGAATCCGCGAAACTGCTGCGCATCACCGGCGATGGCCTGGCGGATTTCACCGTCGGCGATCTGCCGGCCCTGTTGCGCCGGGGCGATCTTCTCGTCCTCAACGATACCAAGGTGATCCCCGCCCGTCTTGAAGGCTTGATCGGTGAAGGTCGGGTCGAGCTGAACCTGATCCGGGCGCTCGATCTCCGCACGTGGGAATGCCTGGCCCGGCCGGGCAAGCGCTTCCGCCCCGGTGCCACCGTCCGGTTCGGCGAGAGTCTCTCGGCCACTGTCACGGCGAAGGACCCGGAGGGTACGATCACCCTGGAATTCGATTGCGCGGGCACCGATCTCATGGCCGCCCTCGACCGGGTCGGCACCATGCCGCTGCCGCCCTATATCGCCCGGAAGCGCGCCCCCGATGCCCAGGACCGGGCGGATTATCAGCCGGTCTTCGCGGCCCGGGAAGGCGCTGTGGCGGCCCCCACCGCCAGCCTGCATCTGACGCCGGCGCTTCTGGCCGCCCTGGACGCCCTGGGGGTCGAGAAGACCATGGTCACCCTTCATGTCGGCGCCGGAACCTTCCTGCCGGTGAAGGTGGACGATACAAGCGACCACCGCATGCATGCCGAATGGGGCGAGGTGACGGAGGCCGCCGCCGATGCCATCAACCGGGCCCGGCGCGAGGGGCGGCGGGTGATCGCGGTCGGGACCACGGCGCTGCGCCTGATCGAAAGCGCCGCCGGCCCCGATGGCCGCCTCAAACCCTTTGCCGACTGGACCGATATTTTCATCACGCCCGGCTACCGTTTTCGGGCTGTCGATGTCCTGATGACCAATTTCCACCTGCCGAAATCGACGCTGTTCATGCTGGTTTCGGCCCTGGCCGGCACGGCGCGCATGAAGGCCGCTTACGCCCATGCGGTCGAGGCGGATTACCGCTTCTATTCCTATGGCGATGCCAGCCTGATCGACCGTCTGGAGGTTTCGGAATGACCGCCCTCGATTTCGGTTTCACTGTCGAGGCCCGGGACGGACATGCCCGTGCCGGCCATGTCCGCACCGCGCGCGGCGTGATCCGCACCCCCGCCTTCATGCCGGTCGGTACGGCGGCGACGGTGAAGGCCTGCATGCCGGAAACCGTGCGCGACGCCGGCGCCGACATCATTCTCGGCAATACCTACCACCTGATGCTGCGCCCGGGCGCGGAGCGGGTGGCACGCCTCGGCGGGCTGCATAAATTCATGAATTGGCCCCATCCGATCCTGACCGACAGCGGTGGGTTCCAGGTCATGTCCCTGTCGGGCCTGCGCAAGATCACCGAAGAAGGGGTGACTTTCCGCTCCCATATCGATGGCAGCAAGCACGCCATGTCGCCCGAACGTTCGATCGAGATCCAGCGCCTGCTCGATAGCGATATCGCCATGCAGCTCGACGAATGCGTTGCCCTGCCGGCGACGAGGGACGAGGCGGCCAGGGCCATGGAATTGTCGCGCCGCTGGGCCAAGCGCTCGAAGGATGCCTTCTACGCCAGCGAGCCGCCGCCGGGGCGGGCGATCTTCGGTATCGTCCAGGGCGGCACCGACCCGGAGCTTCGCCGTGCCTCGGCGGAGGGCCTGGTCGATATCGGCTTTCCGGGCTATGCCCTCGGCGGGTTGGCGGTGGGCGAGCCCCAGGCCGAAATGTTCGAGACCATCGCCGCGACCACGCCGCATCTGCCGGCGGACCGGCCCCGTTATCTGATGGGGGTCGGCAAGCCGTCCGATCTGGTCGGCGCGGTGGCCCGGGGCATCGACATGTTCGACTGCGTGATGCCGACCCGCTCCGGCCGGAACGGCCAGGCTTTCACACGCAAGGGCACGCTGAACATCCGCAATGCCCGCCATGCCGAGGATCAGCGCCCGCTGGACGAGCGCTGCCATTGCCCGGCCTGCCGCAACTACAGCCGCGCCTATATCCATCACCTGGTGAAGTCTCAGGAAATTCTCGGCGCCATGCTGATGACCGCCCATAACCTCCGCCATTACCAGGACCTGATGGCCGGCATGCGCGGCGCCATCCGCCTCGGGCGCATGGCGGCATTCGTCGAAGCCTTCGAATCCGGTACCGCGGACTATTGACCTTATCCCCGGCACCCCTCTATGGTGCCGGCCCGCGTGAGATACCGACTCACGCGTCGACCTGTGTGAGCCGGTAGCTCAGTCGGTAGAGCACGTGACTTTTAATCATGTGGTCGCGGGTTCGATTCCCGCCCGGCTCACCATTTCCCCAAACAGATGATTGAACAGAACAGGTCGTCCCAGGGGCTGACTTGCAAGTGCTTCCGCCCCGGTGCCACCGCCCGGTTCGGCGAGGTTCTCTCGGTCATCGGGGCGGCGAGGAATCGGGAGAGCGCGATTCCGCCGGAATTCGAGTGCGCAGGTCCCGATCTGACGACCGCCGATCTCTGAGCGGCGGCCCGAGATCCGAACGGCGGGCGGTAACCAAATAAAAGGAGTTTCATGGTTAATTTCCGCTCATCAGCGAGCGGAGAGGCCTTGGATGATTCCGAACAGCACGATCCTGGTAACCGGCGGTACCGGCTCCTTCGGCAATACATTCGTGCCGATGACACTGGCGCGCTTCAACCCGAAGAAAGTCATCATCTATTCCCGCGACGAGATGAAACAATGGGAGATGGCGAAACGGTATGAAGGGGAAAGCCGGGTCCGCTTCTTCATCGGCGATGTGCGGGACCGCGACCGGCTCTATCGCGCCCTCGACGGTGTCGATTATGTGGTCCATGCGGCCGCGACCAAGATCGTACCGACCGCCGAATACAATCCATTCGAATGCGTGAAGACCAATGTCCATGGCGCGATGAACCTGATCGATGCCTGTATCGACAAGGGCGTGAAGCGCGTGGTCGCACTCTCCACCGACAAGGCCAGCAGCCCGGTCAATCTTTATGGCGCGACCAAGCTTGTGTCGGACAAGCTTTTCGTCGCCGGCAACTCCTACTCGGGCAGCAGCGACACGCGCTTTGCCGTCGTCCGATACGGCAATGTCATGGGCTCGCGGGGGTCGGTCATTCCCTTCTTCCTGTCGATCCGGGACAAGGGGGTGCTGCCCGTCACCGACGAGCGCATGACCCGCTTCATGATCAGCCTCGAACAGGGCGTCGAACTGGTCTGGCACGCCTTCGCCGATATGGAAGGGGGCGAGATCTACGTCCGCAAGATCCCGTCGATGAAGGTGACCGATATCGCCACGGCCATTGCCCCGGAGGCCCGCCAGGATATCATCGGCCTCCGGCCCGGCGAAAAGCTGCACGAGCAGATGATCAGTGCCGAGGATTCCTATTACACCTACGAATACGACAAATATTTCAAGATCCTGCCCTCGATCCACAGTTGGACCCAGCGGGCGGCGGCGATCCATGGCGGCACCAAGGTGCCCGAAGGATTCGTCTATGCCAGCGACAACAATAGCGATTGGATGAGTCCGGCGATGCTGGCCGCCTGGGTAGAGCAGAACAGGGCGAAGATCGGAATGCTGTGATGATCCCCTATGGTCGCCAGGATATAACCCCTGAGGATGTGGATGCCGTCGCCGCCGTGCTGCGGAGCGATTTCCTGACCCAGGGCCCCGTGGTGCCTCGTTTCGAGCAGGCCGTGGCGGCCGCCTGCAACGCCCCCCATGCGGTCGCCGTGAACAGTGCCACGTCGGCGCTGCATCTCGCCTGCCTCGCCCTTGGCCTTGGCCCCGGCGACTGGCTGTGGACCACGCCGATTACCTTTGTCGCGACCGCCAATTGCGCCCGCTACTGCGGTGCCATGGTCGATTTCGTCGATATCGACGCCGAGACCTTCAACCTGTCGCCGATTGCCCTCGGGGATCGGCTGGTCAAGGCCCGGCGGGACGGGCGCCTGCCGAAAGCAGTGGTCCCGGTCCATCTCGCCGGCCAACCCGCAGATATGGCCGCGATTGCCGAGCTTGGCCGGGAATTCGGCTTCCGGGTGATCGAGGATGCGTCTCATGCCATCGGCGGGCGCTATCAAGGCGTGCCCATTGGCGCCGGCACCTGGAGCGACATCACCGTCTTCAGCTTTCACCCGGTGAAGATCATCACCACGGGCGAGGGGGGGATGGCGCTGACCCGGGATGCCGGGCTTGCCCGGCGCATGGAACGCCTCCGCAGCCATGGTATCACCCGCGATGCCGCCGACATGACCCATGCCCCGGATGGCCCCTGGTATTACCAGCAGGTCGAACTGGGCTATAATTACCGGATGACGGAACTTCAGGCCGCTCTCGGCCTGTCGCAGCTCGAAAGGCTCGAGACCTATGTCGCCCGGCGTCACACATTGGCTGCGCGCTACGACCGGCTGCTGGCCGGCCTGCCGCTGACCGTACCCTTCCAGGCCCCTGGCGGTTACTCCGCCTTTCATCTCTATATCGTCCGGCTCGATCCCGGGATCGATCGTCTGGCCGCCTTCAATACCCTGCGGGCGGCGGGGATCGGTGCCAATCTCCACTATATTCCGGTTCACACCCAGCCCTATTACCGGTCGCTCGGCTTTGCCGAGGGGGATTTTCCGGTGGCGGAAGACTATTACCGGCGGGCGATCACCCTGCCGCTGCACCCGGGCTTGACCGAAGCGGAACAGGATTTCGTCGTCGAAACCCTGGCCGGGGCGTTGCATCCATGAAACTGGCGATCATCCCGGCGCGGGGCGGCAGCAAGCGCATCCCGCGCAAGAATATCAAACCCTTCGCCGGCCGCCCCATGATCGCCTGGACCATTGCCGCCCTGCGGGAGGCCGGCACCTTCGATGTCATTGCGGTTTCGACCGACGATGACGAGATTGCCGCCATCGCCCGCGCCGCCGGTGCCGAGGTTCCCTTCCGCCGTCCGGCGGCACTGTCGGACGATCATACGGGCACGATCCCGGTGATTGCCCATGCCATCGACAACTATCGAGCGGCCGGTTTCTCGCCGGCGCTCGTCTGCTGTGCCTATGCGACCGCGCCCTTTCTCCGGGCCGAGGATATCCGCCGGGGCGCCGCCCTGCTGGAGGCCGCCGGGGATGGTGTCGATTACGCCTTCTCCGTCACATCTTATGGCTTTCCGATCCAGCGCGCTCTGCGCCTGACCGCAGCCGGACGGGTCGAGATGTTTCAGCCGGATCAATTCGCCACCCGATCCCAGGACCTCGAAGAAGCCTATCACGATGCCGGGCAATTCTATTGGGGGCGGGCCGAAGCCTGGACCGAGGGACGGGTAATCTTTTCACCCCGTGCGTTGCCGGTGATCCTGCCGCGCCATCGGGTGCAGGATATCGATACGCCGGAGGATTGGACCCGTGCCGAATTGATGTTTGCCGCGCTTAAGGGGGCGGAGACTTGAACGTCGCCTTCAGGGCCGATGCGTCGCTGGCCATCGGCAGTGGCCATGTCATGCGCTGCCTCACCCTGGCCGATGCCCTGGGGCGGTCCTGCCATTTCATCTGCCGGGACTTGCCGGGAAATGCCGCAGCGCTGATCGCGGCCCGTGGTCATGTCGTCCATCTGCTGCCGGTCGCCGATGATTTCGTGGCAGCGCCGGGCGATACCGCCCATGCTGCCTGGGCCGGAACGGGTTGGGCCCGGGATGCGGCGGAGACCCGGGGCATGCTGGCCGGCCTTGGCGCCGATCTCCTCGTGCTCGACCATTATGCCTTCGATGCCCGCTGGCAGGCGGCGGTCGCCCCCCGGCGTCTGATGGTGATCGACGACCTGGCTGATCGTCCCCACCGCGCAGATATTCTGCTCGACCAGAACCTGGGGCGCCATGCGCGAGATTACGACGACCTGTTGACCGAAAGCTGCCTCCGGCTGGTCGGGCCGGGCTTTGCGCTGCTGCGTCCCGAATTTGCCCGGCGTCGGGAAGAAAGTCTGGCCCGGCGTCGTGCGCCCGAATTTTCGCGCCTGCTCATCGCCATGGGCGGCGTCGATAAGGACGATGTCACCGGTGCCATTCTGACGGCACTGGCGGCCTTACCGCTACCCCCGGGGCTTCGGATCGATGTCGTGATGGGGGCATCGGCGCCCCATGTCCGCGCTGTCCAGGCCAAGGCTGCCGCCATGCCGGTGCCGACGGCTGTGCTGGTGAATGTTCGGGACATGGCCGGGCTGATGCTTCAGGCAGATCTTGCCATTGGCGCTGCCGGGGGCACTGCCTGGGAGCGATGCTGCCTCGGCCTGCCGTCCCTGATGCTGGTCCTGGCCGACAACCAGCGGGATGCGGCCGCCGCTCTCGATCTTGCCGGCGCGGCCGTTCTATTGGGCGAGGCGAAAGGGGCGGCATGGCCCCACCGCCTGGCCGAGGTCTGGGGTCACCTCAATCTGGCCGGGCTTTCGGCGACGGCCGCTGCCATCTGCGACGGCGGGGGCGCCATGCGGGTTGCCCGGGTCCTGGGCGCGGCCGGTCTCTCGGTCCGGCCGGCGCTCCTGGCCGATGGGCCGGCGGTACATGTATGGCGCACGGCGGGCGGTGCCGCCCGGTATTACCGGGCCGGCCAGGTGGCGAGCCTCGATGGCCATATGGCCTGGTTCGCCCGGGCCCTGGCCGATCCGGCGCGCCTGTTGCTGATGATCGGCTTCGGCGACATGGCGATAGCCCATATCCGCTTCGACCGCACGGGAGATGGGGCGGCCGATATCGGCATCTGCGTCGATCCGCTGTGGCGCGGCGGGCATATCGGCCGGGCCGCGCTGGAGGCGGCCATCGGCGCGGCGCGGGACGCCGGCATCCGCCGCATTCATGCCGAGATTCACCCGGACAACCAGGCCTCCATCCGTGCCTTCGAACGGGCGGGCTTTCGCCCGGTGCCGGGGGATGGCACATTCCTGCGCTATTCAAGGGAGGTTCCGCCATGACTTTCCGCATCGACGGCCGCGCCATCGGCCCGGGGGAGCCGCCCTATGTGATCGCCGAAATGTCGGCCAATCACAACGGCAGCCTCGCCACCGCCTTCGACATCATCGACGCCGCCCGGGCGGCCGGGGCGGATGCGGTGAAGATCCAGACCTATCGGGCCGATACGATCACCCTCGACAGCGATGCCCCGGATTTCATGATCAAGGGCGGTCTCTGGGACGGCCAGCGTCTCTTCGATCTCTATGAAAAGGCTCATCTGCCCTGGGACTGGCACCGCCCGCTGTTCGACCATGCGCGGCGCCGGGGCATCACCATTTTTTCGTCCCCCTTCGATCCGACCGCCGTCGACCTGCTGGAGGATCTGGGCGCGCCGGCCTATAAGATCGCGTCATTCGAAGCAGTCGACCTGCCGCTGATCCGCTATGTCGCCGGCACCGGCAAGCCGATGATCATTTCGACCGGCATGGCCGATGCGGATGAAATCGCCGAAGCCATCGCGGCGGCACGCGACGGCGGTTGCCGCGACCTTGCCATTCTTCAATGTGTCAGCGGCTATCCGGCGCCGGCCAGCGATTATAATCTCCGCACCATTCCCGACATGATCGGGCGCTTCGGCGTCGTCACCGGCCTCTCCGACCATACGCTCGACAATACGACCGCGATTGCGGCTGTGGCGCTTGGCGCGGCGATCATCGAGAAACATTTCACGCTGGACAGGAACGGCGGCGGGCCGGACGACAGTTTCTCCCTGGAACCACGGGACCTCGAACATCTGTGCTCGGCCGCGCGCACCTGCTGGCAGGCCCTGGGTGCGGTCGACTACGGCCGGAAATCCAGCGAGATCGGCAATGTCCAGTTCCGCCGCTCGCTCTATTTCGTGCAGGCCCTGAAGGCCGGCGATCTGGTCCCGGCAGACGCGGTGCGCAGTGTCCGCCCCGGTTT
>Ga0075012_10004979_pt1 | contig 12256 bp, 10 predicted proteins | sample All_14_2_FD_71474 | JGI IMG/M metagenome (GOLD analysis project Ga0075012, IMG submission 71474) | Freshwater microbial communities in response to fracking from Pennsylvania, USA - Allegheny Zone_MetaG_DW_15 | ecosystem: Environmental > Aquatic > Deep subsurface > Groundwater > Drilled...
CCGCTATCAATGATGTAGCGGATGCTGGCTGCCATGAGAATGAGTGGTATGGAGGGAGCGAGTCCACCAAGTCCTTCAATAAGTCCCTGCCAGACGGTCTTGCCACCTTTGCCAGAGAGGAACCCTGCGCCTAACCCACCGATGAGAAACAGAATGCCGACGATGGGAAGCGCGTAATCAGAGATAGCAGGCACGAACGGACCAGCAAGCATGACGATAAAGATGAAGATAAGGAAGATACCAAAGAAATTCATGGCGCGGTTTTGTTTCGGGTCTTCTTCGATGAAGGATGCGTCCATGTGTTTATATTTTTCACGCTCGGCAGTGTCTTCCCCGTAAACAAGTGAAGCTTTTTGGTCTTTATCGATCTTACGCGCGTATGCTGATAAGAAGGACATAAAGATGAGATAAACAACCACAAAGATGATGATACGCAGCCATGCACCGGAGAAGAGCGGTAAACCAGCAAGTTGTTGCGCCACGCCGAGCGTGTATGGGTTGGAGATGGCTGCAGAGAAGCCCATGTTCGTGGCGAGGATGGACATACCCAGTCCGACCATCGCATCCCAACCAAGAGAATAAGAAAGTGCGATCATCACCGGGACGAGAAGGACAACTTCTTCAAAGGTGCCGAGAGTCGCGCCGAGGAACATGAATGCCAGAGAAACCATCCACAACAGGGTGTATTTCTGTCCGCTGAAACGGCGCACGATTCGACCGATGAAGGCGCGCAGAGTGCCCGTCTTATCCATTACGGCAAACGCGCCGCCCGCGAAAAACAATACAATGATAATAACGATGACGGTCAATCCGCTTTCACTGCCGAGGACTTCGACAGGAGCAAGGAACCAGCGCCAGACCGGATAATCGGGACGGTCGATGAATTGAAAGGAAGCGGGGTCAATGGTCTCACGTCCGTCTACTTCGATACGGGTATATTGTCCGGCGGGAATCATGAGAGTCAAAACTCCGGCGATCATCATCAACACAAATAAAATCACCAGCGACTGAATGAATGCCCGCCGACTGATCTGCGCACCTGCTTTTTGTTCCATAGGGATGCTCCTGGGTGGAATAATTGATGTGGGCAAATGTACCACAACTGCAATTTACGGAATGTTAAGATGTGCTTTAACCCTGTCTGTTTTTTTCCCCTTGCAGGCATGAATTGCAGTGTTCTGTATGCGAGATGCGCAGGTATGTGATGGAACGACTATGTTGATCACTTAAGTTTGTCATGCAAAAAGAGTGTTCAACCAATAGTTGACTGCCGCAATGCCCAAAATGATTCCCAATGCCCGGCGGACGCCTGCGCCAGAAAATTTTGTGGCACCCAATCTGCTTCCGATCAAAGCTCCCATCAAACCTGCGGGCAAAAGCCATAACCCGAACTGACCGAATTGCAGCGTGCCGCCGAGGATGCGTCCCACCAAACCGCTGACCGAATTAATGGCAATGAATCCGCTTGCAGAGGCGGCTGCTTCTTTTGAGGTGCCCCACTGCATGAGCAGGATAAGTGGGGAAAGAAAAATCCCACCGCCCATGCCAAGCATCCCTGAGAGCAGACCAATGATCGCACCGCCGAGAAGCGCTGCCCATAGTGATACAGGACGCGCTTCCCAATCAGCCGCTTCAGCCGGGGTTCGGAAGAATAACATGCGCAGCGCGAGGTAAGTCAGCACAATGTATAACGATGTTGAGTAGATCTCCTCTGAGACTTTCATATACCCACCGATAAATGCAGCCGGAACGGAAGTGATCAAAAAAGGAACAAGTAGTTTGGGTCTCAGATACCCGGCATGGTTGTAATTTGTAAATGAAATGGAAGACACCAAGATATTCAACACAAGGGCTGTGCTTGCCATCACAGTGGTTGGAATGCTAAAGAAACTCATTGCCGTGAGATAACCCGATGCGCCGCCAAATCCGGCACTGGAATACAAAGCGGCGATAAAAAGAACGAGGATTGAAAGCCATTGAATATCCATAAGGGTTTGCTGCTACTTCAACATTCCTTGTTCGGTAAAGTAATCCACTGCACCTTGGTGTAAGAAAGATTGGGCTTCAACGTTTAAGAAAGCAATGGATGTCTCTGGATTGCTGGAAAATCTGCTCTTCCATGAGGCAGATGATGGAGCGAAGAACACTGTCAGGATTTGGGATGTAAGATCTGCTGGAAAATCTTCCATGGCTGCTAACACAACCGTCGTTGCTACTGTATCTATATCTTCTTGAGCGGAATCATATGTTCCAGCCACAACTCTGCTTTTGTGAAAGATGCCAGGGATGGATCGAAAGATTTTTTCTGCTTCATCCCCAGCGATGGGAATTAGTTTGAAGTTTGCGTCTGGCGCATTCAACAAGTCGGATAACTCTGTGTTGGGAGAATACCCACTCCACATGAGGGCGTCGATCTCTCCATTTGTGAGAGCACGAATTGCTGTGGAAAGGTCAAACTGTTCATAACTGATCTCAGTTTCCATATCGATTCCCAGAGCAGCAAAAATGAATTTCGCCTGTTGTTCTGTCGCTGAACCCGCTTCGCCGGTGGATATATGTTTTCCTTTGAGTTCATTAATTGACGTGATATCGGATGCATCCGCAGTGATGATGTAAACATGTTCTTCGTATAACGGCAGTACGATGCGCGCCGCTTCAGCATAATCCGGGAACATGGGTCGCGTTATCTCGGTGCCGCATTTGATAGTGATTTTTTCTGTTGGCGCATCCGGGAAAGCGCTCATCAACTCTCCCCGGTTGGCAAGGACAACGTGATAATCGTAGACAAACGCCAATCCAGCCTTACCAGAGGTCAGAAGGTCAACATTCTCCATCAGGCTTTCAGTTTCTTTTACATCAGAAAGGACAGTGGGAATTTGCGCGTTGATCTCTAGACTTAATCCGTTTCCCTCAGCGTACCAATCACTGTTAGCAGCGCTGGCAGCAATGGTGAACTTGTATACGCCTGGAGGTGTGGATGTTGCAGATTGAATGTGGGGATTTTCTGTAGGAATAACAGTGGCAGGTGTAGATGTACAGCCTGCCGCAAGGACCATGATCACAAAGATGAGAGTGGACTTTTTAAGATCCATACTAATCCTTGATATTAGAAACACTTGAGTAGCAGGATATGTGTCTTGCTGACAGTTGGATTGGCATTCGATAATATACTTCGCCGGCACAGGCTTGGCATAAAACGGTTTGCTCATGGATGATTTCGCGCTCGTTCATGATCTCTTCACCGCAGATGCTGCAGTTGGTGCGAATGCCTGGTCTTGAGATCAATGCTTCGATAGGCGTTGTTAGTTGTACTTCATTGACTGTAAACATTTCTTCATCAGGCATAACTTGATATGCCTGCATTTGAGCAAAGTAATGGCGGGATTCATCGGGAGCATATTGATATGCCTTCTCACGAATGTCCAACACGGGGGCAATGCGATATGCAAGCCCGGTTTTTGTATCTACAAAGGTTGCAGCAGTTTTGCCATAATCTTCCACACGCAGGGTACGATGCCCCACAGTGCAGTTAGTTGCGGCGGAGATCCCGTCTACGAAACAGCCATCGGTTTCGGCGATGGTTAGGATCCGCTTTGAGTTGAGATTCGGTTCGAGTTGCAATGACCAGAGTCCCCTGAGTCCGAGGCGAACGCCAAGGATCTGACGAGGACAAAGGTGGGAGTGGTCTCGGGATGAGATGTCGAGCAGATGTTGAATATCCATAGTTTTGTTGCCAAAATAAAAAGGCTGTCTCATGGAATAGAGTCAGCCGATGTTTTGGTTTCTCCTTTCCAATTGCGGGAGGATGGGGCGTTTCCAACCCATCCGTGGATCACGGTTGTGATCGGCATGCTGCCATGCTTTGCAGGGTAGGCAGTCAGGCTTCGGAGGTATGAAAATGTGAGGTTAGTTATTTTTTGTTTCTTCGTCGCCCAGCCCGGCTTTGAAGGCGCGGATGCTGGAGCCGAGTTCACTGGCGATCTTTCCGATTCGTCCAGCTCCAAAGAGCAGGATGATGACGACCAGCAGGACGAGCAATTCGGTATGACCAAGTTGGAACATGGTGTCTCGCTTTCAGTTGTCGTGTCCCTCTTTACGAGGGACACGACAAAAGGAGAATGAACTAATAAACCCCGCCGAGATTGGCGCCAGATGCGACAACCAAAGCGAAGAAAGCGATGCGTCCCAACAGTTCACCGATCAAGAGAACGATGGGCAGCCACGCGGGGATGCTCTTCCCATTGCGGACAAAGAACAAACCTGCCAGCAAGGCGGCGAGGTGAAGCCAATGCAAAGGTGAAGTGAGGAAGTTCTGTCCGGTGGCGTTCATGACCGCATTGCCGGAGAGCCAAATGAAGGGGACGACGAAGCGGACGACCAGGCTTGCCAGCAAGGTTGGGAACAAGATAGAAGTCAACAACGCATGGGTTTTCTCTTCCACAAAATACGTGGCGACCGCAGGTCCGAGTGTGAAGACCGTGAGCATGAAGAAGACCAATGGGAGCAGGTTGTTGATCGCATCCATGGCTTTGCCAGCATATGCCATGCCAGTGGTGAAGACTGCCAGCAAACCCACGAGAGCAGTGAGTTTGAGCATCCAACCATTAGCCGTTTTGGTGTAGACCATGTATAGGCTGATGGCAGCCAGCAGACCAAATATGGCAAAGGTGAGGATCTCACGGCTAAGCCAGGCTGTGCCAATGTTCGCCAACATGCGAATAGCGCCGAGCGGTTTACCAAGATGGAAGAAGGCAGCAACCACACCCACGCCGATCAGGGCGAGGATGGCGATCCACTCGTTGCGGGTTTTGACAGATGATCCTTCAACAGTGGCCCATTGTCGCAAGGCGGCGAAGACAGCCAGCCCAACGGCAAGTTGCGTTAGCAGGGTGAATAGAATGAGCGGGAGTTCACGGGTATCCATATTACACATCCCTCCGGACTACTTTGGGAGCCACCGGAAGCACGAAGCGAGTGGACGGCTCAACATCGGGACGATAGGGGAAGCCAGGCGGGTATTGAACCGTGCCTGAAACATCATCTGTGTCGAGGTCAACGAGTGTCAGGGCATTGGTGGGACAGGCTTGCACACATGCAGGCAGAAGTCCTTCGTCGATGCGCTGCCAGCACATGCTGCACTTTTCCACATGACCTTCTTCTTCGTTATAGCGCGGTGCGCCGAACGGACAGTTGCGCAAACAGTTGCGGCAGCCGATACAGACATCTTCATTGTGAACGACGATGCCATCCTCGCGCTGAGTATATGCGCCGACCGGGCAGCCTTCGAGACATGCAGGCTGGGAGCAGTGATTGCAAGCCAGGGAATAGAAGGCGCGGTCTTTATGCGGGTAAATCTCTTCGCTGAGTGGATACAACTTGCGCCAGACCATGCCGGGGTCCAGGTTGTATTGGTTCTTGCATGCCATTCCACAAGAGGAACAGCCAATGCACAACTCAGCGTTGACGGAAAAAGCGTATCTGGTCATTGGGTTCCTCCTATGCCTTTTCGATCTCGGCAAATTGATCGTGAATGGCGACACCGGGGGCGCCGGTCTTGTATTTGCCCATGTCAGAAGATTCGTCATCCACGAGGATGTTGACATTGAAGGGATTATTCTGCCCGTACCAGGCTTCATACATCAAGATTGTATCGGCGGGGACAATGTCATTCACGCTGACTTTCAGCTGAACTTCACCCGTCTTGTTATACACGCGGACGGTATCGCCATCGACGAGACCTTTTTCACGTGCTAGTTTCGGGTGGATATACGCCAGAGGTTCGGGGTTGTAATCCAGCATCCAATCAAGGTTCTGGAATTGGGAGTGCAGCCCATACTTGGAATGCGGCGTCAACAGACGGTAGGAGGCATACGCTTCGCGCGGCTCCTTGTACTTGACCAATGCTGTGTGTCCGTATTCTTCGGCGATGGAAGACTTGAACTCATACTTGGTGGATGGTGTGCCAAACTTATTGTCTGACCATGAAGCGGAAGAAACCAACTTGGCTTTGCGAGCGCCATCTTTCAAATCTTCCCACGATTTGATACCAAACAGAGAATAAATGCCATCGTTGAATTCCTTAACCATCATCTCTTTGGAGTCAATGTTCTCGGGGAAAGTGCAGGAACCAGCTTTGAGGCTGTTGATCTTGGCAGAGAGCGCTGAGGCGATCTCGATATCCGATTTGGTTTCGTACATCGGCGCGATCGCCTGTTCATTGATAGACATCCAGTAATGCCAGTATGAAACGTTGACCGTCCAATCTTCAAAGAGAGTGGTGGTCGGTAGGACAATATCTGCCTGTTCGACAGTGGGGTTGAAGAACAGGTCAACTGCCACGATCAGGTCGAGTTTCTTGAAGGCTTCTATGATCTTGTTACGATCGAAGTCCTGGCTAAGGACATTCTTGTTCGCAACCCACAACATCCGTACGGGAGGCTCGGTAGCATCCATGATCTCTTGAGCGATCTTGTTGATGTTGAAGGCGCGGTCGGTATAGCTTGCAGCGTCCCCGCCCTGACCAGTATCAAACTCGCCCATCGGTCCGGTTTTGCCAGTGTAGCCGACTGAGCCTTCAGGAGCAGATTGCACCAGCGCGTTATAGTTAAAGCCCCAAGTGAAGAGGTGACCATAACGAGCACCGCCGCCTACTTTGCCAATATTGCCGGTCATGGCGACAAAGGCATCGATCGCGCGGACATTGGCTCCGCCGTTTACATGTCGCTGAAGACCATAACCCAGCCAAATGGTGGCGGGTTTTACTGCCGCAAATTCTTCAGTGATTTGTTTGATGCTTTCCACTGGTATGCCCGATTGCTCGGCAGCCCAATCCAAAGTGATCTCGCGGCGCAGGTAAGAAGCGAATTCGGAATAACCTTCGGCGTTCTCTTCGAGCCAGGCTTTGTCTTCCAGTTTCTTATCCAACAAATGACGTGCCATGCCGAGGGCAAGAGCACCATCACCGCCGGGCTTGATCTGCCAGTATTCATCGGCTTTGGCAGCAGTCTGCGTAAAGATCGGGTCTATCACCACTACTTTAGCTCCGCGGCGTTTGGCTTCGTTGATGTACTTCATTGAATGGATGGAATTCGTACAAGGATTGGCACCCCAAATAATGATGTACTTACTATGCACCATATCCTCAGGGTCGTTACACCACATATTGCCCATGTCAAAATTCTGCGCATCAATACCAGCAGGCCAGCATGGCGTCCCAACAAAACGAGTGGTGTATCCAAGGGAAGACATCATGCCTTCAACACCATAGTGTGTGATACCAAAGTTTCCCGAATACTTGGTCATACCCAAACCGAGCAGGCTGCCATCCTGTTCCTTGAGTTCAAGGATCTTTTTTGCGATGGTATCCAACGCCTCATCCCAGGAGATGCGAACCCAATTCCCCGAGCCGCGCCCTTCCTGTTTCATTGGATATTTGATGCGGTCTGGACTGTAGACCGAGCGGGGATAGGAATATCCCTTGACGCAAAGACCGCCTCTGGTGAACGTTGAGGCTGGGTCGCCTTCGACGAATTTAAGCACCCCGTCTTTGACATAACTTAATATGCCGCATGTGTCATAGCAGTTACGCGGGCAGGCGTTATGGAAGACTTGATAGGCATCCTTACCCTCGTACCCTGTGCTGGGCATGACGCTCGCGCCGGGACCCTTTCGCAGTAGACCATTACCTGGCAGGGCGGCAATGGCTCCAACAGCCGCCATCATCTTCAGAAAGTCGCGTCTTGAGACTTTGCTGCCGAGTGTCTGTTGGATATTTGTGTTACCTAAGCTATTTTTTTCTTGCATGTGAAAACCTCCTTTCATGAATTGTTATTCGATACTTTTCAGTATCGTTGTTGACGTTTCCTGACTTAAGAGCTGATGAAGCATATCTACAATATGGAGGATTGCCGGGTTTACATCGTCAATCGCATGGATCCGCTGATGGAATTTGGGTGTCCATTCTTGCAGGTGTGCCAAAAGGTAGTCGCGCATATCTCTTAATTGCGGAGAATCTGAGTTGAGCAAGGCTGTGTCGATCTGCCAAAGCGCATCCAGTTCAAGTGCAATATGATCGTCTGGTATCTTGTTTAACCAGGGCGAGACCAACCCGAGCAGCCCATAAAATTGGCGGATCTGTATTGTGGATTCGCTCATGACACGGGTTTGATCATTGTCGAGGTAAATGGAAGCATAGGGCGGTGCGAGCAAGGCTCGAGGTCCGACAAAGAGGCGGTTAAACGAAAACTCCACTGCAGACCAATCATCCACAGCGGGGGCAGGAATCAGCTTTGCCAATTCAACATATGCTGTTTTCATCCCCTTGGCATCGCTTGCAAAGAAAAATGCACTAAGTTGTTTTATGTGCTGGATAAAATCAGACATGGATGCTCCGGAAATATTAAAGTATTTGTGAAATATTTCTCAAATACTTTATCAATTTCCCCCATTCTATGCATCCTGCAGTTAGATAATTTTTGTATTACCCAGTTGGGTGATTTTAAGTATCGCTCTCCTGGGTAGTCAGCCCTTTGCGGGTGGCATATGTGGCAAGTTGGGTGCGGTTTTCCAGGTTGAGCTTATCTAAAATGCTTTTGATGTGCGCCTTGACCGTATTAACGGAAATTTGCAGGCGTAAGGCAATTTGCGGATTGCTCATTCCCGTGGCAGCCAGGCGAAGAACTTCCAGTTCACGGGCGGTAAGTTGCTCTACTGTGGCATTTTGCCTTCCACGTCCAAAACCCATGTTCTTCATGATCTGTGAGGCGGTTGCGTTAGTGATGGCAACCTTGTCATCTGTAATACCAAGGACGAGGTCGAATAATTCATTGGAATCCAGGTTTTTTTGAAGATACCCTGAGACACCAATATCAATTGCATTGCCCAAATGTTCATTTGAAGTGGACGCAGTCAATATAATAATTGCGGTATTTGGGTACAGTTCCAGAATACGTTTTGCTGCTTGCAGCCCATCCATTTGCGGCATCAAAATATCCATCATTACAAGATCGGGACGAAGTCTTTCGCACATTTCAACCGCTTCAGATCCGTGCTCTGCCTCGCCGATTACTGTTACAAGGTCAGGGCGGGCATTCATTAATGAGATCAACCCCTGGCGGAAGAGTCGGTGGTCATCGGCAACCAGTGTTCTAAGCGGTAATTGTTTCGGCATGAAATTTTTCCTGTTGAGATTGAGAGTCCATCGGCAGCCAAAGCGATATATGGGTCCCCTTCCCCGGTTGTGATTCGATGATGATCCTGCCGTTAACACTTTCGGTGCGTTCACGCATGGATTTCAACCCAAAATGTTTTTTCAATTCGGTCTCGATAAAACCGATACCATCGTCTTTGATCTTCACGCCCAATCCGTTATCATCCTGACCGAACCGCACCCAGACGTGATTTGCATCTGCATGTAAGCGGACGTTGGTCAACGCTTCTTGGATGATCCGAACAAGCTGCACTTCGCACATGGGTGCCAAATGTACACTTGCGCTGGCTGAATCTTCAACATGAGTTTCTATACCGGTTTGTAATTCGAACTCCTGGATGTACTCTCTGAGGAACGGGATGACTTCTCCATCCTTAGTTAAGGCTGTGCGCAGGTTAAGAATGTTCTCGCGTACCTCAGCCTGTGCATCTCGAATGCGTGCGCGCGCCTTGGTCAATTCTTCCAGTGTGTCGTCGATCCTGCCTTGCTTGACCAGAAGTTCGAGAGATTGCATCTCGAGACTTAAGAAGCCAAGGATCTGCGATAAGCCATCGTGCATTTCCCGGGCGAGCCTGGCGCGTTCTTCCACCACTGCAATGGATTGTAATTGAGCGGTCATTAAGGCATGTTCTATGGCAATTGATATTTGCTGGGAAAGGCTTTCACAAACGATCTTATCGGATGAGTTGAATGGAGAATTGATTTCCCGTCCCACCCACAGCCCGCCGATCACTTTGTCGTTGCGTTTGAGCAGGATGGGTAAAATGTGATGAATGTTCTCCTGCCGGATTGGAAACTCCACGTTGTTGGTGATGGCTTCAGGATCGTGGTTGGCTGGCACATACTGAAAGCTGATCTTCTCAAGTCCTAATGTTGTGACTCGATAACGGATCGAAAATTTCCCATCGCCTTCCCATAATCCAAGCACGGCTGCTTCTGGATGCACCAGGTTGAAAATCGACTCCATTGCGATCAAAAGGATCTCGTCCGTATCCATGCCGCTGGAAATTCTGTGGCTGATATCCACCAGCGTATTGACCCATCTTTGGATTGCTCGATTGAGGGTAATGGCTTCTTCTTTCTTTATCCGTTCAGTCAGGTCATTCAAGATGAGCACGGTGCCGCGATACTTTTCGCTGACATCCTGCATTCTCTTCATCTTTACCTGAAAGTGACGCTCACCCTGCGTTGTTTGCAGCGATTTGACAACAACCAGTTCCTGTTCAGCACTCTGGGCAAAACCAGCGATCTCTACAGCCATCCATGGGAAGGCATGGTCGGCAGGCTGTTGGTCGTAATAGCGGTGGGCGGGCAGATCATATTCTTGGAATAGTTCTGCTGCAGCTTGGTTTATATTCTCAATATTATTGTTGTAGTCTAACAGTATGACCGGATCGTACAGGCTTTCAAAGATTGTCAGGTATTTATTTTTTTCATTTGTCAGTACACGGTTTTGTTCGCGCAATTCGTCAGCAGCCTGACTTGTGTTTAATGAGTTCCATTCTACGCTGTAACCGATCTCAAAACGGTCAAAAAAGCGTTCAAGAAATTCCAGGTAGGCTCGTTCTTCATGTGGAGTGAAATTTTGCTCCCGGACCAGATCAAAATAGCTGCGTCGGTAATACTTTACCAACCCCAAAAACATTCCGAGAGTAATCCCACGTGAACGGTGTTTATGTACTTCTTCAATGCTGAATTTATCAATGACCGTTTCATTGAATTGGGTATCCAGGCTTATTTGCTTGTCCATCTCTCCGGATGCAACAGCACTGAATAACGCTACATTCAAGGACTGAATAGAAATACGCCACGCTTCAATTAATGTAGAGGTGTATCGCGTATATTCATGGATCTTTGCATACTGAACCACACGCCTGAGCAACCAATCTTCGTGGTTTGAGACCAATTGTTTCAAGGTTTCCATGGATGTACTCCTGTAAGTCGCAATAGCACCACCCTTATTTTGCACTGTTTTTAATTTTTGGGAACTATTTTTATTGGAAACCTGATAAAAGCAGTAAAAATTTGTGACAAATGATAGGTGATATCGGATAAGCTTGAAAGCATTTGAGTCTTAGAAATTACGAGAACGTGAAGTGCATCTAACTATTGCCAAACGAGCCATGATTAAGAAATGTAACCGAGGGGTCGAGTAAGAACTGTTTTTTGGGTTGAACATGAAAAAAATTGTACGAAAAAAAACGTCCATGGATAATCCATGGACGAAATAAAAATCATGTAATAAAACCACTACTTTCCAGATTCCTCGTCAATTACTTCAATAAAAGCCACCACCATCTTTGGGTCAAAATGCTTACCAGATTGGTCTTTTAGATATTCAACGGCTTGTCCGGGCAGCCAGGCTGTACGGTATGGTCGGTCGGATGTCAACGCATCATAGACATCTACTACGGCAAAAAGTCGTGCCACCAATGGGATCTGGTCACCACATAATTTATCCGGGTAACCGGTTCCATCCCATCGTTCATGATGATGGAGCACAATATCCAGGGTTTGCCGCGCATTTGTAATCGACGAAAGAATATTGTGACCATATGTAACGTGCAATTCCATCATGCGGCGTTCCATTGTAGTCAAACCGCCGGGTTTCAAAAGGATAGCATCTGGAACACCAAGTTTTCCAATATCATGCAAAAGCGCCCCATGGCGGATGGCACTCCATTGATCTGCTGGGATTTGAATATGTTCGACAAGCCGCATTGCCAGCCTGCTGACTCGCATGGTGTGTGTCTCGGTTTCGTGGTCACGCAATCCAAGAATATGCGCCAGACTCTCAAAAACGCCATCATGCTGGGACGACAAGATCTGATTGGTTAGGTGCAGTCGGGTACGATCCATCTCCTGAAATAGACCTTGCCCCACGAGGGGTAAAAGCTCAACAAATTCTTTTTCCAATTCAGGGCTTGCCAACTCGCCTTCAACGTGCAACCAGCCTGGAATACCTTCTTCCTGAATAGTTAAAGGATACCGGTGGATCGTTCCTGTTAGTTCAACACTGGCACCTGTCAATGAATCAAATATTTTGAG
>Ga0075012_10004981_pt1 | contig 12256 bp, 13 predicted proteins | sample All_14_2_FD_71474 | JGI IMG/M metagenome (GOLD analysis project Ga0075012, IMG submission 71474) | Freshwater microbial communities in response to fracking from Pennsylvania, USA - Allegheny Zone_MetaG_DW_15 | ecosystem: Environmental > Aquatic > Deep subsurface > Groundwater > Drilled...
GTCCAGACGTCATCGGACATCAGGATCGTGGTCTCGACACGGCCCGCACCCGACGGAAAGCTCACGGCCCCCGAAGTCCGGTCCACCGTCAGGGCCGGACGCCAGATCGCCCCGTCCGCGCTGACCTTGAGAGTCAGATCGTCGTCGCCGATCAGGCCCAGCTCGGCCCGACCGGAAAATCCGCTCTGGAACAGGAGGGAGCCGATATCGCCCGCCGTCTGTTTGTTGAAGACGACCCGCAGGTCGCCATCGCCACCGTCGGCGACCTCACGCGCGGTCCACAGGGCGGCGTTGAGCCGGGCGGCAAAGGGATTGGTTGCGTCGGCAGTGGTGTTCAGGCCGAGGCGCGACAGCCCCTGAACCGCCGCCAGGACCTGACCCAGGGCGGTCCACCCGGACGCGGCCCGGATCACCACGATGGACTCGTCGGCGACCCAGACGAGCGTGCCTTCCGGTGTGTCGATCACGGCCCATCCCCCCGCCTCGAACCGCACGAGGTCGCCGGCCGCGAACCCGGCCCAGGCCGCGCCGGTCGGGCTGTCGGGCAGGATATGAAGGACGCCGTCGTGTGGATCGGCGGGCTGGGTCGCTGTCGAGCGGCTGACCACACGGGCCTGAACCAGGGCGTCGAGCCGGGTCAGGGTCTCGTTCAGGGTAACGTGTTTCTGAAGCTGGGCTGCGGCCAGATAGGGGAGCCCGAGGCGGGCGCTGGTGTCCATGACGATCTCCGTGTCTGTTGGAGACCAGTCTGGGGCGGCGGGTGACCAGGGCGCGCAGAACGCGCCTCTGCACGTGCCAAACCGTTACGCCGCAAGGGATTGCCCCCGTACCGATACGCGCGTGAGGGGGGATCGGCGCGCGTATCGGCGGTGTACGGGGAGGCCCTGTGGAAGGGCGTTGTCGGGCCTCCCCGCTGATCGGATCGCGGCTGTCAGGACCGCGCAAAACCGCCGAAGCGGTCGTGCGACGAGCCGATCGTCAGGATGTACGGTCGCAGATCAGGTCCGGATGCAACCGGGCCGGTCAGTCGTGCAGATAGACAATGCGCCTGAGATGGCGGTCGCCGCGCAGGGTCTCCAGATGTCGGTCGTGGTCGCCGGACTCGCGGGCGGAGGCCTCGGAATCCTCGACCCAGTGCGTCGAGGCGATGTCCTTTTGCAGCGCCCTGGCCGCCAGAAGATGCCCCGGAAACAGGACATCGACCACATCGGCCGGGATGAAGAACGCTTCGCCGGTCACGGTGGTCAGGGTGTCCAGACCCAGGTAGGCCAGCATCCGGGCCAGGGTCCCCGGCGAAGCCCTGGCCCGCAAGGCCTGGCCGAGCAACCAGGCGGACGCCCCGATCGTATAGACGAGACCCACCCCCGGCACGAAGGCCAAAAGACCATCCAGACCGATGCCGAACGGGCCGATGCCGATCACACGGTCGGACAGCTTCTTGACGCCCTCGACATTGGACCAGATCTTCTCGATATCGCCGATGGTCCGTCTGGCCATGGTGGTCTCCCCGCCGTCGCGCACATCCCGTGCCGATGCCCAACGCCCCATGACGACCCGCGTTCATTCAGAAAGCAAGCCATGAGGTTTCCTGTCCTGACGCTGTCCCGGTTCGCAACTGCGGTCCTGATCCTCGCGCTCGGTGCGCCGCTGGCTGTGGGGCTGGCGGCCCTGAGCGGGATCGGGCATCGCTGGATCGACATCCTGGCCCAGTTCACCGGTCCGGCCCTGATGGCGGGGCTGGGGCTGACGCTGATGGCTGGCGTGACGCGGCTGTGGCCCGCAGCCGCGGCCGGGGGTGCCACGAGCCTGATCCTGCTGGGCGCCGGATGGCCGCAATGGATGCCGCCGGACGGGATCGCCCGGGCCGGTGCTCCGTCCATGACCCTGTATTCGGCCAACCTCCTGGTGAGGAATCGCGATGTCGAGGCGATCGCGGCCTCGATCGCGCACAGCGACGCCGATGTCGTCGTGCTGGTCGAGACCCCGGTTCAGGTCCTGGCCCAACTGGACACTCTTCTGCCCGACCAGCCGTATCGGGTGGTCGAGACGGGTGGACGCTATGCGACCGACGGCACGGTGATCGCCTCGCGACGACCGGTACGCAAGATCGAGGCACGCGGTGGCGACAATCATGTCGTGGCCGCCGTGCAGACGCCGCTGGGCGAGGTCACGGTCTTCGCCGTCCATCTGACACGGCCCTGGCCCTATCAGTACCAGTGGGGACAGATCACCCAGGTTATGGCCCTGGATGCCTCAGCGGAAGGGCTGACCGGGCCGGTCATCCTGGCGGGGGATTTCAACAGCGTCTCGAGCGCCCGGATCGGGCGGCAGATCCGGCGTGACCTGGGCCTGGTCCCCGTCCCGGGCTGGCCGGGAACCTGGCCGACCCGACTGCCGTCGGTCCTGGGGATCACCATAGACCAGGTCTATCGCTCGCCCGCTCTGGCGGTCCTGCAGCGACGGCTGGGGCGGCCGACGGGATCGGACCACCGACCGGTGATCACCCGGATGACGCTGTCAGAGCCGCAACCACGGCCCTGAGCCGTTCGGCATGGCCCTGGGTCGGGAAGTCGTCGGCGATCCAGCCCTGTTCGAAGGCGGCGAGCGCGCGGCCGGTATCGGGCCCGGCGGGCAGGCCGGCGGCGGCGACCTGACGTCCGCCGACCGGCAGGCGGGGGATGGGCCAGGTATCGGCGAGAGCCAGCCAGGGTCCGGGATCGGCGGCAGGGCCTGAGCCTGCGGCGGCGCGCTGGATCCGGTCGATGAAGGTCTGACGACCCAGCCGATACAGGGCCGCCCGTGCCGACGAGTCTGTCATGTCCAGATCGAGCATACCTCCGGCCGCAGCGACCAGTCGCAGCCGGTCGGGGTTCGACAGCCGCAGGGCACGCGCCGCCACCTCGATCACAGAGGGATCGGCGGGCCACAGGGCCGAAAGGCGCATGACCGGATCGGGACTGATGCCGACCATCGCCTCGAACATCCCCAAGGGCTGGGCATCGGGCAGGACGCAGGCCAGAACGCCCGACGACGCCATGGCCCGCACCGCAGGCCGGGGGTCGGGAGCCCTGAGCAGTTTCATCACTTCCCTGGACACCCGCTCGGCCGACAGCCGGACCATGCCTCCGGACAGGGCCGCGCAGGCCGCCAGACCCGCCACATCCGGCTCGCCCCGGCCGTACCAGGCAAAGAAGCGGAAGAAGCGCAGGATGCGCAGATAGTCCTCGTGGATACGGGTTTCGGGATCGCCGACAAAGACGATCCGGCCAGACCGGGCATCCTCGACCCCCTGCCCCGTCGGATCGAAGACCGTACCCTCCGCATCGGCGTACAGGGCGTTCAGGCGGAAATCGCGACGCCCCGCATCCTCGGCCCAATCCTCGGTGAAGGCCACGGTGGCGTTGCGCCCGTCGGTGGAGACGTCGCGCCGGAGGGTCGTGATCTCATAGGGCGCGCCTTTCGACACCGCCGTGACGGTGCCGTGTGCCAGCCCCGTCGGCACGACCTTCAGCCCGGCCGCCTTCAACGCGGCCATGGCGACCTCGGGCGTCAGCCGGGTCGCCAGGTCGATATCGTCGATCGGCTGGCCCATCAGGCTGTTGCGAACGCAGCCGCCGACGAAGCGGACGCAGCCCTCACCCCCTGCAGCCTCCAGCGCCGTGATCACCGCGCGGGTGGACGGGCGGGTCAGCCAGGGCTGGTCGGCCAGGGTGGTCATGCCGCCCCCTTGTCGATGGCCACCTCGCCATACAGGCGGGCGTGCAGACCGCGCAGGATGCCGGCCGTGACACCCCAGATATATCGATCCTGCCAGGGCATGGCCCAGAACCACCGCCGCGACCCGGCCTCGGTGTCGTAGAAGTCCCGCCGGTGGTTGGCGATATCCATCAGGAAGTCGAGGGGGGTCTCGAACACCTCGGCAACCTCGTCGGCGCTGGGGCTCAGGATCGGTGGTGCGGCGATCCAGCCGACCACCGGCGTGATGCGAAAACCCGTGCCGGTCTCATAGGTGTCGCCCAGGCCGAGGACCTCGACCACCGAGGGCGACAGGGAGACCTCTTCGTCGGCCTCGCGCAGGGCGGCCTGAAGCGCCGTCTCGCCCGGATCGAGCCGACCGCCCGGAAAGGCGATCTGGCCGGTGTGACTGGTCATCCTGTCCGATCGGCGGGTCAGCAGGACCGTCGGCCCAGCAGCATGGGCGATCACGGGGATCAGCACCGCAGCGGCGCGCAAGGGTCGATCAGCGGGGAACTGGCCCGGGTCCCTGACCGGATTCAGATCAAAGTCCGATCGGGCCGCCCGTCGATCGGGCGTCCAGCTCTCGACCGGATCCAGACCGGCGACGAGACGGGCCTTCAGGTCGGCCAGGTGTGAATCGCGGTTCATTCCACCCCGGCTCCTGGCGGGCCGAGCGGAAAGGTCAGACCCGCCGAGGTCACGCAGAGGCGACCGTCGACCGCCTGGGCCATCTCGACCAGGTCATAGAAGACTGTGCGGGCGATGCGGGCTTCCAGCCCTCGCCGAACGTGGATGCGCGGGGCGGGTTCACCTGTGACCGGGTCGGTCTCGACCGTGATCGGATGATCGGCGTCGGCCACGACCTCATCGCCGACGTCGGTCGTGAACACCAGATCGGCACCCCGCCGTTCCATCATCACGGCGCGAAACGGAAGGTCCTCGACCGTGATCCGCATCTTCTCGACCGGGGTGACCAGGTGATAGCCTTCGGGGTCGAGCCTCAGGACCGTCGAGAACAGCCGGACCAGTTCCTTGCGTCCGATCGGTGAGCCTTCGTGCATCCAGGTGCCATCGGCGCGGATGACGATGTCGATGTCGCCGCAATGCTCGGGATGCCAAAGATGCACGGGCGGCAGGCCCTTGCCCGGTACCTGTTTCGCCGCCGCCGTGATCCCCGCCAGTCCTGTCGATGTCGCCGTCTGATCTGCCATGACCCTGACTTAGGCGTCGAGGCGCGTGACGCAAAGACGTTCGGTCGATGAAGCCCTCAGACCGGGCGGGCGATCCCCGTGGGGGCCGGACCTGAAATCGGCAGCCACAGGACCCGGCGCGGGTCGGCCGGGCCGGACAGGCGGACGTCTGGGGCGGGCTCGAAACCGAACCGCTGAAAATACGGCAGATCGCCGACCAGCAGAATTCCGGCGATGTCGCAGTCGCGGGCGTAGGCGATACAGGTCCGGACCAGATCGGCCCCCAGGCCTGAACGCCGGTCGTCGGCAGCCACGGTGATGGGCCCCAGGAACAGGGCGGGCGTCCCCTCGATCTCGACGGACCAGAGCCGAACCGAACCGACCAGGCGTTCGCCATCACGCGCCACGAACCCGGCCGCCAGATGAGCGCGTTCGCGCACCCGTTCGGCGGTCTTGGCGTAACGGCCGGGACCGAAGGCCGCCATGACCACGGCCTCGACCTCGACGCGGTCGTGAGGCTGCTCGGGCGCGAGGACGAGCGTCTGGGACTGGAGGGCGGCAGCGGTCATGGCGCGCGGACCTAGGCGCAATGGATCACAGGTTCAAGGCCGCGCTCGCGACGCCGCCGATTTCCTAGCCCGCTCTGGAGAAATCCGGGGCTCGTTTCTGTGTAAACGCCATGAAGGCCTCCATGGCCTCGGGGCTGGACATCTGTGAGCCGAAGGCCTCGCCCTCGCGCTGCATCAGGGCCCACAGACCCTCGGCGTCGCGCATCAGGCGCTTGGTCTTGCGGATCGAGTTGGGTGCGCGCTGGGCAACCTTGGCGGCCAGCTCGGCAGCGACGGCATCCACCTGATCTGACGGCACGCAGCGGTTGGCGATTCCCCAGGCCAGGGCCGTCGGGCCGTCAATAGCCTCGCCCAGGGCGAACATCTCGAACGCCCGTTGATGGCCGATCGCCATGGGCAGCAACATCGACGAGGCAGCCTCGGGAGCAAGCGCCAGGTTGACGAAGGGTACGGACAACAGCGCGTCCTCGGCCACCACCACAAGGTCGCAGTTCAACAGAAGCGTCAGGCCAATGCCGACGGCCCGCCCGCGCACCGCCGCCACGGCAGGCTTGTCCAGTTCGGCCATGGCGTGAAGGAACTGGAACACCGGGGCCTCGATCATCTGGCCGCCGCCACCCGCCTGGCTGATGGCGATGAAGTCCATGATGTCGTTGCCGGCCGAGAAGCTGTCGCCTTCCGAACGGAACAGCAGGACCCGGACCGCATCGTCGGTACGCGCCCGGATCGTCGCCTCGGCCAGGGCCGAATACATGGCCTGGGTGATCGAGTTCTTCTTCTCGGGTCGGGCCAGGGTGACCGTCAGGACACCCTCCACAAGTTCTACACGGATGGATTCGCTCATGCGTCCGGCTCCAGGGATTCCAGAGGTTGAGGGTTTGTGGCGACCCACCAGTCGACGCCGTCCGCATCGCGGTCGCGCCGGGCGAGCCCCCGGTTTTCGAGGCAGTTCAGATGGGCGAGGCTCTCGCCCGTGGCCATCCCGAACACTCCGTCGCCAATCGGCCGGGCGAACAGGCTGGAAAAGACGTCGATCGCGCGCTTTGGCGTCCGCAAGGATCGCTCCAGCCGACGAAGGCCGGTCTCGTGGCCTCGCTTCAAGGCGTCAAGTCGCGTGTGTACCCCGCTAAAGGGCTCGCCATGGGCGGGAAGGACGAAGGTCTCGGCAGGTAACAGCGCCCTGAGCCGGTCGATCGAGGTCAGCCAGTCGGCGAGGGGGTCCTGCAACGGCTCGGTCGGCCAGACCGAGACATTGGACGAGATCCGCGGCAGAATCTGATCGCCGGAGATGAAGACATCGTCCGTCCGGCGCCACAGGCAGACGTGCTCGGGACAATGGCCATTGCCGACCACGATCCGCCATGCATCGGCACCGATCATGATGTCGTCGCCGTCGCTCAGCCGCCGATAGCTCTGGGGCATCGGCGAGATGGCACCACCGAAACGGCCGAACTCCTTGCGATAGCCCTCGATCCGCGTCTCGTCCCAACCGGCGGCGCGCAGGAAATCGACCCCCTCCTCCGGAGCCGGTCGGCCAGTGTCCGAGATCAGCATCCGACAGGTGATGTATTCCAGACGCGACATCAGAAGCGGTGCCCCGGTCCGCTCACTCAGCCAGCCGGCCATGCCGACGTGGTCGGGGTGCATGTGGGTGCAGATCACACGGGTGATCGGCCGACCGCCCAGAGGCCCTGCGAGGGCCGTCTCCCACGCCTCGACGGTCGGCGGAAGATGCAGCCCCGTATCGACCAGGACCCAGCCCTCTCCGTCCGAGATCGCCCAGACATTGATGTGGTTCAGCGACATCGGAAGCGGCAGACGCATCCAGAGTACGCCAGCTGCGGCCTGGACCGCCGTACCCGGCTCGGGCGGCGTGCCCAGCGGGTAGGTCAGGCCACGATTTCCCAGACCGGTTTCAGCCGTTCCGTCGATCGTTGTGGTGGTCGCGCCGTCGGCCAAGTGCGTCTCCTATCGCAACGAAGCCATAGGCCGGGTGCGGAGCCTCGTCCAGTCAGCAGACCCGCGACGGTCACGCAACCCGCACGGTCATCGTGGCCGTCCGTTTGCCCCAAGTCCGCCTTGACCCGGCCATTGCGCCCCGTCATGGCTTTGCCAAGCCAAACATCCCCCGTTTCCGCCAGGAGCCGCTTTCGTGTTCACTCGCCTTCTTCCGGCAGCCATCGCCGCCGCCTCATTGATGCTGGCGACTGCGCCAGCCCTGGCCCAGACCGCGCCCGGCACGACCTCGAACGGGAACGAAACGACCGTCACCGGTGAGGTCGTGTCCGCCAGCCGCCTGGGTCGTCAGCAACAGGCACCGCGGCCACAACGCCAGAACCGCAATAGCCAGCGCGCCGCAGCCGCCCCGACCGCCGAACAGATCAAGGCGGCCACCGAGGCCCTGATCCTGGCCACCGGTGCGACCTGCCAGACGACCGAGACCGTCGTGCGGGGCCAGATCGGCGAAGGCCAGCCCGTCTATGAAGCCGCCTGTGCCACCGGTTCCGGCCTGGTGTTGATCGGAACGACCCCGCCACAGGCCATCGATTGCGTCATCCTGGCCGGTCAGGCGGAAATCAGCCGGGCCCGCGACCCCGATGCCGATGTCGGGCTGCAATGCCTGATCGAGGCCAACAAGGATGTGGTCAAGGTCATCGCCGGCTATGCCGCCACCGCAGGCGTGACCTGCACCGTCGATCAGGGGGCCTCGGTCGGCAAGTCCTCGGCCGACAACGTCATCTATGAAGCCGGGTGCGCGGGCACGGACGGCTACTGGCTGGAGAAGACCCCCGCCGGCTGGACGACCACGACCTGCCAGAAGGTCATCTCGACGGGCGGCCGGTGCCGCTACACCACGCCCGAGGAACAGGCCGCCACCGTCAAGGCCTGGTTCGTCGGCAGCGCCGCCGCTCCCTGTGACGTGGTCCAGGCCCGTTACATGGGGTCCAATGCCAACGGATCCTTCTACGAGGCCAAATGCGCCGTCGGCGACGGCCTGATCGCCCGGTTCGACAATGCCATGGCGGTGCAACAGGTCTACCCCTGTGCCGAGGCCCAGCGCATCGGCGGCGGCTGCACCCTGACCGTCGTTCCGGCCGCCGCGCCTGCGGCACCGGCGGCAACGCCCCAGCGCTGAAGGCTGGACACGGCAGGCCGCGCCCCTTTCCTTCGACAGGGGCGCGGCCTTCGCTTGCGGCATCTTGCCCGGGCGGACGGCTGCCCCTAGCCTTGCAGCCATGCGTATCGCGACCTGGAATGTGAACTCCGTCAACGCCCGGCTGGCGACCGTGGTGGAATGGCTGGAAGCCGCCCGTCCCGATGTCGTCTGTCTGCAGGAGATCAAGACGGTCGACGAAAAGTTCCCGCGCGAGGACTTCGAGCGACTGGGCTACAACATCGAGACCCACGGCCAGAAATCCTACAACGGCGTCGCCATCCTGTCGAAGTCGCCGATGTCGGACGTGCGGCGCGGCCTGCCCGGCGCGCAAGGGGCCGGCCCGGATGGCATCGACGACGACCAGGCCCGCTATATCGAGGCCGTGATCGAGGCCCCCGTGCCGGTCAGGGTCGGATCCATCTACCTGCCCAACGGCAATCCCGTGGCGACCGGCAAGTTTCCCTACAAGCTGGCCTGGTTCGAGCGGCTGAAGGCCCATGCGCGCGACCTGCTGGCGTTCGAGGAGCCGCTGGTGCTGTGCGGCGACTACAACGTCATCCCCACGCCCGCCGACGCCAAGACCCCGGCCAACTGGGTTGGCGACGCCCTGTTCCAGCCCCAGAGCCAGGCCGCGTTCCGGGCGCTGAAATGGCTGGGCCTGTCCGAGGCCGGGGAACTGGGCCAGCAGCCACCAGGCACCTTTACCTTCTGGGACTATCAGGCCGGGGCCTGGCAGAAGGACAACGGCATCCGCATCGACTTTCACCTGCTGTCGGCCCAGGCCGCCGACCGGTTCGCGGGGATCGAGACACACAGGGACGCCCGCGACATGGACAAGCCGTCGGACCATGTGCCGGTGGTGATCGACCTGGATCTCGGGATCAGACGCCCCAATGCGCTGGAGCGGGCGGCCTGATGGGCGAGGCGTTCCGGGTCATCCTGCTGGTCTGTCTGGCGGCGGCGGCCCTGACCACCGGAGCCCTGACGCTGAACTGGTGGATGGAGCCCGAGCGCCGGCTGAGGCGGGCCCTGCTGAAATCCCTGGGCATCACCCCCCAGGCCGAGGCGATGTCTCCGGCACAGGGCCGGGCCGCCGGACTGGATTTCGACGGTGGTCAGGTGGCGGTGCTGTGGAACCGGGGCGCGATGGGTCTGGTCTATGGCTTCCACGAGGTCGAGGGGGGCGAGGTGATCGTCGACGGCCACGTCCTGGCCCGCATCCGGCGCGGCGAACAGCGCAAGTCGCTGGATGTCCTGGCCCCCGACGCCGAACAGGTGACGCTGCGGCTCATGTTCGACGATGCGCGGAACCCCGAGTTCGAACTCAGCCTGTGGGACGCCACCGCCCCGACCCAGACCGGGTCCCCGGGCGAGGCCTTGCGGCTGGGGCGGCGGTGGCTGTCGCACCTCGAGGCGCTGCTGAAGGGCTGAGCCGAAGGATGGGGCATTGCTGCGCCATGGGCAGGAGGGCTAGAACCTCCCACTCCCTTTCGTCCCCGTGCTTTCCCGGAGGCCGCCATGGCCCGCCTGTTCGACGCCTATGTAATCGCTGACTGGACCGCCGCCGAGGGCAAGAAGCTGGGCGAGAACTCGGTCTGGATCGGCGTGGCCAAGCGCGACGTGCGGTTCCGCCTCTATACCGAGACCCACAATGTGGCGACCCGGGCCGAGGGCGAGGCCCTGCTGACCTCCATCCTGGCCGACCACAGGAAGCGCGGCGACCGGGTCCTGGTCGGGTTCGACTTCTCCCTGGGCTATCCGGCCGGGACGGCGCAGCGCCTCGCACTGGGCGACACCCCCGCCTGGTCGGCCCTGTGGAAATTCATCGCCGCCAACGTGGTGGACAAGGCCGACAACACCAACAACCGCTATCAGGTCGCGGCCAAGATGAACCGGCTGATGACCGACCAGGCCTGGCCCTTCTGGGGGGCACCGGCCAAACAGGCGCAGCGCTGGCTGACCACGACCAAGCCCCCCGTCGCCTCGGAACGGCCAGGAGCGGGCGCCGACATCCCCGAATACCGGGCGACCGAACTGGCCATCCGGGGCGGCAGGCTCCAGCCCAAGTCCAACTGGCAGATGCACGGGGCGGGCGCCGTGGGCGGCCAGACCCTGGTCGGCATCCCCATGGTGCGCCGCCTGCTGGAAAGCCTTGGCACCTCGGCCGCCGTCTGGCCGTTCGGCACGGGCTGGCGCGCGCTGGACGCGGCCGACGTCGAGCCCCTGTCGGTCCTGATCGCCGAGGTCTGGCCCTCGATGTGGCCGACCACCCCGACCGAGGGCGAGTTCAAGGACCAGACCCAGGTCCGCACCACCGCCGAAGCCTTTGCCCACCTCGACGACAAGGGCGACCTGGCCCGGGCGTTCGGCCCGCCGAAGACGGCCACGCCGGAGCTGGTGGAGCAGGTAGAGCTGGAAGAAGGCTGGATCCTGGGGGTCTGAGGGGCCGTCAGGGCCCGGATCGTCCTTTCCGGGCGAGGCGTTCGGCCTGGCGGCGGGCGGCACGGGAGCCCGCCGGGGCCTCGCCTTGCCCTTTCGGCGCCCCGTCGAAAACAGGGTGCGGATCGTGCGGATCGTGCGGTTCGGCCATCCGGCTCAACAGGGCCGAGACGCGGTCGGCCTCCATGACGGCGCGGGCCTGGGTTCCGATGGCGCGGGCACTGGCGGTGATGCGGCGCAAGGCGTCGTGGGCGCGGGCGCTGTCGGCATGAAGGGCGCGTTCCTCCTCGCGCGCCCGTTCGCGGGCGTCGCGCGCGGCCAGCCGCTCGCGACGGGCGATCAGGTCTTCCAGCCGGGCCCAGCGCAGGGCCTCGTCCACCCGGCCGCGCCGCACGGCCAGGGCCATCTTGTCGGCCGCGATCCGGCGCAGGGCGTCGGGATCGGCGAAATCGTCATCCGGGTCGTCAGGATTCCAGACGGGTCCGGTGTCGAGGGGGGCGTCGAGGGCCTCGGGCTCGGGATCGTCCAGATCGCTGCGCCGCCAGCCCTGCTCACGCGCCCGCGTCCGAAAGGCCGTCAGCCCCAGATCGAACCGCCGACACACACTGTCGGCCGCCTCTCCGGCCAGATAGGCGTCCCGCGCCTGGGCCCAGGTCTCGGGTGAACGGATGCGATAGGTGTCGGTCATGCCCACACGGTGGCATGGCGATACGTCAGAATCGGACGTAGAGACGTCATGCGACGCACTTCGCTTGCCATCACCGCGAGGGCGGGCGAAGTACCACCGGGGGACGCATGAGCCAGCAACTGATCAACGCCTATCTGAAGGACCTCGCCACCCTGCGCCGTATCGGCGGCACCACCGAGGGCGTGACGTCCGAGGCGTTCAAGGACCTGCTGAAGGCCTGGGCCCGCCCGCTCGGCTTCACCTTCATCCCCCAGCACGCCTTCACCACGACGGCCAGGGTGAACAACCGCGTCGACGGCGCGATCATGCTGGAGCGGTTTCCCATCGGCTACTGGGAGGCCAAGGACGAAGACGACGATCTCGACGTCGAGATCGAAAAGAAGTTCCGGCGCGGCTATCCGAAGTCGAACATCATCTTCGAGGACACCCACCGCGCGGTCCTGTGGCAGCACGGCAAGTTCGTGATGGACTGTGC
>Ga0075012_10004987_pt1 | contig 12243 bp, 7 predicted proteins | sample All_14_2_FD_71474 | JGI IMG/M metagenome (GOLD analysis project Ga0075012, IMG submission 71474) | Freshwater microbial communities in response to fracking from Pennsylvania, USA - Allegheny Zone_MetaG_DW_15 | ecosystem: Environmental > Aquatic > Deep subsurface > Groundwater > Drilled...
GGCCAGGATGATGCATGCCGCACTCGGACAGTACATTGCCAAGCCTGACATCTTCCACCAGGGACACCTCGAGCTCCGCTCCGTGGGCATCTTTGGACACGAAAAGTGGACGCCCGTCTACTGCGTTCTGGACGACCCAGGAACCAATCCGAGGATGATTCACCTGTTCAAGCGCTTCAGTGCCGCGTCCCCCCCAATCGAGAGCTACGCACTGGAGGACTGCATGTGCACCCTGGAGGAATGCCTCGACTGCAAGACGGACTGGTACTGCTTCTCGCTCAAGGCCAAGAAGCGCCACTCGGGCAAGGAGACGACCATTGTCATGTGCGCCAATCACTCGAAGCGCTTAGAAGGCTGGCTGTCGGCGTTTATGGATGCTGGCGTCAAGTTCACTAAAGAGGAAGCCGGCGCGGACATTTCCAAGACCACTTCCTTGTTTGAGCTCTCCGCGCGAAGGATAAATTCGAAGGAGATTGTTCCTTTCTCGACGTTCAAGGGCAAGGTTTGCCTTGTCGTGAACGTTGCGAGTAAATGAGGCTTGACCCCGCGTGATTACACGGAGCTCGTGCAGCTGTACGATCTCCTGCATCCGCGGGGCTTTGAGATTCTTGCCTTCCCTTGCAACCAGTTTGGCAGTCAAGAACCTGGAGATGAGGAGACCATCTGCAGGTTTGTCGCCGGGTACTCTGTCAAGTTCCAAATGTTTGAGAAGATACTTGTGAACGGAGACAACGCCCACCCCGTCTTCAGGTTCCTCAAGAGCAAACTTGGAGGAGTTCTCGGATCTTCGATCAAGTGGAACTTTACCAAGTTCTTGTGTGACCGCGACGGCATCCCAGTCAAGCGCTACGGACCCCCCGTCGCCCCTATGTCCATCCTCGCCGATGTTGAGGAGCTATTGAACAAGGCGCCCATGGCAACACAGTAGACTTCGACTCTCTCTGGAGGATGTGACACCTCCTTCTTCTTCTGGCAACGTTCTCGTATGGCATCTCCCTCCTTGTGGACGGTGACTGTTTGCGGGTGACTTTCTTATGACGAGCTTCAGACAAACTACATGCATCTGAAACATCTGAAAGAACAAGCATAATTTGCAAGGGACTTGTTCTGTCACCGTGAATTCCTGTCCTCAAGGTATAGAGTTGCTTCGTACGTATGAGCCGCAGCCGTGCTCTTCTTTTCTTCTTCTGTTCCTGTTGACAATTATAGAAATAATACAAACTCATCATCGAAATTCTAGACAATATGCTCCTTTCACCACTCTTTCTTCAAAGCGTATAGGTCGGCGTCGGGAGGCGGAGGAGGGGGCTGTGAAGGCCGAGCCACATCCGCAGGAGGGACGTACGCAGGGGGAGGAAGAGCTTGATAGTCGGCCGCTGCGGAGGGTAGTGATGATGATGGGTCTACAGGCGCTGCTTGAGGGACGTAGACTCCGCTGCCAAAGCTGTCGTCGTGGCTTGGTTTGAAGATGGCATATAGACCGAACATGCTCGTCAGCATTGTAAGCGCGGTGAAGACGACTCCCGAAAGCCACATGCTCCATCCAGACGAAAGAACGGTTCCATAAGCCTGAGCCCCTCTCAATTGGTCCGAGTATGCAATCGTGTACTCGTCCTCCCAATGCGAGGAATACTTGCCTTTGACTAAAACCTGTCCAAGGAAAACCACAGTTGCGTTCCAGACGGGAAACACGGTTGCAGTTCGATCGCGGTACGTGCGAGTCACGGTGAAGTCATTCCACTGGGCGAGGGCCACGCTGGCGAAAATCAAGGTGAGGAGGTTGAGTCCGTAATACATCAAGATAAGAGGTTTCTTCTTGTATCGAACCGCACAGCACCCAAAGAGCATTTGCGTGAGCCCAAAAATGCAGGTGAGGACCACCATCGCTTGAACGACCTGAACGATACTGGGAAAGACAAACTCGTTGTTTGAGTTGCAAAAGTTGTTTGGGACGGCGTATTGAGTATGGAGCGAACTATTGGTGTTTTGGCACAGATCGCGAGTGTTGAGGTCAGTCCAAGCAACAGACTGCACCCCGCGTGACGCGGTAGTGAACACCGAGGCCGCGTAGAAGGGGTTCACCTGTACCTGAAACGTTACGGTTCCGTTCACGCACGACCTGACCGCTTCGCAATGGTCGACCTTGAGGGTGGTGACGCCGTAGATCCACCCCATGCCCGAGATGGGGATGAGGGAGAGGATAAAGAGGAACATCGCAATAAAAATAGGGATCATCCCTATGAAGATGCAGTCACTGTCCGTGACCGCTTTGTCGTGTCCGAGATACCAGCTCATTTTCAAGTCTATACGTTATAAGAACACCCAAAGCGGAGGGCAAGAGGAGGAGGGGCGTATAGATTGCACAGGGGCGGGGGGGAGGAGGCAAATCGATGACCGTCCGTCCGTCCGTCCGTCTTGCTGAGCTGATATTCCCGATGTTGTGAGGTCCCACTTCCAGCGGATTATGAGATGAATGATGGAAAAGAGGGTATACCCTCCTTTTAGGATAAGTTGTCTTACTTTGTAAAGGACAATAAATGGATACATACCGCAACTATGAGAGCCGGGGGACTGCTCGCTGCTCTCTCTTCTCTCTTCTCTAGCGTCTCACAACCCCAACTTCTTTGCAGAACGATCGTGGTGTGTGTTGCTCTGACGAGCTCTCTGTCTCCATCCATTGTATATATACTATAGATAGGTCTAAACAAGATGGACAGGTCAGACTCGATACCTGTCTTGAGTCCTTCAGGGTGAGTTTTTACCTAGTATACCCATTATTCCCTTCCTTCTCCCCCCGCTTTCTTCTCTTTTTTGAAATTTGCTCTCCTTGTTTGTTTCCGAGTTCCGCGCGTGCTGCTTGCTGCCGTTCAGAAGGGGTGGTTGGAATCAATCAACGCGCAACGGGGGGACTCGCTGGGAGTATTGTATGGATGTTGTTGTCGCTGGAGGCTCTCTTTCCTTCTCCTCGCTCAACTATGTATAACGAGAGAATGGTCAGCATTCATACAGAAAGAAGAAGCGTTTCGTGGCGTGACGACCACAATGTGGCAGCGGATTATTCCTTTGTTGTTGGTTGACGTCCTCCTCAACCCCTCAACAAAGCAGGGTAAAGATCCCCCACTAGGGCGGTCATCTAGACAAGTCCGGTCAAAAGCTGCAAGGAACGAGATTGAATACAAATTTTAGCAAATTCATGCGTATCTTCCCGCTGGTTTGATAAATGAAGCGATGGGCATTCTGGAAGAGTCGGACGGCTTGATCGAAATAACTTGCCGTATCTATGAATTGAGAGAGAGAGAAAGCTGATTGTCATGGTCAATGTCTCCTCTCCGACTCGTCTCGGCCTTCCCTCGACTCGAAGCGTTCAGCATATCATTCTGCTTGCACACTAACCATTGATCACTGCGGTATCTTCCCGATCGGATTGCAAATTGTAGGCTCAACTCACCCGAGGCGTGGCGAACGATGCGCGCGGCACAAAATCCGGTCACCCCGGCTAACACCCCCGTCATCGCTGCGGTCTTTGCCAAGCACCCAGTCATCAACAACAACGCGTCGTCAACCCCCAAGAAGACGTCCGTAGCATCGAATGAAGAGGAGGTCACTGAGAAGATGAAGACGCTTGGGAACTGAACTGAATCAATGTATCTGTGACTGGGTGGAGTGGGCGGGGGAGGACGGGTATGTTGTCTCTATAGAAAAGCTGAATTTTGTTGAAGGGGTCGTTGTCGCTTGCCTACACGTGCTTGGTTGCTTGGTGCTTGGTGTCGATTAACAAAAGTGAATCGAGACGGGGTCTTCTGAAAGAAAAAATGCCGTGAGAGCGGTATTGGCAAGAGATGCCATATACGTACATACGTGTTCCATATAAAAACCATGTAAATTCTCATCCTTTTATATACACGATAATTTTCAGCTATTTGTACACTCAGCTGACCTCGAGCTTGGGCTTCTTGGATGTGGAGTCGCCAGCTCCGGCGGATGCAGGGCTGCTGCGCCACACGAAACCATCCAGACGGAACTCGGGGACTTCGGTCGTGAGAAACTGGAAGATGGCCGCTATGGTCCGTAACCCAAACTTCTTGACCTTTTCCTCAGGGACCTCAGAGATGTCGGCGAGCTCGTTGATATTGGTCGGGACTCGTGCGACCATTTCCAGCAAGTTCCGCTCGCTCCAGACCTGCCAGTGCTTGGATAGCTTCAGGTCGTCTCCCAGCTGCTTTGTCAGCGCGCGCAACACTTGTAAGAGCTTCTTCTGCTGTGGAGCGGTAAGACGACCATCCGAGCCTTCGACTAAAGCGGATCCTCCACCACCGGCTTGCTGCTGGGATGAAGACGAAGCTGCTCCTGCTCCTCTCCCTTGGAGAAACATCGCCGGCACCTTTGACGTCTGAGGAATGTCTTCAAACGGGTCCGAATCGTACGCTTCAACATCATCGTCATCGCCGTCGTCTTCCTCCAGCAGTTCAATGACCTCAGTCGCGCGCCCCTCCATCGCAGCGGTTGGCGCAGTAGTTTTTGAGGTTTTTGCCTTTCGGGCCTTTTTAGTGGACCCTTGCTTAGGGATGTTGGTGACGTCTGCAAGAGGTGCCGCAGCTGCTGAATCATCTTCGAGGTCGATGTCTCGACGAGCCTGATCTTGCTTGTTCTTCTTCTTTCTCTTGGTGCGGACTGACATCTCCATCGGCCCAGTAGGAGCAAACACTTGCGACCCGAGCTGAAGGTAAACGGTGCTGAACCCAGCTCTGTTCTGTTGTTCGCGTTCATGCACATACCCATCGCAGATGAGCTTGTGCAGCACACGGGCGATGAGATCGCGACCGTAGTTCCCCTCCTTGAGCGACTCCACCAGAATCTTCATCAGCCCTGCTTCCGTCAGCATGCTTCGCGCGGACCCGAGCTTGTCCAGGATCCCCCGGGCGATAGGGAGCACGTCGACCGTTCCCAGCTCGCAGGTGGCCGTCGCCGCGCAGTTGTCGCACGTTCCGTTGCACTTGGTCTTGTCAAAGACCTCCCCAAAGTACTCGAGAACGAGACTGCGACGACAGTCCGTCTGGTTCTCGCAGAACTGGACCATGCGGTTCAAGTTGCAAATCTGCTGATGGACCTGGCGATCAGCCGATCCCATCCCGCCACCACCACCTTGTGGGTGGTTTTCTTGTCGGATCATCCTCTCTAGGCGAAGTTTGTCGGGATAGGAGTAAAAGACTACGCAGTCGCTGTTCAGGCCATCACGACCTGCTCGCCCGCTCTCCTGGTAAAAGTTGACCAGGCTCTTCGGGATGGAGAAATGGACCACAAACCGCACGCTAGGCTTGTCGATTCCCATCCCGAATGCGATTGTCGCGCACACTATCGGGACCTCGTCTCGCGCCCAGAGGTCCTGACGCTGCTGTCGGTCCCGGGGATCCTCAATCCCCGCGTGGTAAAAGAGGCTTCTCCCCTTGCCCAGACGCTCCTCCAGCTGCTGACTGACGTTCTCGCACTCCTGTCTTGACAAACAATAGACGATTCCGGATTCCGCAGGGTCGCGCTGGGAGATGAAGTCGACTAGGGCATCGATAGCCTTGGTGAACCCGCCCTTCTTTACCACCGAGTACCGCAGATTCGGCCGATCGAACGACAGCTTGACCGTCACGCAGTTCGGACTTAGACACAACAGCTTGGTGGTGTCCTCCATCACTAGAGCGTTAGCCGTGGCCGTCAGAGCGAGCATCGGGACGGTTGGAAAGTCTCTCTTGAGTTGCCCGAGACGAAGATAGTCCGCCCTAAAGTCGTGACCCCACTGGCTGACACAGTGTGCCTCGTCGATGACGAATCTCCCCAGGAGGTTGCGAGAAACCAGTGAGCTCAGCGCGCGATGCAGCGAGCCGGACTGCGCGAGCTTCTCAGGCGTGACGTAGAGGAGAGTCGGCAGGTCGCGGCCAGAGTAGAGACGAGACATCGTGTCCCCGTTAGTCCCGTCCAGGTCGCGGTCGTGGCCGAAGAGCGCGGCGGCGTTGACCCCAATCGCCGACAGGGCAGAGACCTGGTCGTGGACCAGGGACACCAGGGGAGACACGACGACCGTTACCTTGGTCCGCTCGAAGACCGCGGGGAGCTGGTAACACAATGACTTTCCCCCTCCAGTTGCTAATGTGTTCAATGTTAGTCAGGTGACCTCTTTATAAGAAGCATCTCTCAAGGAGCTTGGACGTACGCATGAGAATAAAGGCATCTTGACCGCTCAAGGTGGCATGGATCGCACTTCTCTGGCCGGGACGGAACCGATCATGACCGAAAACCACACGATTCACCCGGTAGATTTCCTTCCAGTTCATAGTGGAGTACGTCTCCGCTTCCAGAGCGTCCTCCATTTCCATTACGATCCCATTTGGAGTGGGGGGTCGAGTGGACGATGATGATGAAGCAAACAATCCACCGCCACCGCCGGTATGAACAGGCGGTGGAGGTACGTTTTCCGACTGTCTCGACACTTGAACGCTCGCTATCGACGACGACGACGACGATGGATGTTGCATCAGTGAACTCTGTCTCGACAACGACGATGACTGGTTTTGAAAAGAAGGCTGGCCCACCGATAATGACGATGCGTTTCCTTGAAATGAACTAAACGAAGTGGCTGAAGGCACATCGCGGTGAGAATATGATGATTTGGGTTGATCCCAAGTGACTGAGCTCGAGGATATCGATGGAGTGATCGCTGGGACCGGGCGATCTGATGGCGCCGCCTTTACCGTTGTCGCTGAATTCACTGCACTGGAATGATCCGCCTTGAACGGAACGCTGCTTGAAAACTGATGCGCACTAACAGCGTTGTGCATCAATCTAGTATCGTCGTAGTTCTCGGCAAAAAACTGTGGGGCGGTTGAGCGGAAAGACTCATTTGATGGTTGAGGCAACGGTACGAGCTGGGGAGAGGCCGACATCGTCGTCGTCGGCATCGCTGTCGGCGCCGCATCTGTTGGAGGCCGCCAGGCTGCATTGGGTTGAGGGAGAGACGTGGACGAGCCAAATGGACGAGAGGCGAGTTTGATCTTCGGCGCCTCAAATGGTGCTAGATCATCCGGTTCGAGCGCAAATGCCCTCACGGGGGAGACAACTTCGTTACCTATTGCAGGAAGATTCCATCGTCCCCGTACAGGAGGTTCCCGGTTCCGGATTGTTTCTCTGGGTTCAAATCCGCCGCGAAGGATCTGTCTCCTCGAGTCGATCTTCAGGTGATGTCAGTATTAAGATCAGAGTTACGGTGATTATTTAGACTTACGTCGAACTCCATCCAGGACTTGAGAACACTGTCCAAATTGGATCGCATCCTCCTCACGTAACTGAACAGAGCCAGAACCTTCCGATCAAGTGTTCATGATTCCTTATGGAATTTGTAGAGAACTCTTCACAGGCAAGAGGTGCTGAAAGAACTCAATAAACAGCTCTGACTAAGTCAAAGAAGCCTGTCGGTCGATAGAAGGTACTCCTTCTGAGCCACGTGCCCGCGCCCGCACCAAGTGGATGTTCGCGCGAACTAACTAACCCCTCCAGTCAGCGGTCCCCAGCATCAAGCGATTCGAAGCCTTGATCGGAGATGGACAACACACTGCCGCACCGATAAAAAACGACGGGATGATGGGGAACGGTTCCTTCGTACTAACAACAAACGCACGTATTATCAAAAATTGTGTTCTTTTGGTAGTATTATTCATGGATAAAGCGGGCGAGCGAATTTGAATTTGGCGGTACCCGGGTAGGTGGGTCATCTTTGTTCGAAACCTACAAGCCTTTTTTGGAGGACTGACTCCTGCTGCTGCCCGCGAATTCACTATAAGGAAACAACGACTTCAAATATGTGAAGAGGTCATCATGAGACGCGATTGTTTCTTCCATAGACAGCTTATACTACGGTATGAAGAAAGGACGGCGCTGGGCAATATCGAAACATAGATGTACAATGGCAAACGAAAGGAAGTGGAATCGGAGCCGGAATAGTGCTGGGGAAGGGTAAACGGGACTGGCACACGGCCCGGCGCCCGATCCATGATTAGGTGAGAGGGCGGATTCAGAAAGGAAAGTGTTGTGCGACGCTCGCTAGAGCACTATGTACTTGGCTGTGGGTCCTCCTCCTTCCGATTCCGAACAGTAAAAGTCTGAGATTTAAAGAGAGTGTGTCATGTCCGCACACGATCATTGTGACAGGGGCAGAAAGTAAGAATCCAATGGTTACAAACTATCGGTCGTCGATCTGTCTCGCTCGCTGTAGACCAAGAACCAATAATATCGTACTGCCGATACGCTCAGCGGGAACTTGGGAAGTCAACTCTCTCTAAAGTAACCGTTATACTGTTACCTTGTCTCGAACCTGTTCTAACTCTATCTTTGGGAGGTCGAGAGGAATTTGCTGCACCATGATGCGTCGACGCTATGGTCCGTACTTGATGAGTGAGGTTCGTTTTGCATCAGCAAGCCACAAGGCCGTTTCCGTTGACAGTCGGATCGCTCGAATACGGATTGCATACATTGAGCGGGGATCTCAATCACGTACGGGGACATAGCTCACCACAATTTAAGTTATCTTATCATGGTTCCAACGCTGAAAGCTTGACGCTGTTGATGTGGAAGTATATGTAGCGAATCGTCGAGGTCGATTGGAAGACTTTGAAACAAAGAAAACAGCTGCGGAAAGACGAAGATATGCTGGCGCAGGGTAAGTATGGAGTATTATCGGACCCGATGCGACACGTCGTCTTGTGATATGACCGCTTGTCTTCAACTTCAACATATGTACCAGGTCCCATGCAACTGTCGATGCAGGCAGTGTCAAGGACCCACACGGTACACACGTCGAAGGAACGCGAATCATCAAGCGAGACTACTGCGGATGGATGACTCACTCTACTCACGCCTTGTGGTTCAGTTATCTCCGCCTGTTATTTCTGTGGTTGTAGCTCTCACACAAGTCAGGTTCAAAGGATGATCGATGCCTGAACGAAGGCTCGTCGTGGGAACATGAACCACACAAGGGATGGTGTTCCAAGGACAACGATACACGAAACACTTGAAGGAAAGCACAGCATAACATCATTAAGGGCAAAGGCAAAGGCACAGGGAATAAGAATGCTGTCGTCGCTCATCATCGTGATCTGTTATCTGAAGTAGATGGCGTTTTTTTCATGAAAAACCACCGAGGTCACGTTTTCTTTCTTTGATGAAACTCCCTTCAGTTGTCTGTAGCATAAAACGCTGGAATTTATTCACCGCAAGGCCGAAACACAAAAAGAAAGCACCATCGATGCGGCGTGAGTGGCCGGAGGAGATTGCAAGACTGATGCGCACTGCTCTCTCCCCATCCATCCCCTCACCGGCCGTTCGCACAGGCAATACGCAACGAAAGAACACTTCCCCCCCCTGTTAACGAGCAAAATCTGTCCCGAAAACTCAAGTCCTCGTCCCTCCCCTTCTCTCTGAAGAGTGGTCGTTGAATAAAACAATTGCTCTGATGACCAGCAGACGAGGAGTGCTGTAGTAGTGAGTAGTAAAGGAAGTTGCGTTAGAGCCATAATACAGGGGTGGGGTGACAACCATCATGAGCGGTCGCGAAGAGGATGCCGTTCGGCAGCCGCAGGCCGCTGGTCGGTACATTGCTGTCCTCGGATCAGCCATCACCGTGGTCATACTCGCCCTGGAGCTCTATGCAATCTGGGAAAGGAGAAAGACCCTGTTGAGTCCCACCAAGGACTTGAATGCGCGTATCTCAGCCAAGTCCACGATGGCGCTTACTCTGGTCTCTGTAACGGGGTTAATCGTCCTCGTCAACGGCGCCTTGTTATGGTACCTGGACTGGCTGGGAAAAAAAAAGAGTACCAGTGCGACATGTTCGTTCGCCTCTTTGTCACGCCCATGTACGTCCTGACGAAGCAGTTCAGCTACCTCTTTTACTTTCAGAGGATGAAGATGATCCACGTCGCTCTAAAGCTGGACCAGAAATTCATCCGTTTCGTGCGCTCACTGGTATTATTCCTCATCGTCATCGGGACAACGGCTCTCTTCTACCCTCTAGCAGCGGTTATGTTCACAGGCAAAGTGATCCCGGAGGGAATTTGTGTCCAGTTCACCCCGTCAATCGCTACTGTGATCTTGTTCGCACTTGCTGACTTCGGCCTGAGCTGCCTGTTGTTGCTGTTGTTTGTTCTTCCCCTTACGCGCTTTGCAAAGCGTCAAGCAAGCGTTACGGGAAAAGCTCTCATGTGGATCGCCTACCAGAACTTGGCCGTCTCCGCATTTGTTATGCTCTTCACCATGAGCCAGCTGACATACATGACAGTGGTCGATGTCCAGACGGTTCAGCAAAGGTTGGAAGACCAACTTGGAGGACCGCACATCACATCGGTAAGGAGGTATGATATCATATTGTGCGCAGCATAGCTAACTAACCATAAATGAATGACTCGGTCTTACCACCTCCAGACTGTTTTAGCTGCCACGGATGCGTTCGTTACCATCGTCTTCTGCCACATCATGACGTCCGAATGGCTCCCAGCTGGACTCCGAGAATTCATCGTGGATCGTCGCTGGGTGCGGACTCATGAGCAGGAAGAAGGTACAGTGTTTTTCAACGCAGCTGAAGCGTCCTCCAAGGAGGTTGAGCTGAAAGCAATGTATCTGCCTGTGAGCGATGCGGATGTGCTCCTGTACCGCTTGGGGTTATCGACCTTAACGGAAATGCATACGAATTGCAGGGAGGGTCAAAGAGTTTCCAGGGGTCATCGCGTTCATCCTAGCAGCTGGCATCGGTCTGAATACGCTATCAATGCTTATTGTGTGTGGAATGATTCATTCGGGCATCGCTGTGCTGGTTGGACTCGTCGGGTTTTGCGGGTTCTTCGTTCTGACAGGGGCATTCCAGTCGGTTAAGATCTTGAAAGCTGCACTAAAAGGGCAGTGGTTTCTAACCACCTTTGTCGTCTCGCTCATCTGGTTGGGGACTTGGATAGACGTGCTCATGGGCGATGTTAGGATCATTTGCCTCCTGACCTGTTGGCTTCTACTGCAGATCACCGCCACTGGGGACGCGTTCATCTTTGTCGGGTCATTCGTCCGTCCATCCCTGGCCCTATTGTCTCTGCTGAACATCGTTGGATTCTGGCTCGTCGCGCAGTTTGAGCTTTTTGTCAGTCCGGCCGTATTCAGGAACACAATCATCACGACACGGTTCTTCAATGCATCTTCGCAGACTACCATCTCCGTCCTCCAGATTGCACGCGATTCCTCTCTTGTTCTGCTCCTGGCACTTCTGTTCGACTTGTTTTTCGTCTTCAGCCGGAGGCGAAAGAGAAGGTTTCTTCACATCCAAGCACCTATCTCCTTCCAGGTTGTGGACGATCGGCGCAAGTTCCGGCCTGAGGTGGCCGATGCGGACGACGCAAACGAGGAGAAAACCAGGAATCTACTGTTGCTTCAACAACAACCCTCGCAGCAATTGGTGGTTCGGTCGGGGTTCTTTATGGAAGAGGACCGCGTGGCAATGACGGCAACCACGGCATCTGATCGGGAAGCAAAATCCCCCGGCAACCGCGTCGAGTCGCTTCGGTTGAAGATCCCGACGACGATCCTCTCTCGTCCTTTGTCGCCTCCGGAGGAGCTCTCATCACCGAAAGGAAAGAAAAAGTTTGTTCAGACGCTCAAAATGAAGAAGAATGACATGCTAGTCACTCATTTGTTTGGGCAGGAGTCAATGGCCGTGCGCATCGTCGAGTCTAAGGGGTTCAACGTGATGTTTTCGTTGGCCCTGCTGACCCCGACATGTACGATCGCGCTGGTGATCGCCCACGAAAACCCGGCAATCATCATTACCATATCGACCTTGGCAATTGCCACCCTGACGTGCAAGGTCCTTCAGTTCTCCGTGACCATGCTCGGCTTTCTCCTTCGGCGAAAAGATTTCTACACCACGCTCTTTGTGAATGTTCTATATTTCGTCCTCCTCTCCACGCTGTTGGCATGGGATTACCGAACCATCGTGACGTTTCAGATTTTATGGAGTGGAGTACTCTTTTCGCTCCTCGATTGCGCAGTGACCTCCAACAGTATTCAAGGAACTACCAAATGGACATTGTACCTCCTGGAAGCATTTGTATTCGTCGTCGCCCTGGTATCGCACGCCTTGCTTCCCCTGGCCGTTCTGATCGGAGCCATCCCCACTTCAACTGTTCTGCTCAATTTTCGCCCCGACCTGGACGGCTCCGATGGAAA